>OGYX01001650.1_pt1 | contig 15476 bp, 14 predicted proteins | sample 1576601 | NCBI WGS metagenome assembly OGYX01 (sample SAMEA3541561, study PRJEB24748) | human gut metagenome | biome: human gut; feature: human-associated habitat; material: faeces | place: China | collected 2012 | reverse complement strand
CCAGCTCCTGCACTCTGTTATAGCTTGCGGCGTCAAAGCCTCCGGGGTTACGCAGGCTGTCCAGCTGCTCCAGCGTCCCCTTAAGCACTACGCAGCCTGCCTGCGGCAGCTCGCCCTTCACGCTTACGCGCAAACGACCGCTGTAAGCAAGCTCTGTATCGCTATATACTTTTTCGCAACGCAGAACCGCACTGCTAAAGCCATCCAGTCTGCGCACGCTCAAAGGCTCCACTGCGCCCTGCACAACCAGCTGCCGCCCGAAGCAGGAAGCAAGCTGCTGTTCAGCGGACGGCGGCACGGTAAGCAGACGAAAGAACAGCACGGAAAGCAGTACGCATGGTAAAAATAAGCGTAAATAACGTGTTTTTTGCTGCACTAGTCTACCTCCACATAATTACGCAGCTTTGCCAGCTTGGCTTTGCCTATTCCCGGCACACGCAGCAAATCCTCCGCGCTGGTAAAACGCCCACTGTTTCTTGTTTCCACAATGCGCTGCGCCAGCGCCGGGCCGATACCAGGCATCTGCTGCAGCTCTCTTGCGCTCGCGCTGTTGATGCGCACGCGCTGCACTGCAGAGTTATTTTTTTCTGTGCCTGCTCTGGTACTACCAACCTTCTTCGTGCTACTTGCACTATAACCGGCAGTTGCCTGAGCGTTTTTTCTCTGTGTTCTGCTTGTCCGTGCAGCCTTCTGCACCGGTACTCGTATCTGCATCCCATCGCGCACCTTACGCACTAGGTTGACACGTTCGCTGTCGGCATTTTCCGTCAGGCCTCCGGCAGCAGCAATAGCTTCTTCCACTCTGCAGCTGGCAGGCACATCGTAAATTCCCGGCTCCAGCACGGCGCCGCTCACCTGCACGCGCACTGTTTTTTGCTGCGCAGATTTAGACACAGCCGCAGTCTGTGAGGACTGCAGCATGCTGCCCATGGGCAAAGACTTTTCCTTATTATCGGTACTGATAAAACCGGTGATAATACAGCCAACGATAAGGACGGCGATAAAGATGATTTTTTTTGCTTTTGCTTGCATTGGTATACCTCCGTATTTTTGAAAATTGTTTACTATACCTCTCTGTCGCCTTCGGCGACATCTCCCCTTACAGGGGAGACTTTTTCGAAATACTATCCATGCATTTCTCTAATCTTTCATTAATATTTTTTTCTATTTCGTTGCATACATAATCAAAATGATAATCAACGTCACTGTTCATAAACCGTAAAACATAAATGCCTTCCTGTTGCAAAGCCAAGGTTCTAACATTATCACAATACAAATTATTTTTTTGCAAGTGCTGTCCTCCATCTATTTCAATAACCAGTTTTAATTTACTACAATAAAAATCGACTATATAGCTACCTATAATCCTTTGCCTATACCACTTTAACCTATGCTTAGATAAAAAATCATACCACAAATGCTTTTCCTGCTTAGTCATATTCTTTCGTAGATATTTGGCATAAGGTAATAAATCTCGATTTTGTTCAATAAATCCCATAACAATCCTCCTAGAAATAAAGTAAAAATTGCACGTCGAATTCGCTCTCCCTGTAAGGGAGAGGTGCCGAACGCAGTGAGGCGGAGAGGGTACTCCCCCAAAAACAAAAAGAGCCCCCAAGAATAACAATTACGTTATTCTCAGAGACTCTGAAAATGTAAGCGTTATTTAGTACTACTAAATAATGTCATTGCTGACATGCACTGCTTATTTTTTTGTCCGCGCTACAGTCTGCGGAAACTGCCTGCTGCAGGACAGCTGTAACTGCGGTGGTCGCAGTTAGTTATTAGTGGTTAGTGGCCAGTAATACTAAAGCTCGCGACAAATTTTATTTTCCCCCTCTTCTTGCTCCCTGTTCGCTCGCAACGGGGATTCGTTCCACCATCTCGATTTCTAACTTCGCTTGCGCTCGTTACAAATCGGGTCTCACTTCGCTACGATGTTTACCAGACGGCCGGGTACGCAGATAACCTTGCGTACGGTTGCATCGCCGATGTGAGCCTGAACGTTAGCGTCAGCCATAGCAATCTTCTCCAGCTCTTCTTTGGTAGCTTCAGCCGGAACAGTCAGACGACCGCGAACCTTGCCGTTAACCTGCAGAACGATTTCTACATTGTCAACCTTCAGGGCTTCTTCATCGAACTCAGGCCAGCTTTGTTCATGTACGCTGCTGTTGGCATCAATAGCACCGCGCCACAGCTCTTCTGTGATATGCGGAACAAACGGGCTCATCATCTTGATGAGGTCGGAAATTGCTTCGTAAATCAGACCTGCATTCGGCTCTTTGGCAGCTTCTTTATAAGCATAGAGAGCGTTAACCAGTTCCATCATAGTGGAAATAGCAGTGTTGAAGTTGAAGCGGGTTTCGATATCGTTGGTAACCTTCTTAATGCTGCTATGCAGTACACGGCGCAGGTCCTTATCTGCTTCGCTCAGGTTGCTGTGATCGTATTCGGTAACCTTTTGTGCCAGAACAGCTTCAAATGCTTGTACGATACGCCAGATACGGTTCAGGAAGCGGAAGGAGCCTTCAACGCCCTGGTCGCTCCACTCCAGCTCTCTTTCAGGCGGAGCAGCAAAGAGGATGAACAGACGCGCGGTATCAGCACCGTATTTGGAAAGAATTTCTTCAGGAGAAACAACGTTGCCCAGAGATTTACTCATCTTAGCACCGTCTTTGATTACCATGCCCTGAGTCAGCAGGTTGCTGAACGGTTCATCATAATCAACCAGGCCTGCGTCACGCAGAACCTTTACAAAGAAGCGGGAATACAGCAGATGCAGAATAGCATGCTCAATACCGCCGATATATTGGTCTACAGGACCCCAATAGTTATTGAGTTCCTTGTCAAACGGCATCTTGTCGTTGTGTGCGTCAGTATAACGCAGATAGTACCAGGAGGAGCACAGGAAGGTGTCCATGGTATCGGTTTCACGGATTGCGTCAGCACCGCATTTCGGGCATTTGCAGTGAACGAATTCTTCGGAGGTTGCCAGCGGAGATTTAGCACCGGCAGTAAAGCTTACGTCCTCAGGCAGGCGAACCGGCAGCTGGTCTTCCGGAACCAGAACCTCGCCGCAGTGCGGGCAGTAAATGATAGGAATCGGAGCGCCCCAATAACGCTGACGGCTGATCAGCCAATCGCGCAGACGATAGTTTACACGGCGTTTACCGAAGCCTTCAGCTTCAGCCTTATCCATGATAGCGCTCATAGCCTTGTGCATTTCCATGCCGGTGAATTCGCCGGAGTTAACCAGCATACCTTCTTTTTCTTCATAAGCGCAGGTCATTTCTTCCAGCTTCAGCTCTTTGCCAACCGGGCAGATGGTAACGATTTTTTCAATACCGTATTTGTCGGCAAACATCCAGTCACGCTGGTCACCGGTAGGAACGCCCATAACAGCGCCGGTACCGTAATCATACAGTACATAGTTGGTTACCCAGATTTCTACCTTGCGGCCGGTGAACGGGTTAATGCAGTATACGCCGGTGAATACGCCCTCTTTTTCGGATTCGCTGGAGGTACGTTCAATTTCGGACTGATTACGAACACGCTCGCAGAAAGCGTTGATTTCGTCAGCCTTCGGATTGTTTTCGCAAATCTTTTTAATCAACGGATGCTCAGCAGCCAGAGCCATAAAGGTTACGCCGTAAGCAGTATCCGGACGGGTGGTGTAAACAGCAACAGTATCGTTAAGTGCAGGGATTTCAAAGGAGAATTCCAAGCCTTCGCTGCGGCCGATCCAGTTGTGCTGCATGGTTTTTACGCGCTCTGGCCAGCCCGGCAGCAGGTCAAGATCCTTCAGCAGCTCATCAGCATAATCGGTGATTTTGAAGAACCATTGGCTCAAATCCTTTTTAACAACCTCATGGTCGCAGCGCCAGCATTTGCCGTCGATAACCTGCTCGTTAGCCAATACGGTGTTACAGGTGTCGCACCAGTTTACGGCAGATTCCTTTTTAACTGCCAGACCGCGTTTGTAAAACAGTTCAAAGAACCATTGAGTCCATTTGTAATAATCTTCCTTACAGGTGGTAACCTCGCGGTCCCAATCGTAGGACAGACCGAGAGCCTTCAGCTGACGAGTCATGTTGGCGATGTTTTCCAAAGTCCATTTTTTAGGCGGAATGTTGTGTTTGATAGCAGCGTTTTCAGCAGGCATACCAAAGGAGTCCCAGCCCATCGGATGCAGCACATTAAAGCCCTTCATGGTGCGGAAACGTGCGATTACGTCGCCGATGGAATAGTTACGAACGTGGCCCATGTGCAGGTTGCCGGACGGATAGGGGAACATTTCCAGAACGTAGGATTTAGGCTTATCCTTATCCATCTCTACTTTAAAGGTTTTGTTTTCTTCCCAGTATTTTTGCCATTTAGCTTCAATATCATGGGGAGCATACTTTTCTTGAATCATTTCATTACCTCCCAGGTATTATTGTTGGTCGAAAATAAAAAATCCCCGACCTTAAAGAAGGTCAGGGACGAAAAATTCGCGGTACCACCCTGATTGCGGCTACAGCCGCCACTCAATTAGCCTTAACGCAGCATCACGTCCGCACATTTCCTTGCGGCTTCTTCACGGTGAGTTCATCTGCCCTAACTGCCGGCTCGCATCAACCGCCGGCTTTCTGAAAGATACTGCAGACTACTGCTCCGCTTCACAGAATTTGAATAAAAATATCTTGTATATTATATAACGCCAAACAGGAAAAGTCAAACTTCTGTGTCAGCGTTTATTTTTTCTTTTTCTTCGGCACCAGCGGAGCCATAACCATGAAGCAAGTCCCTGCCTCCAACTCCAGCATGCGATCAACAATCTGCTGCTCGATAAGCTTGCCGCACTGCGTACAATGCGGCTCACCGGCACGCGCAAACAGCAGACGCAGATAATCGTAAATCTCCGTCACCGTGCCCACGGTCGAACGCAGATTGCGGCTCGTCGTCTTTTGGTCGATAGAAATCGCCAAACTAAGTCCTTCGATATAATCCACATCCGGCTTATCCATCTACCCCAAAAACTGGCGTGCATAAGCAGACATCGACTCCACATAACGGCGCTGGCCTTTTGCGTAAATCGTGTCGAAGGCCAGACTGCTCTTGCCGCTGCCCGAAAGGCCGGTGATGACCACCATTTTATTACGCGGTATCTCTACCGTGATATTCTTCAAGTTGTGCTGACGCGCACCCTTGACAATAAGTTTTTCCATCTTATATATCTCCAAACAAAGAATTCTTTACTAAAACATTTGACAACTGTTTTATTTTCTGCAATGATAGTAGCATCAATTATTTAGGAGTGAATTTTTGAGACACTCCATAATCAGCAGCATTTAATACAAAAGGAACACAAGTATAACCAGCTTCCAATGCATTATTTAAATACCTGCTTCTCACATCCTTCCATCTATCTAATTTAGCTAAAGCCTTTACGTTCTCCATAACAAACGCTTTAGGTTTTAGATGTTTTACAACATCTAAAAAAGTAAATATTAATCTACTTCTTTCATCATCTGGATTCATTTTGCCTGCAACAGAAAAACCTTGACATGGAGGTCCTCCAAAAACAATATCAATATTTTTCATACTATACAAATCATACAACACTTTATTTATATCATTATTGAGTATTATACTATCAGGATGGTTCATTTTATAAGTTTCAGCTGCATATTGCATCAATTCATTAGCCAAAACAACCTTCACTCCAGCTTTTTCAAAACCAACATCCATACCACCAGCGCCAGAAAAAAGTGATATCGCTCTAAACTGCTTTCTCATCTTCTCACCTCATTTTTATATTAGTATATCATAAATTACACTAAGATTCCATCTTTATAATTTTTGTTAATATTATTTGATTGCATATTTTTTACTCAATAAATTAGGGATTTTCATTCTATTTTTTAATAAATAAAGTAAATGCGAAGAATCTTTTGGATCGATGTTACCTGCAAAATCTGAATGAACTAAATGTAAATCAGAACAGATTTGTTTCACACTATTATTCTTAAATATATCGTTTTTAATATTTGGATAAATGTAATAATCCTCAGTCAAACTCAATACTATATAATTTATAATTGATAACTTGGTATCGAAATCCTTCTCATTAAATTGCTTACTAAACGGTTTATATTTAGTATAACTCTTATCAACAAAAAGCATCACAACGCTACAATCATCTAATGGATATATACATAGATTCAAACATTGCATTTTATGTCTTAAATCTTTATCGAAAACATCATTAATTACGTGTCCTTCTAAATCAGCAAATAAAACAATTTCTTCTTGGCATGCTATAGGAACAACATAATCTAGCTTTGCCCAAAAAAGTAATTCAAATTCTATCTTCCGCTTATTTATCAATGCTTTTTTTAATCGTAATAAACGACTACACATATCATTCCAGTCATATTTATAATACTCTTCTAGAGGTTGAGGCGCTCCAAAGGTTTCCTTCGTGTACTCATTCACACCCTTTTCTAAGTACTTTTTTTCAATACTAAAAAGAGTATTCTTTATAGCTATTTCAAGCAATAACTTCATATTTGGCTTTCGCTTAATCGCTATAGGATCCTCATAATCAGAAAACACTTTTCCATCACATTCAACACAAATATTATGAAATGTACCTGTGTTTCTAATCCCTTTTTTATCTGCAACTAAATTCACTGCATTATCACTAATCAACGATATTGATTGTGTAATCATTCCATTATCAGTAATATTTTTTAAAACAAACCTTGGAACTGAGTGAGAATTGCAGAATTTGGGATTTACTTTACCACAAATAATACACTTATCTGGTCTATATTTTTTACTGCTTTGCGTAAATCCTTTTTTGATATCAATTAAACTAACATCAACCATTCTATTCTCCCAAAAGATAATCTAAATTAATTACTTTTTTTCTTCGGCACCAGCTTCTGTCCCAGCTGTCCCTTGACGATAATCAGCTGGTCACGCAGCTCGGCCGCCGCCTCGAAATCCAGCGCCTTCGCCGCCTCCTGCATCCGTCTTTCCAGCTCGCGGGCCAGCGTGTTCAGCTCCTTAGTTGATTTCTGCTTCAGCTTCTTGCTGCTGCCATAGGACGTTGCCTCCTCGGTGTCTGCCACCTTCGTCAGCTTAATCAGCTGGCGTTGCTCCTTGTAAATCGTCTTAGGCGTAATGTGGTGCTCCTCGTTGTACGCCTGCTGCTTTTCACGACGGCGATTGGTTTCGTCAATCGCGCGCTGCATGCTGTCGGTAATGCGGTCAGCATACATAATAACGCGACCGTGCGCATTACGCGCAGCACGTCCGATAGTCTGAATCATCGCCGTATCACTGCGCAAAAAGCCTTCCTTATCGGCATCCAGAATCGCAATCAGCGATACCTCCGGCAAATCAAGACCTTCTCGCAGCAGGTTGATGCCTACCAGCACATCAAACTTACCGGCACGCAGGCTGTCAATAATTTCCGCTCTCTCAATCGTGGCGATTTCCGAATGCAGATAGCGCACACGCACACCTGCCTGCTTCAGATATTCTGTCAGGTCCTCCGCCATGCGCTTCGTCAGTGTAGTCACCAGCACACGCTCGCCCGCGGCGGCAACCTTATTGATTTCGCCCAACAAATCATCAATCTGTCCCTTAATCGGGCGGATTTCAATCTGCGGGTCCAGCAGTCCTGTCGGGCGGATAATCTGCTCAACAACATTGTCCGCCTGCTCCAGCTCATACTTCGCCGGCGTAGCAGAAACATAAATCGCCTGCTTGATCTGCGCCTGAAATTCGTCAAAGGTCAGCGGTCTGTTATCATAGGCAGACGGCAGACGGAAGCCATGCTCCACCAGCATCTCCTTACGCGAGCGGTCACCGGCATACATAGCGCGAATCTGCGGCAGCGTCACGTGCGACTCATCAACAACCAGCAAAAAATCCTTAGGGAAATAATTTACCAGCGTAAACGGCGGCTCACCGGCCTTGCGTCCTGCCAGATGGCGCGAATAGTTTTCGATGCCGGAACAATAGCCCATCTCCTGCATCATCTCCAAATCGTAATTCGTGCGCTGCTCCAGACGCTGTGCTTCCAACAGCCTGCCATGCTTATTCAGCTCATCAAGACGCTCTTCCAGCTCCTCGCGAATATCATTCATAGCGCGTTCAAGATTCTCACGACTCGTTACATAGTGGCTCGCCGGGAAAATCGCCACATGGTTGCGCTGCGCCAGAATCTCACCCGTCAGCACATCAAATTCCACAATGCGGTCAACCTCATCATCGAACATTTCAATGCGCACAGCCTTTTCACCGTAGGCTGCTGGAATAACCTCAATCACATCACCGCGCACACGGAAGGTGCCACGCTTGAAATCAATATCATTGCGTGTATATTGAATCTCCACCAGCTTATGCAAAATCTTCTGGCGGTCGATAATCTGCCCCAAGCGCAGCGACAGCACCATATCATAATACTCCTGCGGAGCACCTAAGCCGTAAATGCAGGAAACACTGGCTACGATAATGACATCCTTACGCTCAAACAAAGCACTGGTCGCACTATGGCGCAGCTTATCAATCTCGTCGTTAATCGAAGCATCCTTCTCAATATACGTATCCGACTGGGGAATATAGGCCTCCGGCTGATAATAATCGTAATACGAAACAAAATATTCCACCGCATTCTCCGGGAAGAAGGCCTTCAGCTCACTCGCCAGCTGTGCCGCCAGCGTCTTATTATGCGCAATCACCAAAGTCGGCTTGCGCACCTTATTGATTACCTGCGCAATCGTATACGTCTTGCCCGTACCCGTTGCACCCAACAGCACCTGCGTGCGCAGCCCCTGCTCCACGCCCTCCGCCAGCTTAGCAATCGCCTGCGGCTGGTCGCCGGCAGGCTCAAACGGAGCCTGAATTTTAAAATCCATGTTCATCACCAACTAAAAAACAAACCGTAAAAATTAAGTATAAAACGAGCAATTGTTATATCGTGTAATGAATAGCAATTTTAGCAAATGAGTGTCTGGAACCACAGAAGGGGCGCAATGTCTGAGCGCTATGCCTAATTTTTATAGTAGCATTTGTCAGCATAGAGCGAGTTTTGCGCCGCTTCGTCTTGGTTCCACACGAAATTTGCGTTAAGAAATTGCTCTGATTGAAACGATATACAATTGCGACGCCAGAAATTCACACATCAAGCTCAACGCTTACCGGGCAATGGTCGCTGCCGAAAACCTCATTGTGAATCTCCGCACTCCGCAGCTTAGCCGCAATCCTGTCCGACACCACAAAATAATCAATCCGCCAGCCCGCATTCTTCTCACGCGCCTTAAAGCGGTAGCTCCACCAACTGTACTTAACCTCCTCCGGATGCAGATAACGGAAGCTGTCCGTAAAGCCCGCAGCCTTCAGCTCACGGAACTTAGCGCGCTCCTCATCCGTAAAGCCTGCATTCCTGCGGTTAGTCTTAGGATTCTTCAAATCAATCTCCTCAGCAGCCACATTCAGATCACCGCAGACAACAACAGGCTTCTTAGCATCCAGCTCCTGCAGATAAGCACGGAACACATCCTCCCACACCATGCGGTAATCAAGACGCGCCAAACCGTCCTTAGAATTAGGCGTATAAACAGTCACCAGATAAAAGCTCTCAAACTCCAGTGTAATCACACGCCCTTCCTTATCGTGCTCCTCCTGACCTAAACCATAGGTAACAGCCAAAGGCTTAACCCTAGTAAAAACAGCAGTACCGCTGTAGCCCTTGCGTTCCGCACTGTTCCAATACTCCTCGTAGCCGGGGAACACAAAATCAGCCTGCTCGCGCTGCATCTTCGTTTCCTGCAGGCAAATAATATCCGGCGCAGCCTCCTGCAAAAATTCGGCAAAGCCTTTCGTCATGCAGGCACGCAAACCGTTAACATTCCAGGAATATAATTTCATAAGTTCAACCTCTTTTCCGTAAATTTATCTGACACCGCAACGGCAAAATCACCGTGCGGTTTTTATACTCTATTTGATTATTGTAACATTCCACGACCAAAAATAAAAGAGCCGCCCGCAGCGCAGCCTCGTCATCACCGATGACAAATGCGCACGGCAGCCCTTAAAATTAAAATTTAATTTGCGACGGCTCGTAATCAACCGTTGTCTTGATGAAAGCAATCTCATTGCAGTACGGATACTGCGGACAATACACGCATTCCTTCCATACCTTCTGCGGCAGCTTATCCTTCGCAGTTTCAATATAATCGCACTTGGCAAAAAATCCCGGCTGATAGGTAAGAGTGAAAAACATCGTCACTCCGCGCTCAATGCCCTCCTTTTCCAAATGCTCCACCAGCTGACGGCCTATGCCTGTTTTCTGCAGGCTCGGTTCCACCGCCAGCGAGCGGATTTCCGCAAAGCGGTCCCAGACAAAATGCAGCGCACCACAACCCAACAGACGGTTGTTTTCCACCGCTAAAATATAATCGCGCAGATTCTCGTAAATCGCATTGCGCGCACGCGGCAACATCAAGCCTTCCTTTGCATAATAATTCAGCAATTTGTGTATATGTTCTACATCGCTGAAAGTTGCCGGTCTAAAAACAATCATTTTTCAAACCCCCTCATTTGGTTTCCCCATATCAGTTTATCGAACGTAACTGATTTTCTATATATTATCACGTATTACAGCAGAGTACAAGTATAAAAATGCAGAAAAAGGAATTAATCAGTGTAATTAAATACTGATTAATTCCTTTTTAAAACAGGGTTACATTCTTTCCTTCAGCATGTCTGCCGCAGCACACAAAGCCACAATAATCGCAGCCGGTCGCGGCGGGCATCCGGGTACGGCAATATCAACCGGCACCACGTCAGCTGCACATCCCACAACAGCATAAGTGCTGCCGTAGGTTTCGCCGCCGCAGGCACAGGCACCGCAGGCCATCACCATTTTCGGCTCAGGCATTGCGTCATAGGTCATACGCAGCGCCTGCTCCAGATTGCGCGTAACTACGCCGGTCACCATCAGCATATCCGCATGACGCGGAGAAGCAACGAAGGCGATACCGTAACGGTGCAAATCATAAACAGGATTACTCATCGCACCCAGCTCAAAGTCACAGGCATTGCAGCTACCAGCGTCAAGATGACGCACATGCAGAGAGCGTCCCAGCTTCGCTGTGACTGCCTCGCTGACCTCAACGGCACTGTCAGCCAGAATCTGCGCCAAAGCATCATGGTTCGTGTGCACCAGCGCCTTACGCGCGCAGGCCTCTACACAGCGGCCGCAGAAAACGCACTTACTGTAATCTATTTTTGCTTTACCGTCAGCCACACTCACAGCGCCGACCGGGCAGGCAGCGGCACAGGCACCGCAGCCGTCGCAGCTGTCGTCGCACTGCAGCTGACCGCGCAGACGCTTGTGGCCCGTAGTATCAATATTTTCGGTAGCAATCTTTCCGTGAAGAATTGCCTCCAGCATTTTTAACATCTTGCCACCTCCTTAGCGGTCTATGCAGGCATAGCATAACTCAAAGCTCTTATTTATTAACGGGAAGTCCGGAATGATGTCGCCCTGTACTGCCACAGTCAGCGCCGGCCAGTTAGGATAAGAGGCACTGCGCACAAACAGGCGGTCTATGCGGCCTTCTTTATCCAGCAGCAGGCAGTGCAGATTATCACCGCGGGCAGATTCACTGATGCCCCAGGTAAAATGACCTTCCTCCTGCTGCAGCTCGCCCAGCTCTGCCGCCAGCTGCGTTTCCGCGTTGCGGCGCAGCTTGCTGATAAGCTGACGCACCAGCTTCAGGCTTTGGGCAACCTCACCTATACGCACCTTGATACGTGCTTCGACATCACCCGCTGTTTCCGTAATAACATCAAAATCAAGCTCATCATAAATACCGTAGCCGATATCCTTGCGGCTGTCACGGGTACTGCCGCTGGCACGCGCACCCACGCCTACCATAGCCAGATCAAAAGCAGTTTCCTGACGTACTCTGCCGGTGGTACGGATACGGTTGACGAAGTTGGCCTGCTCCCACATGATATGTACCATATCGGCATAAACAGCTTCTACCTCACGCAGAACCTCTTCGATTTCCTCCAGCATAGCGTCGGTAACATCGTACTGCACACCGCCGGGGATAATCAGACCACGCAGGAAGCGGTTGCCTGCTATCATTTCGTTAAGCTGCATCAGATACTCCTTCAGACGTGTGCCCATGCTGATTACAGGCGAGAAGCCGACACCGGCGCAAATATTGCCAGTATCGCCCACATGGTTATACAAGCGCTCCATCTCCGCAGCCAAGGTACGGATTAACCACGCACGGTAAGGCACCTCTGCCTCCGAGCATTTTTCTACCGCCTGACAGAAGCTCAGCGTATTAGCCACACTGCAGGCACCGCAAATGCGTTCTACAATCGGCAGTGCCTCCATCGGTGTCAATCCTTCGACAGCCTTTTCAATGCCGCGGTGGGTAAAGAACAGCTTGGCATCCAGCTGCAGCATAGCCTCACCTGCCTGACTGAAGCGGAAATGACCGGGCTCGATGATGCCTGCGTGAATAGGGCCTACAGGCACCTCAAAGAGGCCTTCGCCCTGCGAGGTAAGCATTTCGTATTCACGATGTCCGCGTGCATCATAATCCTTGGGATATTTTTTCAGCAGCGGATGAAAGCCTTCGGGAAAGCTCTCATGCAGCACCAGCGGACGCATATCGGGATGTCCCTGCGGCTCGAAGCCAAACATATCATGCAGCTCGCGCTCATACCAGGCAGCAGCCGGCAGCAGCGTAGTCAGCGACTGATATTCCAGCGGACCGTCCGCGGGAAACGGAGCCTTCAAAACATCTATATCACGTTTTTCAGCATTATAGAACAGGCAGTAGATGGCCAGACCGCCGCCCTGCAGCGTTTCGTCTGCACCGAACATAGCAGCCAGCGGACGCTTGCCGCTGTCGCTGCAGATATTGGCAGCACCACGCAAATTTTCCGGTTTAACTAGCATTATCTCAGCCTCCTATAATCCGCACAGCCTGGTTCAGCAGATTGTTGAGCCAGGGAATATTTTCAAAGCCTGCTCCCACTACGCAGGTCAAAAGCAGCAGCGCTGCCAGCACAGGCACGTCGGTTGCTCCCAGCAAATCGCCCAAGGGCTGACGCTTGGATTTATCGCACAGCATACGCATGCCGTGGTACAAAATACCGATTAAAACGCCGGCCAGCAATATAATCAGCAGACTGCCTGCCACCCAATGGCCTTCACGGAACATAGCTGCCATAATGTAAAACTTACTGAAGAAAAGGCCCATCGGCGGCAGACCCAAAATGCCCAGCATACCGGTAAGCCAGAAGGTTGCGGTATGCGGTACATCCTTAATCATACCGTGAATACGCATCATATTACGAGTCTGATATTCCTGGATAATCGTACCGGCGATATAGAACAGAACAAACTTAATCATCGCATGACTGTACATATGCAGCATCACAGCCTTCAGGGAGAAGGCAGAAAATACGCCGATACCGGCAACCATAATGCCGATGTTTTCCATAGAGGAATACGCCAGAATACGCTTAACGTCACGCTGTACAACAACGAACGGCACGGCAATCGCCACAGTCAGCACAGCAAAGAACAGCAGCATGCTGCTCATCATCGCAGCGCCTGCTGTCGGCAGCAGGATAACCAGATTACGCAGCAATACATAAATCGCACAGCTGCAGAGCGCACCGCTCAGCATACCGCTGGTCAGCGACGGAGCCTCGGCATAGGCATCAGGCAGCCAGGTATGCATCGGCGCCATGCCTGCCTTGGTACCGTAGCCGATAACGATAAACAGCAGTGCCAGCTTGGTCATCGCCGGGTTCAGGCTGTTGGCATGCTCATGCAGATACAGCCAGCTGAGCGCCTTTTCGCCGCCCAAAGCATCAAGCTGCGCATAATACAGCACCAATGTACCCAAAAGTGCCAAGCAAATGCCGACGGTACAAACCATGATATATTTCCACGTTGCTTCCAGAGCAGCGCGGGTGAATTTAAAGGAAATGAGCAGCGCACTGATTAAGGTAGTCGCTTCGATAGCAACCCACATCAAGCCCAGATTTTTTACCAGCAGTACGATAAACATTGTCCAGCAGAAAAGCTGCATCAGCGCAAAGTAACGGCCGGTCTGCAGCTGCTCGCCCTTGAGCACGCCGCAGCGCTCTTCACGCGTAAGATAATTACGCGCAGTCCAGGTTGCTGCCAGATAAAGTGTGGTAATAATAATAATTACCCACATATTCAGCGCATCAATGTAAAAATAATCATCAACATAGGGCACAGCAGGATTAAAGGACTTTGCCATCAGCGCTACGCACACACCTACAGCAGTTGCCGTCAGGCGGTGCAGCCAATGCAGGATATTATTGCCGAAGCCCGCAGCCAGTGCCAGCACCGCGCACAAGGGTGGCAGGCATAACAGTATCAAAATATATGTTAACATTACATCCCCTACCCTTTCAGCTTGTCCAGCACATTTGTATCCGTCGTTTTAAACGACAGACGCAGACGCGAGGTTAAAATAACAAGAATAACAACAGCAATCAGCACATCAAGAAAAATGCCCAGCTCGATAATCAGCGGCAAACCTTCCGTCATAATCAGGCCGAGCAGGTAAATGCCGTTTTCCAAGGTAATCAGACCGATCATCTGCATAATGGCACGGCTGCGCATAACAATCAGCGCCAAACCGGTCATAATCATAAACATAGAGGTTGCCAGAATATCGCGGCCCTCTGCCTGCGGCAGCAGACCGTCAATTACCATATAGCCGAGTGCCAGACTGCAGGCTGCAAAAGCAGTAGAATAATTTACATTGATATCGCTGACAATTTCACGCTCATCGCGCAGCTGATTTACCACGCGTAAAATAGCGTAAGGAATAAAGAGCACCTTAACGGCAATCGTCAGCACACCGGGCAGCCAGGCATGCAAACCGCTGCCATGGCTCATGCCTACGACGAGGCAGGCTGCAGCAATCAGCGCAGACTGCAGTGCCAGACACAGAGTTGCACGGCGCAGCTCCACAAAGCGCGTCTGCAGGAAAACGATAAACATTAAACTTACAACCAAATATTCCATCGTTACCTCCTTACTGTGCCACTACTGCCAGCAGCAGCATCAGGCCTGCTGCGGCCAGATATACACGCACCTTGAAAAGGCGCATCTTATTGTTCAACGTTTCAACTACGCCTACAGCTACCGCACCGATAAGCACCTTCAGCACTACCGGCAAATCCAGCGGCAGATACAGCATAGCGAAAAGCACTAAGAATACCAGCAGCTTGAGCTGGCTTGCCCAATGGATGAGCGCCAGCAGACGGCCGGAATATTCCAGTGTCATGCATTCATGGATCATTGTCAGCTCCAGATGCGTATCAGGGTTATCAACGGGGATACGGCTGTTTTCTGCAAGCAACACAAGGAAGAAGGCAATGCAGGTCAGCACGCCTGCTAC
>OGYX01001642.1_pt1 | contig 15533 bp, 11 predicted proteins | sample 1576601 | NCBI WGS metagenome assembly OGYX01 (sample SAMEA3541561, study PRJEB24748) | human gut metagenome | biome: human gut; feature: human-associated habitat; material: faeces | place: China | collected 2012 | reverse complement strand
ACTGATAGTAGCGCGGCATAAAGCTGTCGTGGTCGATACGGATCCCTCCGAACCCCTCGGAGCTGCTGGGCTCGGCCCGGATGCAGCAGATGATCCAGCAGCTGCGTGCCACTTTTGATTATGTCATCTTTGACGCGCCTCCCATCTCCATGGTGACAGACGCGGCGGTCATCGGCAATCAGGTGGACGGTGCTCTGTTTGTTGTTCGTTCCAGCTACGCCCCGGCCGAGTCCGTGGAGGCCGCTGTCAAGAAGCTGAAAGACACCGGCGTAAAAGTGCTGGGTGCCGTGCTGACCCGCTATGACGCCAAGACGGCGCTCAAGGGCTCCAACTATGCTTACAACTATTATAGCTACGGCTACTCCTACGGTACCCCCCAGATGGATCCGGCGGCATCGCAAAGCCCGGAAAAGCGAAAGCACGCAAAGCCAGCCGAAAGGGTAACGAACCATGACTGATTTGCACTGCCATATCCTGCCCGGTATTGACGACGGTGCCAAAGATGTCTCGGTCTCGCTGGAGCTGCTCCACAAGGAGTATGAGGACGGCGTGCGCAACATCGCGTTCACCAGCCATTTCAACAGCGAGCGCACCACGGTGGAAGCTTTTCTGGAAAAGCGTGCCGCCGCCTACGCGCGGCTGACCGAGGCACTGAAAGAAGAGCCGATGGACTTCCGGTTCAAGCTGGGCAGCGAAGTTTACTTTTCTCCCAAGCTCTGTGAGCTGGACGCCAAGGCCCTCTGCATGGGCGACACCGCCTACATGCTCATTGAGTTTCCAACCACCCATAAGCCTCATTTTATCAAGCAGACCCTGTACGCTTTGCAGGAACAGGGAATCCTGCCGCTGATCGCGCACATTGAGCGTTACCCCTATGTGCTGGACGACCCCACCCTGCTGTATGAGTGGGTGGCCGCCGGTGCTTACGCGCAGATCAACGCCGGGGCCCTGCTGCAAGATGCAAAGCTCCGCAAGAAGCTCTGCAAATTCATCTCGTGGGGGCTCGTGCATGTGCTCTCCACGGACACCCACTCCCCGGACAAGCGCCCGCCCCGGATGGCGGAGGGCATCCAGATGCTGCAGAAGACTCTGGGCACTGAGATCGCCGACCGGATCGTCCGCAACGGTGACGAGCTGTTTGACGACCAGGAGCTGGACATCATCTCCCCGCACCAGCCCAAAAAGATGCTGGGCATGTGGATTTGATTATCTTTTGTCTTTGATTGAAAATCCGATATTTTTATTACAAACTTTAGAAAAGAGGAATTTTATTATGAACTATCCTGTTGCTTATGCCGTGATCCCCGAAGAAGAAATGATTTATATCTCCGGTGGCAAAGAGCCTAACTATAAAGGCTTGTTTGATTACTTCATCGGCGATTATCTGCGTGATGTCGTCAAGGGTGATGTACGCGATGCTGTCTGGAACAGCGCCAAACAGAGCTCTTTCACTCCCATTACCAACTGGTTCAAGAATGTGGACGACATGGGTGTCATTGCACACCTGGGCTACTTCTACGGCTTCTATCACCTGTGGGAGGCTGTCAAGGGCTACCTGGGCTAATTAAAAAGTAACGTATATGCAAAAGAAACAATTTTTTCAGCTCGTGCTTCTGGCTGTGGGCGCGGTCCTGGCTGCCGTGATCGGCTTCTGGCTCGTGCCGGTGAGCAATTACATCAAGGCCCGCACGGCTCCGCTGGATGAGACCATCCTGGAAGCCGAAAGCAGCACGCGGGAGGTGGTCACCATCTCGGATACCGAACTTTCCCAGCTCATCAGCGGTGAGCTGACCCTGGATGCACTGGACGACCTGCCCGGCGTCATCACCGTGGAGCCCGCCGACACCACGGCAGGTGCCGCCCAGAGCGGCGGCGCGGCCAATCGCTCCCCTGCGGACGAGACTTCCGCTTCTGCCATTGCAGAGAGCGAAGCTTCTTCGGACGCTGCTTCCCGTGAGGCACAGGCCGATGCAGAAACGCCCGCCCAGAGCAGTGCTGTCTCCGGCAGCACCGGCACTTCCGGCAATACCAGCCTCTCGGAGGCCGCCTATGAGGGCGAAGTCAAGGCACTGGTCCAGCAGCTCTATGCTGTGAAAGGCCGGGCGGAAGGCGGCCTGAATGCCTGCATTGCTTCCGCCAAGGCAGAGTATAAATCTCTGCCGCCGGAGCAGCAGACCCGCAGCCGCAAAATTGCCATCTGCATGTCCAAAGCCGGCCAGCTCTCGGCCCTGCAGGCCTCCTGCGACAGTGAGGTCAACCGCATTGTGAGCCAGATGCGCTCGGTGCTCAAGGCCAACGGCCAGAGCACCGCCCTGGCAGACCAGGCCATGAGCAGTTACAAGAGCCAGAAGAGCGCCCGGCGGGCGGCTCTGATGAGCCAGCTTTACGGCTGAGCCGCTTTTGATCACCCTTTGGAGGAACCAGCGTGGAACAACTCACATTTTCGCAGCACGTTGCGGCAAACGGCGGTTCCCTGCCCTGGCAGGACGCTGTGCGCCTGACGCTGCTGACCATCCAAACCATTTCGGCTCAGGCAGACCCGGAAACCACCTATATGGATGTCTGCCCGGAGCAGATCGTACTGAGCAAAGACGCCCGGGAAGTGCTCTCCTGCGGTAAGCCCCACTCCCTGAAAGAGTGGGACGCCGCCGATGCCGCCAACCCGCAGCTGCTGCCCTGGGAGTTCTGGAACGCCTGGAGTGCCCGCACCCCGGCTGCTCAGGTCTACCCGGTCGCGGCCTGCCTGTTCGGCGCTCTGAGCGGCCACCTGCCCATGGCGGCCAAAGCCCGGCTGAACGGTGCAGCGCTTCGCACCCTGACCGACATCCCGGACGCGCTGAACAACGTGCTCCAGAAAGGCCTTGCTCTGAACGCAGCCGACCGCTGGCCGTCGCTGGAGGCATTCCGGGCGGCTCTGGTCGATGCCACCAAAATCGAGATCGCGGTGGATGACACTCCTGAAAAAGACGACGACACCCCCGCCCTGCAGGCAGGCCAGCTGGACCTGAGCAAGGTACGCACCGTCGATGCACCCAAGGGGCCGCAGGCGGTCTACAAACCCACGGCCCAGAAAAAATCCGTCAAGCTTGGCCCCCTGCTCCCGGTGGCTGTCCTCTCGGTTGCGTTCCTGGGCGGCCTGCTGGCCTATCAGTTCACCCTGCGGGGTACCCCGACGGCGGAAGAGCTCTTCCTGCCCACGGCAACGGCCAAGACTTCCAGCAGCTCCAAAGCCGCGGAACCGGAACGTGAAGCCGCTTCCAGTGCGGCAGAGAGCGAAGCAGCTTCTTCCAGTGAGGCCGCTGCCTCCTCCCCCGCCGCCAGCGAAGCTCCGGCCAGCGCTCCCTCCACTAAGCCGGAGGAGCCCGCCAGCAGCGCGGCTTCTTCCAAGGCGGCATCCAGTGCAGCCAGCAGTTCCAAGGCCGCCAGCGCTTCCAGCAAAAAAGAGGAGAAGCCCGCTTCTTCGGCCAGCAGTGCATCCAGCACGGCTTCTTCGGAGGCTGCTGCCAGCTCCGCGGCCCCGGAAAACGTGACCCAGACGCTGACCCTTGCCGACGGCAGCAAGTTTGTGGGCAAGGTGGACGGCTCCAAGCAGACCGGCACCCTGACCAAACCCAACGGCGATGTCTATACCGGCACCTTTACGGACGGCAAGCTGGAGGGCAAAGGTACCCTGAAAACCGCCAGCGGCAACAGCTATGACGGCAACTTTGCAGGCGGCCAGCCCAGCGGCTCCGGTACCATGAAGTATGCCAACGGCAGCACCTACACGGGCAGCTGGGCCGATGGCCAGCGCAGCGGCTCCGGCACGGTGAATTACGCCAACGGGGATCAGTTCTCCGGCAGCTTTGCCGCCGGCCTGCGGGACGGCAGCGGCACCTACACCTGGGCCAACGGCACCACCTACCGCGGCACCTGGAAAGCAGGCGAAGCGCGGAAAGGCGGCACCTACAGCTATACCGATGCAGGCGTGAAAGAGGGCCTTTCCGCAGGCGGCAACCTGACCATGCAGGATTGAGCGCCCTGCCCTCTTGACAAATCGCCTCGGCTGTGATACTCTAAAGCTCCTAAAATATCGTGTGGATTTTTACAGTATCAAGCTATTTTTCGCCACACAATGGTGCAAAAGCCATTGTGTGGCTTTTTTGCGTCCAAACCTCTGCAGCCCCCACCCGATGAAAGGAGATTTCTTCTGTGAACAACACCTTTATGAAAGAGCGCCCGGTCTTCCCGCTTTTGATGTCCATGGCGCTGCCCAATGTCATTTCCATGCTGGTCAACTCGCTGTACAACATTGTGGACAGCCTGTTTGTGGCCCGCATCAACGAATCCGCCATGACGGCCCTCTCGCTGGTCTTCCCGGTGCAGAACCTGCTCAACGCCATTGCCATCGGCTTTGGCATCGGCATCAATGCACTGGTGGCCCTCTGCCTGGGTGCCGGGGAGCACGAAAAAGCCGATCAGGCCGCTACCCACGGCATGGCGTTTTCCCTGCTGCACGGCATCTTCGGCTCGGCCATTGCCATTGCCATCATGCCGTCTTTCCTGGGGCGCTTTACAACGGATGCCGAAGTGCTCTCCATGGGCCTGACCTATTCCCACATCGTGTTTGGCTTTGCCACGGTCAACATGGCCTCCCTGGCTTTTGAGAAGATCTTCCAGTCCGTGGGCCGGATGAAAGTGACCATGGTAGCCCTCATCGTGGGCTGTGTGGGCAACATCATCCTGGACCCGCTGCTCATCTTTGGCATCGGGCCGTTCCCTGCCATGGGCATTGCAGGCGCGGCGCTGGCCACCGGTATCGGCCAGGCACTGAGCACTGGTGTCTACCTCGTGGTGTACGCTTCCACGGAGCTGTCCGTCCGGCTGCGCCGTGCCTGCCTGAAGCTGGACAAAGAGCTGGACACCCGGCTCTACTCCATCGGCATCCCGGCCATCCTCAACCTGGCGCTTCCCTCTCTGCTGGTCACGTTCCTCAACAGCCTGCTGGCCGCGTTCTCGGGCAGCTATGTGGTGGTGCTGGGCATCTACTACAAACTACAGACATTCCTCTACCTGCCCGCCAACGGCTTCGTGCAGGGAATGCGTCCCCTCATCGGCTACAACTACGGTGCCGGGGAGCACAAACGGGTACGCCAGCTCTACCAGATCACCCTCATCCTGAGCGCCGCCATCATGGCAGCGGGCACCCTTGGCTGTCTGGTGGCCTCGGAGCCTCTCATGCGGCTCTTTACCTCTACCCCGGAGACGGTGGGAGCCGGAAAAGTTGCTCTGCGGATCATCTGCCTGGGCTTTGTGGTCTCCGCCATCTCCACCACCTCTTCCGGTGCGCTGGAGGGTCTGGGCAAGGGCACGCAGTCGCTGGTGATCTCCCTGTGCCGCTACATCGTCTTCATCATGCCGCTGGCCTGGGTGCTCTGCCGACAGTTTGGCCCTGTGGGCGTCTGGAACGCGTTCTGGGCCACGGAAGTGCTCTCCGCCATCGTTTCCCTTATCGTCTACAAAAAGAGCGTCTGACACGTTTTCCGTATATGCAAAAAGGTTCCGGGCCTGCACTCCCCTTTCACAGGGAGGCAGGCCCGGAACCTTTTCCGTTTCAGCCCAAGGGCTGGTTTTTATTTGGTGTGCTGCTCGGTGCTCTGGTCGTCCGATTCAATCGGCGTATCCAGTTCCTCCACGGGGGCAGCGTTCTTTTTGGCCTTACGGGCCTTACGCTTGTGGATCAGCTTCCGTGCGAGGAATGCTGCCACCAGCAGCGCGGCTACCGTGCCGCCGCAGAGCTCCCAGAGCGGGATGCCCTTGGGCACAAAGGCCATGACGATCTCAGTCCCGGCAGCCGTAAAGGTGATGTAGCTGCCAAAGGTATCGGTAGGCACTTTGATCCATTTGCCATCCTGCTGGACATAGACGCTGCCCTGCTTGCCATGCGGCAGATAGCGAATGGTGTGGGTCTCCTGCCCGTCGTCCGAGAAGTCCAGCAGCCACTGCTCGGTGGCATTGGCCACGCCGGACGGCGTCTGGGAGGTAACGCTCAGGGCATTGGAGCCGCCAAACAGGCCATCTACATAGAAGATCGGACGGCCGTTGGTGCGGACATCAATGCTCTTCAGTGCCGGGATGTAAGAGGTGTACAGCGCCGTGACCACGGTGTCCAGATGGAGGTCATCCAGCACCGGGGTGTTCCACTCGGCAAAGTAACCGTCTTTCTGGGGCAGCTCGGGGTAATCCGCCTCGGTAAACGATGCACCGTAAGTAAAGGTGCGCTGGTCCACGATGTGGCCGTCGGCCATAAAGGTCAGCGTCAGCTTCTGGAAGCCCTTGGGCGCGCCCTCCAGTGCCCGCATGGTATCGTAATCAATGGGCTCTGCCTGACCGGCACGGCTGATGCGGTCAACGCCGCGCAGGGTATCGGAGACAAACAGGTTCCCCGTGAACGTACCATCCTGGCCGCCGGAAATGGCGCCCCAATACTGACCGTCGGTGTTGCTGCTGCTCGTGGAGAGGGCCACTTCGGAGTCATCCCCGTCATCGTCTGGCTCATGGATATCCACCATGGCGCGGTTATCCTTGATGATGCAGCTGTTGCCGGTCAGGACACTGTCCGCGCCCTGGCCCACGATGCCGCCAATGTACTTGCTGCCGGTCAGCTCACACTTGGCCCAGTTGGAGATCAGCTTTGCGGAGGAACGGCCTGCAATGCCGCCCACCTTGTTGTTGCCATCCACTTTGCCGTAAGCTTCGCAGCCCGTGATGTAGCCCAGATCCATCTCGCCGCAGATGCCGCCCGCCGCCTCTTTCTTGGAGGTAACGGTGCCCTCGTTGACACAGTTCATCACCACCGCGCTGATGGTGTACTCGGTGCGCAGGAGCGAACGGTTCTCATCCTTATCGTCGTCTTCGGGGTCAAGGGTGTTTTCCACCGCCATGGTACCCGCGATGCCGCCCACATTCATGTCGGCTTCCACGGTGCCGCGGTTGGTGCAGCCCTCGATCTTGCCCTCGTTCTGGGCCGTCAGGTTCTCGGACTCATCTTCAAAGATGTTCTTGCTGCCGGGGTCGCTGATCTCTTCCACAGCATCCAGCAGCAGGTTGGAGACTACATTGATCTGGTCGTTGATGGAGCGGAGGTTGCTGGTGAGGGTGTTGCTGGCCGAGAGCATATCCCGGTTGAGGGTGCTCATCTGGTCGGTCATGTTCGTCACAGCGTCAAACAGTTCATCCTTGGTCGCGGTCATCTCGGAAGAGGGGCGCGGCACATGGATGGGATCCTGCTCCGCCAGCCAGTGGACGATATCCGCCGCCTGGCTGGTCATGCTGGTCAGGCCGCTCATGCCCTCCGCCATGATGCCGAGGCTGGCGGACATGTGGCCCAGCGTTGCGCTGGTGAGGGCGGAATCCGTCTTGAGGATATCCAGAGACTTGTCAAAATCATCCGCAGCCTTGCCCAGATCCTGTGCGGCATCGCTCAGGGAATCCAGACCCGCCTGAATGGAGGCATTGCCGGAACTGATGTTGCCGGTGTTGAAGCCCAGCTGATCCAGAATATCTTCCAGATTGCCCAGCCGGTCGCCCACATTGCCAAGCGCGCCGGACATGCTGGTAAGGGCAGAAGCCATCTGGGTATCGCCCTGCTCCGAAACGAGGTTGGCGGTGTTGCCCAGCAGCGCGCCGATCTGCGTGGCCAGGCCTGCCATGTTGCCCACAGCGCGGGTGACCTGCTTGCCGGCGGAAGCCAGCTGGCCGTCATCGGCCAGCAGCGTGGCGCTCCGCAGCAGACCCAGGCCGGTGGTCAGCAGCTTCATCTGGCCGCTCATGCCGGAACCCAACGAGAGGATGCTCATGGCGGAATTCGCTACCTGCAGCAGGGAGATGGCTGTTTTGATGTGATCGTCCACCGCGTCACCGGACACGCTGGAATAGCCGCCCAGAATGGTGCTGATGGCGCTGCTCAGGCCGCTGTCATCCTTGCCCGGCAGCGAGGCGATCAGGTCGTCCAGGCCCTTGCTGATCTGCTCCAGACCCTGTTTGCTGGAATCCAGCGCGTCGCTGGCCTTGTGCGCGCCGGAAGAAGCCTTGGCCAGTGCCGTGGAGGCGGTCAGCATCTCGGCCGCCATCTCCGCGGTGACCCACTTGAGCTGGCCCACGGCGGTGGTCATCTTATCCAGTGCGTCGGCACCCGTGTCCATCACGGGCTCCAGCCGGGTAAATGTATCGGAGATGAGGTCGCCCGTGCGGTCCACCTCGTCCGCCACTTCGTCAAAGTAATCGCCTCCCTGCTCCTGCAGACGGCGGGCTGCCTGCACGGCGGTGTCCATCTGAGAGTTCAGGGTGTTGAGGTCGGTATTGAGGAGGCTGGTGCTGCCGTCCATGTCATCGGCCGCGCCGTTGACCATGGTGTGCAGCGTGTCCAGCTCGGTGCGCAGACGGTTGATGGTGCTCTGGTCCAGGTCCAGCTCCACATAGGGCTCTGCCTGGCCGGCAATGCCGCCCACGTCCTTGCGGCCCTGTACCAGGCCCTGGTTGACACAGCCGGAGATCAGGCCATCGGTCCGGCCCACGATGCCGCCCACGTTATAGCCTACATGGGCATAGCCCACGTCGCCCGCGTTGGCACTGCTGAGGATCAGGCCGGAGGAGCGGCCTGCAATGCCGCCGGTATCCGAGGAGACATTGGAGATGTTATTGCTCAGGTCATCGCCCATATCCTTCTTGACCAGCTCCAGCAGGGTGGCCGGGAGGCCCTCCATATCGAGGGCGGACTCCTGATACTCGGAGTTGACGGCACCCACATTGGTGCAGCCGGTGATGACACCGAGGTTGTAGCCCACGATGCCGCCGGTGGAATACGCACCGCTGACCATGGCACGGGAGGTGCTGTGGTCGATGGTTCCGCTCGTCTCATTGCGGCCCACCAGACCGCCCGCCTCCTCCTCGCCGTGGACAGCACCGGAGAACGTGCAGTTGATGATGGTGCCGTAGTTGGTGCCCACCAGACCGCCTGCGGTCTTCTGGGTGCCAGCGGGATTGACCACACCCTTGATGGTAAGGTCCTGAATGGAACCGCCCTCTTCCAGGATGCCGAAGAAGCCGGCTGGAGAATAAGCCCCCATGAGGCTGACATCCGAGATGGTGTGGCCGTTGCCCTTGAATGAGCCGCTGAACGACGCGATGGGGGCCCAGTCCGTATCCGCCAGGGAAAGGTCTTCCTGCAGGATCACGGTCTTGCCTTTGGACCACTGATCAAAGCCGCATTTGTCGGCAAAGGCCAGCAGGTCCGAAACACTGTTGATGTAAATGGTATCCGTCGGCGCGGTGTCGGCCGCAAATACCGGCAGCGCCGCCGAAGCCGCCAGCACCAGTGCCAGCAGCGCAGCGGTCAGGCGGTGCAGCAGCCGGGTGCTGCCCGCCGCAGACTCATTCGTCCGCATGGGAGTCGTTTTCATCCTGCACCTCCTGTGAGATTTTACCAGAAAGAACGGTAAGATGTACGTTTCCATCCACAATGGCGTTCATGGTACCGGCCACGGAGCCGTTCACCTCGCCCTGCACCATGCCATTGACACGCACCCGGCCGCTGGCCGTGTTGGTGTGCAGCACCACATGATGCATGGAGAACGAAGTTTTATCCACCAGCTTTCCACCCACCAGCAGGATCTGCGGCAGGACGAACAGTACCAGGAAGATGGAGATGATGGTACCGCGGCCCAGGCACTGGCCGATGCCCACGATGCAGGCATCGGACGTCATCTGACCGATCAGGGTACCGGCCACCGTCATGATGGTGCCGGAGGTGAGGATGGTGGGGAACGCAAAGTTCAGCGTCTCGATCATGGCCGTCTTATGGTCCATCTTATCCCGCAGCTCGTTGTAGCGGGTTGCAATGACGATGGCGTAATCGATGTTTGCACCCATCTGGATGGAGCTGACGATCAGGTAGCCCATGAAGTACAGCGGCGTGTGGATAAAAGCGGGGACGGAGAAGTTGACCCAGATCGCGCCCTCGATGACGAGGATCAGCAGGATGGGCATTGCCACTGACTGGAACGTGAACAGCAGGACGATCAGCACGATCAGCACGGAGACCACGCTGACCACGATGTTGTCGATGGCAAACGACTTCTGGAAGTCGTACTCGTTGGTGGCGTCGCCCGCCAGATAGATGTCGCCGTCCGGGTAATACTTCCGGGCGATGGTGCGCATCTGGTCCGTGAACTCATACATTTCATCCCCGCTCTGGAGGCTGGGGTTCAGGTAGACCAGAATACGGTTGTAATCCGCGCCCTGCAGCTGGGCCTTTGCGCTCAGCATCTGGGTCTGGGCATCATGCAGGTCGTCGATCTGATCCTGGTCCAGGCTGACAATGCCGGAATCGACCTCGTCACAGACGTAGAGGAACATATCAATGAGCGGCACACTGTAGTTGGAGAAGTTGCCAATGACCTGGCCGTACTCATCATTTTCCAACGCGTAGCCTGTGTAGACCACTTGGGCCAGCTCGTAATCCAGGCCCGCCATCTCAGAGAACTGGCGGGAAGTGAGCCGGTCTTCCAGCATGTAGCCGTCCATGGCCTCGATGTTGGAAAGGCCGCGGGTGTGGTCCACCTCATCGTGGCTTTCCAGTTCTTTGATCATGGCTGCTTCCACCCGGTAATCGTCGTTCTTTGGTACGACGAGAGCCACCAGGTTGGACTTGGTAAAGTTTTCGTCGATCATGTTATCGGCGATCTGCGTCTCATTCAGCACTGGCGTCTTGATCGGGCCGTAGCCATAGGCGTAGGGGCACTGTGTCTGGAAATGGTAGGCAAACACCAGCACCACTGCAAAGACGATGGGAACGATCTTGCGGGTTTTGTAAGCATAGCGGCCCACGAACGAGATCTTGGGCACAAAGTTGCGGTGCTTGGTCTTGCTCATGTAAGGGCCAAACAGCATCAGCAGGCCGGGCATGACCACGAAGACCGACAGCATGGAGAACAGGATGGCCTTGATGAGGCAGATGGCCATATCCGGGCCGATCTTGAACTGCATGAACAGCATGGCCACCAGACCGCCGATGGTGGTCAGGGAGCTGGAACTGATCTCCGGGATACTCTTGGCCAGCGACTCGATGACCGCCTCTTTCAAGGGCAGGGTCTCGTGTTCTTCTTTAAAATGGTTGCAGAAGATGATGGCGTAGTCCAGCGAAAGGGCCAGCTGCAGAATGTTCGTGACCGAGTTGGAAACGAACGAGATGGTGCCCAGCAGGAAGTTGGTGCCCATGTTGAGGATCATGCCCACCACGAAAGTGAGCAGCAGCACGGGAACTTCCGCATAGGTCTGGGAGGTGAAGATCAGCACCACCACAATGATGATGGCAACATACACCATGATGACATTGACTTCACGCTCAATCGTCTCCTCCTGCGTATTGCCCAGCGAGGTGGAAACGTAGATATCGTAGTCTTTCAGGTACTCCTTGACGCTTTCCAGCGTTTCCAGGCACTGGTCGTCGTCCTCGGGGTAATCGAATGTGATGGAGTACAGCGCCGATACATTATTATAATGGGCGGTGGTATCATCGTACTCGATCATCTGGATGCCCCTGAGGCCCGCCAGCTCGTCGTTAAGCTGGTCTGCCTCGTCCGGCGTGATGTTTGCCACCATGACATCGGCAGAACCGTAGGTGGTAAACTCTTTCTCCATAATGTCCAGGCCCATGCGGGTCTCGCTGGTCTTGGGCAGATAGGTGGTCAGGTCGCTTTCCACCTTGACCCAGCTGCGGGAGAAGATGGTGAAGACGGCCCCCAGAATGACAATGAGGAACACAAGGTTGCGCCGCTCAACAATTTGCAGCGCGAGCTTGTGCATAAAATCGTTTTTGGGCTGTTCCTGCTCGGTCATCGTGTTCCCTCCTCTCGGCAAATTGGGGCCTGGGTGAGTATCCCCGGGCCGCCGCGCGGTTCTTCGGCAGCTGATACGGCCTTTTGCAGCCGTGACAGTTTCTTCATAGGGTGCCTCCTATTTGTGAATTTGCAAAAGAAAAGCAGACAAAATTTGTACAAATGTAATATTAACCCAACTTTTTTTAAAAAGCAAGCGACAAAAACGGCAAAATGATGAAAAAGGATGGCGGACAAAAATCTTTTGCCATACGTTTGCCTCAGGCGTTTTCGTCCTCTGCCACCCTGCACAAACCACCTGCACCGGGCTCTTTTTTTCTTGTACCGAATGCCAAAGAGTGTTAACAAATTTTGACGGGACTTGAAATCCATAGCGGAGTGGTATAGTATAAGGCCAGAGAGTAATCCTACCGCATCACTCGGGATTCAATCCCAAGCCATGCAGTCCCTGATATCATTTGGAGGTGTATTCCATGAGCAGTCCCCTGCTGGAAGTCAAAGATCTGCAGGTTACCGTAGGCGAGGAGCAGAAAGTGCTTCTGGACGGTTTGAACCTGACCATTTATCCCGGTGAGACCCATGTTCTGATGGGCCACAACGGTGCCGGTAAATCCACCCTGATGAGCGCCCTGATGGGCGACCCCCGTTATACCGTTACCCGCGGCCAGATCATTTTCAAGGGTCAGGATGTGACCCACGAGCCTGCCGATGTGCGGGCAAAGCTGGGCATGTTCCTCTCGTTCCAGACCCCCGAAGAGATCCCCGGCATCACGCTGGAGAATTTCCTGCGCACGGCCCAGAACGCCATTACCGGCAAGCCCGTCAAAGTGTTTGCGTTCCGTAAGGAACTGGCCCAGCAGATGGAAGCGCTGGGCATGGATGAGAGCTATGCCGACCGCTATTTGAATGTGGGCTTCTCCGGCGGCGAGAAGAAGAAGAGTGAGATTTTGCAGCTGCTGATGCTCAAACCCTCTCTGGCCCTGCTGGACGAGACGGACTCCGGCCTGGACGTGGATGCCGTGAAGACGGTGGCACAGGGCGTGCGCGCTTACCACAACAAGGACAACGCCCTTATCATCATCACCCACAACGCCAAGATCCTGGAGGGCCTGCATGTGGACTACGTCCATGTGCTGGACGACGCCCACATCGTGCGCACCGGCGACGGAAGCCTGGTCAATGAGATCATCGAGGAGGGCTTCCGTGCGCTGAAGGAGGACGAAGCCAAATGAGAGCCTTTGAAACAGAAAAGACCGACGTTGCCGAGGTGGACCGCAGCATTTACGACATCAAGGACAAGCCCAACGCTGCCTTTGAGGTCCATTCCGGCCTGACCCCGGAGATCGTCGAGAAGATTTCCGAGGAAAAGAATGACCCCGAGTGGATGCGCATTTTCCGCCAGAAGAGCCTGCGCATCTACAACTCCATGCCGGTGCAGAACTGGGGCCCCTCCATCGAGGGGCTGGACATGAGCAACATTGTGACCTATGTCCGCCCCAAGACGGAAATGCGGGGCAAGTGGAGCGAGGTGCCCGACGACATCAAAAACACGTTTGAGCGGCTGGGCATCCCCAAGGCCGAACGGGCTTCGCTGGCTGGTGTGGGTGCCCAGTATGACTCCGAAGTGGTCTACCACAACGTCAAGGCCGAGGTGGCCGCACAGGGCGTGGTTTACACCGATATTGAGAGCGCCCTCAACGGCCCCTATGCCGAAATGGTGCGTACCCACTTTATGAAGCTGGTGCCCCCTACTGACCACAAGTTTGCCGCCCTGCACGGCGCGGTCTGGAGCGGCGGCTCGTTCGTGTATGTCCCGGCGGGTGTCAGTGTGGAGATTCCGCTGCAGTCCTACTTCCGGCTCAACGCGCCGGGTGCCGGCCAGTTTGAGCACACCTTAATTATTGTGGACAAGGGCGCTTACCTCCACTTCATTGAGGGCTGCTCCGCTCCTAAATATAATGTAGCCAACCTTCACGCAGGCTGCGTGGAGATCTACGTTGGTGAGAACGCCCGGGTGCGCTACTCCACCATTGAGAACTGGTCCAAGAACATGTACAACTTGAACACCAAGCGTGCCAAGGTGGAAAAGGGCGGCACCATCGAGTGGGTGTCCGGCTCGTTCGGCTCTCACACCTCCTGCCTCTACCCCATGAGCATTCTGGCGGGCGAGGGTGCCCGGATGGAGTTTACCGGCATCACTTTTGCGGGTGCCGGACAGGATCTGGACACCGGTGCAAAAGTGGTTCATGCTGCTCCCAACACCAGCTCCCACATCACCACCAAATCCATTGCGCGGGACGGCGGCGTCTCCAACTTCCGCAGCTCTGTCACCGTGCTGCCCAATGCCACGGGCTCCAAGTCGGCTGTCTCCTGCGAGAGCCTGATGCTGGATGACCGCTCCCGCTCCGATACCATTCCGGAAATGGACATTCGCTGCGATGCCGTGGATGTGGGCCATGAGGCCAAGATCGGACGCATCAGCGAGGAAGCCGTCTTCTACCTGATGAGCCGCGGCCTCTCGGAAGAGGACGCCCGGGCCCTCATCGTGGGCGGCTTTGCAGAGCCCATTGCCAAGGAGCTGCCCGTGGAGTACGCCGTGGAGATGAACAACCTCATCCATCTGGAAATGAAAGGCAGCATTGGCTGAAAGGAGGCCGGGAACGATGAATGATTTAAACATGAACCGCCTGCCTGTCTCCACCTGGAACCAGTGCGGCGTCAATTCCGCCCCCAAAGCGGCGGCACTGCCCGCTGTCCCGGCGGACGACTGGGGCGAGGTGAACCTTGCCTTTACCCTGCCCGCCGGTGTGGGGGAAGCCGAAGAAGATTTTACCACCTTTGCCGAGAGCGGCATGGGTGCAGAGACCGATGCATTTTTGCTGGGGAACGCCAATGTCCGCTCGGCCCTCACCGTGGCCGAGGGCGTGGAGGTAAACGACCCCGTCCAGTTTGAAGTCACACTGGACGCCGCCCACCCCACGGCCCTGAGCGTGTTCTCGCTGGACGCAAAAGCCCACAGCAGCGTGACGCTGGTGCAGGTGGTGCGTGGCGACGCCGAAAACGGTGTGGCCGCTTCCCTCACCCGCATCCGCACCGGAGAGGGTGCCCATGTCAAACTGGTACAGATTCAGCTGCTGGGCAGCAAGGCCCGCCGCTGGAACGCCGTGGCCGTGGAAGAGGGCCCCGGTGCCAAAGTGGAGCAGGTGCGTGTGGAGCTGGGCGGAAGTCTTTCCGCCTGCGGCACCCGCGCCATGCTGGGCACTCCCAAAAGTGAATATGACCTGGATGCCGTCTATTTTGGCGGCGGCAGTGCCCTGCTGGATTACAATGATGTCTCCGTCCACACTGCCAAGGACACCCTGTGCGAGATGCACACCGCTGGCGTCCTGACCGGCAATGCCGATAAGATCCTGCGCGGCACCATTGATTTCCGCCGGGGCGCCAAACGGGGCGTCGGCCATGAGAGCGAGGATGTGCTGCTCTTCAGCCCCCACGCCCGCAACCGCACCGCTCCCCTGATCCTCTGCGGAGAGGAAGAAGTCGAGGGCCAGCACGCGGCCTCCATTGGCCGCTTGGACGAAGCAAAACTCTACTATCTGCGCTCCCGCGGCCTGAGCGAGGCCCAGGCCCGCCGCCTGATGGTGGACGCCCGCTTTG
>OGYX01001638.1_pt1 | contig 15553 bp, 9 predicted proteins | sample 1576601 | NCBI WGS metagenome assembly OGYX01 (sample SAMEA3541561, study PRJEB24748) | human gut metagenome | biome: human gut; feature: human-associated habitat; material: faeces | place: China | collected 2012 | reverse complement strand
TCAAGATCCGTGTAGCAGGCTCCAACCTTCTGATGGAATGCTACAAGAGATGGGGCGCAGATGCAACGAACATGAACTGGTCTGAAACTTATACGGCTCTGTAGCAGAATACTGTAGAAGGCCAGGAAAACCCACTTCCGGCAATCGATGCGGCAAGTGTGCAGGAGGTTCAGCCATACTGCTCCATGTGGGATGCAATCTATGACTGTCTGTTCTTCTGTATCAACCAGGATCTGTACGATACTCTGACACCAGAGCAGCAGGCAGTCGTTGATGAGTGTGGACAGAAAGCCGTTGAGTATGAACGTTACATCAACCGTTCCGGTGATGAAGAAATCATGAACCGCTGGCAGTCAAAGAATGGTGTGACAATCACTAAAAAAGAGGATATGGATATCGATTCCTTCAAAAAAGCCGTAGAAGGTGTGGACGAGTGGTTCGTAGAACAGCTGAAAGATGCCGGATATGACGATGGACAGGAACTGGTAGATCTGTTTGAAAAATAGAAGTCAAAAAATTTAAATTTTTAAATTAAGAAGCTGGCGCTTCGCAGATTGCGGGGCGTCAGCTTTTATAGTATAATAAAACTAATAATGACTTTTTTGAAAAAAGGTTATGCGGAAAGTATGTGGAGATTTTGGAAAAATCTATAAAGTATTTTACAGGAGTTTAAGCGGTCGATATGAATGAATTCAATCTAAATTTTTATAAAGGGAAGAAAGTTCTGGTGACAGGACATACCGGATTTAAGGGGACATGGCTCTGCAGGATACTTCAGGAGTTGGGAGCGGAAGTGACCGGATATTCTCAGAAGCCACCGACAGATCCATCAATATTCACGCTGACAGATCTGGAAAGTCAGATCCATTCTGTGATCGGAGACATTCGTGATCTGGAGCATATGATACAGGTGTTTAAAGAAACACAGCCGGAGATCGTCTTTCATCTGGCGGCACAGCCGATCGTAAGGGAATCTTACAAAAATCCGGTAAATACTTATGAGACAAATGTTATGGGGACGGTCAATGTACTGGAAGCAGTAAGGCAGTGTGGAAGCGTCCGCTCTTTTTTGAATGTAACAACAGATAAAGTTTATAAGAATAATGAATGGGAATGGGGGTACCGCGAAACGGATGAACTGGATGGCTACGATCCGTATTCCAATAGCAAATCCTGCTCAGAACTTGTAACACACAGTTATGAGAAATCTTTCTTGAAAGACATGGATATTGCAGTATCAACTGCGCGTGCCGGTAATGTGATCGGAGGCGGTGATTTTGCAGCAGACCGTATCATTCCGGACTGTGTGCGTGCTGTTTCCGGTGGAAAAAAGATTGCAGTTCGGAATCCACATTCTACCAGACCATATCAGCATGTACTGGAACCATTGGGCGCGTATCTTCTGATCGCGGAAGAACAGTATCAGGACAGCCGGAAGGCAGGATCTTATAATGTAGGACCAGATGACAGAAGCTGTCTGACCACCGGGGAACTTGCAGACCTGTTCTGCACAGCATGGGGAAACGGGGCAGCATGGGAAAATCTCTGTCAGGGAGGTCCTCATGAGGCAAATTTCCTCAAACTGGATTGTTCCCGTATTCGAAACCGGCTGGGCTGGAAACCTCGCTGGCAGGTGGATGAAGCAGTAGTCAACACTGCAAAATGGTATCAGGCATGGCTTGCCGGTCAGAATATGGCAGAATATACGGACTGTCAGATCAAAGAATATTTTGGAATATAAAAAGTATAAAAGGATAGAAGAAAAGAAAATATGAAAAAGAATAGAGAGGTTATCTGCGCTTTTGCAGCGTGGGTTTTATCGGCATGCTTTTTTATGAGCTGTTTTATGATTCCGGGACTGGCAGAAAAAATCAACAGTCTGGGAAACAGTAACATGCTTGTATATGGAATGTCTCTGATCCTGTTTTGTCTGCTCTTTGTAGCTGGAATGGGAATCGCACACAGGCATGAAGTTGCGGGAAAAACTTTTCCGGAGAATGTCAAAGCCAGAAAAACAGCATTTTGGCTGATGCTGTTTATACAGATTCCGTTCTGGCTGCTTTGTATCTCAGGAGAGACGGAACAGCTTGGATCTGTGGCGGCGAAATACGGATGGCACACACAGCCGGCAATGATCGCAGCATTTTTGTTTTTGGCAGAACTTGCAATCTTTTTCTGGGCATGTCAAAATGTCTGCTTTCCGGAAAAAGACGGTGAGTGGATTATCCGGCTGGTATATGCAGCGTTGGTGCTCCTCGTTTTTTATAGTATGTACACACCGAATATTTTTGGAAGAGGAGAACTGAGCGATGCTTACCATGGGCACGCATATTTTAATTCTGTCTACAATATTTATCAGGGAATGCCATATACGCATAATGTTACGAGTATTTATGGACATTACGGACTTTTCTTTAAGATTCCAATGGAACTTGTTCATGGTGATTTCAAAGCCTTTGTTGCCATGGTTGCCGGAATTGGAGCCTTTGCACATATCTGTGCATTTCTTATCCTGGAACTGCTGGTCAAAAGCCGTGTGTTGAGGGTACTTGGTGCTTTGGCAGTTACATTTCCTGTACTTGGTATGCGAGGTGGCTTTTACTGGCAGGTTTGGCCGCATCGGGTAATTTTTCCGATGCTGCTGTTTCTGTATGGAGCATGGATCCTCAAAAAAGAGCTGTGCAATTTCTGGACAGCAGTGGGTGGGTATCTAATCTGTCTGCTGGCAATCCTCTGGAATACAGAGACCGGACTGATTCTTACTGTGGCGTGGGCAGGAATGCTTATTTCACGTTTTCTGTCTGTGGGAAAAATAAAGATCCGTAGACTATTGTGGTTAAGCTTTGCACAGTTTGCCGGAATGGCCGGGGCGGTGTTTGGAGCGTATGGAACAGTAAATCTCTATAATATCCTGAAACACAGTCCGGCAAATTCGTTTGAGGACTTTCTGATCCCATTGCTGTCAGGCAGTTATATGACGGGAGTTCTTCATCTGGATATGCCTACAGAACCCAATGCATATATGGCAGTGATTACACTGTTTCTGACCGGAACGGCTCTGGGAATGACCGGCTGGTTCAGTGGAAAAGAGAGACATTGCTGGCAAAAAGAATTTTTGTTTCTTCTGAGTGTCGGATCACTGGGATGTCTGGTGTATTATATTAACCGCCCTGCATATCACAATCTGGACTGCATTACCATGCCGGCTGTGATCATGGCTGCATACTGGGGGCAGAAGGGAATCAAATTTATCAAAAATGAAGAATGGAAAAGCTTTGACAGCCTTTCGCTCAGACATGTGACCGTCAGTGGTGTAGGGCTGATCTGTACGATTGCGGTTCTTGCAATGGCTACCGGAACGGTTCTTCAGTTTGCACAGAACAGCAAGATTAAAGAAAATTATCATAATGTGCAGGAATTTGAGGATTTCGCAGAGCAGATCGCAGCAGTTGTTCCTGAGAATACACCGTCATTTGGTATCAATGTTCCCGAAATCTGCAGCATGCTTCATCGGCGGACAGAATGTTTTACAATGGATTTCAGTGATATGCTCGTTCGCCCGGACAGTTTGAAAGAGCTGAAAGACCAGCTGGAACATGCGGAAGTGCCAGGGGCATTTACCGGAAAATCATCCATGAATATCTGGAAACGGAATGATCCGGAAACATATCGGTGGTTCATGGATCATTATGAACTAAAAGAGACGATTCCTTTTTATGGGGAAAAGTTTCTGTACTATATAAAAAAATAAAATACAGAAGGAGACTATTATGTTTGAAGAAATGACAGAACAGCAGGCCAGAGAGCAGATTCTGGAAATGACAAGAAATTATTGTGAAAAATACCATAACAAAAAGAAACCATATCAGAAAGGTGACCGTATCCCGTATGCGTCCAGAGTTTATGATGCAGAAGAAATGGTAAATCTTGTGGATAGTTCCCTTGAATTCTGGTTGACCGCAGGACGTTATACAGATGAATTTGAACATGCATTTGCAAAATATCTCGGTGTTCGTTACTGTTCCCTGGTAAATTCCGGTTCCTCTGCAAATCTGCTCGCATTTATGACACTGACATCTCCGCTTCTGAAAGAACGGCAGATTCTTCCGGGGGATGAAGTGATCACAGTTGCGGCCGGTTTTCCGACTACAGTTTCTCCGATGATCCAGTACGGTGCGGTACCGGTATTTGTTGATGTAACGATTCCACAGTACAATATTGATCCATCTCTTCTGGAAGCTGCATGGTCTCCAAAGACAAAAGCGGTCATGCTTGCGCATACACTTGGAAATCCATTTGACCTGAAAGCAGTCAGAGAATTCTGTGATCGTCATAATCTGTGGCTGATTGAAGATAACTGTGATGCACTTGGATCTGTTTATACGATCAACGGGGAAGAGAAATTGACCGGAACGATCGGAGATATCGGAACTTCCAGTTTTTATCCACCGCATCATATGACAATGGGAGAAGGCGGCGCTGTTTATACAGATGATCCGCTCCTGAACAGAATCGCACGTTCGTTCAGAGACTGGGGAAGAGACTGTATTTGTGCACCGGGACAGGATAATCTCTGCGGACATCGTTTTGATCGTCAGTATGGAGAACTTCCGGTTGGGTATGATCACAAATATGTATACTCTCATTTTGGATATAACCTCAAGGCAACAGATATGCAGGCTGCTGTCGGATGTGCGCAGCTCAGAAAATTCCCGTCTTTTGTGGAAAGAAGAATCCACAACTTTAATTATCTGAAAGAAGCACTGAAAGGTACAGAGGATAAACTGATCCTTCCGGAGGCATGTGCAAATTCAAAACCGAGCTGGTTTGGATTCCTGATCACATGCAAGGAAGGCGTAGACAGAAACAAACTGGTACAGGAGATTGAATCCAGAGGTGTACAGACACGTATGCTGTTTGCCGGTAATCTGACAAAACATCCATGCTTTGATCAGATGCGTGCTTCCGGAAAAGGATATCGTATTGCGGGAAGTCTGGAAAATACGGACCGTATTATGAAAGATACCTTCTGGATCGGTGTATATCCGGGAATGACAGATGAAATGCTGCAGGCGATGGCAGATGCGATCAAGGATGCATTAAACTGATTTACAGCAGAAAGCAGGATGGAAAATAATGATTTTAGATGAAAGACTTCGCTGGATGGGGTTCTGGATGCTGGACAAAATGAAAGGTGGAAAGACCAGAGAATATTATGACCAGATTCGTTATGCCTGGAAAGAAGGCAGCTCTGTTGAGGAGACAGAGAAGAGAATCCAGAATCTGATCGCGCATGCAGTTAAGACTACTGATTTTTATAAAGATTATCCGGAAACCTGTTCTCTTGAGGATCTTCCGGTGGTAAATAAAGATACCTTCCGACAGCAGTATGACCGTTTTGTATCTTCCACATATAAAGATGCACCAGATAACCGGGTAATGTGTACCAGTGGATCGACAGGAACTCCACTCAGAATGATCCAGAACCGTGACAAGATCCGTCACAATACAGCGGGCGGGATTTTTCTCGGAGCGGCAGCCGGATATTATATTGGAATGAAGGAAGCATTTATCCGGGTATGGGTAAATAATGTACGCAAAAGCAAATTTCAGCTTCTGCAGGAAAATCTGATCATGATGGACAGTTCCAGAATGGATGAAAAAGCTCTGGAAGAAATGTTTCATGTGATCGAGAAGAAAAAAGTCAAATGTCTGGTAGGATATTCTTCTGCCCTTGGAGAACTGAGTGAATATATCAGAAAAACAGGAAGAGACTGCAGCAGATGTGTAGTGAAAGCAATTATTCCGATTTCGGAGACAATGCCGGAACCGGTAAGAAGAACTCTGGAAAAACAGTTCAACTGTCCGGTGCGGGCATGGTATTCCAATGAAGAAAACGGAATCATGGGCCTTCAGAACAGGGAAGATGAAGGGTATCATATTGATACAGAAACCTATTATTATGAGATCCTGAAGATGGATTCTGATGAACCGGCAGAACCTGGAGAACTGGGAAGAATCGTGATCACAGATCTTTTTAACTATGCATTTCCGATCCTGCGTTATGACAATGGAGACACGGCAGTTGCGGTCCGGAAAGAAAAAAACGGTCGTTTTAAACTTTATCTTTCAGAACTTTACGGACGACGGAGCGACCTGATCTATGACTGTGAAGGCAAAGCGGTCACGCCGTATATTATTACCAATAATCTGTGGGACATTCAGGGAGTAAAGCAGTATCGATTTATTCAGGAAGATGTCAGAGATTATACGATCTGGCTGAATGGTGATCCGGAAGCAATGGATCGGGAGGAAATCCTGCGTCGTATTCGACCGTATCTGGGAGAGGAAGCCCGCATTAAAGTGGAAATCGTTGATGAGATTCCGGTGCTTGCTTCCGGAAAAAGAAAATACATAGAAAACCGATGTGAAAAATATCAGCAGCATAAAGGATTCTGTGGGTAAATGGCAGGAGGAAACAGTTTGGAAGGCAGAGAACAGAAAAAAGGTATTGCGGTAAATACCCTGTATACGATGGGCGGTCTGCTTTTTATGAATGCAGTGCTCCAGATTGTGATCACTCCGCTTCTTAACAGAATGATGGGAGCAGAACAGCTTGGCGGTCTTTTGTACATTACAGGACTTGTTGCTATCATATGTCCGTCTATCGGGCAGGCTCTGAATAACAGCCGTCTTGTAGTAAGACGGGATTTTGATGTGACCAATGGGGACTATGACTGGCTCCTGCTTGGCTTTGGACTGATCGGAAGTATTGTTGCACTGTTTATGTCCGGCAAAAGCCTGGAAAGTCCGTTGATGGCAGCTGGCGTTTTCCTGATGTTTATGCTGACTGTATTCCGCTATTATGGTGATGTGGAATATCGTCTGAATCTGAATTACCGGAGATATTTTATTTACTATTTTTTGATCGGAATCGGATATCTTGCCGGATTTGGTATATATCGCCTGACCGGACAATGGGTGTGGATCTATCTGATCGGTGAAGCCGCGGCACTGGCTTTTGTCGGTGTTACCGGAAATATTTTTCATCAGTTTTTCAGAAGAAGCGAATTTTTTACGACGGCACTCGGTCGAGGCTTTTTTCTTACGTTATCGTATCTTATTACCAATACGACAATGAATATGGATCGCCTTGTGATCAAACAGATCCTCGGTAATGAACAGGTCACACAGTATTATGTTGTTTCGCTGATCGGAAAGACGCTGGTACTTCTGATCGCGCCAATTAATACGATCGTGATCTCTTATCTTACAAAAAGAAAAGAACGACTGACGCGTTCACAGTTTGGAAAGGCTGTTCTTGCCGGAGGCGGTGTAAGTCTTGTTTTTTTTGTGGCCTGTCAGATCGGAACACCACTTTTTGTGTGGCTGTTTTACAGAAATCTTTATGAGTCAGTAAAAGGGATCGTAACGGTTGTGAATCTTGCGCAGATTCTTGGGCTGTTTTCTGCATTTTTGTTTATACTCGTTCTGACGTTTACAGATGAACGGTGGCAGTTGTGGATTCAGCTTGCACATTTTTGTATTTTGCTCGTGTCATCAGTACTTGCGGCACGCACATATGGAATGATGGGATTTGCTGTTGCTTCACTTGGAGCCAATAGTCTCCGTGTTGCAGCAGTAGTGATTCTGGGTATTGTGAAAGCAGGAAAGGATAAAGGAGACAGAAATGCAGACAGGTGAAGTTTTAAGAAGAGAAGTATTTAATCTTCTTGACGCTGCAAAGGGCGGCAGACTGAAAAAATTAAAAGAAGTCAATAAACATGAAATTGTTGAGGGTGTAACAGAAGACTATATGGAAAGAAGAGTACAGACACTTCTTTCTTATGTAAAACAGCACTCTCCTTATTATAAAGAACATCCGGAATGGACGAAACTGGAAGATTTTCCGGTCATGACAAAAGGTGACTTTATCGAACATTATGATGAGGTGCTGGTGGATTGTGTCAGAGAACAGGGAAATCTCTACAGGCTCAGTACCAGTGGTTCTACAGGAACTCCGTTTACAGTACTCTGTGACGGAGATAAAATGAGCCGTGTAAATATGAACTTTATCTCCTGCATGGAACTGAATGGCTTTCGTATGGGAATGAAACGTGGAGAATTTCGTGCGTGGATAAAAGGAAAAAATACGATCAGTAAGTGGAAATCTTTTAAAAATAATCTGATTATGGTGGATATTTCCAATATGGGAGATGAGTCACTGGATAAAATCTGCCGTGATATTGAAAAGAAGAAGATTCAGGTTCTGGTTACGTATTCCAGTGCACTGACGGCGTTGACTCAGTATATCAGAAAAACAGGAAGAGATATCAGCCGCTGGTCTGTTGAAATGGTATTTTCTATGGGAGAAGCACTTCCGCAGGAAACTTATGATCTGACAAAAGAGCTGTTCGGATTTTCTCCGGTACGGTCCTATGGAAATAATGAAAATGGCTTTATTGCGATCCAGCTTGATGAGGATCCGGAATATATGGTTGACCTGTATAATTTTTATCCGGAGATTCTGAAACTGGATTCTGATGAACCGGCGGAGCCGGGAGAACTGGGAAGAATCGTTGTGACAGATTATTATAATAAAACATTTCCAATGGTTCGTTATGATACCGGTGACACAGGGAAAATGCGTGTATATTATGACAAGAATGGCCGGGTGCATGCAAAATATACAGAGATTTACGGACGTCGTGGTTCTCTTATGTATAACACAAAAGGTGAGCCGCTATCAATCCACGTTTTTATGAATACACTGCTGAAGTTCGAAGGAACTGTTTACCAGGCAAAATGCATCCAGTGGGGAGAAAAAGACTATGAACTGCTGGTGAATGCGGATCGTTCCAGACTGGACGAAACAGAACTTCTCGCAGCATACCGACATTACCTTGGTGAAGACGCAGAGATTCGGATCACCTATGTAGACCAGATCCCGATTCAGGCATCCGGTAAATTTATGGTCTGTGAAAATAAATGGAATGGAAGGAAGCAGGCATAATGAAACAGAAAGTATCGGATTATATAGCGGATCATATAGCAGAGTGGGGAATCCGTGATGTGTTTACCGTAACAGGCGGTGGTGCCATGCATATGAATGATGCTTTTGGACATCATCCGAAACTGCACTGTACTTATCAGCATCATGAACAGGCATGTGCCATGGCTGCAGAGGCTTATGCACGTATGGATAATCGGATGGCAGCAGTCTGTGTGACGACCGGTCCTGGTGCAACGAATGCCATTACCGGTGTGCTCGGCGGTTGGATGGATTCGATTCCTATGCTGGTTTTTTCAGGACAGGCAAGATATGCAACTACGGTTGCAGCGTCCGGGCTGAAACTTCGAAGCATGGGAGTGCAGGAATGTAATATTGTACCGGTTGTGACCTCAATTACAAAATATGCACAGATGATCATTCATCCGGAAGATATCCGGTATCATCTGGAAAAAGCCCTCTATATGGCGGTGAATGGACGACCGGGACCGGTGTGGCTTGATATTCCGCTGGATGTGCAGGGGGCAGTCATTGACACAGAAAAATTGAGAGGATATGATCCACAGGAGAATCCGGAAGAAAAACCGGCAGAAATCTCACAGGATGTCATTCAGCAGATTCTGGACAAGATAGAAAAAAGCCGTCGTCCGGTTCTGTTTCCGGGAAATGGAGTACGTCTTGCAGGTGCAATGGATGATTTTCAAAAACTTGTAAATATTCTGGGAGTTCCGGTGATCACCGGAATGAGCAGTGTGGATGCCATGGAGTCTGAACATCCGTATTTTGCCGGAAGAAGCGGAGGAACCGGAACACGTCCGGGAAATTTTGCACTTCAGAACAGCGATGTGCTTCTTTCTATCGGGAATCGCCAGGGATTTGCACAGACCGGTTTTCAGTATCAGGACTGGGCAAGGGGCAGTTATACGATCCTGAATGACATTGATGAAAATGAACTGAAAAAACCAAGTCTCCATGTCAGTCTTCCAGTCTGTGGTGATGCAGGAGATCTGATACGCAAGCTTATCTGTGCGGCAAAACTTCGGGGAGCAGATGAAACAAATCCGTTGTTTAAAGGCAGAGACTGGATACGTCAGTGTCAGGTATGGAAACAGAAATATCCGGTGGTGACAGCGAAACATTATGAGACGGTAGAAGAAGGCTGTACCAATATTTATGCTTTTTATGAAGAACTGTCAAAAGCAATGCAGGAGGGGCAGACACTGATGGTCAGTGTGGGAACTTCCAGAGTGGCAGGAAGTCAGGCATTTCGGGTAAAAAAAGGTCAGCGTTTTATTACAAATCCAAATACTGCGTCTATGGGATTCTGTCTCCCGGCAGCGACCGGAATCTGTGTCGCACAGCCCGGAAAACCAGTAGTCTGTGTGACCGGTGAGGGAAGTCTGCAGATGAATCTGCAGGAATTACAGACAATATGGCAGAACCGTCTTCCGGTAAAATTATTTGTGATCAATAACCAGGGTTATCATTCTATCCGACAGACACAACAGAGTTATTTTGAACCACCGCTGGTGGGAGTTGGAGCAGAGAGTGGAGATCTGAGTTTCCCGGATCTGTCCAAGATCATACCGGCATATGGATTTTCTTATCGGGCAGTGCATGCTGCAGAAGAACTTCCGGAAACACTTCATCAGGTCCTGGAGGAAACCGGGGCATCTGTGTGCGAGGTGTTTGTGACAAAATATCAGAAAACAGAACCAAAAACCTCTGCAAAAAAACTTCCGGATGGAAGTATGGTATCGGCACCGCTGGAAGATATGTATCCTTTCCTCAGCAAAGAAGAACTGGAAGAAAATATGTTTACAGAAACGAATGGAGAAATGCAATGAAACGAATCATTGTTACCGGAGCAACCAGTATGATCGGTACAGCATTGATCGAAGAATGTATCAGACATGACATTGAGGTTTATGCAGTTGTACGTGCAGGGTCTTCGAAGACAAAACGTCTGCCGGAGAGTGCACGGATACATCAGATAGAATGTGAACTGGAAAAACTGGAAGAACTTCCGGCGAAGATCACCGGAGAATGCGATACGTTTTTTCATATTGCATGGGGAAATACCGGGGAAAATCGAAACAGCAGTACAGAGCTGCAGAGCAGAAATGTCTTTTATACTCTGAAGGCTGTCCGTGCTGCTCATGCAATGGGATGCAAAAGATTTATCGGAGCAGGTTCACAGGCAGAATATGGACCGATGGATGTTCCGCGGATCGCACCGGACAGTCCGGTACATCCGACGACGCCTTACGGTGCGAGCAAGCTCGCTGCAAACCAGCTTTCTTTCATGCTTTGTAAGGAACTTGGAATAGAATGGATCTGGCCGAGAATTTTCAGTGTGTATGGAATATATGAAAAAGAGACGACAATGATCGCTTCCGGTCTGCGCAAAATGCTGAAAGGCGAAAAAACAGAGTTTACCCCTGCAGAACAGAGATGGGATTATCTTTACAGCAAAGATGCAGGGCGCGCATATTATCTGATCGGCGAAAAAGGCAGAGATGGTGCAGTTTACTGTGTGGGAAGCGGGCAGGCACATCCTCTGCGGGAATATATCATGCAGATGGCGGAACTTACCGGAGCGGATTCACCGGGAATCGGCGCGAGACCATATCCGCCGGGAGCAGTGCGGAATCTGTGTGCAGATATAGATAGTCTTACAAAGGATACTGGATTTGTACCGGAATATACCTTTGAAGAAGGAATAAAAGAAACGCTTTGCTGGCTGGAAAGTCAGAATACAGGAGACAGAAAATAATGAGAAAGAAAATTTCGGTGGTAATTCCCACCTATAACGAAGAGGCAAATGTGGTTCCTCTGTCACAGGCGATCATAGAGGTTATGGAGAAAGACCTCAGTGAATATGATTATGAGATCCTGTTTATAGACAACCATTCAAAAGATAATACAAAAGCGCTTCTTCGCGGACTATGTGCAAATAACAGAAAGATCAAGGCAATCTTTAATGCAAAAAATTTCGGGCAGGCAAGATCACCGGTGTATGGGATGAAACAGGCATATGGCGACTGTGTGGTACGTATGTGTGCAGATTTTCAGGATCCGGTAGACATGATCCCCCAATTTGTCCGGGAATGGGAAAAGGGAACAAAGATTGTAATTGGAGTGAAGAGTGCAAGTAAAGAACGCCATGGCATGTACCTGGTGCGGGAATGCTATTACAGACTGATCAACAAGATTACAGATATTGATCATATTGATCAGTTTACCGGATTTGGTCTGTATGACAGAAAATTTGTGGATGTTGTGCGTGATCTGCATGATCCGATGCCGTATCTTCGAGGCATTATTGCTGAGCTTGGATTTGATTATAAAGCGATTGAATATACACAGCCAAAGCGGCGTGCAGGAAAAAGCAAAAATAATTTCTACAGTCTTTATGATTATGCAATGATCGGAATTACTTCTTATTCTAAAGTGGTGATGAGACTGGCAACTTTTGCAGGCTTTATCATTGGGGGACTCAGCCTGGTAGCAGCAGTGGTCTATCTGGTCCTCAAACTCATGTACTGGGATCGCTTTTCAGCCGGAGTTGCACCGATGGTGATCGGTATGTTTTTCCTGGGGGCATTGCAGTTGTTCTTTATCGGACTTCTTGGGGAATACGTTCTGAGCATTAATACCAGAGTTCTTGACAGACCACTTGTGGTGGAAGAAGAACGACTGAATTTTGACGAGCCGGAGGAGGACGAGGAATGACAGATACACAGAAAAAACCACTGTGGAAAAACGAACTGGTATGGCTGTTTCTGATCACAAGCGGACTTTTTGCCATTTTGTACAGTAAATTTATTCTGGGTGGATATGCCTATGTGTTTACAGATACAGGAGCAGATACCATGCAGATCAATTATGCCCAGTATGGACTTTTTTCTTCTCTGTTTCGGAGTGGAGAAAGTGGTTATGTGCTGCAGGCGGGACTGGGAATGGATGTGTCATCCTATTATCCGGCATATCTGATTCCCTACAATCTTCTGATCCTGCTTGCTCCGCAGAGACTTCTTCCCTGGGCTGTTCTTGCATCTGCCTATCTGAAGATGATAACGATTTCCCTTGTTGGATATCTGTTTTACAGAAAACTGATGCAGGATGGAATCGGAACTATGGCAGCGGCGCTCGCATGGACCTTTTCCGGTTATGTGATTCTCTGGGGACAGCATTACGGCTTTTGTACCTGTATGGCACTGTTTACAGTCTTTATGTATTTTCTTCAGTGTTATCTGAATGGAGAACAGCGCTGGAAAAGTGCAGGACTAGTGCTCACGGTAACGATGCTGCTGATCTCCAGTTATTATTTCCTGTACATGATCGCTTTTTTTGCTGTATTTTATATCCTTATTTACAGCATCATGCAGCGATATTCCCTGAAACGTACTGTTGGAAAAGTGGCCGGACTTGGCGGCATGGGAATTCTTGGTGTACTGATCGGAGGAGTGGCACTGGTACCGATCGCAGATACATTTCTGGAGAGTGCCAGAGCAGGGGTACTGGCTGCAAAAGGAACTTCTCATTTACTGAGTCCATATAAAGGAAAAACGCTGGGAACGATCGTGGCCAGATTTTTTTCAAATCATATGCTGGGAATTGACAAAGATTATACAGGATACCTCAATTATTATGAGGGAATGATACTTGCGGTCAGTATCCTGACAGTTTTTGCAGTCAGCTATTTTATTGTAAAGAAAAGCACCCGAGTAAAGGCACTGGTTCTTACGGTGTTTCTGGTCTTCTTGACGATCATGCCGCTTACCAGCCGTATTCTCGTATTTACGAAACATTCCTATCGATGGACGTTTATGATATGTTTTGTGGAAGCTCTTGTTATTGGATGTTTCCTTCAGGATGTGTTCAGAGAAAAGAACAGAAAAACAGTACTGACCGGCAGCATACTTGCCATTGTTATCTGTGGCGGATTGCTGGCATGGATGTACAGCTTTAAAAATATAAAACCGGACCATAAGGTTACGGCAGGAGTAATAGGATTTTTGGCAGTCTATCTGATATTATTTGCAGTTGGAACTTCTGTAAAAAAAATGTACAGAATTTTTCCGGCTGCTGTATTGCTGGTTCTGATATGCGAGTTGTTTGTTTTGGATTATCCGTCTCTGTGGCATCGTGAATCTCCGACCAGAAATCAGGTGGCAACAGAATATTACAATGATGGGACAAAAGAAGCTGTGGCTATGCTGAAAGAGCAGGATGATTCGGTATACCGTATCGAGAAATCCTATACATCGGCATCAGAAAACGATGGAATGAGTCAGGGCTACAATGGACTTTCGGTGTATATGAGCACCAATCCGGCGTCACTGGTTGCTTATCATAAGATGTACGGACCGGAAACACTGTCCGGTAATTTCGTAGACTTCAATATGGATGACTATATCAGGAGTTCTCTGCTGGGAACGAAATATCTGATCACAGGAACCGGATACCATGCACCTCAGAAGATATATACATCTGTTGGAGAGGCGGGTGGCAGATCAGTCTTTGAGAATCAGTATGCACTTCCATTTGGATATCTGTATGATAAAGAATGGAATCAGGAAGAAGTAAAAGAAATGTCCGGACTGGACAAAACACTGGCTTCTCTGTCTGGCTTTTATTATACGGATGCAGAGGAGACGTCTTCTTATCAGAAGGCGGACCTTCCGGAGCAAACAGACCTGTCGCTGCTGGATTATGCGGATACAGCGACTGACTGTACGATGGAGAAAGGATCAGAAGGCATTACCGTGAGCAATCTCGGCGCAGATCCAAATGTTGTATTTCCAGGCGTGGCGTCCTGTTTTGCAGACAACGACAAGTTGTATGGACTTTCACTGACAGTAGACGCACCTGATGAAACAGAAATGGCTGTTTATTATCAGACAGAGGGAGATGAAGGCTTCTCTGCGGAGAAAGTTTACACATTTAAAGTCACTGAGGACAACAGGACATGGGAACATCTTGTACCTGGGGGAATCACAGAGCTTCGTGTAGATGTAAGTTCTCCGGTTGAATCAGCAGTGATAAATAATTTCGAATTAAAATCCTGCGATATTACGGAAAGTGGTTATACAGCATTGAAGGAATCCGGAGTTGATGAGGTGACATTTTCTGACAGTACATATCAGGCACAGGTAATAAACGATGCATCTGAGAACAAAATGCTGTGTGTTCCGCTGTTCTATCAGAAGGGATGGACTGCACAGATCGATGGAGAGGATGCCGGTGTGTATAATATCAATGAAGGTATGTGCGGAGTGGAAGTTCCATCTGGAACTCATGAGATTGTATTAAAATATGAAACACCATACCAAAACTATGGCGTGGGAATGACAATCATTGGAATTATAATTTTTATACTGGTCTTTAGTCAGAATTTATATAAATTTTTTGTAAAGTTGTGTTAAAATTCGTTGGAGTGTGTTATAATGGACGCATAGACAACAAAACAGTTGTTTATAAAAATATCATCCAAAATAAACAGCAAAGGGGATGGGACTATGAAATTTATTATTAGTG
>OGYX01001634.1_pt1 | contig 15577 bp, 9 predicted proteins | sample 1576601 | NCBI WGS metagenome assembly OGYX01 (sample SAMEA3541561, study PRJEB24748) | human gut metagenome | biome: human gut; feature: human-associated habitat; material: faeces | place: China | collected 2012 | reverse complement strand
CATGTTGACCACGGTAAAACGACACTGGTAGATGAATTATTAAAGCAAAGCGGCGTATTCCGTGAAAATCAGGCCGTTGAGGAACGTGTCATGGATTCCAACGATATTGAAAGAGAACGTGGAATCACTATTCTTTCTAAAAATACTGCCGTTACTTATAATGGGGTAAAGATTAATATCATTGACACACCTGGACATGCTGATTTCGGCGGCGAAGTAGAACGTGTCCTTAAAATGGTAAACGGAGTTATCCTCGTAGTTGATGCATTTGAAGGTGCTATGCCACAGACAAAGTTCGTTCTCAGAAAAGCAATGGAATTAAAACTTCCTGTTATTGTATGCATCAACAAAATCGATCGGCCAGAAGCAAGAGCTGAGTCTGTTATCGATGAAGTTCTGGAACTTCTCATTGATCTTGGTGCATCGGATGAACAGCTTGACTGTCCGTTCGTATATGCTTCTGCAAAAGCTGGTGTTGCTGCTTTAGAGCTGACAGATGACATGAAAGATATGAAACCACTGTTTGATACAATCTTAGACTACATTCCTGCACCGGAAGGCGACCCGGAAGCTCCGACTCAGGTTCTTATCAGTACAATTGATTACAATGAGTATGTAGGACGTATCGGTGTTGGTAAAGTAGATAACGGTACGATCGCAGTGAACCAGGATATGGTTGTTGTCAACCATCATGATCCGAACAAACAGCAGAAAGTTAAAATCAGTAAGCTCTACGAATTCGATGGTCTGAAAAAAGTAGAAGTAAAAGAAGCAACCATCGGTTCCATTGTAGCAATTTCCGGTATTTCCGACATTTCCATCGGAGATACACTCTGCTCTCCTGAAAATCCGGTAGCCATTCCGTTCCAGAAGATTTCAGAGCCTACGATTTCCATGGACTTCATGGTAAACGACAGCCCATTTGCCGGACAGGAAGGAAAATTTGTGACTTCCCGTCACCTGCGTGACCGTCTGATGCGTGAGCTGAATACAGATGTCAGCCTTCGTGTCGAAGATACAGAGAACATGGATTCTTTCAAAGTTTCTGGTCGTGGCGAACTTCACCTTTCTGTTCTTATTGAGAACATGAGACGTGAAGGATACGAATTTGCTGTCAGCAAGGCAGAAGTTCTTTATAAGAAAGATGAAAATGGTAAGCTCTTAGAGCCTATGGAGATTGCATACATCGATGTACCAGACGAATTTACTGGTGTTGTCATCGAGAAACTGAGCCAGAGAAAAGGCGAACTTCAGACGATGGGCGCCGGAAATGGCGGATATACCCGTCTTGAGTTCCGTATTCCTTCCCGTGGACTCATTGGATACCGTGGGGATTTCATGACTGATACAAAGGGAAATGGAATCATGAACACAGCATTTGACGGCTACGCACCATACAAAGGTGATATTCAGTATCGAAAACAGGGATCTCTGATCGCATTTGAGACTGGAGAATCTGTAACTTACGGACTTTATATTGCCCAGGAGCGTGGACAGTTATTCATTGGAGCAGGTGAAAAAGTTTACTCCGGTATGGTCATCGGACAGAATGCAAAGACAGATGATATCGAGATTAATGTCTGCAAGACAAAACATCTTACAAACACTCGTTCTTCCAGTGCAGATGAGGCTCTCCGCCTGACACCTCCGAGAGTATTAAGTCTGGAGCAGGCAATCGATTTTATCGACACTGACGAGCTTCTGGAAGTTACACCAGACAATTTGAGAATCCGCAAGAAAATTCTGGATCCTAAGATGAGAAAAAGAAGCAACCTGAAATAATAAAATACTATTCAAGACTTGAAGCTGTCCGTATACATTTTTGTTGCGGACAGTTTTTTGAATCTTTTGACCGTGTTCTTCATATTTTCTACATCCTTTCCAAATTCTATATTGGCAAGACTACTCCGATACTTTATACTCTATATTGTAGATTTTTACTACTTACTTATTACTAATTCCCAAGGAGACAAAAAACATATGAAAGAATCTATATCTGTATTTTTAAAACGGCTGTCTGATATTTTGGAATTTGTTATTTCATTTATATTGACCGCCGGTATTATCTTATTGTGTCTGCGTGTAGCCGGTGCGATTTACAAAATTCCAGATTTAAATGTCTGGCCCAACTACGAAGATCTTCTAGAAACTTGCTTCAATCTAATCATCGGTGTCGAGCTTATTAAAATGATGTACTCTCACTCCCCACAGACAGTTTTCGAAGTTCTCTTATTTGCAATTGCAAGACAAATCATCATCGATCATTCTTCCATCTGGAGCAGTCTTGTCGGTGTCTGCGCAATCGCTGTATTATTTGCCACACGTAAATTCTTATTCTGTAATTTTGATGATGCTGACAAATACATCTTCCACGCATCTGCAAAAGCAAAAAATATTGCCAGGCTTCTTTCCATTGACCTTCCGTATTCAGAAAACGATACACTGGAAGAGGTGATGCTTGATCAGTTAAAAAAAGAAAATATAAATAACGAGATCGGAGCCTGTGTTTTCTTCAAAAGCTTCGGTCTACGCATTGCAAAAAAATCTGATGGAAAAATTTCAAGAATTGAAGTAATACGTGCTATACATTAACAACAAAACGTGCTATACTATATCTATCAGATAGATTACCGTTCTGGCCACCAACTGTCAGATATTAACGTCTGAAAAAACGTAGCAAAGGAGTTGGACAATATGAAATTCATTATTATTGGAAAGAACATTGACGTAACACCAGGATTAAAAGATGCTGTAGAGAACAAATTAGGAAAATTACAGCGTTACTTCACACCTGACACAGAGATTCATGTAACACTCAGCGTTCAGAAAGAACATCAGAAGATTGAGGTTACAATCCCTGTAAAAGGCAACATCATTCGTTCCGAGCAGGAAAGCGACGATATGTATGTATCCATCGACCTGGTAGAAGAAGTCATCGAGCGTCAGCTCAGAAAATATAAAAACAAACTGGTAGCAAAGAATCAGGAAGGTAACAACTTCAGCAAGACTCTTTTTGAGACAGAAGAGTCAATTGAAGACGGTGAAGTAAAAATTGTCCGCACAAAAAGATTCGGAATCAAACCAATGTATCCAGAAGACGCATGCGTACAGATGGAATTACTTGGACATAACTTCTTTGTATTCTTCAATGCTGAGAATGAAGAAGTTAACGTAGTATATAAGAGAAAAGATGGATCTTTCGGATTAATCGAACCAGAATTCTCATAAAGCAACAAGCAAGATAGGAAAATAAAATAGAGTCAGGAAAGTGTTTACATTTTCCTGGCTCTGTTTTTATTTTTCTATATGGCGACTGCCATGGCCGAGAGGCAGCATCGCGGCATCGAGGCTCTTGCTTGTTGCTTTTTTCTGTATGGCGACTGCCATGGCCGAGAGGCAGCGTCGCGGCATCGAGGCTCTTGCTTGTTGCTTTTTTCTATATGCCGACTGCCATGGCCGAGAGGCAGCGTCGCGGCATCGAGGCTCTTGCTTGTTGCTTTTTTCTATATGCCGACTGCCATGGCCGAGAGGCAGCGTCGCGGCATCGAGGCTCTTGCTTGTTGCTTTTTTCTATATGCCGACTGCCATGGCCGAGAGGCAGCGTCGCGGCATCGAGGCTCTTGCTTGTTGCTTTTTTCTATATGGCGACTGCCATGGCCGAGAGGCAGCGTCGCGGCATCGAGGCTCTTGCTTGTTGCTTTTTTCTGTATGGCGACTGCCATGGCCGAGAGGCAGCGTCACAGAAGCTTTGCTCTTACGCCACTATCTGCGGCTCCCCATCAATCTGTGCGAACCAGCACTCATCGCCTTCTTCCATTTTTACTCTTCCATTAGTTCCTTCTGTAATCTCTGCTTCCACAGTCTTTACCTCTCCCAAAGGCAATAAAACACTTAATTCTACATTTTCCGTATAAATACTATCAATCAGCTTGATTCCACGTTGTCCCAGAATATACTGCACTTTTCCAAGGCCATTATAATCTGTCTTAATATTCAGTTTAAGTCCCCGGATTCTGGTTATAATTACAGATGCATGAAGTCCTGCCTGTGTTGACGAAGAATAAGCGCGTACCAACCCTCCGGTTCCCAGAAGTGTACCTCCAAAATAGCGAGTTACAACAACTACTACATTGCGTACTTCCTCTCCAAGAAGTACATCAAGCATCGGTTTTCCTGCAGTGCCGCCAGGTTCTCCGTCATCACTGCATCTTGCAAGCTGTCCTCTCTCTCCGATGACATACGCAAAACAGTTATGTCTTGCATCCCAATATTTTTTCTTCATTGCTTCTATAAAAGCAAGTGCTTCTTCTTCGCTTTCTACCGGAGCAACTGTCGCAATAAATCTGGACTTTTTTTCTATGATTTCATCCTGTCCGCCTTTATACACAACTTTATATTTTTCCAACATATTTACATAACTCCCTTGATTTTCCATTCATACATATCACACTTAAGAAGTCTTTTTTTACTTCCTACCACATTACTATATCAAACTTCTTAAGATTTTCCATAGAAAATATGAAGTTTTCATTTTTTTCTTTATTTCAAATAGCTAATTTGCTATAATAACCTGGTATAAAGGAGGCATATACGCATGAATTATGGTAAGAAAAAAGCCGCAAAGCGCCAGAAGCAGATTACGTCAAAGTCTGCTATGCAGGCAAAGCGTGTAGGAGTCCGATTATTTAAGGCACTCCTTCTTTGCATCATCGTGGTTGCAATCGCCGGTGTTGCCGGTGGCGGACTATTTGTGAAAAAGATTATTGACAATTCTCCGGATATTACACCTGATGATGTAAAACCACAGGGATTTACAACTTTAGTGTACGCTGACGACGGAACAACTGAAATTGAACGTTTTGTTGCCGCAGGTTCTAACCGTGTATATAAAACAATCGATGAGATTCCGGCAGATCTTCAGCATGCATTTGTTGCTATCGAGGATGAACGTTTTTATGAGCATAACGGAATTGATATCAAAGGTATTGTCCGTGCCGGTGTTTCTCTTATTTCCGGGGGATCCCAGGGAGCCAGTACACTGACACAGCAGCTCATAAAAAATAATGTCTTTCCGAACTTTGTAAATGAAAAGACATTCTACGATAAGCTGCAGCGAAAACTCCAGGAACAGTTCCTTGCTGTTTCCATTGAAAAGCAGATGAGTAAAGATGAGATTATGGAAGCTTATCTGAACACCATCAACTTAGGACAGAACTGTCTCGGTGTTCAATCTGCTGCGAAAAGATATTTCAACAAAGATGTTTCAGAACTGACTCTTTCTGAAAGTGCTGTTATTGCAGGTATTACACAGAGTCCTGGTAACCTGAATCCGATCACGAACCCTCAAAAGAACCAGAAGCGTCGTGATAAGGTTCTTAAGAATATGCTGAAGCAGGGATATATCGACCAGGCTGCTTATGATGAAGCAATGGCGGATGATGTATATGCAAGAATCCAGTCTGTTAACGAAACCCAGACAGATTCTTCCAACGCATATAGTTATTTTGTAGATGCACTTGCAGATCAAGTCATGAATGACCTGCAGGATCAATGTGGTTTTTCAGAAACACAGGCTTACAATGCTGTTTACAGTGGAGGTCTTAGCATTTACTCCACTCAGAATCAGTCTCTTCAGCAGATCTGTGACGAAGAAGCCAACGATGATTCCAATTATCCATCGAATATCGAATATGGTCTCGACTATGCACTGACTGTCACACGGGCAGATGGAAGTACTGAGAATTACTCTTCCGGCCACATCAAAAAATATGTAAAAGAAACCTATAACAAAGATCAAGGACTTTTATATAAAAGTGAAGATGCCGCCCGTGCCATGGTAGAAGAATGGAAATCTACCATCGCTCAGGAAGGTGATACTTACAATGAAGTTATAAACATCTCACCACAGCCACAAGCTTCCATTACTTTGATGGATCAGTATACCGGTCAGATCAAAGCCATGGTCGGTGGCCGAGGTGCCAAATCAACCAGTCTAGGACTGAATCGTGCATACAAAGGTTCCAAGAGACAACCTGGATCTACTTTTAAAATTCTGGCTGCTTATGCACCGGCTCTGGATCTGGACGAGATGACACTTGCTTCTGTCATTGATGATAAAAATTATGATGTCGGCGGTGGAAAAACTATTAAAGGAAGTAAAGGCGACGTATCCATGCGTACCGCTATCGCACTTTCTCTCAACTCCTGTGCCGTACAGACCAGTGATCTTGTCACTCAAGATGTAGGTATGGAATATTGTGAGAAACTTGGCATCAATACACTGGTAACTAACAAAGTGGTAAATGGAAAGACTTATTCTGATAATACAAAAACCCTTGCCCTTGGCGGTCTGACAGATGGTGTTTATAATTACGAACTCTGTAGTGCCTATGCTGCAATTGCCAACAACGGCGTTTACAATAAACCAACTCTTTACACGAAAGTTTTAGATCATGATGGCAATGTTCTTCTTGACGGAACTGGTGAGAGCCGCCAGGCAATCAAAGACAGTACAGCCGGACTTCTTACGAGTGCTCTTCAGACCGTAGTAAAGGAAGGTACCGGTAAAGCCTGCCAGTTAGACAATATGCCGGTTGCAGGTAAAACAGGTACAACAACATCTAACAAAGACTTGTGGTTCGTAGGATATACTCCATACTACACATGTGCTGTATGGGGCGGTTATGATGATAACAAAGAATGTAATTCTGATACAAAATTCCGTTTCCGCATCTGGAAAGGAATCATGAGCAGAGTACATGAGAATCTTGAAACAAAAGATTTTGTAATGCCAAGTTCTGTAGAACAAAAATCTGTCTGCACAATTAGCGGATATCTGGCAAATTCCAGTTGTCCAAGTGTAACAGAATACTTTGCAACAGACAGCCTTCCAGATCAGAGTTGTCCGGGACATAAAAACCATTCTGAAGACTATGATTCTGAAGAAAATGACAGTAAGTCCAATGACACAAATAGCGATAATACTGGTAACAATACCGGTGCTAATACCGGAGATAATACTGGCGGCACCACTGGCGGCAATACCGGTGGTAATACCGGCGGCAACACTGGTGGCAACACCGGCGGCAACACTGGTGGCAATACCGGTGGCGGTGATGTTGGTGGCGGCGATGCTGGCGGCGGCGATGCCGGAGGTAACACACAATAATCACTTTTGCTTATCTCAATATTGATAATTTCAAAAAAACAGGAGAGTGGATATCCACTCTCCTTTCCTATATTCGAAACATCTACTTTCTACATTTGACTATCCAGGATCAATTTTGCAGCTCCACAGATTCCTGCATCATTTCCAAGGCTTGCAATAGCAAACTGAGTATCTTTATTCGCAAAAAAGGCTCGCTTGCGATAATATTTTTCTATATATGTAAGGAGAATTTCTCCTGCTTTTGACACTCCTCCTCCAATTACAAAAAGGCTTGGATCTACTACGACTGCTACGTCTGCCAATCCTTTCGCCAGGTATTCTCCGAATTCTTCTACAACATCTACGGCAAGCTGATCACCTTCTTTTAAGGCATCAAATACGATTTTTGCATCTATCTTATCTAAATCATAAGTTCGCAATATTGAATCTTTCTTATCAGCCGCGAGATGTTCTCTGGCAATTCTTGCAATTCCTGTTGCAGACGCATACTGTTCAAGACAGCCTTTCTTTCCACAGCCACAACACCTTTCTTCAAAGTAATTTACACAGATATGTCCGATTTCTCCGCCAGCTCCATTGGCACCGATCAAAGGTCTTCCTCCCATGATCACTCCTCCGCCAACTCCAGTTCCAAGTGTGACCATGACCATATTCTTCTCACCATGTCCAGCACCTTTCCACATCTCACCAAGTGCCGCTACATTGGCATCATTGCCAACAACAACCTGCCAACCTGTCAGATTCTCTAATTCTTTCTTAACCTCTTTATATCCCCATCCAAGATTCGCTGTCTTTTTCACAATACCTTCCGAATTTACCGGTGCCGGAATTCCCATTCCAATTCCTATCACTTCTTCTGCCGAAATTGTTTTTTCCTGAATCTTTTCCTTTAAAGCCGTTGCTATATCTTGAAGAATGGATTCACCATCATTTTCAGTTCTTGTAATAATCTCCCATTTATCAAGAATTTCTCCATCCACTGTAAACAATCCCAGTTTTATAGTGGTTCCCCCAACATCTGCTCCAAAACAGTATTTCATAGTTATTTTCTCCTCGTGTATATATTTTTATCTAGTCTATTCAGAACAGTTACTTAATCTTTTTTTGTAAGATTGCGTTGTACTCTCTGATATAGCTCCTGTGCAGCATTATACCCCATAGACTTCTGTCTGTGATTAATAGCAGCCGTCTCTACAATAATGGCCAGATTACGTCCTGGACGGATTGGAAGATTGTGGCAGACCACCTTATTCCCAAGAAATTCCGTATACTGATCTTCCAGTCCCAGGCGATCATACTCACGCTCTTTATTCCACTCCTCCAGTGTAATAACAAGATCAATATTCTTGGTCTCTCTGACGCTTTGAACACCGAATAAAGTCTTAACATCCACAATTCCAATACCTCTGAGCTCAATAAAATGCCTTGTAATATCCGGTGCTGTTCCTACCAGTGTCTCATCGCTGACCTTGCGGATCTCCACAACATCGTCACTGACAAGCCGGTGCCCTCTCTTGATCAGTTCCAGAGCCGCCTCACTTTTTCCAATACCACTCTCTCCCATAATCAGCACACCGACACCGTAGACATCTACCAGTACTCCATGGATGGAAATACATGGTGCTAACTGAACATTTAACCACCGTATGACTTCTGCCATAAATGCAGATGTATGTGAATCTGTTGAAAATACCGGAATATTCGCTTCTGTTGCCTTTTGCAAGAGCATATCATCTGGTTTTAAAGCACGGCAAAATACCAGGCATGGAATCTTGTAAGAAAGAAGCGTGTCATAAATTTCCTCTTTTTTCTTTTCTTCCAATGTTGTCAGGTAGCTATATTCTACATAACCGATGACCTGCACCCGTTCCGCATCAAATCTTTCAAAAAATCCTGTCAATTGTAATGCAGGACGGTTAATATCCGGAACCTCCACAGCCTTATCCGACAACTCTACATCCGGTGTCAGATTTTTCAGATTCATCTTCTCGACAATCTGCTTCATTTGAACTACATTTTTTCGCATATGTGTCTCTCCTTCCAGGCATCCTATTACTAATATTAAAATTATAGCATATCAGTGAAAAAAATCATACACATCCTTAGCGGATTTTTCATTCATAGAAGGAAGACTCTTTAGTTCCTCTACAGTGGCATTCTTGATTGCCTCAATGTTGGCAAAATGCTTCATTAAATCTTTTCTTCTTACTGGTCCAACACCTGGAATATCATCCAAAATCGAATGAACTTGTCCTTGACTGCGAAGCTGCCTGTGAAATGTAATTGCAAACCGGTGAGCTTCATCCTGAATGCGCGTGATCAGTCTGAATGCTTCCGAATTCCGGTCAATAGGAATCTCTTCATTGTGATAATAAAGCCCTCTGGTTCTGTGGTGATCATCCTTTACCATACCGCAGACCGGAATATCCAGATTCAGCTTATCCAGCACTTCCAGTGCAATATTTACCTGCCCTTTACCACCGTCCATCAGAATCAGATCTGGAAATACCGTAAAACTGCCAAGTTCTCGACCTTCTTCCTTTTCTCTTAAGCCGTGCCCGAACCGCCTTGTAAGCACTTCATTCATACTGGCATAATCGTTCGCCCCTTTTACCCCTTTAATCTTGAATTTACGGTAGTCATTTCTCTTCGGTTTTCCCTTTTCATAGACAACCATAGATCCAACTGATTCAAATCCATTTGTATTGGAAATATCATACGCCTCCATACGATTCAGTCCGATTAAGCCCAAAAGATTTTGAAGTTCTTTGACTGCACCAATCGTTCTTCCCTCTTCTCTCTTAATCCGCTCTTTATCCTTCGTCAGAACCATTCGTGCATTTTTTTCTGCCAGCTCTACCAGTTTTTCCTTTGTTCCTTTTTTCGGAATGACCAGATGTACTTTGTGCTCTTTTTTCCTTGTCAGCCATTCCTCAATAATCTCATGATCTGGTATTTCCTCTGGCAGCATAATCTGTCCCGGAATATATGGTGTCCCTGCATAAAATTGCTTGATAAAACTGGAAAGTATCTCTGCCTTTGTCTCCTGATCCACCAGCTTCAGATAAAAATGATCCCGCCCAATCAATCTTCCATTTCGAATAAAAAACACCTGCACAACCGCATCTTCCAAATCTTTTGATACTGCCACAATATCCCTGTCATCTCCCGCAGTATCTGTAATTTTCTGCTTCTGTGCAATTTTCTGTACACTGTTTATCAACTCTCGATATTCAATTGCCCGCTCAAACTCCAATGCCTCTGACGCTTCTTCCATCTGTGCCTTCAACTTTTCCAGAATCGGATCATAATTGCCGTTCAGAAAATGTAAGACTTCCTCTACAGACTTGCGGTATTCCTCTTTCGAAATATATCCCTGACACGGAGCTTTGCACTGATGAATATGATAGTTCAGACATGGCCGCTCTTTTCCAATATCCTTTGGCAGTCTCCGGTTACAGCTTCGGATAAAATATAACTTTCGAATCAGTTCTATTGTGTCTTTCACTGCCCCGGCACTCGTATATGGGCCAAAATACTTTGCCTTATCTTTCTGCACTCTTCTTGCCAACATCACTCTTGGAAATGGCTCCTGCACAGTAACTTTTATAAATGGATAAGCCTTGTCATCCATCAACATTGTGTTATATTTTGGTCTGTGCTCTTTGATGAGATTACACTCCAGCACCAGCGCTTCCAGTTCCGAATCTGTTACGATATACTCGAACCTGGAAATGTGAGTCACCATCTGTTCTATCTTAGCCCCTTTGTTACGACTGCTCTGAAAATACTGTCGTACACGATTTTTCAGACTGATTGCTTTTCCCACATAGATAATTTTATCTGTCTCATCATGCATCAGATAAACTCCCGGCTTGCCCGGCAGCTTTTTTAATTCTTCCTGAATATCAAACATAATTTACTCCCTGTTTTTTCAACTCAATGTAACAGAAAATACCGCCTCCCTGACAAAAATCTGATTTGCCCGGGAAACGGTATTCAAATACATTAACTTTCTGTATTACTCTTCTGCAATTCCTTCTACTTCATGGAAAATCTTCATGAATTCTTTTCCTGTGATTGTCTCTTTCTCAATCAGAAATGCTGCAATCTTATCCAGTGATTCTCTGTGTTCTGAAAGAAGTTTCTTTGCTTCCTCATAAGCTTCTTTCAGCATCTTCATAACTTCATGATCAATCTCAGAAGCTGTCTCCTGACCACAGTTCATAACCGGACGTCCGTCCAAATATCTGTTCTGGATCGATTCCAGCCCGATCAGCCCGAACTTCTCACTCATACCATATTGGGTAATCATAGCTCTTGCCACACTGGTTGCTTTCTCAATATCATTAGAAGCCCCTGTTGTCACTGTATCAAATACAATCTCTTCTGCAGCACGTCCTCCGAGCATTCCAACTAACATAGCCTGCAGTTCTTTCTTTGTATTCAGGAACTTTTCTTCTTCCGGAGTCTGCATAACATATCCAAGTGCTCCCATCGTACGCGGTACGATCGTAATCTTCTGAACTGGCTCAGAATCCTTCTGCAACGCACTGACAAGCGCATGTCCGACTTCATGGTAAGATACAATCTTTCGCTCTTCCTGATTCATCACACGGTCTTTCTTTTCTTTACCTACCAGCACAACTTCCACTGCTTCAAAAAGATCCGCCTGTGATACGGCATTTCTTCCATTCTTAACTGCGTTGATTGCGGCTTCATTGATCATATTTGCAAGATCTGATCCAACTGCTCCGGAAGTTGCAAGTGCGATTGCTTCCAGATCAACCGCCTCATCCATCTTCACGTCTTTAGAGTGCACTTTCAGTACTTCCACACGTCCTTTAAGATCCGGTCGTTCCACAATAATACGACGGTCAAAACGTCCCGGTCTTAACAGTGCCGGATCCAGAATCTCCGGACGGTTCGTGGCTGCCAGAAGAACAAGACCTTTGTTACTTTCAAATCCATCCATCTCAGCCAGAAGCTGGTTCAATGTCTGCTCACGCTCATCGTTACCGCCCATCTGTGTATCACGGCTCTTACCAATTGCATCAATCTCGTCAATGAAAATAATACAAGGTGCCATCTGCTGTGCCTGCTTAAACAGGTCTCGGACTCTGGATGCTCCGACACCGACATACATCTCTACAAATGCAGATCCACTCAATGAAAAAAACGGTACTTTTGCCTCTCCTGCAACTGCTTTTGCCAAAAGTGTCTTACCTGTTCCCGGAGGTCCTACAAGCAGTGCTCCTTTTGGAAGCTTTGCTCCTACGCTTGTATATTTTCCCGGATTGTGCAGGAAATCTACAACTTCCTGCAAAGATTCCTTCGCCTCATCCTGCCCTGCTACATCCTTAAATGTGACACCGGTCTGTTTTTCCACATACATCTTGGCATTACTCTTGCCAATTCCCATCATGCCTCCGCCTTTCGACATCTTACGGGTCATCCATACGATCAGTGCAATAAATATGACAAGCGGAATGATATTCATAGCATACTGGGCAACAATTGCAGAAGTTGTATCCGGTACCTCCTGATTGAAATCAATCTTTGCTTTTTCCAATTTTTCCACCAATTGATCATCATTCATCCGGCCTGTGTAATATTCCTTGTTGACCTTATCTCCACTTTCTTTCTTTGCCGTGATCAGAATCCTGTCACTCTTAATTTCAACTTTCTCGACCTTCTTCTCATCAATCATCTTCAGGAACTTGTTATAAGTAATTTCCTGGTCACTGTCCACTCCCTGAAACTGATACATAGCAAATACCAAAAGTGCCGTCAGCATCGTAATCAGTATGACAAAAGAAAAGCCTTGTTTGTTATTTTTATTATTATCCTTGTTTCCGTTCTGGTTGTCCATTTTTCTCCTCCTGTGTCACTCTCCATTATACGGACAGCCTTGTTAGAAATCAATAAAAACATTATGAAAAGATTGTAAACTAACCATAATATGTAGTATACTTTTTCTGTGGTTTTTCATGCCTGAATTTTTCTGTATATTTCAGAACAGTTCCGGCATATGAACGATAGAACTCATAATATAATACAGAGGACAAGAGAGGATTTATTCATTATGAAAATTGGTTTTGACAATGACAAGTATCTGCAGATGCAGTCTGCCCACATTAAAGAGCGAATCAGTCAGTTTGACAATAAGCTCTATCTGGAATTTGGAGGCAAATTATTTGACGATTATCACGCTTCCCGTGTACTGCCTGGATTTCAACCTGACAGTAAGCTCCGTATGCTGGACAAGCTTTCCGATCAGGCAGAAATTATCATCGTGATCAGCGCCGAAGACATCGAGCGCAACAAAATCCGTGGAGATCTTGGAATCACTTATGATTCTGATGTTCTCCGCCTGATGAACATTTACCGTGATCGCGGGCTTTATGTCGGCAGTGTTGTTATTACAAAATACAGTAACCAGGAAAGTGCTTCCTTATTTAAAGCCCGCCTGGAGAAAATGGGCATCCGTGTATACTGCCACTACTTGATTGCAGGATATCCGACCAACATTCCGGTCATTGTAAGTGAGAACGGTTATGGAAAAAATGATTACATTGAAACTTCCAGACCACTGGTCGTTGTGACTGCTCCCGGACCAGGAAGTGGAAAAATGGCTGTCTGCCTCTCCCAGCTCTATCACGAACTGGAACGCGGAATCCGTGCCGGTTATGCCAAGTTTGAGACATTTCCTATCTGGAATATCCCGCTGAAGCATCCGGTCAACTTAGCTTATGAAGCAGCCACTGCAGATCTGAACGATGTAAATATGATCGATCCATTCCATCTTGAAGCTTATGGCGAGACAACCGTTAACTATAACCGTGATGTAGAGATTTTTCCTGTATTAAATGCAATTTTCCAACGCATTTACGGAGAAAGCCCTTACAAATCACCAACAGACATGGGAGTGAACATGGCCGGAAACTGTATCTGTGATGATGAAGCGTGCCGCGAAGCTTCCAAACAGGAAATTTTACGCAGATATTACGAATCCCTGCGCCGTCTTCTTCTTGGTCAGTGCTCCGACAATGAAGTCTATACCATCGAAATGTTGATGAATCAGGCTGGTGTTACTATCCATGACCGCAAAGTTGTTGACGCTGCCCTTGAATACGAGAAAATAACGAATGGTCCTGCTGCTGCTATCGAACTTCATGACGGACGCATTATAAAAGGAAAGACTTCCAAACTGCTCGGAGCAACTGCTGCCATGCTGCTTAATGCCCTGAAAGATCTGGCTGGCATCGAACATTCCTGCCATGTCATTTCACCGGAAGCCATCGAACCAATCCAAACATTAAAGACAAAGTATCTCGGAAACAAGAATCCACGCCTTCATACTGATGAAGTTCTCATTGCTCTTTCTGTAAGCGCAGCTTCTAATCCACTTGCAAAGAAAGCACTAGAACAGCTTCCGAATCTTGCAGGATGCCAGGCACATACTTCCGTCATGGTAAGCTCTGTAGACATTAAACAGTTAAAGCGCCTTTCTATTCAGGCAACTTATGAAGCAAAATATGAAAAAAGAGACTAAAATCTCTGTATTTTTTAATAAAAAAGGTGTATACTTTTAAAGTATTTTTTGAGATATGTTTTTTGGGGGACATGCTTGAACATATTTTTTCATTCTAAGGAGGACATTATGGCAGTAAAATATGTATTTGTTACAGGTGGTGTCGTATCAGGACTTGGAAAAGGAATCACTGCTGCATCTTTAGGTCGTCTTCTGAAAGCTCGTGGTTATACCGTGACTATGCAGAAATTTGACCCTTATATCAACATTGATCCAGGTACTATGAACCCGGTACAACATGGCGAAGTATTTGTAACTGATGACGGAACTGAGACAGATCTTGATCTTGGTCATTATGAGCGCTTTATTGATGAAAGTCTCGGTAAAAATTCCAACGTTACGACTGGTAAAGTCTACTGGTCCGTACTTCAAAAAGAAAGACGCGGAGATTTCGGTGGAGGAACTGTACAGGTTATTCCTCATATTACTAACGAAATAAAATCTCGCTTTTATCGCAATCCTGCTGCTGAGAATACAGAAGTAGCAATCATTGAAGTCGGAGGAACTGTAGGCGATATCGAAAGTCAGCCATTTTTGGAAGCCATTCGTCAGTTCCAGCATGAAAAAGGACATGACAATGTAATTCTCATTCATGTTACATTAATTCCATACCTGAAAGCATCTCAAGAGATGAAAACTAAACCAACACAAGCTAGTGTAAAAGAACTGCAGGGCATGGGAATTCAGCCAGATATCCTTGTATGTCGTTCTGAATATCCACTTGGAACAGGAATTAAAGATAAACTTGCTCTGTTTTGTAATGTTCCTGCAAATCATGTATTGCAGAATCTGGACGTTGAATATTTATATGAAGC
>OGYX01001593.1_pt1 | contig 15862 bp, 13 predicted proteins | sample 1576601 | NCBI WGS metagenome assembly OGYX01 (sample SAMEA3541561, study PRJEB24748) | human gut metagenome | biome: human gut; feature: human-associated habitat; material: faeces | place: China | collected 2012 | reverse complement strand
ATTATGGCAACAAACTATAGGGATAAGATAAAGAAGTCAACAGGCTTCAGGTTTAACTTAAAAAACAGTCAGCCTTTTTTAGGCTAAGACAGCTGCCTACACTACTGCAAACCGTAGTCAGGCTCCGGCTATTCAGGTACGTTATGCTGATATCCTGCTGAACTATGCAGAGGCATTGGCTGAACTGGACGGTGCAAACAATGCCAGCGAAATTCAGAAAGCTTTGCATCCGTTGCGCGTTCGTGTGAACATGCCGGATGTAGATTTCGACCGCGAATATAATACTGACGCTGATTATCCGTTCCATAACCTCGACAAGTACATTCAGGCTATGCGTCGTGAACGTCGTGTGGAGAAAGCACTCGAAAACTGTCGTCTGACAGATTTATCTTAAGACAATTATTTTATCGTTTTTTTTTATTGCATCCGTAATCTTAAATACAATGAGAATATGAAAAAGCTCTTCTTTATCGTTTCGCTTCTGGCATTGAGTCTGGGTTGTCTGACTTCCTGCAATGATTCCGAAAAACCTTCGGCTGACTACGAATGGGACTTTAACGTTTCCGATATTGTGCTGCATGTTACCAGTCAGGAAGGAACGAATCTGCTGGATGCCGGTGTTGCCGGAAATATTCTTGAAAACGATATCCGGATAGAATATGCCGGAGAAGTTTATCCGTTGGCAGATGAAACCGGAAGAGGTGGACAGCCGGAATCCGATGTACCAGCCACACGTATGCTTTTACCGGCTTGGAACGGACTTTCTCTGGGAATGACAGACGACTGCGGACCTTGCCTGAAGTTCGGTGAGTTTGGTCCGACCAAGATGTATAAGAATGAATGTTTTACGCTCGATTTAGGTACAGGGCGTACGTGGAACATATCGTTTGATTTTTGGGTGGACGGAATAAATACAGACAATCCTGTCGTACACTCCAGCCTGTATGTAGGCGGAGAGAAGATGGACTTTCCGCTGGCGGAGATTAGACTGGACTGATACGTACCCCGTATCATATCCGGTCCGCTTCTACATACCCGTGCATCACGGCATAGATGGCAAGCCCCGAAACCGACTTGATACCGAGCTTCTCGGTGATGTTCTTTCGGTGCGAAATAACCGTCGTCAGGCTGATGTTCAGTTTGTCGGCTATTTCCTTGTTGATAAGCCCTTTGGTAATCAGAATCAGTACCTCTATTTCACGAGGCGACAGATCATGCTCCTGCTGCATTTCCTGCGGTGATACGGGATGATGTGTCGCCTCGTGTCCCTGTTTCCGCATCTGCATGATGGCTTTCACCAGCTTGTCCTGAGGCAGGCAGACATTCAGCGTGGAAATGCCGCTCAGTGAAGGCTGTTCGCCTGCCGCCAGCACGATAGTCTTCGGACGGCGTGCCAGAAAAAACGACGTATGCTCGAAGTATGTCTGTGCCGAAACAAAATAATGGCTGTACATATCCGGCGTATCGTCTATCAGTCTGGCGAACGACGGAAACGTACGGATGGTCGCTACGGGGATAAGCTCTTCCAGAATGGTCTGCAAGCCCAATGCTGTCAGCGTATTCTGTTCTACGATTGCTATTTCAGGGATATGTTGCATCTTGGTTGATAGGTTGTTGGAGGATTAGAATCATTTTTGCAAGTACGTCGCTACGGCATCGGCACACCGTTCGCCGTCTACACCTGCCGATACGATTCCGCCGGCATATCCCGCTCCTTCTCCGCAGGGGAACAGTCCCTCTACGGTGACGTGCTGCAAGGTTTCATTGTCGCGTACGATGCGGATAGGGGCCGAAGTACGTGTTTCTACGGCAATCATCACTGCCTCGTTGGTCAGGAAGCCGTGCGAGCTCTTGCCGAACAACTGGAAGCCCCGGCTCAGTCGGCTGCTGATGAATTTCGGCATCCAGAAGTGAAGCGGCGAAGAAACCAGTCCCGGGCTGTACGAGGTATCGGGCAGGTCGTAGCTGATTTTCCGGTTGATGAAGTCCGCCATACGCTGCGAAGGAGCCGTCTGCCGCATGTTACCCTGCTGCCAGCAGAGTTGCTCCAGTTTCTCCTGAAAGTGCATTACAGCCAGTGTATGTACGCTTCCCTCGGGCAGTTTTCCCGAACGGGCAATCAGTTCTTCGGTCTGCGCTTCTGCCGAACCCTGAATGGTTTCACACTCCTGAAGCTGCAAGTCGGGCAGGAGCAGGTCTTCGGGACGCAATTCTACCACCATGCCGGAGTTGCTCCACTTCGTGCCACGGTTGCTGGGACTCATGCCGTTTACCACCAGCTGGTGAGGCCCGCTGGCTGCCGGAACGACAAATCCTCCCGGACACATGCAGAAGCTGTACACCCCTCTGCCTTCTACCTGCTGCACGAAGCTGTATTCGGCTGCCGGCAGATACTTTCCGCGTCCGTTCTTGTTGTGGTACTGAATCTGGTCGATCAGCATCGACGGATGCTCCAGACGTACCCCTACGGCGATACCCTTGGGTTCGATGGTCACCCCGTTGGCATACAACCAGCGGTATACGTCGCGTGCCGAATGTCCTGTAGCCAGAATCACCGGACCGTGGAAAGTCTTTCCCGTATTCGTTTCAATGCCTGCTACCTTGTTGTCCTTGATGAGCAGGGCATCCATGCGTGTCTGGAAGTGCACCTCTCCGCCACAGGCGAGGATGGTGTTTCGCATGTTTTCAATCACCCTCGGCAACTTGTCGGTTCCGATGTGCGGATGCGCGTCTATCAGGATAGATGTGCTTGCTCCGTGCTGGCAGAACACGTTCAGAATCTTGTCCACGCTGCCACGCTTCTTGCTGCGCGTATACAGCTTGCCGTCGGAGTAAGCTCCCGCACCTCCTTCACCGAAACTGTAGTTCGATTCCGGGTCCACCTTGTGTTCACGGCTGATGCGGGCAAGATCCGTCTTGCGGTCGCGCACGTTCTTTCCGCGCTCCACCACCACCGGACGCAGTCCCAGCTCTATCAGACGCAGGGCAGCAAACAGACCGCCCGGTCCGGCTCCCACCACAACCACCTGAGGCTTTCCCTCCACGTTGCGGTATTCCGTCCGTACAAACTCCTCCTCGGTAGGCGTTTCGTTGATGAACACCTGTACCTTCAGGTTTACGTAAATCGTCCGCTGGCGGGCGTCGATGCTCCGTTTCAGTACCCGTACGGCGTGTATGGTACGAATGTCGAGCCCCTTTTCACGGCTCACGTATTGCTTGATATGTTGTTCGCTGGCTGCCTGCTCGGGCAGAACTCTTAACTGATATTCTTGTATCATAACTGGTTGTTCTTGTTTACGTTTTCTTCTTCCATGAATTCTTCATACGGCTGTGGGATCATAATGCCACAGTTTGGTTGACTGGTCTGTAAGACGGCGGTATGTATCAGAACGGTAAAAGCGTAACAGGGCAAATCTGTATCATCCGGGCTATCTTGCCGGGTAAAAACAAATACAGGTTATTATCTGTCACTTCCAGATTCATAGATGTACCTCTTTGATGGTTGATTTCCTCCATCAGTCACTGGCGGCTTTGTGTGTGGAGAATTTCGAAATTTTCTTCCAGATAAGTCAATACTCCTTGTTGGGAGAAAAGGTCGGCAACCTCTTTTCCTGTCATATTGTGCTCATGCTTGTACTGTTACATGCAGAAAGTCACAAAGAAAATCTTGTCCAATTCTTCATTCTGCGTCATGACTTGTATGTTGTTTTTTGCACTCTTTTATCCGAACAGCTGTCGGAAAGCTTCTTCCACCTTGCGCACGGGAACCAGTTCAATCTTAATCTTCTTGCGGTCCAGTCCCTGTAGGTTATGCTTGGGTACGAGCATCCGTGTGAATCCCAGTTTCTCGGCCTCACTGATGCGTTGCTCGATACGGTTTACGGGACGGATTTCTCCGCTCAGCCCCACTTCACCTGCCATGCATACGCCCGCTTCGATTTCCGTATCCATGTTGCTCGACAGAATGGCACTGATTACCGCCAGGTCGATGGCCGGATCGTTCACCTTCAGCCCTCCTGCGATGTTCAGAAAGACATCCTTCTGCGCCAGTTTGAATCCTACACGCTTCTCCAGTACCGCCAGCAGCATGTTCATGCGTCGCAGGTCGAATCCCGTAGCCGAGCGCTGGGGCATGCCGTACGCCGCCGTACTCACCAGCGCCTGTACCTCGATGAGAAACGGACGGATACCCTCTACCGCACAGGCGATGGCAATGCCGCTCATACCTTCATGATCTTGCGTAAGCAGCAGTTCCGAAGGGTTGCTCACCTGCCGCAGTCCGTCCTGCCGCATTTCGTAGATACCCAGTTCCGCCGTACTTCCGAAGCGGTTCTTGATACTCCGCAGGATGCGGTACATGTAGTGCTGGTCGCCCTCGAACTGAAGCACCGTGTCGACAATGTGCTCCAGCACCTTCGGTCCGGCAATGCTGCCTTCTTTGTTGATATGACCGATCAGAATAACCGGTGTTCCTGTTTCTTTGGCGAATTTCAGAATAGAAGCCGAACACTCGCGCACTTGTACGATGCTGCCCGGCGACGAGTCGATGTTTTCCGTCGAGATGGTCTGTATCGAGTCGATAATGACCAGATCGGGAGCCGTATTTTTGATGTTTGTGAAAATCTGTTCCAGCGATGTTTCGCACGCTATCAGCAGGTTGTTTGCTTCAGGATGGGGGATACGGTCGGCGCGCAATTTCAACTGCCGTGCGCTTTCTTCGCCCGAGATATACAGCACCTTCTTGTCCGTGAGGCGGAGCACTGTCTGAAGTACCAGCGTCGACTTTCCGATACCCGGTTCACCGCCTATCAGCGTAAGCGAGCCCTCTACCAGTCCGCCTCCCAGTACGCGGTTCAGCTCGTCGTCGCCCATGTCGATGCGCTGTTCTTCGCCTGAGGTAATCTCGTGCAGTCGTTGGGGTTTCGAACGCACCGATTCGATACCGTGTGCCACATGCTTGGCTACGGGCATTTCCTTGCGTACCACTTCCTCTACAAACGTATTCCACTGTCCGCACGACGGACACTTGCCTGCCCATTTGGGAGATTCCTGTCCGCAGTTGGTACACACATATACGGTTTTTTCTTTCGCCATGATTTTTTATTCCGATTGATTGCTTATCTTTGCAAAGATACTAAAAACCGGACTGTTTTCCTCATGTTTGGATGTCTTTCTTTAGTGGCTGTGTGGTCTTTGAAAATGAAAAATGCTGGTGTTTTAGCGAAAACTTGCCGAACTTTTCTCTAATTTATGTACGAATAGAGAAATGCTTTGTACAAAATATATCGTATTCTTGCAGGAGATTTACAGTATGCTTTGAAGTGTTAAAAACGATCTGACGAATTCTTAAAAAAATCCGGTTGAAGTTTTTTCGGAAAAAACTTCCCTTGCTTTTACTCTTTCTTTTAATATATAATAGGAAAGGGTGGCAACACTAGTGGTGCTGTTGTGGCCCGTAGGAGCTTGTAATAGCTTGTAAATAAGTGTGGTAGGTATGCTACCTTTTGGGTACACTAGTGGCCCGCCTGCTTTTTGTGTTATAGGAAACTTGCTAAAATCGCAAGTACGGCAGGTGTGTGACATTCCGATTAAAATTTGGACTTTCTGATAATTTGCTAGCGATTTTGAATACTGTTGTTTGAATTTGCAAGGAATTTTGCATGTTTAAGTATGATACTGTTTTGTTATAAAAAGGGTAAGTTGGCTTTACTTGAATATTCTGTCTGGAAAGCTGATAGAATAATTAACATAAACAAGTTAATGTGTTGACAAAGTTGAATTTTTATGCTGATTTTTTAAATTTTTTTGGGTATATTTGTTTCTGATTTATTAATAACACAAAAACAATTTAAGAAAACGTATGAAAAATCAATTGAAGCATTTTCTATTGTTTGCGGTGCTTGTAATTTTTGGTACAGCCACTGCAGTAGCTCAGGCTACATTGAAAGGCAAGATTGTAGATGCGGAAAGTAATGAGCCTCTTATCGGGGCAACGGTTTCCGTAAAAGGTTCTACTGAAGGTTCTGTAACCGATATCGACGGAGTGTTCTCGTTGAAAATTACAACATCGGGAACTACTGTCGAATTTAAGTATTTGGGCTATAAGACCAAAACAATGAAAATAACTCAGAAGGGTACTGTGGATTTGGGTACAGTTTCGATGGAGGCCGATTCACATGTACTGAATGATGTCGTAGTAACTTCTTCTATTGCGGTAGCACGTAAAACTCCTGTTGCCGTATCAAGCGTGGCAATGGACTTCATCGAAGAAAAACTGGGTACTCAGGAATTTCCTGAAATCCTGAAATCTACTCCGGGTGTGCATGCCAATAAAGATGGTGGTGGTTACGGTGACTCTGAAATCTATATGCGTGGATTCGGTAATGAGAATATTGCTGTGATGGTAAATGGTGTGCCGATGAACGATATGGAATGGGGAGGTGTTTACTGGTCTAACTGGTCAGGACTGACTGACGTGACTCGTACAATGCAGACGCAGCGTGGATTAGGTGCTTCAAAAGTTTCTGCTCCTTCTGTGGGAGGTACTATCAATATCATTACTCAGAGTCTGGAAAGCAAGAAAGGTGGTACAGTATCGTATTCTTTGGGTAACGATGGTATGAACAAAATCTTGTTCAGTGTTTCTACAGGTCTTACTAAATCAGGATGGGCTATGACTTTGCTGGGTTCTAAGAACTGGGGTAACGGATATGCTCAAGGACTTGACTTTGAAGGCTACAACTACTTCCTGAATGTCTCAAAACGATTGAATGACGCTCATCAGCTGTCGTTTACAGTATTTGGTGCTCCTCAAACACACTATCAGCGTAATGGCGCTTTGACAATTGCTGACTGGAAAATGACTGAAGAAGTGTATGGCATTAAGAATTATAAATATAATTCAACTTACGGTTTTGACAACGAAGGTCGTCGCAGAACCAGTGAGTACAACTCTTACCACAAACCGCAGATCAGCTTGAATCATCAGTGGCAGATTGATGACAAATCTTCTTTGAGTACTGTTGCTTATGTTTCTATCGGACGTGGTTATGGTTATTCCGGACAAGGTAACGAATATTACGGATATTCTTATCAGGATTGGAAAGGTGCCAACTATGGTGTGCTTCAGACTAAGTTCCGTAATCCTGATGGTACATTCGACTATGGAGCTATCCAGGATATCAACGCGGAAAGTGAATATGGTTCTATGCTTGCCATGAGCTTGTCAAAGAACTATCACAACTGGTATGGTTTGCTGTCGACTTATACCACTAAGTTCGGTAAGTACATCGACTTCTATGGTGGTGTAGACTTCCGTTATTACAAGGGAACTCATACCAATGAAATTTCGGACTTGTACGGTGGTCAGTATTTCATGGACTCTACTCGTGGTGATGTGTTGGCTGAAAATAATATCGCAGCTGCCGATCCGATGTGGAAATATGAAAAGCTGGGTGTTGGTGATGTAGTTTACCGTGATTATGACGGACATGTAATGCAGGAAGGTGCTTTCTTCCAGAGCGAATTCAATAAAGACAAACTTTCGGCTTTCGTTGCCGGTTCATTGTCGAATACTACTTATTGGCGTTACGACCGCTTGTTCTACGACAAAGCTCATGCTAAATCAGATAAAGTTAGCTTCCTCGGATTTACTGCAAAAGGTGGAGCTAACTACAACATTACTGAAAATCATAACGTTTTCTTCAACTTGGGTTATATCAGCCGTGCGCCTAAATTCTCTTATGGTGCTTTCATGCAGGCGAATGCAAGTCATGCCATCAACAAGGATGCTAAGAATGAAAAAGTACTTTCTTTCGAATTGGGTTATGGTTTCCGCAACAGCTGGTTGACTGCTAACGTCAATGCTTACTGGACCAAATGGCTGGATAAGGCGATGACTAAATCTGGTCAGCTGGATAATCAGGAACGTACTGAATACTATATGAACATGACTGGTGTAAATGCCTTGCATAAAGGTGTGGAACTGGATGTGAAGGTTACTCCGGTAAAATGGTTGGATATTACAGGTATGTTCTCTTTGGGTGATTGGAAATGGGACAGCAATGCTACCGGTTATGCTTACGATGACAAAGGTATGCCGCTGAAGGAAGACGGTACTCAGGCAAGCGGAATCGCTGCTCCCGATCATGTGTCGGCTTCTATCAACCTGAAGGGTGTACGTGTGGGTGGTTCTGCACAGACTACTGCTGCATTGGGTGCAACTTTCAAGATTGGCAAGTCTATCCGTGTTGGTGCTGACTGGACTTATTACGGACGTAACTATGCTTACTATTCATTCAGCGGAAGCAATTTGAAACTGGGTCAGGAAATCAGTATTGCTGAACCATGGAAAGTACCTGCAGCAAGCCAGATCGATATGAATGCTTCTTATCGTTTCAAACTGGGCAAACTGGATGCTACATTGTCAGGAAATGTAAATAACTTACTTGACTACCAGTACATCTCTAAGGCATATAATCCTAAATCAGGTGTTGTTTCGGAAGAAACTATCTACTGTTACTATGCTTTCGGACGTACATATAGTCTAAGACTGAGAGTTAATTTCTAATCACCTGTTTTAAAGAAAAGAATTTATGAAAAAAATATTATTTATATCTACAGCATTGTTAGCTTCACTGACTGCATGTGAAGATTACAATGACCAGTTTAACCTCGGCTCTCAGATTTCGGATGTCAAGAAGGGAGTCGCTATCAAATTGGCTGCAGCAGATTATGCGACAGTTGCCAATAATGCAACCAATAAGGAAATCGCTTTGTCGAAAGATCCTGAAAAGGGTACATATGTAGCTGCTCTTGAAGCAATTGGTAAAAACAGATATTTTGCAGACAAAACGGAAGCAGAATGGTTCCTGCCAGCTTTTATTACAGAAAAATATCCGCAGGCTGATGCCGGATCTCGTTTTTCTGTTTCATATAACATGTATAAAGCTCCGTCTACCTATTTGGCCGACTTCAAGAATCTGAAAGAGTATACGCTTTCGAATGCTGATTATAAAAAGGTATGGGCAGAAACTGCTACGGCTACCTACCTTTCTCCGTCTACGATGAAGAAACTTCCGGAAGTGCTGGCTGGTGCTATGAGCAGACTTTTTCGCAAAGCCGCTCGTCCGCATTCTGTTGATCGTGGTCGTACTGCTGATCGTCGCGCTCGTCGTCTATGTGACGATGTTCTCCCGCCGCCGTCGCTACGGCCACCGCCGCCGCGGCAGAGCCGGCAGCGGCTACCGCGGCCGGAGAAGAAGATTCTAAGTACTTCAAAAAAGCGGTAAAGCCGCTTTTTTGAGAAAGGCCATACTCCTCTTTGTGCCTTGCCGCCGCTGGCGGCTGCGACACGCGCGGAGCGAGAGGTGTCGATCGCCACGCGCTGGTCGCGGCGATCGACGATCAAAATTCTTTGCGTCTGCGAACGCAAAAGCAAAAATGAAGGGACGCGAAAGCGTCCCTTTTTAGTTGAGTGTGATCACGTTGTTCCCCTGCGGGAACTCCACGAAGCGGATGGAGTAGATGTCGGCGGTGATGTAGGCGCTGCGGCCGGGGTGGAACAGCGTGATATAGTCGTTTCCGACCTCCTGTAGCGTGCCGACCGCCACGACCGTGTTCTGCGAACCGACGAGGAAGCTCACGATGACTGCGCGGCCGATGTTGCGCGCGAGCATCCCCTTCCACGAATTGTAGGCCATCTTATCGACGGTCCGAGACTCTTCGATCTCGTCGGGCGTGGGCTGGAACTGCCCGCTCGCGCCGCCCTGCAGCACGAGCGACATGCCCCCCGCCCCCGACGATCCTCCAAGCATTTCCTCATAGCTCTGGCTCACGTTGTTGTTACTGTTGTTATTACTGCTATTATTGCTGCTATTATTGCTGTTGCCGCTCTGCTGCGCGCTCGCCATGGCGGGCACGGCAGCCATCTGCTCATAAAGGCACGGCATGCTTTTTCCCATCTGGATCATAAAAACGTCCTCTCCCTTTCCCGTTGCTGCTGATTTGCTTTTCTCAGGTGTCGTAATACGCGGCGGTGGGGTTATAAAAACAGTGGTCGCCGATACGCATGACGAACGTCCCCACATTTGAAGGAAAATTCGCGCGGCAGGACGGCGAAAACGGGTTAAAGAACCACAGCGCCGTTCCAAGGCCGTTCAATCGGTTGCCCGCGATGGCCCAGTCCGCGATCTCGTAATGGATATCGGTCGGGCGCATGTTGTAGATGTTCTGCGGGTTGTAGCTGCCGCGCTCGGTCTCGCTCGCGCAGACGAACTGCCCCGGCTGAAAGATGATTTTGCGGATGCTGCCCTGCCCCACGCGCGCGTATTCGCCGCCCGTCGAGCGCACACGGTTCATCACGACGCTCGCCACGGCTTTCATCCCATTCTCGCCCTCGCCGCCCGCTTCGCACTCGATGAGGCGCGCGAGCAGCTCCCTGTCGGAATAGGCCATGTCGATCTCCTCCCCCATTTCTTCTTCCCCGACAGTCTATGCGACTCCTGTGCGCGGGGAACCAAACACGCGCAAAAAAGCACCGCAGATGAATTTCATCTGCGGTGCTTTCGCTTTGTTCAGTTTTCCTCGTCCGGCGGCGGAAGCTCTTCCGCTTCCGGTGGCGCTGCTCCGTAGGCGCCCTTCATCTTGAGCTCCTGCCACTGCTCTTTCGTGATAAGCAGCTGGCGGGGCTTCGAGCCCTCGAACGGGCCCACGATGCCGCGCGTCTCCATCTCGTCGACGATGCGCGCCGCGCGCGAATAGCCGAGCTTCAAGCGGCGCTGGAGCATCGAGACGGACGCCTGACCCGTCTCCATGACCACGTCGATCGCGGCGGGGAGCAGCTCATCCACATCGTCGGCGGCGTTCTGATCAGGCGCGGCATTGCCGCCTCCCTTGGCGTTGCCCTTCTCCTTTTCGGCGACGGCGGCGTTGATCTTGTCGATAACGGATTCGTCGTAGTCCGTCTCGCCGTTTTCCTTGACGAAGTTGACCACGCGCTCGATCTCCTCGCTCGAGATGAAGCAGCCCTGCACGCGCTTGGGCTTGCCTTCGCCCAGCGGGGCATAGAGCATATCGCCGCGGCCCACGAGCTTTTCCGCGCCCGCGGTGTCGAGGATGATGCGCGATTCCATCGCGGAAGCGACCGCGAACGCGATGCGGCTCGGGATGTTGGCCTTCATCAGGCCCGTGATGACGTCCGCGGACGGACGCTGCGTCGCGATAACCAGGTGCATGCCCGCGGCGCGGCCCATCTGCGCTACGCGGCAGATCGACTCTTCGACCTCCTTCGCCGCGACGAGCATCAAGTCGGCCAGCTCGTCGATGACGACAACGACGCTCGGCAGCTTTTTGAGCGTTTCGTCCGTCTCCGCCACCTTATTATAGGAGGCAAGGTCCTTGACGTTGTGCTCGGAGAACATCTTGTAGCGCTTCATCATCTCGTACACGGCCCATTGCAGCGCGCCCGCAGCCTTTTTCGGGTCGGTGACGACGGGGATGAGCAGGTGCGGGATGCCGTTGTAGGGCGCAAGCTCGACCATCTTCGGGTCGACCATGATAAAGCGCACCTCTTCGGGCGTTGACTTATAGAGCATCGAGACGATCAGTGAGTTCGTGCACACGGACTTACCGGAGCCTGTCGTACCGGCGATGAGCACGTGCGGAAGCTTCGAGATATTCCCGACGATGTTCTTGCCGCTGATGTCCTTGCCGACGGCGAAGGCCGTGGTGGAAGGATGGGTGGTGAACTCCGTGGATTCGAGCACCGTGCGGATGCTGACGGGCGAAACAAGCTTGTTCGGCACCTCGACACCCACGACGGAGATCTTGTCGGGGATGGGCGCGATGCGCACGCCGCTCGCGCCCAGCGCAAGGGCGATATCGTCCTGCAAATTTGTGATCTTCGAGAGCTTCACGCCCTGACTGAGCGTGAACTCATAGCGCGTGACCGACGGGCCGCGCACCACATCGCCCGGCTGGGCGTCCACGCCGAAGCTCGTGAGCGTCTGCGCCAAGCGGCGGGAGTTGTTGCGCAGCTCCGCGCCCGCCTCAGCGGCGTTCGTCACGCTGCCCTCTTTTAAGAGCGTGATGGGCGGATACTGATATGCAGGCGGCTGGGGCTGCGCGTCGCTGCCCTCGATCTCGCGCGTGACCTCCTCGCGCGCGGCATCGACCTCGGCGCGGCGGAGCTTGTCCTCCTGCTTGTCGGTCAGCACGGCGGGAACCGTCGTTGCTGCTGCGGCTGCGGCGACGGGTGCGCTCTGCACGCTCGGCGTGGGCGCGGCAAACGGTGTGTGCATCACAGGTGCGGGTGCCGGGACGACCGGCGCGGGCGCGCTCGGCGCTGTATCAAACGGCGGCAGGTCGAAGTCGTCGGCCTCCACCGTCACAGGCTTAACGGGTGCGGACGGCGCGCCGGCAGGCGAAACGGGTGCAGCGATCTTTGTCTCCGCGGCACTTCCGCCCGCTAACAGCTCGTCGGGGCTCTTGATATTATCGGACTTCTTGCGGAAGAAGCCGCCCGTGGGATTTTTCTTGATGACGCGCTCCTCGCCGTCGAGCGGAATGTCGATGGCGGCGTCCGGCGTATGGACCGGCGCACTGCGGCGCGGCACATGGGTGCGCTGCGGCGGAAGGTCTTCTTCCTCCACCGGCTCATAGGGCACGCGCTCGTGCGAGCGAACGGCCTCGATCACGGCGGCAGGCGTCAAGCGGAACGCCATCATCAAAAACGCGACGAACAGCACGACGAGCAGGACCATCGCCAGCACCTTTTTCACCAGCAGCACCAGCATGATCGCAAGCGATGCAGACACCGCGCCGCCGGACTCGAGCGCGTTGCCGCTCGTCCACAGAAGCTTCAAGATGCCATCCATGTTGACATACTCCTCCTTGCAGAGGGCGATGTGCATGATCGCGCCGAACACGACCGGCAGCAGCGCCGTGCCGACAAGGCAGGACGCGACGTTCCGCCCACGGTGGAAGAGCAGGATATAGCTCCCCAGCAGCAGTGCGGGCGCGACGAGGTAATAGCCCCAGCCAAAGAGCGACCGGCACAGCTTCGCCGGCTGATCGAGCAGCCACGCGCCCGACTGGAAATAGCTGAAGCCCAGGCACAGCGCCAGCACCAGCAGGATCGCGCCCGCGACCTCGCGGCGGATGGGGCGCTTTTGATTCTTCTTCGCCGTGCGCTTGCCGGAAGACGAGGAGCGGGACGAACCCGTCGTTTTCTTTTTCGTTGTGGTGGTTTTTTTCTTCTGTTGTGCCATGATTCACCTCAGAATCAAAAATTAGTGCAGGATCGTGAGCACCAGCGTCAGCACGCCGGCGGCCCAGCAGTAATAGGCAAACGCGCCGAAACGGCCCTTGTCGGCAACATAGCGCAGCAGGCGGATGCTCGCATAGCCCGACACCGCCGCGACGACGACACCGACGAGGTACACGGGCACGCTGGAGAAGTCGATGCCCGCGTCAATCGCGTCTTTGAGCGTCAGGATGTTCGCCCCCAACACCGCGGGGATGGAGAGCAGGAATGCAAAGCGCACGGCAAACTTGCGCTCAAAGCCCGTGAAGCAGCCCGCCGTGATCGTCATGCCGGAGCGGGAGATGCCCGGGCACAGCGCGATGGCCTGACCGATACCGACAAGCAGCGCGTCGAGCAGCGTGGCGGTCTTTTCCGTCTTGCGGCCATGGCGCACGCGGTCGCTCGCAAAGAGCAGGATGCCCGTGACGATCAGTGCGCCGCCGATAAAGTACATATTATCACTCAGCTCCGTGAAAAAACGGCGAAACGGCACCATGACGAAAAGCGGCAGCGTGCCCACAATGATGAGCAGAATAAGGCGGCGCGCAGGCGGCACGGGGTTCGGCGTGCGATGATGGGCAAGGTCGCCGATGCCGGTGAAAAACTCCACGATCATATCGCGGATATCATCCCAGTAAGCGGCAAACACCGCCACGAGCGTGCCGAGGTGGAGCAGCACGTCGAAAAAGTCGGGCACGTTGCTCGCGCCCTGGATGCTTAGTAAATGCTCCGCGATGGCGAGATGGCCGGAGGACGAGATCGGTAAAAATTCCGCGATCCCCTGCACAAGGCCGAGAACAACGGCGGTCAAAACTGACATAAAAAACAACTCCTTTTGCGTTTTGTTCTGTAATGGCAATATTCTAACAGGATAATTATAGCACAGTTGTTCGCGGAATACCACCCCGAATTGCCGCATCTTCTTTTTCTTTCCTTTTTCGGTGCATCCCTTGCGAACGCAGGGCGAATGTGCTATGATTGGCGCGGACTATCAGAAAAGGAGAGATAGAAATGACTTATAACTACCGCACCAAGGGCGTTTGCTCCAAGGAAATGCACATTGAGCTGAACGACGACCACACCATCAAGAGCGTAGAGGTCATCGGCGGCTGCAACGGCAACCTTCAGGGCATTTCGCGCCTGGTCGAAGGCATGAAGGCCGAGGATGCCATCGCGCGCATGCGCGGCATCCGCTGCGGCTTCAAGAATACCTCCTGCCCCGATCAGCTCGCCATCGCGCTGGGCGAGGCGCTGGCGCAGGACAAGCAGTAAGTCGTCATTTTTTGCCCGCGCGGTGCATCGCACGGGCAAAAAATGCATAAAATCCTGCAAAATGCCGTTTCCCTCTCTGGACAAACGGCGCTAAACTGTGTATACTGTTAAAAAATAAGCATTCAACGCACTATCAACGCAAAACATTTTGCTTTTGCCGGTCTGACGGGGGAACTTCATGGACATTGATATGGATATCAAAGAGCTCGAAGCGTTCGTCTACGTGGTGGAAAACTGCAGCTTTTCCCGCGCCGCGGAGCTGCTGCACCTGACGCAGCCGACCATCAGCTCGCACGTCTCCGCACTGGAGAGAAAACTGAATATCAAGCTCATCGTCCGCACCACGAAGGAGACCTACCCCTCCGACGCGGGCAAGCTCCTCTACAAATACGCCAAGGAGATCCTGCAGGTGCGCGAGAATGCGGCCATCGCGCTGCGCAACTTCTCGCAGGAGATGAAGGGTACGATCTCCATCGCGGCCTCCACGGTGCCCAGCCAGTATTATCTGCCGCACCTTTTGCAGGACTTCCGCGCCCGCTATCCGGACATCACCTTCAATATCCAGATGGAGGACAGTCCCAAGGTCGTGGAGCTCGTCGCCACGCGCAGCGTAGAGATCGGCTTCTGCGGCACGATGGTGGCGAGCCACAAATGCGTCTATCAGGATTTTGCCAACGACCCGATGGTGCTCATCGCGCCGAACACCGAAAAGTATCAGGCCTTTGCGGGCAAGCCCTTCCCCATCAAGCAGCTCAAGGAAGAGACGTTCATCAGCCGCGAAAAGGGCAGCGGCACGTATCAGGCGGGCAAGGAACTCTTAAATGAGCTCGGCGTCGACATCGCCCAACTGCACACCGCGGTCGAGATCCGCTCGACCGAGAGCGTCAAGCAGATGGTCAGCGAGGGTCTCGGCGTCGGTCTCATCGCGCAGAGCGCCGCGCATGACTATGTTCAGTTCGGAAAGCTTCTTGCCTTCCCCTTCCCCGACTCGCGCTTCCGCCGCCAGCTCTATATCGTCAAGCATAAAAACAGCATTTTGTCGCCCATCGCGCAGGTGTTTTACGACTATGCGCGCAAAGCCAAGGACAAAGCATCCGCCAAATAAGGCGGATGCTTTTTGTATCCCGAAAACCACTCGCTGGGCGAGTGGTTCAAAAGAGGCTGCTGCCGATGAGGAAAAATAAAACTCCCTCTGTTATAGTAGAGATGCGGTCTGGCAACTGCAAACTACAAAACAAAGGGAGGTCACTCAAGAATGAATGACACGAACAGTTTAGCGCATACGAA
>OGYX01001584.1_pt1 | contig 15925 bp, 14 predicted proteins | sample 1576601 | NCBI WGS metagenome assembly OGYX01 (sample SAMEA3541561, study PRJEB24748) | human gut metagenome | biome: human gut; feature: human-associated habitat; material: faeces | place: China | collected 2012 | reverse complement strand
CGTACTTCTTCTCCACGCCGTCCAGCCACAGCACCTGTGCGTAGCCCTGCTCCTCAGCCAGCTCACCGGCCTTGATGGAAGCAGCGTAGTTGCCGCCGCACTTGGTAAAACCGGTCAGGCCGGGAGCGGCACGGATGTACTCGTCTTCGACGTAGATACGGACGGGGTTGATGCCCTCAGCGTAGTAAGCGCCCGACGGTGCGCAGATGATGCAGAAGATGTAGTGCTTGGAAGCGTGCACGCCCAGGCCCACGTCGTTCGCAAAGATGAACGGGCGGATGTACAGGGAAGCGCCATCGCTGTGGGGGACCCAGTCGCGGTCCACATCCACCAGAGCCTCCACGGCCTGAATGTAGTCCTCTACCGGGATCTTGGGGATGCACAGACGGTCAGCAGAATCCTGAAAACGCTTGGCGTTGCACTCGGGGCGGAACAGCTGCACGGTATCGTCCGCGGTGCGGTAGGCTTTCATGCCCTCAAAGATCTCCTGCGCATAGTGGAACACGACGGTAGCCGGGTCCAGCGAGAACGGCGCGTAGGGGACGATGCGGGCGTCATGCCAGCCTTCACCCTCCGTATAATCCATCACGAACATATGGTCGGTGAACTTTTTGCCAAAGCCCAGCTTGCTCTCGTCCTGCGGCTTCTCCTTGGGAGAAGTGGTGCGGGTGATCTTGATATCCAACATGATAATTTTCCCTCTTTTCTGATCTCACACAGCCAACGCGGGCAGCACGCCCCGCGCCAAAAATGCCGAATGTTGTTTTCTATTATAGTATGCTGAATCATTTTTTCAAGGAATCAAAAAATCTTTCATCTTTGAGGCGTGTAAGTTGTGGTAAAGTATGATAGAATAAAGCGTGGAGCATACAAAAGAAAGGACTCTTTTTTATGATAAACGGCGTGATTTTTGATATGGACGGCACCATGTTCGACACCGAGCGGATGTGGGCCACATTCTGGGACCCGGCCCTCAAGGCGCTGGGCCTGCCCTACAAAGAGGGCCTGGCCGAGGCCGCCCGGGGCACGGCGGGCGAGACCACCCGCAACGTGGTGCGGAGCTTTTACGGCCCGGACTGCGATGCCGATGGCATCGTGGAGAGTCTGCACCGGGTAGCGGATGAAGTCTTCCTCTCCGCCCCTGTCCCCAAAAAGCCGGGGCTGGACGCCCTGCTGGCCTGGCTGGACGAGCAGCGCCTCCCCATGGCCGTGGCTTCCTCCAGCCGGGAGGCCATGATCCGCAACAATCTGGACCAGTGGGGGATGACCCATTACTTCAAGGCTATCGTCTCGGGCCAGCATGTGGCTCACTCCAAGCCGGACCCGGAGATCTTCCTCCTGACCGCGGAAAAGCTGGGCGTGGAACCCGCCCGCTGCCTGGTGCTGGAAGACAGCTACAACGGCGTCCGGGCCGGGGCCCGGGGCGGTTTTATCACCGTCATGGTGCCCGACCTCGTCCCCGCCGACGACGAGATGCGGAGCCTGTATACCATGGAGTGCGCCTCGCTGGACGAGGTGCTGGAGAAGCTGAAAAACGATCAGCTGTAAAACAAAAAGCGCTGTTGCAACACACAACAGCGCTTTTTGCTTTTCTTTATAGGGATAGAGAGCCTCAGCTTACAGCTCAGCGGTAGCCTCGATCTCGCACAGGACATTCTTGGGCAGGGTCTTGACGGCCACGCAGCTGCGGGCGGGCTTGGAGGTGAAGTACTTTGCGTACACCTCGTTGAAAGCAGCGAAATCGCCCATGTCCGCCAGGAAGCAGGTGGTCTTGACGACCTTGTCAAAGCTGCTGCCGGCAGCCTCGAGGATGGCGCCAACGTTCTTGCAGCTCTGCTCAGCCTGAGCAGCGATGCCCTCGCCGACGGAGCCGTCAGCGGGGTTCACCGGGATCTGACCGGAGGTAATGACCAGGTTGCCGACCACAAAACCCTGAGAGTAGGGGCCGATTGCGCCGGGAGCTTTTTCCGTGTTGATAACTTTCATGATGCTTCTCCTTTTTTCTTCTTTCTTATCGTTTGGGAGCTGTCTGCCGCGGACAACGCCGCCGCAACTTGTTACCCCCTATAACAAGCAGTCTACACCTCCGCGCCCCGCATGTCAACGGTTTTGGGGGATTCCGCGCCGCGCTGGTGTGTTTTTTTGATTCTCTTATTTATAATGTAGGCGGTCGGAGGTCACTCCTCTTTTTTGGCTTTGGCTGCACCGGATTTCTTCTGCATTCTCCACAATGTCGTCCGTCCGAGACCCAGCTTATCGGCAATGGTGTTGTCGTTGTACTTGAGCAGCCGCTTCATCTCCGCAACGCCCTCCACAATGGCCTTGATGAGGAGCTGCCGCTTGACGCCGGGGGAGGGGTTCATGGCCTGCCGGTAGAGGTAGACATACCGCTTGACCACCGCCGAAAGGGTGATAATACGATATTTCCAACCCGTAGAGAAGTCTCGCGAACGTCACCCCATTACAAATCCGCCCCAATACGCTCGTTTTGTGATTTTGAACAAAGAGCCTCCTCCAAAAACCATCAAAAAGTAGAATTGCACAAAACCTCTTTACAAAGTTGTCGAGTTTTGCTATAGTTCACTTAGCGAACAACTGAACAGTTGAGCTGATATTTTCCCGCTGGCCATCAATATTGGTAAGAAGAGGCAGCTGCGTTTAAGCTGTCCTTGACGATAGAAAAAAGGAGGCAATTCTATGAAGATCACAAAGGTCGAGGTGTTCCGCCTGCCGACTGCAAACAGCAAGCAGAACAGCCCCATCGGATGCCGGATCCATACAGACGTTGGCATCTGCGGCGACGGTGAAGCCGGCATGGCCTACGGCGTTGGTGGTTCCGGCGCGTTTGGCATGGTCTGCGATCTGGCAGAGCTGATCATCGGCATGGATCCGCTCCGCACGGAGTTTATCTGGGAGACCATGTACAAGCGGACGTTCTGGGGCCAGAACGGCGGCCCGGTCGTCTTCTCCGGCATCGCAGCCATCGATGTAGCTCTGTGGGACATCAAAGGCAAGTACTTCAATGTTCCCTGCTACCAGCTGCTGGGCGGCAAGGTTCGCGACAAGCTCCGCACCTACGCAAGCCAGCTGCAGTTTGGCTGGGGCCAGGTGGGCGTTTCCGAACACCTGTGGGCTGTAACCCCCGCGGATTACGCACACAACGTTAAGCTGGCACTGGACGAAGGCTTTGACGCCATCAAGATCGACTTCTTCGACCGTGATGAAGAGGGCAAGCCCCTCAACTTCCTGGACACCACTGGCCTGCTGACACCCAAGCAGCTGAAGATGGTGGAGTCCCGCATGAAAGCAGCCCGTGAGGCCGCCGGGGATGATGTGGACATCATCATGGAGAACCACTCTTATCCCGATGCACTGGGCGCTGTCCAGCTGGCAAAACTGGCCGAGAAATACCACATCATGGCCTTTGAGGAGCCCAACACGCCCACCACCCAGACAGTGGAATACATTGCCAAGTACAGCTCCGTGCCCATCGCGAACGGCGAGCGCCTGTACTCCCGCTGGCAGTACGCAGAGTACTTCAAGAAGAACCTGCTCCAGCTGGCTCAGCCCGATATCGGCAACTGCGGCGGCATCACCGAGGTCAAGAAGATCTCCGATATGGCACACGCCTATGATGTCGGCATCCAGGTCCATTGCGCAGGCAGCCCGCTGACCACCAATGCAGCCCTGCATCTGGAGTGCACGCTGCCCAACTTCCTGATCCACGAGCATCACACCTGCAACCGCATGGATACCTCGGTCGGCCTGACCAAATACAACCTGCAGCCGGAGAACGGCTACTTCACCGTTCCCGATCTGCCCGGCATCGGCAATGAGTTCCTGCAGGAAGCCATTGACCGCGCTACCCTGTACAAAGTGATCGAGTGAGTGATCTTTCATCGATACAGATCAAGGAAAAGGAGATATTACCATGGCGATTCATGTTGTAAAAGAACCTGTCCCAAAACCAGGTACCCTTGGCAAAACTGAACTTTACGCACTGGCAATCGGCCAGGTCATCGGCGCGGGCGTTATCACGCTGATCGTTCCCGCCATCAAAATGACTGGTTACTCCGCATGGCTGGCATATTTCGTGGCGATCCTGATGGGCTTCGTCATGATCCTGCCGTTCGTCTTCATCTCTTCCACTCTCCGCCTGGGCGGCGGCAACTATTCCATGTTGTGCGACCTGTCCAGTCCGCGGACATCCGGCGTTTTCGCCTACATGTACCTTACCCAGTGTCTGTCGCTGTCCCTGTTCGGTGCTTCGGCAGCTGCTTACTTGGGCGACATCATCCCGGCGCTGAACTCCCACTGGGCAAAAGTCGTTGTCGGCGTCGTCCTGCTGACGTTCTTCTATGTTGTCAACCTGATGGGCGTTGATATCATGGCCAAGGCACAGAAATTGATGACCTGGCTGCTGATCGCCGCCCTGATCCTCTTCGCCATCATCGGCATCTTCAAGATGAAGCTGCCCATCTTCGATTTCAGCGACCCCAACTTTGTCATCAATGGCTGGGGCATCACCTTTAACAACGGCCAGATCAGCGGCGGCTTCCTCGGTGCAGTCCTGCTGTTCGTCTACTCCACCCAGGGCTACTACATGACCACTGCCTACGGCCGTGACTCCAAGAACGCCCGCAAGGATATCCCGTTCGTCCTGCTGCTCTGCGTGCCCACCCTTTGCATCCTGTATGTTGGCGTTGCCATGGCAGGCGTTGGTGTCATGAGCGTGGAAGAGTACGGCAACTCCACCACCCTGGTGTTTGCAGCACAGCGCATCTTCCCCACCTGGCTGTTCTACTTCTTCATCATCGGCGGCCCCATCATGGCCCTGCTTTCTACCCTGAATTCCAGCTTTGCCTACAACTCCATCACCATCGGTCAGTCCTGTGATGATGGCTGGCTGCCCAAGAGCTTCGGCAAGAAAAACAAGAGCGGTGCCCGCCCCTACATCCTGACCTTTATGTATCTGGTCGGCATCATTCCCATCGTCTTCGGTCTGTCCATCACCACCATCACCAACATGGTGCAGCTGATCACCTCCGCATTCGCCATCCTGAACTTCACGGCTGAGATCAAGATGCCCAAGAAGTATCCGGAAGCCTGGAAGAAGTCCCGTTATCATGTGCCGGATGGCCTGTACTACACCATCTGCTGCGTTTCTCTGGCCCTGTTCCTGGTCGTTCTGTGGAAGAGCCTGCTCTCCATGAACATCGGTCTGGCAGCGATCAATGTCGTGGTCATCGTCATCGCCGGCCTCATCGGCTTCTGGCGCTCCAAGACGGGCAACATCGAGATCCACACCTCTGTGTGGGCTGAGGATTATCAGGAGACTTCAAACACCTGATCGTTCCCTGACACAGTTTCTCCTTTTACATTTTGCAATTTTCCCATCATACCAATCTTCCCTAGCAGCTTATCCGCACCCTCCCATTCAACAGGGTGCGGATAAGGGAGGGGAGGAACTTTCTCTGGAATCCTTTCGGAGGCCGACTCCGATCGAATAAAGAAACAACAATTTGAAATGGAGGTTCCACGTATGAAAATCACGAGCGTCGAATGTTATCTCGGCACTGGTGCCATTGGCGGTTTCGTCACCATGAAGATCAACACCGATTCCGGCATTTATGGCTGGGGTGAAGCAGGTCTGGCTTATGGCAAATCTGCAGAAGCCGCTTTTGGTCAGTGCCAGGACTTTGGCAAGCTGATCATCGGTATGGATCCGTTCAACACCGAGGAGATCTGGGAGCACCTGCACCGTCATACGTTCTGGGGCATGGGCGGCGGTGTCGTCATCACCTCTGCCATGGCTGCGATCGATATTGCCTGCTGGGATATCAAGGGTAAGGCTCTCGGTGTTCCCGTTTACAAGCTGCTGGGCGGCAAGACCAATGATAAGCTCCGCGCTTATGCATCTCAGCTGCAGTTTGGCTGGCGCAAAGACATCGAGGCACGTGACGGTCTGACTCTGCTGTATGATCCCAAGGATTACTACCGTGTCGTTAAGGAAGCCGTGGATGAGGGCTACGACGCCGTCAAGATCGACCCCGTCTTCGCTCCCACCGAGCCCGCCGATATGGCCGATGTCATGGCAACCCAGGGCACCCAGATCCGCGGCTGCTACCGCGAGCATGACCTGAAGCGTTCTGTTGAGCGCATCGCAGCAGCCCGTGAGGCTGGCGGCCCCGACATGGACATCATCGTTGAGATTCATTCTCTGCTGGATGCCAACACCTCCGCTGAGCTGGGCAAGGCTCTGGAGCCCTATCGCATCATGTACTACGAAGAGCCCACCATGCCCTGCAACGCCGATATGTTCAAGCACATCAAAGAAAAATCCGGCCTGCCGCTGGCAACGGGCGAGCGCAGCTACACCCGCTGGGGCTTCCGTCAGTTCTTTGAGGACCGCACCCTGAATGTGATCCAGCCCGACCTGGCAAACACGGGCGGCATCACCGAGACCAAGAAGATCTGCGATATGGCGCAGGTCTACGACATCGGTGTTCAGATCCATGTCTGCGGCGGCCCCATCGCAACGGCAGCAGCCCTGCAGCTGGAAGCTACCATCCCCAACTTCGTCATCCACGAAGAGCACAACGCCAACCTGACCAGCGCATTCGTCAAGGGCGGCAAGTATTACTACGCTCCCAAGGACGGTTACTACACCGTGCCTGAGCTGCCCGGCATCGGCCAGGAGATGAGCGACTTCTACATTGCCAACGCAAAGAAAGTTGTTATCGAGTAATAAATGATCGAATGATCGGTTTTCACCGTCATCCACCATTTGGGAAGGAGCAATTTTTATGAAGATCACAAGTGTTGAATGCTATCTTGGCAAATTCATTACCATCAAGATCAACACCGACGAAGGTATTTATGGCTGGGGCGAAGCAGGTCTGGCTTACGGCAACAGCTTTGAGGCAGCATTCGGCCAGTGCCAGGATTTTGCCAAACTGATCATCGGCATGGACCCGTTTGACACCGAGAAGATCTGGGAGCACCTGCATCGCCACACGTTCTGGGGCATGGGCGGCGGCGTTGTCATCACCTCCGCTATGGCAGCCATCGACACCGCCTGCTGGGATATCAAGGGCAAGGCTCTGGGCGTTCCCGTCTACAAGCTGCTGGGCGGCAAGACCAACCCGAAGCTCCGCGCTTATGCTTCTCAGCTGCAGTTCGGCTGGAGCGACCTGATCCAGGTCAAGAACAAGGGCGCCGGCCTGGGCCTGCTGTTCGACCCGAAAGATTACTATGAAGTGACCAAGAACGCTGTCCGCGACGGCTATGATGCCATCAAGGTCGATCCCGTCTTTGCCGCTACCGATCCCAACACTCCGCTGGAGAAGATCTGGGGCAGCCAGGGCACCCAGATCCGCGGCTGCTACCGTCAGCACGACCTGCAGCGCTCGGTCGAGCGTATCGCTGCCTGCCGTGAGGCTGGCGGTCCGGACCTGGACATCATTGTAGAGATCCACTCTCTGCTGGATGCCAACACCGCTGCTGAGCTGGGCAAGGCTCTGGAGCCTCTGCACATCATGTACTTCGAGGAGCCCACCAGCCCCGAGAATCCCAGCAACTTCCGCCACATCAAACAGAAGTGCAACCTGCCTCTGGCAACAGGCGAGCGCAGCTACACCCGCTGGGGCTTCCGTCAGTTCTTCGAGGACCGCACCCTGTCCGTGATCCAGCCCGACCTGTGCAACACCGGCGGCATCACCGAGACCAAGAAGATCTGCGATATGGCTCAGGTCTATGACATGGGCGTCCAGATCCACGTCTGCGGCGGCCCCATCGCAACCGCAGCCGCTCTGCAGGTGGAAGCAGCCATCCCCAACTTCACCATCCACGAAGAGCACAACGCAAACCTGCTGGACATCTTCATCAAGGCAGGCAAGTACTACTACAAGCCCGAGAACGGCTACTACACCGTTCCCGATCTGCCGGGCATCGGCCAGGAAATGACCGACGAGTTCCTGGCAACCTGCCGCAAGGTCGTCATTGGAGGCTAAACCCGTCTCCAATGCCCCAACGCAAAGATAAAATACAGATCCACCAAGTCCGTCATGGATCATAACCTCTAAACAATAGAAAATGCTGCACAGGGCGTTGCCTTGTGCAGCATTTTTTTATTTATGAAAAAACTGTTCATTTTACAAATTTCACTTTAAATTCTTAGCTTGACGTCCACCCCCAAAAAACTTATACTTAGATTGTGAATGGAAAAAGTTGCATCTATAAGATTCAGCAATTAGTTTCGGGAATTATTTCGCCTGAGGAATATGGTTTTGGATTCTTTGGGATATAAAACGCGAAGCGGAAATGGAGAATAATCATGGCATTACAGAAACTCCGCAGCCCAAAGATCCGGCGGCTGTCCGTGGTGGACCAGGTCAGCGACTCTATCAAGCAGAGCCTGCTGGACCAGGTCTGGAAAGAGGGAGACAAGCTTCCGTCCGAAGGAGAACTGGCGGAATATTATGGCGTCAACCGCCTAAGTGTGCGGATGGCCTTGCAAAAACTCAGCACGCTGGGCCTCATTGAGACGCGCGTGGGCGAAGGCTCCTTTGTGGCTCACTTTTCCGTCCAGCCCATTTTCAGTGAATTGGCTCCTCTGTACGACAACAAGGAAGGCCGCCGGGATGTGGAGCAGCTGCGCAACCTGCTGGAAGGGGAGTGCACCAACATTGCCATTATCTCTTCCACAGAAGAGGACCGCCAGAAGCTGAAAGATTGTCTGGATGAATACAACCGCCTGGAAGCGATCTATAACGACGACATTGAAAACCAACAAAAGCTCCATGATGTAGTCCAGGCCGACTTTGCGTTCCATTATGAGATCATCTGCATGAGCCACAACAAGCTTTATATGGATATTTACATGATGGTGCAGCAGCTCATTTCCTCCCACATCCGGCACCTGATTTATACTCGTGTCCATCGCCGTAAAGCGGCCGGGCTTTCACTGGGAAGTGTGGATACAATGACGGAAGCTTCTCATGAGGCAATCTACCAGAGCATCATCAATGGTGATGCAGAAGCGGCTCGCAGCGTACGGGAACAGATCCTCGGCATCGTTCCTGCCCACGGTTTGGATTACTTTGAGGACTATGTGGACCCGAAAGAAATTCATCCGTAAAAAACGTTCTCAGTCCCATACTGCGCCAGTGCGCTGATATAGTGTTCAATACAGTTCTTCCATGTTCACTCCTCCCCGGCGGTATCCTCTGTGGGCACATACTCCAGCAGATCACCCGGCTGGCAGTCCAGTACAGTGCATATTTTGTCCAGCACTCCAATGGGAAGTTGCTTAACGCTTCCTACACAGATTGCCGAGATTGTAGGTGCTCGAATTTTTGTAACCTCAGCGAGTTCTTTTTGAGTCATACCCTTGTCGGCCAACATTGCTTTAAGATGATATCGAATAGCCATTTTTTCACCTCGTTCCTTGCTTTCATATCACTACGATATTCGTTCGCGGTCAATACGATTATCGAAATTTTTTCACAGCAACTTACGCAAAGCGTATTGATGAATCACGCAACTCGTAATGCAATAAAGACACAGCAAGGGAAGCATGACCGGAAGGCAAGGGGCGAAAGATGTACCGGGAGCGCAAGAGCAGAACACCAGCTAAGACAGTAACCCACTTCCTGAAAGCTGTAGACGAGTACGGCAACACCCCGGCACAGCGGGCAGAACTGGACTGGCTGCTGTATAATAAGCCTTTGGAGTATGCACAGATGGTGCTGAGAGGGGAGATGGAGCACTACCTGTCGCTGGGGTGTGACCACGGCAGACTGGAAGATTGACTTTTTGAAAAGCCGTTGCCATTTGAGTACCAATCGAATATACTATAAACAGGAGAGCGGACGTCACTCCGCCGGTGTGGCTGACACCTAAAATCCGATCTGATGCAGGACATAGGAGCCTGAGGTTGGCGGACAACGATAAAATCAGTCACAAGGGACATCGGGCAGCACCACGGTGTTGTAGGTGTCCCTTTTATGTTATTTGCTATTCAGTTTACTGCCGAATGACAAAAAGCACCCGCTCACCGATGGATCTGAATCTCCATGGTGAGCGGGCGTTTTGCGTTTTCGTTCGATTTTGGAAAATCCATTCGGCTTGTGGTTATCGCTTAACCCACAGTTTGGCTCCATAACAGACTGATGCCGAACCAGTCTATTGCTTCAATGCCACTGATAGCTCGTCAACACTGCGATCCTCTCAGTAAATTTTACAATAAAATAAGTTTTGTGCAACGAACAGAAATGCTTTTGCATTCTCATTGTAGTGAAATCTGCCAGTTTTCGCAAACGCTGACTTTTGCACCTGCCAGGTCGTGTTCTTCTAGAGCCTTGATGACCCGTCCATGTGCTTCATAGCTCTGCTGCGGGTGCACATAGGTTTTGAAAAAATGCATTTCATTTCGATGTGCCTGCATCATCAGCTGTTCGGTGTAGGTGACAAGATAATGATTTTCAGATAGCTCTGCAATACAATGGTGGAAAGCCCAGTCCGCATCCATGACCTTTTCAGCATCTCCCTGCTGCGCATATTTGAAAAATGTCTCATTGATATGCTGTAGGATATTGAGCTGTTCTTTCGTAATGCGGTCGATGCCAAGCTCAATGGCGTAAGACTGCAGCCCCCCCAGAAGCTCATAGACATACGCCATGTCTTTCAGGTCAATCGGTGCAACAAAAGTTCCGCTGGAAGGGACCATCTTGACAAGCTTCTGCTCAGCCAGCATCTGCAAAGCTTCCCGTACAGGGGTGCGTGAAACAGAAAAATATCGGGCCAGTTCAACATCATTCAAGCGTTCTTCGGGTAGAAGTGTTCCGTTGACGATCCATTGCTGGAGCGTTTTATAAACGCGCTCCCGTGCAGTGGTACGCACCATAGGCTTTTGTTCAGCAGGGATAGGCATGATCTTCATTCTCCTTTGGGTGCAATATATTACATCCAATATAAGTTTACCAAAAAGCATCGCAAAAGGCAAGCCCCGTAAATCATACAAACTATTTTGCAATCTGAACAAAGACAGAGCTGTTTTACTGAACAGATTGCTGATTTTTCAATCAATATATTGCATATTACGCCACGTCGTGATAAGATGATCCTGCAACCAATATATTGGATATTAATATTGAGGAGATGATCGTTACGAAAGAACTGAAAATCGGCGCGGTTTCAATCGTAGAGAACGAAGCCAAGTCTTTGGGGAAAGGGCCGGACTTTCTGTCGGAACAGGCGACAACGGCCGCACACCGCATCCATCAGGAGCTGCCGGGTTACCAGCGTACACCGCTGGTCCGGCTGGATGCCATGGCGAAGCGACTGGGCGTCAAGGCAGTTCTCGTCAAGGACGAATCCAAGCGGTTCGGTCTGAATGCGTTCAAGGGGCTTGGTGGTCTGTACGCACTGACCCGCGTGGTCTGCCGCCAGTTGGGGCTTGACGTGAATACCGTCAGCTTTTCCGACCTGAAAAAGCCGGAATATGCAGACGCCATCCAGAAGATGGTTTTTGTCACGGCCACCGATGGCAATCATGGCCGCGGCGTGTCGTGGGCAGCTGGACAGTTGGGCTGTGAAGCTCACGTCTACATGCCCGTTGGCTCTTCGGAGCTTCGCGCACAAGCCATCCGGGATGTGAACCCCAAGGCCGAGTCGAAGATCATGGAAACGGGCTACGACGACACCGTTCGTTATGCCGCAAAGCAAGCCGAAGAGCACGGTTGGTATCTTGTGCAGGACACCAGCTGGGACGGCTATGAAGAGATCCCCGCATGGATTATTCAGGGCTATACCACAATGGCCTACGAAGCCTGCCAGCAGATGACAGAGCAGGGCCTTGCACCCACCCATGTTTTCGTACAGGCGGGCGTCGGTGCAATGGCAGGCGGTGTGGTCGGCTATCTGACGAACGTGTTTGAGGGCCACCGCCCCCATTTCGGCGTTGTCGAGCCGGAAGCCATCGCCTGCATCTATCAGTCCGGCAAGGTGGCCGATGGTGCTCCTCATGAAGCCATCGACCAGCAGCCCACCATTATGGCGGGTCTGAACTGCGGCGAGCCGTGCACCATTACATGGCCCATCCTGCGCGACTTCGCCGATTGGTACTTCAAGTGCCCGGATTACGTTTCTGCTTACGGAATGCGTCTGCTGGCCGCTCCGGAAGCAGAGGATGCAAAAGTTGTTTCGGGCGAAAGTGGCGCAGTCACGACGGGTCTTGTCAATCTGATTGCAGGCAAGCCGGAATACGCCGCCCTGAAAGAGAAGCTGGGACTGGATGAAAACGCAGTCGTGCTCTGCTTCAGCACCGAGGGCGATACTGACCCCGTACATTACCGTAAAATTGTTTACGAAGGCAAGAACACAATGCCGCAGGAATAGACTTTGGGAGGATAACCGCAATGAGTGAACTGAAAAATGCAATGGCCGAAGTTCGTCAGGATTTGATTGATTTTGAGCAGAAGCTCGTTCGCACTTCCAGCCTGACTGGACATGAAGAGGATGCCGCCCGCCTGGTTCTGGCCGAGATGCAGAAGCTCGGCTTTGATGAAGCGAAAATTGATTCTTACGGCAATGTGATGGGGCGTATGGGAAACGGCCCGAAGCAAATCCTGTTTGATGCTCATCTGGACACGGTCGATGCACTGGATGCTGATGAGTGGGAACATGGCCCGCTCAGCGGTGACATCGTGGATGGTGCCATCTGGGGACGCGGCAGTGTAGACACCAAGTCCTCAGCGGTTGCCATGGTCTACGCCGCCTATCTGATGAAGAAACTGGGCTATCTGAATGGTAAGAGCGTCTACATTTCCACCTCCATTATGGAAGAGGACTACGATGGCGAGCTGCTGGATCGTGCAATGCAGGAAAATGACCTGCTCCATCCAGACTTTGCGGTCATCGGTGAACCCAGCAACCTCAAGCTGGCGCGCGGACACCGCGGCCGTGCTATGTACACCATTACTACCGATGGTGTCTCGGCCCATGGCAGTGCACCGGAAACCGGCGTCAATGCCGTCTACAAAATGCAGGAACTAATTGGCCGCGTTGACGCTCTGAATAAGAGGCTGCAAGCTCCCGGCGGCGAGACCGGTTCTGTTGCGCTGACTTGTATCGAAAGCCGCTCCGCTTCCCTGAATGCCGTGCCTGACCAGTGCACCATCTATCTGGACCGCCGCCTTGCTTTGGGCGAAACGGAAGAGATCGTTGCTAAGGAGATGGACGAGCTGGTCGCCGGAACGGATGCAAGCTGGAAAATCTACGATGCCATTGGCCCGAGTTGGACAGGCAAGGAGGTCGTCCTGCACACCTTCCTCCCGGCATGGGAAGAGTCGGTGGAAAGCACTTTGACTCAGACCGGTATTCAGGCGTATGAAGAAGTCATGGGCAAAGCTCCTGAGCTCTTCAAGTGGAATTTTGCCACGAACGGCTTTGCCTGCGCAGGCCGCTACCATGTGCCCACCATCGGCCTTGGCCCCGGCGATTACATTCTGGCACACCAGAAAAACGAGCACTGCAAGCTGGATGATATTGTGGATGCATCCCTGTTCTATGCAGAACTTGTCAAAAAGCTGTAACTCTCCGAACAACCACACATTAAACGGGTAAATGATTATGAAAAACAAGAAAAAGGAAGGACTACACTCCTTTGCAATGCTGTTCATTGTGATTGTTGTTGCTGCAGCCCTGACCTATATTGTCCCTGCTGGTGTCTATGAACGTGTTACCGATGCCGTAACGGGCCGCAGCATCGTGGACGGAAACTCCTATCACACCATTGCATCCTCTCCGACTACCCTGATGGGTCTGCTGAGTGCCATTCCTAAAGGCTTTACTGAAGTTGCAGACATTATCTGCTTTACGTTGGCCTGCGGCGGTGCGTTTGCCATCATCCAGAAGGCTGGTCTGATCAAAGCTCTTATCCAGAATGTATCCAAGAAGTACCGCAATAAGGGTGTCCTCGGCCTGATGATTTTGTTCGCCGTGTTTGCCATTCTGGATACCTGTCTGGGCACTCCGGAGCTGTGCGTCATGTATATGCCCATCGTGCTTCCGCTTGTCATCAGCCTTGGCTTTGATACCCTGACAGCCTGCTCCATCGTGGTCTGCGGAAGTTGTGTCGGTTTTGCCAGTGGCCTGATGAATCCGTACACCACAGTCATTTCCCAGAAGTTGACAGGTCTGCCTCTGTTCTCCGGTATGGGCTTCCGTGCCGGGATGATGGTGGTGCTCTACGTTATTTCCATGTTTTACATCTGCATCCGTGCGAAAAAGATTCAGGCTAATCCGGAAAAAAGCCCCACCTATGAGTTGGATCAGGAACACCGTGCTAACATCGTGGAGGAAGAGGACATTGTTCTGAACACCCGGCAGAAAATTGCCGCAGCGTTCGCTATTGGAAGCTTTGTGACGATGGTATTCGGCATCCTGAAATTTGGCTGGGATCTTCCTCAGATGAGCGGCATCATGATTCTGCTGGGCATTGGCTCTGCGCTAATCTCCGGTCTGAGCGTTAACACCGCCTGCAATGAATTCTGTTCCGGTGCGGCAGACGTTATTTCTGCGGCTATTATGATCGGCATTGCCCGTGCTATCGCGGTCGTGATGACAGAAGGTCAGATCTTGGACAGCATCGTTCATGGAGCAGTCCAGATTTTCGGCAATTTTCCGAACGCTCTGCTGGCAATCGGTGTGTTCCTGCTGGTGACTCTGTTGAACTTCTGTATTCCCTCTGGTTCTGGCAAGGCGACCATTATCATTCCGATCCTTTCCCCTGTTGCACAGATTGTGGGCATCAATCAGCAAACCATGATTTTGGCCTATCAGTTCGGTGACGGCTTCTCCAACTCCATTTTCCCGACTGCAGGCTTCTATGTTGCCGCGATCCAGATGACCGGCGTAAAGTACACTACTTGGCTGAAGGCGCAGATTCCCCTGTTCTGCATCTGGTTTGGCACGGGCTGTGTGGCTCTGTTTGTGGCACAGCTCATCAATTACGGTCCGTTCTGATTTACAATAGGATTCAAAATTGAGAAATGAGGTAATTATTGTGAAAGTCATCAATACCGAAAAAGCTCCCGGTGCCATCGGCCCTTACTCTCAGGGTTTTTTGGTCGGCAATGCTGTCTACACTTCCGGCCAGCTGCCGGTTGACCCTGCCACCGGTGCAATGCCCGCAGGCATTGCAGCACAGGTCGAGCAGAGCTGCAAGAACGTGATCGCCATTCTGGAAGCTGCCGGCAGCAGCGCAGAGAAGGTCTTCAAGACCACCTGTTTTCTGTCTGATATGGGCGACTTTGCCGCTTTCAACGCAGTCTACGCAAAGTACTTTACTTCCAACCCTACTCGTTCCTGCGTAGCCGTCAAGACCCTGCCCAAGAATGCCCTGTGTGAGATCGAAGCCGCTGCCGAAGCCTAAGCTTTGACTTTCCCAACTTTTTTCTCCTATCATAACCACCCTCCTAAGAGCAACAGGCTCCGCCCCATACAGGCAGAGCCTGTTACTCTTTGCGCCTCAAAACTGCGAACTCTTTTACCGCTGCCCCTGCCATGTATATCAAGGAACAATTCACGCCGACAAGGTGATTGCATATCTTCCAGAGCGCAGTGAATTTGAAATTATACAGCACCGAAACATCAAAGACGTACAGGAAATCACGCCGCTGAGAGGATACAGTCCGCCGTTCAATGCTTTCAAATCATCAAAAAAATGGGTTCACGATGAAGAGGAAAGCAACCGCTATTTCGAGGATAAGTCCTACTATCACCGCTTTACCGCAATAAAATTTGCAAAACCATCTTGACGCTCGCCGCAATCCATGATATCCTTTATTGCCAATCCCACCGAGCTTGTCGGGGCCTCGCCCCGACAAGCTTAATTTTTGTGCAGCGAAATACACGCTGTGCA
>OGYX01001582.1_pt1 | contig 15932 bp, 16 predicted proteins | sample 1576601 | NCBI WGS metagenome assembly OGYX01 (sample SAMEA3541561, study PRJEB24748) | human gut metagenome | biome: human gut; feature: human-associated habitat; material: faeces | place: China | collected 2012 | reverse complement strand
TTTTTATTTATCCTTTACTTCATTAAAATTTTCCCACAACTATTTTACACTAACACTAATTATAGCATAAGCCCATTTAAGTTTTTAGTACTTAAGTGAATTGTTTAGTCCGTTTTTGACATAAAAAAAGACCTGTGTACGGAATCGTACACAGGTCTGCTAATTTCACAAAGGAAATTATTTGAGTTCTACTCCCTCGGCCTTTCACCAAAATGAGAATGGCTTCACTAAGCCATTTTTAAAACATCATTTTTTCAAAATCAGCCTCATTTTCGCAGTTTTTAAAAAAAATAGTATCATTTGAGTATCACTGACCAGTATCCTTTACGGTGCGTTCCCATGCGTTTTAGGCAGCCTTTTTCCTGCAACTTCTTCGTATGATATTTTATAGTACCAAGGGACAGCGACGTGGCCATCGCAATTTCCGATTGCGTGCTGTCTGGTTTCTTTTGGATATATGCTAAAATAGTTTCTTCCTTATCATTTAATGTTACAGGTAGATCCGTTCCAGTTTGGTCAGTGTTTTTAGTTTGGTTAGCGGTTTGGTCATTGGTTTGGTCAGTTTTTGGTGTTTGGTCAGTGGTTTGGTCAGTCTTTCGATACAAGTTTACCCGCAAATCGCCATCAAAATCAAGAATTTCCGGTTCCCTCAGCCCATAATCACGGCAATCCCGCAAAATACGCGGAAAGCCACTGCCCCACTTTTCAATCAGATTCATGTAAGCAAAAGCATTGGCCAAGGCCCGGTTGCGAATCTTTGAAAATCCTTCTTTCATTTTTTCAGGCGTTACGCCACGCATCAGGCCGCCTGGAGAAGTAACTTCCAATCGATCTGAAAAAAGAGCAATCTGAATGGATCCCGGCTCCAAATAATTACGATGTACAAGTGCATTGGCAATTAATTCACGGATACTGTCCGGAGGCAATTCATAAATATCCTGTCGATAGACTCCCTGAAGTTTGGCACCCATGTTGATTTTTTCAAGCACGTACTGGTATGCTTTTTCCACTTGTTCCTGAATCGGTGCATCAATTTCCCGTTTATCGATAAAAATGGCTCTATCTTCCGTTTTAAACACAGCGCATTGGACAACCGGAGGATACCCAGCCTGATGGGTCAGCATCGCATATGCATAAGTTGGTATAAGCTGGCCTTTATGTTCAAGCAAAACCCCCCATGAAATGAGCTGATTGACTGTCAACTCCTTGATTTCTTGACGCTGGAAATCTGATACTGCATTTTTCTTAGCCGTTTCTCTCATCGAATGGCATAATGCTGCCACATCAGACTGCTTCACTTTCAGATTCGGAATCGGTTGTTGATCGAAAAATTTATTTTTCCCTTCTAAAAGTAATGCCTGCAGCATTGCCTGATCCGCAGGACGCGTTGTTCCAGCCGTCCGGATATAGGTTCCTTTCACAAGCCCCTTCTTTTTGATATAATACGGACGCTGCATTCCTGGCGCAATCTCCAAAATGATAAGCGATTTCCCCTTTACTTCCTGAACAAAAAGATCCGGAATAATCATCGGCGCACAGCTATCCGTAACCGCATTAGTAATAGCATCCATCAGTCGAAAAAGGTCGCTCTGGGGAATACCAACAACCTGCATCGTTCCGTCTTCAATACCAAATACAATCCGCCCGCCATCTCCATTAGCAAAGGCAACAACAGATTTCATATATTTCTGGCTGTCTTCCGGAACCATTTCCTTATATTCTATGTTTTTAGACTCCCCTTGAAGCAATGAATCTTTTTCCATCCCTATTGCCGCCTCCTCTCAGACTCATTGTAGCAGATTATAAAATTTCCGACAATAAAGCAAGGCCCCCGTACCGCTAGTGCAGGGGGCTTGTCACATAGACACTCATATTATTTTTACCAAAGATAACTAGTACCCGGATTGTCTTCACTGGTTCTGGAAGCTTCTTTCATAATTCGATCCTTTGTTGCTTCCGGCAAGGCGTCTTTAAAGACTTTTTGAAAACAATCCATACAAAGTGATGCACCGATGTATTCTGTTTTATTCGTTACATTGTCCCACCAAGTCCAATCAAGTTTGTTCTCTGGTGTGATGCAATCGTGTGCCTCTGCTTCTACGATAAATTTTTCGCCCTGGGCATATTTTTTCAAACAATTGCCGCAATGCGTATAGGTCATCGTTTCCAGCGCTTCATAAGTATTGCCATCGCACAATTACGTGCGACAGCCCCTTTTTGCTAAACAAATATAAAATCTATAAAGATTGCAGATTACCTCTGTAATCGCTATTGGCGTAGATGATATGCTCGCAAAAATTACTCTGAAAGGGAAACAATCTCTCGCGAACACTTCCCACGATAATCTGCGCTCCAACCTTCTTCAAATTCTGTCGTTGGGGTATAACGCCGGATAAGGTCATAGCCTTTTTCTACCGTGATATCTTCGGAAAACCAGATGTTCTTCTCAAGGGAAAGCTCGTGCCCATCTTTGAATTGGAAAATGATGCCTCTGGTAAGGAACACTTCATAAGTCTTGATGCCTTTTTCAAAGAGCTGTTGTTGTTCGTTTACAAGCAAGATGTCGGAAATGACGCTTTCAACTGGCGTTTCCACCATCGTCTGATCTGGTATCATGGAATGTATACTGCTGAAAGGGACGCGCTTCATTTTGAACAAAGCCACATCCTCCTGATCTCCAAAATAGTCCATAACCGCTGTGACGTTTGTGAATGCAAAGGACGCATTCTCAAAAGCAATGCCAACGATGCCATATACGGATGTGGAAAATTCAAACGGGTCGCACTTATACTTGAGCATTTTCTGCCCAATCAGTTCTTTCAAGCTTGCCATATCCGAGGAAGAAAATCTTACGTCAATTTGCTTCATCTATTTAACCTCCTGAAATATCCTGAACGGAACGACAATCCACCGATGACGGTTGATATGACTTTCTGGTATAAGACAAAGTTATATTATCTTGACTGCATCGACCATGAGTATGCCATCCTGACAGAGGATTGGAAGCCTCTTGCCAAGGATTCGAATTTTCTGAGGCTTTTGCATAAGCCGATAAAACAGTGGCACGACAAATCATTCTATGAATTGATAAACCAACTGCTTTTCGAAAATTAAACCAAAAGCCATCGACTTATGAAGAAAAGATAGCATAGGTCAATGGCTTTTTCTATACACCGATTAATTTCCCGCTCATAACGACTGCAGGACGCCGAGCATGTCAGCCAGCGTATACGCGCCTTCCTGGGGCAGGGCTTTTTTGTCGAAGACCATGAAATCAGGGACAATTTCTGCATGAGCAGCAGCAAAAACAATATTTTTCATTTATTCCGCTTTAATTTTTTTATGGAACTTAACTTTTCAATTTGTTCCATATCATGCCGACCTACAGAATCAATAGAGAGTAGTCGGTCAACGCCACACCGTGTTTCAGACTATCATGCGCCGGCTGAATTATTCGATGTATTTCTCGATGAAGCTTATGCTATTAACAGTATTTCTTGATTTAGTTCGTTCAAATTCAACTTATAATTTACGTAAATAAAGCAACAAGTTTTGGCTTCATCATTTGGCCGGAGCATACACTCTGCTAAGTGCCCCATTGAACAATGATTTGGCAGACGAACCAATAAACGACTCGATTGCATCCTGCACATCTTTTCGCTTAAGGTCAAGATAGCGAAGTTCGCCGTCGGTCTCTCCGGTCACCACCTGAACAGATGCAAACATATCAGGATGGTCCTTCAGATACGAGACATACCCTTTTAGTTTAGCAATACTATCGCCAAGCCAGTCACCATGAGGATCTACAATCGACCTCGCAATAGTTCCATTTGGCAGCTTTTCAAAGAATATGAAATCCGGGTACATTGGCTCCAGTTCCCCATTCATTTCATAGGGGATGCACAGGGATGCATGCAAATTTCTTGGTTGGTTCCTATACCAGGCAACGGTAAGTGACTTGGCAAGCTCTGTTTCAACAACTCTCTTTTCAATGGGGAAGAGATTAATATAGGCCCAGCCATTATCATCACAAATGATATGTTTAGGATATCTGTCATAATCCATATTCTGCCTAGTAACACTCGCCTGAATATTAAGATTTCTTTCAATATAAGGCTTTGTGTTTCCATCAATGCGGTTCCACTTTGGAAGATTTTCTTCAGATACCGCAAAGCGTCTCGGCCCATATTCATCCAGAAGTTTCTCTGTATAATCAGCAGCCCATGTTTCCAGCTCCTGAACAATTTCCATACAGTAAGCCGCCGCACATACTCTCACTATAGCCTGAGTATCAGAATCATGGTTTTCTTCCATTCTCCTGTTCAGGCAATACTTAACAAGATCTGACGCCCCACCAAATACCGATACAGCACGCTTGTAATAAGACACCAGTCGATCAGCATCGTTTTCGACCAGCTCTTCATGATCTTCAAATTCGTCACCGGTGAGAGGATCTACTCGCTTCACAGAAACAGTTGTATTCTTAATATCATTCACCGCACGCTTGAATTCAGCCGGATGGTGAAGGATATCACCCTCCAACTCGTTAAAGAAGCTGCTTTGAATCTTTGCATCGAGATTCGCATCGGGATCAATGTCAGCAGAAATCACATCAACACAATCCCAAAGGTCCAGGAAAGGATCCGGTTTATCATGGCGGACCTGACGAGTAATGATACCCTCAAAGCTTGTACGGATATCGTCAACTAAAGCATTCGGCACTCTGTCCAGAATATCCTGCAACTCTTTCTCTGAGTCCGGAAGATCATCCATTGATACAGAGAACTCATCGTCTGCTACCGGAAATTCATCCGCGGCAGTATTTGTGCTGCCACTATTTGCCACATTACTGATGTCTTCTACAGATTCATTAGCATTTACCCTTGTTGTACCAGCTGCATAAGGACTAACGTCATCTGTAAGCGCGGGTGAAGATGTTTCAGTGTTGGGAACATCATGTAAAGCGCCCGCACTTGCTGAATGCACTTTAGAAATTTTCTGTTCCACCTTTTTCCTAGTATCTCCATAAAAATGAACATCAGCTGCGTTAGTCAGAATATGGGTTCCCTCATCGGAGACAATATTATCCTGCTTTAATTTATCAACTACCAGATTTACTGTAGTGGCATCATACTCAGGAAGATAGCAGGCAACCGTATTTAGCTCTTCTACGGCATCAACTCTCCTTGCAAGGGGAGTCCTGATCATACGACCGATTAGCTGAGCAATGTACGTAGGGTCATTTCTTTTTCTTCTGGAATAAATCACTTCAGCACGTGGACAATCCCAACCGGTAGACACAGCATCCTTGGCAAAGAGCACCCTGATTTCTGTTTTCTCCTCTACATTTTCAGGTGAAACATAAGGGATTTTCCCTGCCGCAGTTGTAATATCCTCATGCGCTCCAAATACGTTTGCAAAACAGGATGAAATATCAAGCCAAGGCAGAATTTTATGGATTTGTAAGCAAAGTTCTTCCAGTGTTTCCTTTGATACTTTGTCTTCCACCTGAATTACCATAAGAGGGGTGATAACGGGGAATACCTTCTTGTCAGTGCAATACTTCTTCCAAAGGCGTGAGGATTCAGCCAGTTTGCGGCAAGCCTGGGTAAGATCCTGATGCTTGGTATTTGCAGCCATCTTCGGTGTCCGCAATTCAATCGTATCTTTAATCAAACCAGATGCCCGGACAGCTGAGACAGGGACATTTACTCCAGCTTTCATATCGCGATTCTTCCTGCCATTCATGGCATTATTGAACCGCTCCGGTGTAGCCGAAACACCTACTACACAAGGCATTGGAAGATTAATATTCTCCTGTCCATCAATGATGATGCCATAGATAGTCTTATTGGCAGAATCTGACGTTCCCTTGTCACGGCCGGATTTTCCAAGTCCTCGATGTGCTTCATCGATAAACAGATATAAATGAATATCCGTGTCCTCGATGGTGTCATTCAGAACATCATAGAAGGATCTTGTCCCTTCAACTTCATTAGAGAGAGTCTTCCCTTTTCCAAGAAGCTGTCTATTCAAAAAGTAGACATGCCCCGGCATCAGCTTTCTATGATTCTTAGCAAAAGTCGGACCTATCTCCTCCAGAACGGACTCATTCAGGAGATCACAAGCATTGATAAATTTATTCTTAGTCTGCTTGTTCAATGCAGGACTGTCTGAAAGCCAAAGGATGGCAGCATCTGCGTCTCCCGGATATGAGTCATTTCCATAAAATAAGCCCTCGGCTACGGCCGCAGATATAACTGTCTTTCCTGCACCTGTTGGTGCTGTAAGTGACACAGCAGACAAAGAGCCATCGTTCTGATAGCTGTTTTGCATCGAATCCATTTTCTTCAGCAACTGGCTGACTGCATCCTGTTGAAAATCAAATAATCTGTATTTCATCAGTCAAGCCCTCCTTCCCCACAAATTTCAAATGTTCTAAGGTATGTCTCATATAATCTATGAACATTGATGCCAGGAAGACGCTTGCACATGTTGGAATACCGTCTCTGGTCATCCGTGACCACAAATACTGTCTTAATCGTCGGTGTCGACTTTACCTTCTGGCAAAACTTACTTGCCTGACCATAATCAAAAAGTACGCCGTAATAATCCGTTGTAAGATAGCTCTTGCCAATCCGTCGAATGATCGGCCCCCTGCAGCCGGCCTGCATCCAAAGAATAGGTGCTATAGCATTGAATGCACGGTCAAGGCGTATCGGCCAAGCAGACTCGTAGGTTAACTCACAAAAGATAGCATTTGCCTTGAATCCAGCGGACATCGGAAGTGAATAACCAAGATCAATATCCTTTGATGGTTGTCCGTAATCGCCTTTCAGAGGACTGCCATTCACGTCTATACCTTCAATGCTGCATTTTGTACGTGGCCAAGTAACGTAATTCGCAATACCATACTTTTCCCATTCCGAATCACCTGGACGAAGGCCTTCTGAAGTCATGTCTTTCGCATTATGCTCTCCAGCATTACGGTCCGCCGGTACTTCGTTGTTTGTAACGCAAATACATCTTCGATGGCCACCATCTTCTGCATTCAAAAGATTCACTGCTTGGAGTGTAGTTCCAGAGCCAGCAAAAAAGTCAACAATTAATGCGCCAGTTTTTTTCTTTACAAAATACATCAAGCTATCATGTACGGCATACAGGGATTTTGGAAACGAAAATTTATCATTTCCGACAATGTTCTTGAGTATCACAGTACCATAAGTCTTGGCATCATAAAGCTTACTCGACCAAACTGTTGTCGTCCTATTAATTTTTCCGCCAGTTTCAACAACTATTTTTGATCCATCCGCCCTATATCCTCTGACAGCCCATCTTCCGCTTTTTATTTTCTTCTTGTAATTTGCACTTAGATATTTAATGGTAAATGGCTGATACAAGGATTTACTATTCTTGGTCACTTGAATTACATGTTCATCCAATAAATGTTGCAATGTTTCACCTGTCACACCCCAATTCATTTCAGTGCCATCATCTCGAACAGGAAAAACAGTTGTACACCCCTCGATAGCTGGTACGCTAAATCTATCGACGTCAGGTGTGATTGGATTACCTATCTTTTCAATACGATAAGTTGTATTATTTATGTAAATTGGATAAAACTGCGCAGTACCTCCCTTAACAGTTCCTCTCCTTGAGGCATATTCGAGCCTTCTCAGATACCACCACCTAACTTCCTTTTCATCTCCAATACCTTCTGGTTGTATAACATGAGCATCACCAAGAAGAATAAAATAAGCATATTCATCGGCCCTTGCGAATAAATTTTTTCTGACAGCACCTGACGGATTAATAGTTATACTTGTCATTTGTATCTGAGCATCAGGAAAGATCTGTTCTAGCAGTATTCCTAGTCTTGCATATTCTTTTTCATCGATTGTTACGATAAGAACAGAATCATCAGGATTCAATAGCTGTTTTGCAAGTTTTAGGCGTCTTTCCATAAAGGCAAGCCACTTACTATGACGATACTGGTCATCCTGACCAACATAATCGTTGTTATATTTCCAGTCCTTAGCACCGGAGTTGTATGGTGGATCAATGTAAATACAGTCAACTTTACCAGAATACGCATAGGCCAATGCTTCCAAAGCATGATAATTCTCTGCATTGATAACCATATGGTAAGGATCATCCGGATTACCTCGCTCGATACGATCAATCTCTTTAAGCCCCGGATAAATCACATCATGATAACTTACCAAAGTACAGATATCACAAACCGATACCTCTTTTATCTCACCATCATGCTCAATGATTGCTTTTTCATCTTGGATTGCTTTCACTATCCACGGAACTTTATTTTCATCCGTATCCTCGTGACCCCGTTCAGGAAGGATATTCACAGTATCCCCGACGGTTGGCGTTTTCTTATAGAGCCTTATCGCTTCAGGAAGATTATGTTCAAATACAAGCCCATAGGCATGGTCCTTTACATACTTCCTTAGCTGCCTAGCAAGCTCCGGATTCAACTTTTCAACTTCACAGATTGTTTCGTTAATGTTCGCCATTTGCTATAACCTCACCATTCATGATTCTTAATATACTCCCTCAAGAACGCAGACAAGGAAAGCCCACGCTACTTTACCACAACAGACAGATACTTCTTGTCCTTGTAGAACTAGAAGCTCGCAACACTGCACAAGGTTTTGGCCGGGTAATTCGGATGTGCTGTTCATATATCCCTACGACTTTACCTTTCGCCGCTGCCAGCACACATTCAAAGAGGCGGATGATGGTCATGGAGATAATGACTTCCTTGTATTTATCGCTCTGATAGGTGCCGCGCAGCTTATTGGCAATGGACCAAATCATACTCGTTTCTTTCGATACATCCACAGGGGAATCATCCCACATGGCATCAATCATCTGACGTTCAGGCATTCCGTTATCTCTCCATTCTCACGCAGTTATGCGTTGATAGTTAGTTTTAGTGCATTACAAAAATCGGGCTGTACACAGGATTCGCTGCGGGACGCCGATTATGGCGTCCCCTACACCGACCGTGGATTATTTGATATCGCCTGTATGTGATTTCGTCGGCGGACCATTTGACAGGTAACGGGCCATACACAGGATTCACGCGGGACGCCCAAGCGGCGTCCCCTACGCACAGGCCTCCGGCCGTGGGTTATTTTTCTATCGCCCATATGCGATTTTAACAATTCACGTGGCGCAGCCCGTCCGTAGGGGCGTCCCTAATCAGAGGCCACTGAAAAAGTCCCCATATGGAGTCTTGACATACTATATATAGACATAAACACAGTAATAGCCTTCTATATTTTGTATGTTAAAGTATGAGACTGGGGGTTTTTCAGCAGCCTCCCTAATCAGACGCCCGCGTGAATTTTGGATGACAGCTGGTATTTATGACGAACGACACACGGTCGTTTTATTCATCGGTGCCAGGTATTTCTTGCTGCAGCTGCCGGTAAGCAGCTTCCACATCGTAAATCGGCATTTTATTTGCTACGCTTTTCCCATTGATGGTATTTAGCGTCAATAAATCAACCAAATTATCTCCGCGTTCCAGTTCCTTCCGGCTTGGCGGTCTAAACTCTTCAGCCTCTTCTTCTGACATATGGAAAAACTCTTTTACTTTAGCAATAACACCTTTCTTTTTAAAGCCGTTTTGGGCATAATACATACTCCAATATAATGAGGGCAGTCTTACTTCACGTATCAAAACAGCAATATTAGCCCGTACCGGCAAAGAGTAATATAAACTTCGCCGTTCTTCAAAAGCATATTCAGGATAATGCTCATGCAAATAAAAATCCCAAAAGGAAACTTGCAAACTATTAGGAAATGCTGCAGCAAGAGCATGGAGATATTCATCAATAGCTTCTTCAGTCCACTTAATAGATTCCTCTGAATAGGATATATCAGAATGTCCTAAAAGCCAATCCAATGACACCCCAAAAACCGTTGATATCATATTTAAATTTTCACCGGAAGGAAATTTCTTTTTATTTTCCCATTCAAAGACTATTGATCTTGAACTGAGATTCAATATGGATGCAGTTTCAGCGAGAGAAAATCCATATGCTTGTATTAAAGCTTTTAATCTGATTGGAAAAATATCTGTATACTTTCTCATTTATATTTTGTTCCTTTTCCCCTATTGATTTTCTATTAATAAATTTAGTTATTAATTTATTTATTGACACGTTTATTTGCAAGTGCTATCATTTATTTAAACTTATGTTTTGTATCGCAAAAAATGTACGTATAGTGAGCGATATTTTGACGATTTTATCTCTAAAAATGTTTTATAGCTCTTATTTTTGTCATTTTTCTGTAACATAAGCTGTTATTTGTAACGCAAGTAATTTCAAATCAGAAAGGAGATAATTTTATGGAAAACGACGAAAAGCTCATGCTCACTGCCGAAGACGTTGCAAAAATTCTGCAAGTCAAAGAATCCTGTGCATATCGCATTATCCGGCAAATGAATAACGAATTAGCAGCCATGGGAAAATTGGTCATCCGCGGCCGCGTCAATCGTCATTATTTTGAAAAGAAAATCTCTGTCTGATTTCATACAAAAAGAAAGGAATGATTCCTTTGTTCATATTAAAAAAATCGGGCCGGATGTTGCCCCCATCCGACCCAACAAATAGTATCTCCCCATCCCAGGAAGTATACTACTTTATATTCTACCATATTTCAGAGGTTCCTGTCATTGTGAGGTGAAAAAAATGGCACGTAACGATACAAAAAAATTCGATTATTTACGCTTTAGTTTTGATTTTATAAACGATAAGCCCCTCAAGGACCTAATGGAATTCTCTGGCGGAAAATGTACCATGTGCGATTACCAGGTAATACTGTTGGCCGCTGGAGAAAAGGGCGGCACCCTCATATATGAAGGCATCTTCCCAACTATGGCAGAACAGATTGCCGCGCATCTGAATGAAACTACTCCGTATAAGATTACTCCAGAAGAAGTAAACCAAGTTTTAAAATATTTCATTAGTGCAGGCTATATCAAAGTATGCGGCAACCAATATGAATTTTTACAAGCACCACTTTTAATCAAACATGAAACTGGCGCTGCCCGACGTAAAAGGAAACAGCGTCTGAAGCATAAAAAAGTCAAAATTCTTACGGGGACATTGTCCCCTGATATAGTGACATTGTCCCCCGATGCGGAGACATTGTCCCCTGTTACAGCCATTTCAGATGAGACATTGTTCCCCGATGCGGAGACATTGTTCCCTATCACAGCCATTTCGAGTGAGACATTGTCCCCCGATGCGGAGACATTGTCCCCTATTGCAGCCAGTCCAGGTGGGACATTGTCTCCTGATTCTGGGCTTTCCAATTCTCATTCACCGTCACAAATCGCTGAAAATAGCCACTTTCCATTTTCATCTAAGAATTCAGTGGGACATTGTCCCCAATACAATAATGTTGTTGTTAATAATAAAAACAAACAACAAACAAACAAGAACAAGGTCAGAGACAGAATCGATACGTTTATGGGTTGGCATATCATTGCAAAAAAAGCGAAGGAACTAGCACAAACGCCTCATATTCAAGCATGGAGCGACGACTACTTAGAGCAAGTAAGAGAGTATGCCCTTCGACATCATACTAAAAGCTTGAATGGCTATCTCATATCACTACTGGAAAATCCTAACTTGCAAGAATCGCTTATCCCCGAAGGACAATCAACAAAAATCTATGATCCAAATTGTTCTCGCTGTCATGGCACAGGCACCTATGTTTTAAAAGCTGATGACGATGATAATTACAACTATGATGTCGTCATTCATTGTGACTGCTGGAAAAAATATCGGACTGGAGGTGCTGCCAAATGATTTCGCAAAAAGAAGCACTCGACCTGATAAAAATGGTGACTCAGCATATCACCTTATCCGGTGACTGGACAGACGGTCCTCCGGTAGCTCTTTTCCGTGCAGATGGCTGCTGGTGTGTGCGTTATGCTTCCGGCAACTGGTGGCACTACTCATTGAAGGACAGGGTATGGTTTTAGGTGGGTTGCAAGATACGCCTGTTGTTCGCACGCGAAGCAACAGGCTGTCTTGCCCAAAAGGGCGCTGCCCCCTTGGGAATCCCCCGGAAAGGATCCACAAATGAAAGAAGACCGCATTTTTTTTCGCGTCACCAATATGCAAAAACAGCAGCTCCTCATCCACGCCCGCGAAGAGAATCTGACCCTGACGGATTACATCCTCCGCCATACGCTGGCCGATGAAAAAGCCCTCGACGATGAGGACAAGAATCTCGTGAAAGAACTCAACCGCATCGGCATCAATCTGAACCAAATCGCCCGTGCCCTCAATCGCGGCCAGAACTTCGCCGCCGAAGCCAAAGAAGTGCGCCAGCAAATCAAGAAACTCGACGCCTTCTGCGATGAAATCTTAGCGGCCCGCAAGGCCTATTTCCGAGAGCTGCGGCAATATCACAAGGAATTCTTGAAACTCTGCCAGAACGAAAACAAAAGCCGGGAGCTGCTGAAGCAACTCGATGCTTCCATCCAGCTGAAAAAACTAGAGTTAAAGAAGCTGAAACTCTGCAAAGGAGGTGGCATCCATGGCCATCCTTAAAGCCCTGCCGAGCCGCCGCAATCCGCAGGCTATCCAGCAGTATCTGCTGCAGGAGAAAAAGCTCCGCAACAGTTTTATCAGCGGCTCCCAGGTGAGGGCCCGTAATTTCGGCAAACAGTTCGACCAGGTGCAGCAGCTCTACGGTAAAACGACGGGCCGCCGCTATTACCACTACATCCTCTCGTTCAGCCCGGAAGAAACGCAGCAGCTTTCGCCGCGTGAAGTCCATCAAATGGGCGTCGAATTGGCCGAGGAATTCTTCGGCAAACAGGGCTACCAGTTCGCCGTCGTCACCCACACCGATACGGATCATCTGCATGACCACATTGTCGTCAACGCCGTCAATCTGGAAACCGGCAAAAAGCTGCATACATCCCGGCAGGATCTGAAGCAAATAAAGAGCCATGTCAACGAGCTCTGCCAAAGCCGGGACCTGCAGCCAATCCCGCAGCGCAGCGAAGGCATTACGAACGGCGAATACTGGTCAGCAGCCCGCGGCCAGAACGTCTGGAAAGAGGAACTGCGGGAGGCTATCGATTGCGTCCGGCAGGAAGCGAAAAGTTACGATGATTTCAAGGCGGTACTGGAAAATGAATGGGGCGTCACCGTCACGCGCGACCACGGCCGGGGCATGACCTATACCCATCCCACCAACGGCAAGAAGGTCCGCGGCCAAAAACTAGGCCCGGCCTACGACAAGCCCAGCCTGATGAAGGCCTTCGCGGCGGAAAAAGAAGCTGCCTATCACGCCCGCAGCCAGGACGACTACGAAGAACGTCACCGCAAGAAGGATAAGCTCGAACGAGTCGAAGAAGAAATGCATCGCGGCTGGAGCCTGTAAAGGAGGAATCAGCAAATGGCACTGACAAATAGAAACGGCCTGACGCCGGGACAAGTGACACTGCAGAAAGAAATTCTCGACCGGTTCAGCGCGCTGGAAGCCCAGAATACCGAGCTGAAAACGCAAAACGCCGCACTGGAAAATCATGTCGCTGAACTAAAGGAAGCGCTGCAGAAATTCCAGAAGGAAAGCGACGCCGGCCAGACCCATACTTTAGAAGAACTGCAGGCAGACATCCACCGAACTGACGACAATGTCTTCTCTTTCGGTCAGGAAATCAGCGATAAACTGGAAGAACAGCATGGCCTGATCAAGCCCCTGCTCTTTGCACTACTGGCGTTTCTGCTCCTGAACTTCTTTCTCACCTACACGGCCGTCAAATCCGCCCGTCAGGCCCGCGACGGTGTCTATACCATCAATGAGCTCTTGCGCGGCGACACGTCTTTCTGGTATGATGCTGATAATCATCAGCTCTACGTCAGGGACCGCAGCGACACCGGGCAATAGCAGAAAGGAAAGAACCATGCCTGTCTATCGAGATGAAAAGACAAAAAAATACTATGCGAAATTTTATTACAAGGACTGGCGCGGCCAACGTCACCAAAAACTAAAACGCGGCTTTTCCCGTTCCCAGGAAGCCAAAAAGTACGAAAGGGATTTCCTCAACGAGCTGACTCAGGGCAGTTTGATTACCTTCGAGCATCTCTGCCAGCATTATCTCAGCGACAACGAAGGGCGCCTGAAGCCGACGACGCAGTATACCAGTAAAAACATCATCCAGAACTGGCTCCTGCCCGTTTTTTCGGATATGCCCATCAACCAGATTACACCGCTTATGATCCGCAAATGGCAGACAGAACTGATGCAGCACAGCAACCTGGCGCCGACTTATCAACGCTCGATTAACACGAAATTGTCGGCCCTTTTCAACTACGCCGTCAAATACTACAACTTGCCGGAAAACCCTGTACGCAAGGCGGGAACCATCGGCAGCAGCCGTTCACCGCACCTTTCCTTCTGGACGCTTGACGAGTTCAAGACCTTCCTGAGTGGCTTGACCGATGAAGAGGATGTCAGCTTCCGCGTCGCTTTTACGACGCTTTTTTTTACGGGACTGCGCCTGGGCGAACTGCTGGCCCTCACACCGGCAGACTGCGATTTCCAAGCCCATACGCTGCGGATCAACAAGAATTACGTCCAAGTCACAGGGGCCAAGATAATCCAGACGCCGAAAACATCTAAAAGCAACCGTACCATCAGCATCCCCCTCTTTCTGTGCAAAGTCCTGCAAACTCACATAAACCGCCTCTATTCGCCGGACCAGCGTATTTTTTTCAATCTCAACAAGAGCAGCCTCACCCGGAAATTAAAAGCGACGGCCAGGGAAACGAGCGTCAAAGTCATCCGGCTGCACGATCTGCGTCACTCTCATGCGTCGCTGCTCATCGAAATGGGCTTTTCCCCGTTGGTCATCGCCGACCGCCTGGGGCATGAAAAGATCACGACGACGCTGCAGATTTACTCGCACCTTTATCCTAATAAACAAGCCGAGGTTGCCGAGAAGTTAGATACTGTCGATTTCAATTTTTAGAAATTTTAGTATCAAAATAGTATCAAATCGCCTTTCCCTGGAAATGAAAAAAGCTCTGCAAACCGCATGTTCATGCGATTTGCAGAGCTTGTAATTTCACGAATGAAATTATTTGAGTTCGACAGTAGCGCCAGCTTCTTCGAGTTTAGCTTTGAGAGCTTCAGCGTCAGCTTTAGCAACGCCTTCTTTAACAGCTTTCGGAGCGCCGTCAACGAGAGCTTTAGCGTCTTTCAAGCCGAGGCCGGTAACTTCACGGACAACTTTGATAACGCCGATTTTTTTGTCGCCAGCAGACTGGAGAATGACGTCAAATTCGGATTTTTCTTCAGCAGCAGCAGCGCCAGCAGCCGGAGCAGCAGCAACAGCAACCGGAGCAGCAGCGGAAACGCCGAATTTGTCTTCCATAGCTTTTACGAGTTCGGAAAGTTCGAGAACAGTCATATTTTCAATGGCTTCCATGATTTCTTCTTTAGTCATTTTGAAATACCTCCATAGTATCAATTTTTGAGTTTAATTTTTTAGTTATGTAAGCTAATTAAGCAGTTTCCTGTTCTGCTTTTTTAGCGCGTACAGCGTCAAGCACATAAACCATGTTGCGGATATTGCCCTGGAGTACGTTGACAAGGCCAGAGATAGGAGCCTGCATGCTGCCAACCAATTTTGCGAGGAGTTCTTCGCGGCTCGGCAAGCTTGCCAGAGCGTCAACAGCTGCAACATCAATGACCTGACCATCAACTAAGCCTGCTTTTACAGTCAAAGCTTCGGTCTTTGTTTCTTTGATGAATTCTTTGAGAATCTTAGCCGGAGCTACAGCGTCTTCTGCGGAAAATGCGAGAGCTGTCGGGCCTTCGAGAATTGCATCTAATGCGTTATAGCCGAGTTCGTCAGCGGCGATACGGGTCAA
>OGYX01001542.1_pt1 | contig 16234 bp, 14 predicted proteins | sample 1576601 | NCBI WGS metagenome assembly OGYX01 (sample SAMEA3541561, study PRJEB24748) | human gut metagenome | biome: human gut; feature: human-associated habitat; material: faeces | place: China | collected 2012 | reverse complement strand
GGAAAGCCTCATTGTTGACCAGCTGAGTCACCATGGCCTGATTCGACGCCGGTACACAGCAGGCAATCACCTTGTGCAACATGTCCTCCATTTCCGTCTTGACGAAAGCCCGACTGTCGAGCAAAATCTTGCACAACGCCAAGATTTCACTATTGGACAACTTCTGCGCCTGGCCGCCTTCCATGCGGTAGCCCTTTTCCACATAATCATAGACAATATCACAAGGCGTCCCATCGCCAAGGGCCATGCCATTGCGGCAGAAAGCCCGGATATCCTCAATATCCCGCTGAATACTGCGCTCATTCACACCATACTGCTGGGCTGCCGCTGCTTTCTGAATCGTCCGCCCGCCCAAAAGCTGCGAATACAGGGCCAGTACCCGCGAAACCTTATCTTCCTTCAAACAATCACCTTCTCCTAACTATATTTTATTTACTATATCAAATAGTAGGGACATATTTTGTCATTGTTATTTTAATTTTATTTTTTAATGGTCATAACCTCCTCAAAAATTTAAGAGACACGAAGTTCCAAATCTTTTTTCTGTTTTAGTCGTTGTAGCAGACTATCAATTCTCTTTTTCAATTCCACAGCCCATAATAATCGCGAATCAATGGCTTTTTTAGCTGGATATACAGCATGTTGGATTTGCCGAACCGTAAATTCATTAAGATAAGGTATCTCAAGAATGCATAAATCAAGACGGTCCAAAATTTCACAACAAGCATCGCGTTCTTTTTTTACAAGATTCTGCTGCCGTTCTAATTCACCTAATACATCGCGACATTTTTGAAAAGAATCTGTTCTAACAGCACTCAATTCCTTAAGAACACGCTCTGCATTTTCTAACGTATTCTCTTGAAATAAATCATAGCCGCCCAAGCCAGAATCATCAAATAGGCTTCGACTGACATATTGCCCTGTCAATTCATTGAAATCCAAACTAAAAACGTCATGACATCGTCTGCATTCCACCATCCCTTTGGTGTGGCTACATCGGAGCAGCAAATGGCCTTGTTCATCCCGATGGTTGCAGCATTTTTCTCCTTGAACTTCTGATAACAAATTATCATTGAGCGTCGTACCGGTCTTTTGAAAACAACGGTAAATAAAAGAAAGCTCATCAGGTGTATTCAAGTCAGCCACATTCTGTAGCAGTGCTTCTGTATTTTCAGATTCTAGACCCTGGACCTGATTGGAAATCTGTACGAAAAGCTCATATACCCAGGTCTCCATGAATTCCATCTGCTTCAACACAGGAAAGATAATGCGGCGAATATGCTGCGACGTAAAAGCATCATAATGCGGTAAATTGAGTACACAATGTTGCAGCTTCGTCATAATAATTAAATAATTAAGGCTTTCACGCTGAACCATTTCGAATAATACATTCAAATTATGCTTATAGAAATTCAAGTCCTTTTCAGATTTAAGGACAAGTTTATTTAAGATATGCCAGGCTTTATCAATATGACTGACTAAATCGACCTTAAAGATATCCTTCAAGTCATACCTTAGCTGGTTTTCATCAAAGTCCATGACAATCATAGTTTTACATTTCGGGCAGACAGCAAATCCATCATGAGAATCTTCTTTTTCAAGTAATAAATGACCTTGTTCATCACGATGGTCACAACATTGCGTAAGTTCTTCCTTCGTAAGCTGACATTGTTCCCATGAAAGTCCAATTTTACTAAAACAATCATGAATAAACTGGATATCTTGCTGCCCTTGCAAGCTATCAATCAAAATATCTTTCTCCATTATCATATCTCCTCCTAATATATACATCCTATATATATTGCCAATTTTGGCATGAAAAAAAGAACTGCCGCATGAATTTTAAAATCATGCGGCAGTTCTTTTTTGTTCCATCGTCTATATGCGATTTCGCAGGGGACGTCCTGTAAAGACAAATAGGCCAGGAGAATCTCCCCTAGCCCACCGTTTTCATTAACCTAAAACAACAATATCCCCCATTATTGTCACCTCCTTGTTTCCGTCCCCTGTTGGGGTAAGGCCATTAACACAATTAAACTGGGCAAATGTCGTGTATGCGGAGTTTCCGTCCCCTGTTGGGGTAAGGCCATTAACACAATAACCATCTGTTAATTTCTTAGCTCTTTCCACCACCTTGTTTCCGTCCCCTGTTGGGGTAAGGCCATTAACACGGGACCATTGGTGATCTTATTCAGATCACCCGTCAGAGTTTCCGTCCCCTGTTGGGGTAAGGCCATTAACACCAGAAAAACAAATCATCGGTGGGAAACGCTACAAAGAGTTTCCGTCCCCTGTTGGGGTAAGGCCATTAACACATTCAAAGGAGAGATTCTTATGTTAGAACTTACAACGAGTTTCCGTCCCCTGTTGGGGTAAGGCCATTAACACTTATATCTGGCCTGATAATGTATCTACACATGGGTTTGTTTCCGTCCCCTGTTGGGGTAAGGCCATTAACACGAAAAAATGGAATTAAAGCATACCGATATGAGTTCTCGTTTCCGTCCCCTGTTGGGGTAAGGCCATTAACACTAAAAAGAGCGGCCTTAAAAAGTCATTTAAAAGGTTTCCGTCCCCTGTTGGGGTAAGGCCATTAACACTTGTTCAACAGAAAAAATTATGAATTAGAAGATAGCTAGTTTCCGTCCCCTGTTGGGGTAAGGCCATTAACACAGCGTCCTTGGGAAGCCGCTTGTTTACTGGCCTGATAAGTCGGTTTCCGGGGGAGTCGTCTTTTTTCGGTTAATGGCCGTGAGAATGTTCTCATAATCGCTTGTATCCCGCACAACCATCTTAGCGGGGCAGATTTGCCTCCTTCTAAGCTGTTTTTATTATATCATGATGGCCGTAAAAAAGCCAGCCCAACAGACTTGAGCTGACTTTTCCCTATCATTTTTCTTCTCACTTATAGCCCGTAAATGCTAGCCATACCAAAAATAATAGAACAATTCACGACTACATTGACAACAACCTGTCGCCAAAGATGCTGCTTCTCAGATTGAACCTGTTGGGGAAAGAGGACCCCAACAGTCGTCCCTAAGAAGCTAAGACTTACAAAAATCAATAATCCTTGCACCAGCCAGGATCCGCTATTCCAGCCATTCTCATAGACCGACTGGAATACGTACCAGCCATGTTGTGCATGATATAAAAAATCACTTAGCATCATACATCCAGTCTCCTCTTCCTTTAATCATCCAAGAAAATTCCAATAGCTGCCGCTGCAACGGCACCCAAAATCGTAACCCCGACCCAGCCAGCTACATTCGACTTTTTTTTCTTCTTTTCGGCTTCAATACGAGCCTTTTCTTCGGCTTCTTTACGGCGCCGCATCGCTTCCATCCGGCGTCGTTCTTCGGCTCTGCGCCGTTCTTCTTCTTGAGTCTTTTTCCAAGAAATATAGCAAGGCAGCTGCACGACGTACCATTTGGTAAAGTCATGCAATAAATCGACACATTCTGCAGCTTCAGATTTCTTACAGTAGCCGCCATGAACGGCTACATTACTCATAATCCGCAACTGCTGGGCAAGATCGATATGACGTTCATCCCAAACTTTTCTTTTTTCAATATTTTTTAAGTTTTCAAATAAATTTTTCTTTTTTTCATCAAAGCCTCGTACCATGACTTCCAGAGCCTGGCGGACCTTCATCATAGAAGAAGCCGCATCAATACGAACTAAGCGATCCGCTTCACAGCACAGATCATACAACTTCATCGTCTTAGCATTTTTTAAAAATTCAAATCTCTTTGTCATAAGAATCACCTCATGTTTTTATTTTTTTATTTCCTCTCACGATAATACATCCACGAGACTCTCCTTATTTTGGCACGGAAACGAAAAAAAGACTTCGCACGATAATCGAAACCTTCGTGCGATAGTCTTTTTCCCACTTAACTGACACGCCGCGAAATCTCGTTTTGTAAATAATTTAAAATACTTTCTATGCCTCGCTGCATGTCCTGTTGTTCCCTATTGAGTTGTCCTATGCAGCGAATCAGCTGGTCATACACGTCTTGGGTCTTTAAAAACGGCTTAAAAATAATCTCTTTTTTCTGGTCAATAATCCGTGCTAATTGCTGAACAAAGATTTCTTGATTTTTTTGACCTTCTCCCTTTCCGGTACCATCAATCCAATAGTAAAGGGCATCGCGCATGGCTTTCTTCCGCTTTTTCTCTTTATCGGCTTTGCTGTCCGTCAAGAGCCAGGTAATTCCCTGCCAAATAGTACCGGCAATCAAGGCAGCCCAAAAGCCTGGGAAGACGAAGGCAATAGCTACTAATCCGCCGGCATCCATCCAAAACCGGGTATCATATACACTATTTCCTTCAATTTTGGCTTTTAACGATTGAACTTGGATTCCCGTAGCGTCCGGAATGGAATAATAAAACTTTTCCAGTCTCCGTTGTTCTTCATCAGTCAGTTCTTCCAACATCTTCTTGATACGTTTCTCGATAGCTGCCTGTCGTACTACTTGTTCCCAACGGGCTCCAGCTTTTTCATCTTCATAATGGTCTTCCACAAAAACACTGGCCCGGCTTTTCAAATCATCTGCCACGCCTGTCAAGAAACGCTGGATTCGATTATCTTGGTACCGTTGATATTCCTTTCTAGATTGTTGTAACTGACTATAGCTCCGGTTCAGTTCGACCATAAGCTGGCTGCTGGCTTGGATTTGTCCTCTCATTTCTGCATCAACCTGCCGTAAGGTGTGACAAATAATGTCGATAGGCGTCCGGAACTGATACAGGATTCCATGCTGACAAATTTCCCGCAGAATCGTGTCGGTCACCGTTTCAAAACGGCTGAGCTGATATAAGGTCTGGCTGTAAATCTGATACTCCGGCTGTTCGGAAAGCCAGGCCGTATGCAGATCAGCATAGACAAAGGGAATGTCGCTCCAGTCGTCGCCATACTTAGGCGCATACGCATAAAACTGTTTTTTGATATCGCTGAAATCATTCGTATGCGTCATCCGCTTTTCAATGCTATGCAGGCGAAGCTTGAAACTAAAGTCATTATCAGCTCCACAAGCCTTTACGTTTAAGATGCAGATGACCGGCTTACCCATGCTCCTGATCTTAGCCAAGGCCGCAGCTTCTTCCTCCTGCGGCCCATCATCAGTAATCAAAAACAGGACTAAATCAGCAGTTCTTACGGCATCAAAGGCTTTTTTACTATCTTCTAATCCCCCCGACTTCGCTGCACAAATCCCCGGCACATCGACAAATTCAATGTGGTTTTCATCCCAAACATACCGGCGCACATCTCTCGTCGTCCGCTGTGCCCCTTTGCCGATACTGTCGCCCTTTCCATGAATCAGGGTCTCCATCAACGTGGATTTACCAACCGTCGTCTTGCCAAAAACGGTGATCGTAAAGGACGACAGATCTTTGCGGTAATCATAAAATTTTTCATCCATTTCCCGATATATTGTGCGCAGGGTATGCTGCAACTCATATAATTTTTGTTGATAAGCGCTATACACAGGGGGAACTTTCATATCTTGAGAAAACAGATGGCTTCCGTTCTTTTGTGCCATAACCTTATCCAATACCATTTTTACATTTTCTTTTTGTGATGCAGCAATATCCATCCCTTCCTTGGCTGCATCCGTACTTTGCATCAAGACATTATTGAGTTCTTCTTTGAAATCCTGTTTCATCGCTTTTTCCTCCGCTAAAATTAAATCAAATTCATTCGTTCCTATTCATTTAATCCAGCGAATCCATCAACTTTTGGCATTCATCCGTCAAGAATGCAATGTTTTCTGTCATTCTCTTCATCTCTTTATCTTTCAATTGGTTGAAGGAAATTTTCTTTTTCAACTCGCTAACGCTATCATTCACACCATTTTTTAGCGGTTTTAATACACCTTCATGCACAGTGTTACGTAATGATTCTGCTTCATCCTGATAAGCTTTCCGAATAGCCTGACGCTTTTCTTTGGCTTCCTGCAGCTGATGTTCTGCATAAAGTTTTCCAACTACCTGAGTCAAAGCGCCGAGAGCTACGTTGAATTTCGTACTATTCGCTGTAACGAATCGTTGAACAGCTCTTCCTTTAAAGAACGTTTTATTTGAATAAACAAATTCGCCAATACCTTTTAAAACGGAATCAGAATTATGTTTCAAGAGCTGCATACCCTCTAAAGTTGCTCGTGCTACATCTGCGCTTTCCGTGCCAGTACCTGGCAAATTATCTGCTACGATTTTTTTAGAAATATGCTGTAACGTTTCTGCAATTTCACGGTTCAAGTTCTGACAAGCATCTTGAATCGATGCATTGAGCGCTTCTTTTATTTCCTTTTCTTTATCCCCAGCCTTTTGTACAAGAACTTCCCAATCATTGGCAGTGGTTTCAACGGTATAATCATTGGCAAGGTCGTTACCAATTTGCTGGATACGAGTCGTCGCCGCTGACAATTCATCTTCTAAGAAGCGCTTTATCTTCTTATAGTCTGCTTCTATCGAAAAAACTTGCTGCAACAGCTCTTGTTCTACATTTTCCGATTGTCCCTGGTCCGCACTGACCACGATTTGATACAACTGATCCAACACATCTTCCAACTGACGGACCGGCGTTCTCAACTTGCCCAATAAGCCTTTATCCCGAGCAAAATCATCTAAGGTCTTTACAAACTGTTCATATCCTGATTTCTGATACATTTCATCGTAGAATTCCTTGTCATCCTCTTCCTGGGCATCCAAATAAAGGCGGGCACTAATGAAAGAAGGACGGAAGGATTCTAAGGGCTTCATCGGATACGTACCGTAAGACTGGGCCAAAATTTCTTGCAGATCCTGATACAATACATCTGACTTGCCGGCACTGTTCATCTTATTTACGACCAGAATCATTTGATCCGCTTTTCCCATATCGTATGCCAGTTTATTAAAATAGTGCAGCAGCGTCGGATTCATGGAACCAGGCGTCGTAACAAAAACCAGTAAATCGGCTTTACGGATTGCCTGATCCGTAATAGCATCATGATCTTCGCGCAGTCCCGTTTGAATCCCCGGGGTGTCGACAATTTCCAGGTTCTGCCATTCATAGGGTGTATAGGACTGCGTCGTAATCCCAGCCCCGATTTGGATGTCGGCATCATGGGTCAGCATCTTAATGATAGACGATTTGCCGGCACTGTATTGCCCGACAAAGACAATATTCACTTTTTGTGTCGTATCGACATGCAAATTCTGTAAGATACTGGAATCCAATGTAATTTCCAGGCTATTTTCCACTGTTTCCATGGCCTGGCTGACTTGATTTTTCAATTCTTCATATTTTTTGTTAAATGCTACAATGTTCCATTTCATATCCATAAAAATAACTCCTTTCATCTTCATGAATAAAATTTATCGAATCTGTACGGGTTCATATAAAGAGGAATCTTCCTTCATCAAAGCCTGACTATAAGTTTCTACTTGGCGTCGCATTGATTCCCGGAAGGTCAGTGTCCCACGCTGGTAAGAGTTATGGCTGCGCAGTTTCTTTTCATAGGCTTTCAAGAAAACGGCCCTGCCTGCCTTGGTCATATAAATGCCATGACTTGCTTCATCGGGGTGAAACTGCTGGATATCCATTTCATGACGCCGTATGATGGACAAGACCATAGAATCAATCAAAATAGCTCTCCATTCTTCCATTAAGTCTGATGCTAAAGCGGGATGATGATTTCTCAAGGTATGTAAAAATCCAAAATAAGGATTCATGCCATACGTACAAATCGCCGTATATACTTCTTGGAACAACAGCGTATAGCCAAAACTGAGCATGGCATTGACAGCATCTTTAGGCGGCCGCTTATTTCTGCCATGAAATGTGAATGGCTCAGATACTAATTCTCCAAAAGCCGAAAAATAAAGGCGTGCCGCACTACCTTCATAGCCCATGATCTTGTCCCTGGCAACGGTACGGGGCACATTTTTTTGGAGGTACCCCATTTGCTGAATGATTTCTTCAATATGCGGACTTTCCTGCAAACGATTATACCGCCGCAATAACGTAATTTGATTGTGAATTTTGGCAGAAACAACTTTTTTACTGATTTCTAAAGCAAACAAAGTTCCTTGCTCCAAGACTTGCTGGCGCTGCCGAAAAACATGGACAGCATCATAAGATTCCAGATGACCATGAAAACGGCCTCGTGATGAAACCCAGGTCGTCGGAATTTTCTTTTCTAACAATTCTGCAACCAGCTGCGAGCTGATCTGAACTTTATCCATCAGGACCAGCCCTTCTAAAGTGGCTATAGGAATGTTTTTCGACAGTTTATGATTTTGCCAAATGCAGACCATCCCATTCCGCTTGGAAATAAAAGCTCCGGGATTCATGACATATACGACACACATGGTATCTCCCTCCTAGAAAAGGGATAAGTGTATGGCTCCTATATCGAAGGTGGCCATCGGTATAGGAGCGGCGACACTTAGAGAACGATTACTTTATTTCACAAAACTTCGCATCTTCAATTGTTTCTGGTTGAATGAAAATATCTTGGGCTGGTTTCAACTGAGCTGGTTTTTCTTCGTTCATCATTTGATCCAAGCCAACCAGACAGGCAATGCCAACAGCGATGCTGCCGGCCAGACACATTAACTGAGTTACATCTTCATCATTCATGTAAATACCTCCTTATTTCCCGGCATTTTTCACAGCCGTATAAAGGGAAATAGCAAGACCAATTCCAGCGGAAACGACTTCAATGTAAACAGACATAAGAGAAACCTCCTCTGCTTAATGCTTCAAAAGATAGTAGATAATCCCCGGCAGCTTCGACCCATGCTCAGGTTTTACAATGGCTTTGATTCCCTTGGGGACCCATTTCACAAGCTTCGCTAAGTAGATAGGATTCATTTCCTATCACCTCCCTTCACTGAATATATCCTGAATCTGCTGCTCATTTTGGCACGAATTGTATTTTTATCTTTACGTCGACATTGCGGATTTCCTCTTCAAAATCCATTAAAAAGAACATCTCCTATTCCACTACTTCTTTGACAACAGGTTTCGAAATGACCGTTTCCCCTTTCATCCATCCTGGACTGGTCACTTGAACCTTCTTTTTTTCATCTCCCAGGAACGGTTCGCCTTCATACACGATATAGAGCAAATCATCGGCGCTGGCTTCAAAAATCCGTCCGACAACATCGATAGGCCGGAAGCCATTGGCTTTGATGAAATTCGTAAAGTTCCGCAGTAAAATCGGCAAAGTCATGACCTGCATGGGGAAATGGTATTTTTCTTTACGTAGGAGTTCCATCTTCGTTTCGACCAGAAAAGCGCTGTCCAACAGCCGTCCATACCGTTCGGAATTGAGCTGGATAAAGAATTCATTGACCGCTTCCTCCTTGGCTTCGGCACTGCGGGCATTGATATTGGCTACCATATCGTCAAAAGACCGCTGAACAAACTTCAACGTCGATCGCGTCGTCTGCAGCTGGAATTCCAAATTCTGAATCTTATCTTCTAAGGTTTCTTCTTCATCGTCTTTGACAGCTGTTTCCTGAACCGAGTCGTTGATCATATCATTCAAATCAGCGATATCAAAGGCTTTTTCCTGGCGATTGATTTCATAATCGACATCACGGAAGAAGTTCTTCGCTTCGACGGCTGACAAGTCCTGAATCCAGATCTGCCGCGTCGGGAATAAATCGCGGTAACGGATATCCGAACAAAACTTCAACAGTGCCATTAAATAAAATCCTCGCGTCATCTGGAAGCGTTCTTGCCTCAGTGTATTTAAAATCTGCTGTACATCGCGTTTCCATTGCTTATCCTGTTCAACATCCTGCTGATAAGTCAGCCGCTTGTCAAATAAGTCGCTGAAAGCCTTCAGCTGCTGGTTCATCAAATCCCGCAAGTCCTGACTGTTGATACCAAAATAGCGCAGGATCTGCAACACCTGGTCATACTCCATATGGAGAAATTCGGCATGACTTTTCGGCGAGGCTTTCGGTTTGCGCATGACGCTTTCCAATACAGACGCATCCAGGCGATGCGCTGTCATGATTTCTCCATCATGTAAATGCTGATACTTTTCTACTAAATTTGTAATAATCGCTTCGTAATACATAAGCTGCCTCCCATAATTAAGTAAATAAATAAGTTTCTCCATCAACAGCCTGGATACAAGCTTTGTTGCCGATGTCCAATCCGTTTGAGATATTGGCCATCCCCGACGGTTCAGAGTGGACGAGAATCGTCGTTTCCGCTTGCACTTCATTGATGAAATGCGTTAACGTCTGGCAATCGGCGTGCAAGGTAAAGGCATCACCATTCATGACGGCACCATAGGATCGGCCTTGATGGCCTTTTTTAATGACAATGGCCTGTTCCCTTATATCGTCCGGCTTCAGCAAGGGCCGGATATCCGGTGTATAGACTTGATAACCGGCAGTTTCAAAAGCCTCAGCTATCGGAGCCATACTGGCATCCAGGTAAATCCCACTGAACCAACAAGGGCTCTTCGTCAGCGCTGAAGAAAGGTATCGGGCCAGTTCAATGCCCTTGGTGACATTCGTCGTTTCCAGGGTAACCGTTTGCCCCAACTGCAGCTGATGAACCAAACATCGTTCAATATTCCAATACCCCTGCTGCCAGGCATCCTTTGTATAGGCATGGGTTCCTTCTATAATGAGTACATCTACAGGCAATTCTTGCGGCCAATAGTACCCCCCGCAAAGGAGTTCTTTCTGTCCGGAAAAATCACCTGTATACAAGATACGATGCTTGGACGTTTCGATATACGTCATAGCCGCTCCCGGCATATGGCCAGCAGGAAAGAGGGTAACTTTGTAGTCATCAGTTTCATAGGACGTTCTAAACCCGATAGGGTGAATCATGCTTAGCACCCTTTCCTTCTTGGCCTCATAGAGCTGACGCTGCCGGCTCGACGAAAGCCGCTGCGGGAGAGGATCAAAATCCCGCAGCTGTAATTCCGTCAACGTCTGCGTAACGGGATTGCATAGTATCGACAAGTCCCGTCCATCATCCAGATAAGGCAGGGCCCCGATGTGATCCATATGGGCATGAGATAAAATGACCTGATCCAGCTGCCAAATGCCATCGAGGAATTCACTCGTCAGCTGAGAAAGCTGCGGCAGCCGGGACGAACCCGTACTGCGAACGCCACAGTCGAGCAAGAAGGAATGACCATCGACTTGGAGATAATAACAACTGGCGCCAATATGACTCCCTCCGCCTAAAGCACAAAAGAGATTGTCCATGAAACTCACATCCTTTCTCTACAATCCTCTTAATCATCTTTAATCATCGAAACGCTGACGCAGGGCCAGGAGCTGAGCATCGTCATCTTCGGCCAAGGCAAGGCCATCAATCATGGCTTTGGCCAGATCCAATTTCCGGCTGCAAATAGCTTCTGCATCGGTATAGCTGATTTCATATTCAAAATCCAGCAAACTCTGTTTGGCCAGGCGATTGCAAGAAATCGATAAGGGCTGTGCAATGACGTCACGACTGTCGCATAATTCCCCGATAGTATACAATAACGTCGATTTGATATTGTAGTTGCGCAGTCTTGGACTGTTCAAATAGCGGAAGCAGCGTTTTGCACAATCTTCCATCAAATACTGGTTATGGTACGTACCGACTTCCCGCGAGCAGAGCTTGCCAATTGCCCAGGCATAACTGTCGAGCTTTTGGATATCTGTTTCATCGGTAGCCAGGAAAGCGTGGATAATCGGTGTCGCATCGGCTTTCATCTTAGCCAAGGCTACAGCAGCACAAGGCGAAGCACTCTTATTCCCGCCCTTTAATAATTCGACCATCAAAGGAACATCCTCTTCAGCACCGATAGCCGCCAGCGCATTGATAGCCTGCATATGGAAATCTAAGATTCGGCAATACCGGGCATTTTTGACGATGGACTGCACGATATTCCGGCAATACCGATGAAATTCCATCTGTTCGCCCTTGGCCCAGGCTTTATACAGTTTAGCACCGACGCCCATGAGGCTAGCTGGATAGGTAGGCATATCGCTGTAACGGCTCAATGCTTCATTGATATCTGCACCGGCATCTTCCGGGTTCGTCGCCAAAGTCATGCGTTGTCTGATATGGCGGATCTGACGGCTAATTTCCGAATCGGCTTTCCCATTTTTCTGCCGGCGCACTCCATTCCGCTGATAGACCAAGCGAGCTAATTCATTACATTCTGCCCGGAAGTTCAAGCGCATCCCCTGTGTCCCCGTCGGCAAAACCGCTTTTTTCTGTCCTACATTGCGGATATCCCGTTCATCCTGCCCACGGACCATGGTGACCGTTCCCAGTTCGGTTTCTGCATCGGTAATCCAAGTCCGGATAGAAATAATACCGAATTCATCGACAGCGACCTGAATGGAAATAGGCGTATCGGCCGGATAAGTCTGCTGAAAACGCAGGCGGCGTTCTGCAATTTTCCGATTTGGCCAATTCGTCGTATGACCGCTGCCATAATAGAGGGGCAGGCGGATGACATCACAATCTTTTGGCAACATCAAGACATGCAAAGGGTCGCTCTTGAATGGCAGCGGCGTCCCGGCAGGGACAATAGGATAAACATTCCCACCACGGACTTCCAAGTTCAGGGTATCATTCTGGATATGGCCCATACTGACGTTAGCTCGCTCCCGCGTCGGTGAAGAAGCAATGAGCTGTCCGGCTTTTCGGCTTTCGTTGTTTTCAACCGATGCTTTTTCAGTAACATCCTTCGAGGTTGTCCGTACGGTATCGGCATCGCCTATTTCGTCAAAATGAGAAGTAATATTGTATTTATGGAGATAGTAATGATAAATAGCTGCGCCTTTGGCAACCGACATATCCGGATCATTCAAAGTAATCAACTTGTGGCCAAAGAAACGTTCCAACCGTTCGACGACAGGAAAGAACTTGCTCATGCCACCGTTCAGGACGACGTAATCAATAGGAACTTCATGCCCGCATTTAGCCTGGGCCTTCGCCATGACATCGAGGATAGGATAAATAATATTGTCGACCTGGCTGGCGTTCAAACTCTGCAGCTTCTTGGCAGAATCCATGGTCAGCCCTTCCCCCATGAGGGGACGGATGAAATCGAGCATCTCGGCTTTAGTGACATAGCGTTCAAAGGGGCAGCCATTATAAAGATTGATTTCGCTGATGGAACCTTCATAGTCATCCGGCAATACCTCTCCTCGGTCGGCTTTGATGCCGTAAGCCGTATTCATATCAATTTTCAAACTTTCTGCTTTTTTCAAGCAAGTAGCCATGATTTCCTTTCTGGCCTGTTCGGTAACATTGAACATGCCCTGGGTGCTTTCCAGGAACTCATCACATAAGTGAGTGGCAATGAGGGCATCGAAATTGTCCCCGCCGATTTGCGAATAGCGGGAAATAGCCAAGTCCTTAATATTCAGGAGTTCTCCCTTTTCGCCCTGGCTGATTTCATGGAGCGACACATCCAGTGTGCCACCACCGATGTCATAAACCAATACGGTCTTCGGCGTCGATACATCCAAGATAGAGCTGGGAATTTCCCCATTCATCTGGGAATTGACAATATCATATAAGACTGCCTTCGGTTCATAAAGAAGGATATTCTTCGGTTTGCCATTGCTTCCATAAGCATGAATCCCCGCTTTTTCAGCCGCCTCCAATGTCGCCTTGCACTGATCGCCATCGAAAGAAGCCGGAACGGTAATGACTACATCATCAGGAATCTTGTCGAGCATCAGCTTTTTCTTAGCCCCCTGGACCAGCTGGTTGAGGATACGAGCCGACACATCTTCCGGTTTCTGATCCGGCAGATCGACATTCATATCGGGGACACTATCCTTGCCCATCGAAGACTTGACCGATTTGATGATGAATCCCTGCCGTTTGCCATACTGTGCTTTGGCAAAATCGCCGACAAGCGGCTGGAACGAACCATCGCGGTCCTTTTTATAATAGACGACAGACGGCAGCATTTTGTCGCTGGTCTGGCTGCCCGTATCGGAAATCCGCGGCACGTCGACGATATTGGCGCGAATTTCACCATCATCTTTCACATTAATATAAGAGAGAACGGAATTCGTCGTTCCCAAGTCAATTCCCAAAAAGTAGTTATTGTCCATCATAAAGCATACCTCCTATTTTAATACTTTTTTATAACTGGGTTTCATCTTAATCATCGAAAAGAAAATCAAAAGCAGCTTCTACAGCGAATCCAGCGACTACCGAAGCAATGATGGGAGCCCCCAGCGTAATGCCGGCTACACTGATAGCCGCTTTCCCTAAATATCGGGAAGCTACTTTCTTAGCCCCATACGTTACAACCGTTTTCGTTCCGTTTTTTGCAATTTTTTTACTTGTGCTCATAATATCTACTCCTTTTTATTTGTTCTACTATAGGTATCCAGGACCCGTTGATGTTTTTGGCAATTCACCTCGAATTCATTTATTTTTTTTACTATTTTCAAGGGTCCTATACTATACGTCCACCAGAACATAGCATTTTTGGCATAAACTCAAAAAAAAACCTATCGCATCAACGATAGGTTTTTTCTTTCCATCTTTGTTTTTCTTCTCATATCTCTCACTGCCTGTATACGCTGCCGCATGGGATATCCCGCAAAGGCGTCTCGCTTGTTGTTTTCGTCCCCTAGTAGGGCAAGGCCATTAACACTATGGAAAGAATTATGATGGAACGTATGAGCATTGAAAAGTTTCCGTCCCCTAGTGGGGCAAGACCATTAACACTTCATTGATAAATACAATGAACGTCGGTTACATACTAGCAAGTTTCCGTCCCCTAGTGGGGCAAGACCATTAACACGGTAGATATGAAGATATTACTAGAGATCTTTATACTACTAGTTCCCGTCCCCTAGTGGGGCAAGGCCATTAACACATGAAATTATGGTGATTTGCACGAAAAATACTTACACGTATAGTTTCCGTCCCCTAGTGGGGTAAGGCCATTAACACTTCTTCCTAAGAAATATTTAAAACTTCTTCCAGCAGAGTGTTTCCGTCCCCTAATGGGGTAAGGCCATTAACACGTTAAAATGTGCAAAGATGAAGTGGAAGTCTATTTCCTGTTTCCGTCCCCTAATGGGGTAAGGCCATTAACACTATATCATTAACGATGCAGCATACTTAAAGTATTACTGCACAGTTTCCGTCCCCTGTTGGGGTAAGGCCATTAACACAAGACAAACAAAAAGAACAACAGCGTGATTGTAATTAGTGGTTTCCGTCCCCTGTTGGGGTAAGGCCATTAACACAAGACAAACAAAAAGAACAACAGCGTGATTGTAATTAGTGGTTTCCGTCCCCTGTTGGGGTAAGGCCATTAACACAACTCCAACAGAAATTGTTGGATAAAATCTCTGAACTCCAAGTTTCCGTCCCCTGTTGGGGTAAGGCCATTAACACTTGAAGCATACTTTATTCAGAAAGAATTGGACAGCTATAACAGTTTCCGTCCCCTGTTGGGGTAAGGCCATTAACACATGAGCAAATCTGTAGTTATTGATGGCATCACATTAGTGTTTCCGTCCCCTGTTGGGGTAAGGCCATTAACACCGTAGCTCCCACCTCCACTCAAGGAGGCTTCAACTTCACGTTTCCGTCCCCTGTTGGGGTAAGGCCATTAACACGTCAAGCTTATTGACTCATCCCTTGCTGTGCATGTAGCGTTTCCGTCCCCTGTTGGGGTAAGGCCATTAACACAACAAGAAGTTTCTTGGCAAGAAGAAGATTCCTATCTGATGGAGTTTCCGTCCCCTGTTGGGGTAAGGCCATTAACACTAAGATAGTATGTTTTAAATCGATATCAAATCCAGTTTCCGTCCCCTGTTGGGGTAAGGCCATTAACACATTATCGGATCGCTTTTACAATGAACAACAGTTGTTTCCGTCCCCTGTTGGGGTAAGGCCATTAACACTTGCAAAATGCAATTTCATCCTTGATGTTGGGGCCAAGGACGTTTCCGTCCCCTGTTGGGGTAAGGCCATTAACACTATAAAATTTGTCTGCTAATGTCATGATAATCTCTCCTGTTTCCGTCCCCTGTTGGGGTAAGGCCATTAACACATTACGAATGGGCGACTAGAGTATTGATTGACGTTTCCGTCCCCTGTTGGGGTAAGGCCATTAACACAGCGTCCTTGGGAAGCCGCTTGGTTACTGGCCTGATAGGTCGGTTTGCGGTGGAGTCGTCTTTTTTCGGTTAATGGCCGTGAGAATATTCTCATAATCTCTTGTAT
>OGYX01001509.1_pt1 | contig 16407 bp, 21 predicted proteins | sample 1576601 | NCBI WGS metagenome assembly OGYX01 (sample SAMEA3541561, study PRJEB24748) | human gut metagenome | biome: human gut; feature: human-associated habitat; material: faeces | place: China | collected 2012 | reverse complement strand
TAAATCAAACGCGGTACTCCATTTTCCCATTATACCACAGTACCTGTGTACTTATCAAGTAGAAAATAGTACAATATATTTAGTGCAAATAGTATTGACATATGTGTTCGTCTAAACTCAAATGCCCCCATTTCAGCTTGCGCCTACTTTTGGGGGCATTAATTGTACTGTTATTTATATATCAGTTTTTACCACTTGATTTGTAACTATTAACACTTGTGCTCTTGGTTGCATTTCACCAATAGCGAATTTACAGTTGCACTTAAATAGTAAATCAGTATTTCCAGTCGGTTTTATAAATGATGCACTAATGTCAATATTCCTGCTTATTAAATCGTAGGTACTACTTAGCACCTCGCCATTAAATATATGCCCACTTTCGTAAGCACCATGGTTGATATAAAACCGATATAATATTGTACCGTCTTTATTTACTAAATGTACTTCTGTATTGTTGTCTATTGTTGCATCATTTATTAGTTCAATATTAGCACCTATTAACTTAACACTATCTCTTCTTTTTATTCCATTCGTTTTTACAATGTTTCCTTTGGCATTTGTGTATCTACCGTTGAAATTTGGTGTACTTAAATTTTCGATATAATAGTCTCCATTATAATCATATTTTGTTTCGGCGTCTGTGTTTTTCAAATAAACATCTCCACCGTTTGTGTTTGTTACTGTGATGTTTTCAATATATACTGGCACATCGTTACTGATATACACTAGGCAACTTTTTTCAGATTTACTATAACGTACATATACGTTTAACATAGTAAATGTTGTTACGTTGTAAAAATTATTTACTTGTGTTTTCGCAACATTAGCAACTCTATTTATACTATTTAATGTACCACCATTTAGGACAAGATTTACAGCGTTATCTGCGTTTATTACGGTGCCTATTTTTTCAACGTATAGGTTATTTATGTAAACACCAACACAGGCGTATAAGTTAAGACCATAAAGGTGTTTTTCAAAGTCACAATTATTAAAATACACACCGTAATTTTCAGCACCACCATCGCCAGTTAATCTAATCCCCGTTGATACATTTTGTTCACCGTAAAATTGGCATTCTACATATTCAACGTTATTGCATGTTCCGCTTTGATTTACGCACATATTGTTGCTTTCAAATCTACAATGGTCGAATTTGACACACCATGCACCTCTTATAGCCACACAAGTTTTAAACCCAAATAAGTGAATATTTTCAATAAATGAGTACCTTATTCCGGTATAAGGTTGTGTAGTTGTTCCAACGAAATTTAACCCTATATGTTCACCACTTGCGTCATTTACACGAAAATTTTTTAATACTAATTTGTCAGCACTATTATTTTCATTAAATGTGCAAAAATCAGTTGAACATTCTATTACAGTATTTTCATTTCCGCTTCCAACAATTACGTTTCCAGTTTTTAACTTAATAGGTGCATTTGTGTAATAAATACCAGTGAATAATTCTACATACCCAAATTTATTAAGCATTTTCTGAATGTTTAATGTATCGGTTTTACCACTAACATCATTACTAGGTAGAACCATTCTTGCGTGCATTTGAAGCAATATATTTAATGTACCATTGTTAGCCATTAGGTCTAATTTATTGTTAATCTCTTCCTGTACATCAAGTGTATTAAAATAATTATTAACATAATCTTGCAACTGTTCATAAGCTTTATGCAAATTAGTAACGTCACCCTCAAGCGTGCCAACGTCTTCCATTGTTTTATTCAGATAATCAATAGTCTTACAAAGCAATTCATAATAACTCAGACTATCATCATAAACCAACGGTAAAACTTTCTGGCACCAAAACCTAAAAGGCTGTAAGTCCTTATAATCACCTAAAGTTGGCGTAAAATTTGCTGAGTCATTCGGTGTAATACTTCTAACACTCATTCTTAATTCTCCCTTCTACCATAATTCCATGAACATTTCAGCAAATTCTTCAATAACCTGCATATCAATATTCAAAAATGTTTCCCTAAACTCATTCAACATCTTACTGTAACTCCCCGTACCCTGTTTACCACTCACACTTTCTACATAGTTCTCAGTAGTGTCAACCTTATTGCTACTACTCTCGCTATCCTCATAACTCCCACTCGTACTACCATTAACACCAGTCTCTCCACTATCGCTAACTTTCCTAGCATTAGTAAGATACGTCTCACTTTCAACACCAGTCAACGCCCCCTGTGGAGTATCACTGTACAAGTCTTTCCTAGTATTAGAACTAGTTCCACTCTGCGTATTAGTTCCGCTATTATTTCCACTAGTACTCCTACTTCCACTACCACTCTCGTTACCTGTCTTATTACCCTTCCTATTCCAATCCACATCATACATAGGATTAAACTTAATAAGTTCACTCTCATACAACTTATTATAATAAGGCATAATCTCCTCAAGTTTAGTATTCATCCATAATAACCAAATACCAACCGTTTCACACCCTATCTCCCTCAAATAGTAGTGTTTTAAAATCTTCTTGCAAAGCACACCCCTGTATTCCTCATCAAAGAAACTTACCTTACTTGTGAAAATCTTATCCCAACTACTATTTAAAACCTCATCAACGCTACCAAAACCCTTACTTTCACTCAGTCCACTCTTACTCTCACAAATGAACCTTACTTCTGTGGTATATTTACTCATACTTAATCACCATTTTCAACAATAAATATAGCAACTAAAATCACCAACGCAATACCTGCAACACTAATCACTTCACATCATTCCTCACCTTCACCTGTATCATTTTCATTAGTAATCTGCAAATCTTCACGATAATCAACACTAATATCAGTACCAAACATTCTGTTAATCTTATCAACAGCTTCCCGTCTAGCTTCTAGCCTACTATACCTGCTAGCAATCGTTCCACCTTGATTCCTCTGCACCTCATCAGTAATCATTCGTTCCTTCTTCTGTATATTCAGATTACTAATACCCAAATAAGTCAACGCTTCATTCCAAATCTGCGTTTTCAACTGATACAGTTTATCAGCGACATAAGGAGCATTCGTACTAATAGCCCTCAAACTATTCAAGTCCAAATTCTTATCCCCAAATATAAAAGGCGCATTTCCGTCAAATTCCTTATACAAATTAACTAAAGTTAACCGTTGTTTTTCTGTTCCCTGTACCAATACTGGTGTTTTCTGTGCGTTCGCATTTACATCAATAATTCTATCCAGATTATATAGTCTTTTAGCGAACATTTTAACGTCCAGAACGCTTGGCTGGCGTAAATAGTTATTCCAGATAATAACACTGTCACTTTCGTTCAATGTTTTCTGGTACTGATTATAACTGGAATATGCACGCCTTGAAATAGGATTGCCGTATACATCAAACTGGCCGTTTGCTATACAGTCTAGGCATAAATCTCCCATTACCTCATCCCTAAAATACACCATACTCCCATTCTGAAATAAATGCAATTCTAAATATCTAGGGTCAACGGTTTCTGGCAAGCCTTGCCATTCAAACATACTAATACTTAATTCTACTAACCTATTAAAGTACTGAATATAAGTGACATTATTCATAACAGCACTTTCACCAAATAAACCGTTACCCTTGTTTCTTCTACTCAATTCCTCACCCCCCTTAACTTGGACTATTATCTAATGCATAATTGCCGACTTCACTCCCATTTTTCCAGAAAGTAATACCTTTATCATAAATACCACAAATCTGACGCTCATCATCAGCCGGAACATTAGCACTTATAGTGCAACCTGCTGTTTTAACATAATTCCAGTGCGGTCTTGAACTACGGTTCGGAACTTTTAATCTCTTAATGCCATACCCAAATCTACTGAAATAATCATCAATAATTCTGGCATATTCTGCTGTTATGCTCATCCTTCCTACATAGAACTGTTGTTTGCCGGAACTAACGTTTAGATTTCCTTGCGGATTTCCTTTAATCATATCAGATTGAATACTTGATTTATAATCCTGTGTAAGTAAACTGGCAACCTGTCCAACACCACTAACTAAAGCACCGCCTATAGCTAAAGGGTTAGCTGTAAGACCTGCACCTATTACACCTGCACCAATACCTGCTAGTCTACTGCCTATACTTACAGAATTTTGAGCAACCCAAGCGTTGTAACTGTCAACGTTCCATGAGCAAAGAGGGTAACCAGTTAAAGAGATAGATTCCGTGTTATTGGTTTTATCACCACTACCCTTATAATTTGTTGGTCTTAAACATACAGTAACAGGCTGTGTTACATTTGCATTGATTTCAATAGAAGGTGCGAACTTGTCAAAAAATTCGTATCTTAGGGCTAAACTGTTAGCACCTGCGTTATCAACGTGATAAAAATTATAAGGGTATGTATACAGTTTCTTATTTTTAGGTTTATACCCGTCAATATTTTCATTACCTGTTAACGCTGTACTGATAGAAGTAATCTTCAACGAACTGTCAAGTTCTGGTATTCTATTGCTAGATGGTATTTCGCCTTTTGGTAAAAATACTTTAGGTATAGTGTATATACTTACAACTGTATCTGGTTTTTGTATATACTTTTTAAGCTTATCATTAATCTGTGCAAATTTGTTAACGTCATACACCCATAGAGTCGCCCCGCCATAAATACCATCATACTTTTTGCCATCAATGCTTGCATTCTCACCGTCAACTTCCACTACAGCAACTACAATGGCAATATCTGCCATGTTGTAAACGGGTGCATAGTCGTTAAAAACATATTCTCCTGTACTAACATTTTCTGGTTCAATGTGTTCACCTAAGTTATCAGTTTCCGTATGTTCTCTTTCCACAAAGCACATATCCAAAGTATAATCAAAGAACCACGTTTGCATAACGTCAATTTCAAAACTAATCTCAGAACATTCATTGTTAACAAACTCTACGCTTGTAATAAATGCGTAAAACCACTTGTTACCATACGCTGTGTTCTGAAACATCATGTAATTACAGTTATATAAACTATCAGCTTTAATTCCAACCCTTGCTATGCCTTTATTAACTCTCTGATAAGTATAATCAGTTAAATTAAATGCTTGTTTTCCTGCAAAATAGTTATACTGTGATGTTGCATCACCAAACCAGATTGTGTGGTCAAACGTAGGGTCAAGTGGGACATTTCTTAAAAGTTTTATGTTTGTTTGTGGTTGTATATACATATTTTCACCTGCTTATTTTAACTAGGTGAGAAGAACGCTATCACCTGTTAACTTCTCACCTTTTAAATTATAGTCACTTTGTATTCATACTAACGGTTGTGCCAACCTCAGATGTGGATGTAATAGTAGTTGTACCTGTATAAACAGTTCCGTTTACTTCGGCTTCAATCGTAATCTCTGTTGCACTCTGACTTGCAGGAATGATAATAGCGCCATATTTCTGCACTGCAATACCTGCTGTTGTAAGTGCTTCTGTCTGAATAAAGTGTACACTGTTAGGCGCAAGACTTGCACCGTCTGTATCAGCACTGATAGCAAATACAATAGCTTCTTCACTCACATCTTTTGTAATAATCTCACAAGTGAGTGTTTTTGGTAAAGCAACGCTTGCCGCGTCAGTAACAAATACAACTGCATTTGCAAATGGTGAACTAGATACTGTTTTCCATGTGTGGTAGAAGTAGTTCCAGTACATACCACTAGCAACATATTTCTCAGTAAATTTGTTATTGTTGTCATAAATCTGAAACCAATTTTCGTCAACAATAACAGCTTTTACGTTAGCAAGTAAAGCAAGTTCTCCTGCGGTTACTTCTTCGATACCGTCTGAATTTTCTCTAATAACATCAAAGCGTTCGTTATCAAAGGAAGTCCAGTTGTCAATGAGAAACAGTCTGCCCATGAAATCTGCTTTATCCATGTTGAACGCACTTGCAAGAACGTTAACATCAAACTGTGCGTTGAATTTTGCATCCATAAAAATAATCTGTCTGTTTTTAGGTGTGTTTGTTTTTACACCTGCTTCTGAATAATCAGAGCTGATAAACGGTAACAGATTAGATATACCTCTGAATGCAACAGCCGATTCTTTAAGGTCTGTCCCATCACCGATTGATTCTGGTTTCATTTTACCGTGTGAAATAGCTTTAATCATAAGATATTTAAACAGTAAAAATTCGTCATACTCTGCACCGGTGTAAACAGCATCTACGATTTTTGCAATAAGGTTCTGGACTCCTTCAAGTGAAAGGAAAGCCTGTTTTAAATCTTCGTCTTGAATGGTAACAGGGTACATAACTCTCCAGTTCATAGTGTGGAAAGCTGAGCGTACATCTGGAAATGTGCGTTTAAATTCTCTGCTTTTTCCTTTTTCTGGGTCAAAGTCAACACCCTTTGCAATGGACACAAAGATATCTTCTACTGTCTCACCGAATTCAATGTAACCTTTTTTCAGTGCTCTGTACGGGTTATTGAAAGTTGCACTCTGCATTCTAACGATAGCAATCCTGTTAACAAGTGCGTTGATAAACTGGTTAGCAAATGCAGGTGTTCCGTAAATCACTTCTCCTACTCTAGGAATGTCCGACGCTTTTGTAACTTCTGGTACATTCTGCTGATATTCATAACCGGCATTCTGCCTAATTACGTTAAGAATATCCATTGTTGACGCATTTAGCGTTGAAACTGCAATTCTTTTTGGCATTTCTTATTCTCCTTTACTCTGTTGTAAATAACTCTTCAAAACGTGTGGGTTTGTCGTCTGGTTCGTCAATAACTGGTTCATTGCTTTTGGGGGGAACGCTTGGGTCACCAGTGTAAAAACGCTCAGCATATTTTTTTCTCCAACCCTCATCGTTTTCTTTGTACTTAGCTTTCCAGTCTGTCTGGTTTGCTGTTTTATTCTCAAAATCTGTGAACGTGTCTGTCACATCTTCAAGAACCTGTAATGTATTATCGTCTGTACTGTCACCAACGATATTTCTAATACTTTCGATAATTTCTTCTCTAGTTCTGACTGCCATGTTAACACTCCTTTATAATCTGTAATTAATCATCATCCATATCGGCAGGTTGTGCTTTTCTGGTTCACGGGTATTATAACCAGGTTGTTTCGGGTCAATGAATTTCAGAATGTCATACCATTTTCGTGCATATTCTGCACGCTCTGGGTGTAAGCTTGCAGGTCTTTCATAGTTAGCTTGGAATATCAATGCAAGTTCACCTGGGTCTTGTGTTGAACTAGCCCATGTTTTCCAGTTCATGCTAGAGTAAGAGCTTGGATACCACTGTGGCTCAATTCCTCTATGTGCCATACCCGTACTTTCCTCATACTCTGCATATATAACGTTGCACTGCTTATTACCATCTTGCCAATCATCGTGCGAACCATACAAAACGTCAAGAACGTTGTATAAGTCTGTTGGTGGTGTCCACTGTACAAGTCCGTGACCTGTTCCACCTACTTCAATTAATGCGGGATTAAATTTTGATTCTTGCATTACATTGCCACAAAAACCTGCTATAGCTTGTAATGTCCATCCCTTGAAATAAAAGAAACTGTATATGCAAGCGGCATTGTTCTTCTGTTTATCTCCATAGTCTTCAAAGTATTCTGAATCAGTGCCGATAATCCAAGTATAACCAACTTCACCACTTGCACCGTCGCCATAACGCCATATTCTAGGAAATGTCCTTTCATAATTAGGGTCACCGCTTGACGAACCGATAGAGACTTGATTTACAAGTGCTATCCCATTTCTTCCATGCGCACCCATGAAGACAGCTTTTCCTGTACCACCTTTATAGCACATTTCAGTGTGAGTATCACTGACACCTATATCACCAGGTTTTATGATGCTGTCTGTTACTCTTGTAAAACCTAACTGTTGCAATACACCTTCCATGTCGTATGTTGTAAACGCATTACTGTTTGGCGCATAACCAGGTGTACTCCATCCACCTGCTAATAAGGCGTAATTAATAAACGAACTGCAATCGTAATAGGTAATTCCACTTAGTGTCTGCTGATTTCTGTATGCTTGTGAATATCCTACTTTAGGAAGATTGCAACAATTAACCGCCCACGTATAAGCACCGTTGATACTAGGCATTGTTTTCTACCACTCCTAACAATTTCCAACATAATTGACCAAAACAACTATCATTGTGACCTTTTGTACCACATTCATAACCATATGCCCTCATTGTACTCTGAAATGTGTTAATTGCAAAGATTGTGTTAGTACCTGCTTCACCGTCTATGGTAAGTGGTTTACCGTCAACGCCTAGATAATGTAGCATAGATAGAACTGTCTGCAATATAAGTACATCTTCACCCGTAGAGCCTTTTACAATATCACTGAATTCATGCATAAAGTTCACCTCTTTGTGATATCTGTAATATGGAATAATTCCATAAGTTTTTCTGGTAAAATATCTGAATTGATTTTCGAGATATTTTCCAAAATAGATACAAGTTCGGTTGTACACACATAAAGAATGATGATAGGTAAAATAGTGACACCTAACTGGAATCCGATAACATGACCTTGAGTATCAACTAGCCATGCTACAAAGTAACAAAAGATAAACCCAACTTTTTTAAAAAGTCCGTCTCTTAATTTTGAACTTTGTATGTCTTTGCTTTTAACCGCTGACACAAGACCTGTAACTAAATCCAGTGCGTTAAAAATGAGTGCAACAATAACAGGATAAACCTGTTCCATTTATCCAACTCCTTTCATATTTAATTTTCAATTAATTATAACATAGTTATTGCTTTTTGTCAATAGATGTGATATAATAATTAAAAGAAAGGGGATAAATTTTATGGGTAAGTACTATGATGGTACAAAACTTTTATCAATGCTAGACATAAATGGTAATAAACCAGAAATATACATATGTACAACTAATCGTACAGGCGGAAAGACAACCTATTTTGGCAGACTATGTATAAATAGGTTTTTAGATAAAGGTGAAAAGTTCGGTCTGATTTATAGATACAATTATGAACTTGATGATGTTGTAGACAAATTCTATAAAGATTTAGGTTCTTTGTTCTTTGCAGGACATGAAATGACAAGTAAAAGAAGAGCGAGTGGTATCTTTCATGAACTGTTCTTAGATGATAAAAGCTGTGGCTATGCTTTAAGCCTTAACAGTGCAGACCAAATAAAAAAATACAGCCATTTATTTAGTGACATCCAACGTATGATTTTTGATGAATTTCAATCTGAAACAAATCACTATTGTAATGATGAAATAAAAAAGCTGTTAAGTGTACACACCAGTGTAGCTCGTGGACAAGGTGAGCAAGTTAGATATGTCCCTGTTTATATGCTTAGTAACCCAGTTAGCATTATCAATCCATATTATGTTGAAATGGATATCAGTAACAGATTAAAAGATGATACTAAGTTTTTACGCGGTGACGGCTTTGTTCTTGAACAGGGTTTTATAGATAGTGCAAGTGAAGAACAAAAGAAAAGCGGTTTTAATAAAGCATTTTCAAAAAACAAATATGTCGCTTATAGTTCAGAATCGGTATACCTTAATGATAATCAAAGTTTTGTTGATAAACTAGCAGGAAAAAACAGATATCTTTGCACACTTAGGTATAAAGGTGTTGACTATGCTATAAGGGAATTTTCTGAAATAGGCGTGTTGTATTGTGATGATAAATCAGACGGCACTTTTAGACTTAAAATAACAGTTACTACAGAAGACCACCAGATAAATTATGTTATGCTAAAAAGAAATGATTTTTTTCTTTCAAATCTTAGATATTTATTTGAACGTGGATGCTTTAGGTTTAAAGATTTAAAATGTAAGGAAGCAGTTTTACACGCTTTAAGTTATTAATTATGGTATCTGCATGAGTTTTCTACTCTGAGTGAATAGGAATGCACACTTGAAAAAATAGTGCCTATATCATTTGTCGTTTTTGCGTAACGCTTTGTTAGTTACTCATGTTATAGATATAAAAGAAATAGACGGGTCACAAACTTAGTTTGCCCCGTCTTTTCTATTCTTATTTTTCACCTGTACTTCCAAAACCACCACGATTTTCGTTTCCTAAATGTTCTACTTCTTTTAGCATAATAGGTGGCTGATGTTTTTGTATTCTGAATTGACAGATTCTTGTATTTTTAGGTATGAAAGTCTCACGGGTTGCGTATGCAGGAAAATGCCATTCGTCACTATCACCGCAATATGTTTCATCAATTAAACCTACGCTATTAGCTTGTACAATTCCATATTTCTTAAATGTTGAACTGCGAGGGATAACAAGTGCCTCATATCCTTCTGGTAACTGCATTGCTACGCCTAAAGGAATGTGATATAATTCGCCTTCTGTCATATAAGTATCAAGTGCTACCCGTAAATCAACCCAGTCTCCTACTTCTATTTCATGTATCTTTTCAATGTCTCTTGTGTATTTAATTTTAATTTCTTTTGGTTCCATTCTATTACCTCATTTCATATGTAGTTTCAACCAATAAAATACCACCACGTATCCTTTTTGGTCTTAGTTTATCCGGTACTTTTAAACCTACTTTAAAATCGCTATAATCTCTTTTTATTGCGTTACCTGTTTCTTTATCAAATAAAAATTCTTTTTCCTCTTGCGTCCATTCTTTCTTTTTGTTTAATTCAGTGTCTACGTACCCGTCTGGTTGTGCTGTCCCTTCCATTGATAACTGAAATAAATCTTTGCATTTCTGTGGCATACCTGCACATTTAATATTGTTATAAGGATTTTCTATTGATTCAAGGTTTTCGTGTGTAACGTGTTCAATATATGTTTTCTGTCTTGTGAATATCGCAGTGTCCCAACACGCTTCTAGTTTCCAACAACAAAAGTTTTTATCATGTACAGTTATTCCTTTTATCTTGTCTGGCGGCAAATCACAATGTATGCTGTCAGTATCTGCGTATATGAAACCTGCTTTATCTTTACCGTAGTAATTTTTTTGAGCGGCTCTTATGGTAAAGTTTCTTGCATAACTTGTGATAGCTGACCCTACAGGAATATAGCCTGCTTTTTTGTTGTTCTCTGCGACAGGTATAAATCCTATTGTTTTATCATCTTTCACATAAGCTAGCTTAAAACTTGAATCTTTACTTGATGCCATTTTACCATAAAGATTATTCAAGAAAAGTTTTGCTAATTCACGCTTTGCACCTTTATTCTCTTTTTTAATCTTTGCGTACTTGTCTATGTATTCGTCAAATATACCTACTTGGGAATAAAACCAACACCCATCAAGTATTTCAAAATCAACCAGTTCATAGTGTTCTTTCATCAATTGAAAGTCTGTCATTGTAAGCAACAATTCTACACGTGAATCATGAACGTTCCCGTCTTTGTCTCTATAATGAGTAAAATATTCATCATTCTTTCTATCGTATATGTCACTCGTTTCAAGTGCTTCTGTCCCTTTGTACAGTAAGTTATCTTTAATCTGGATAAATGGTAACATATCTTTCTTTATGTAAAATCGAGTCTTGATTCTAATAAAGAAATACTTGTCTGATTCTAAGGCTCTATCTGGTATTATATTACCTGTCCAGAAATGAGGAACGCCAACAGGATACCTGTTACCCGATTCTGAGGACATCATAGAAGGGTAAAGTGAGTTGACATCTGCTGTTGTTCCATTTTTATATATTTTATTCTCTTTGCCTTTTACAAGATAACACCAACCACCTCTATATGATTTACGTATATAGTCACCTGCCGTACCGTATTTATAAGTATTTGCATCTATAGTTATGGAGTACATATCTGGAAACATTTCTTCGTAATCCAAAATATTAGTAGTTGAATGCTTGCAAATCTTCTTGTATTCTGATAGACAACACGCACCAATTGTTAACTTGTCATGACCTTCTGTAAACATTATTTCAAGTGCTTCTTTTACAACAAGAACATCATTTGCAATATAGTGCTTTTCTTCTGGTGTTATCTCACATCCTGCATACCTAAAGCCTGTATATTCCATGTCAAGTTTTTTATGCTTTGTTCCAAAACTCTGACCTATACGCTTTACACTGAATGGTAACAATTTCAGGGAATCACGTATTTCAATAAAATGATTGCCTGCTTTTATAGTAATTCCATACCACATGCCCTTGTCAGATATGGAATACTTGAATGTACCATTTTGCATGTATTTTTCTTGCAACCATTCTACGTTTATTTCTGATTCACCTATACGTTTGTTAGCTTGCTTAAACCCTTTATCAATAAGTAAATAAGACAGCCAAAAAGAACCGTCAAATTTTAAGTTGTGATAGTATGCTACTATATTACATTTTTGGGACAAAAAATATTTGAACTGTTCGTCTATACTGTGAAAGATGTGAACATCTTCACTGAAAAGTTCAACGGACGCACTCGCCCAAACTTCTGTACTTGTCTGACCTTTGTATACAGTTGTCTCAAAATCACACATGAAATAGCGATATTTCTTTGTTCGCAATCAGAACGGATACTCCCAGTCTTCTTGTTGTTCTAGTGCGTCACCCATTCTTTTCATGTATTCAACTTTATCCAACATTTGCTCTTTGTATAGTATTCCTTCATCTGGTAAATAATCAATCATGTTTCCTATGTATAAAGTTGCTTTATCTGCATTATATACCGTGTGCCATTCAAGAATGTTTCCTGCTTCTGCCCCTTCCTGTAGCATGGTAGCAACATCGTGTTCACCGTGTTCTTTTATAAGACCACCCATCCATGCTCGTAATAACCCGTATGCTTCACCACGGGCGTTCTGATTCAAATGATTATACCATTCAGTTATCACAACTCTGTCAAAAAAAGATGAATCATCAGATTGCTTAAATGGGGGTTGAAAGTCTGCTTCTGTCCACTCTTGTTTAGGAACATATGCAGATTCTTTAATTTGCGAACTTGATATCTTTTTTAGTTCTCGCGTTAACTTTGCAAGTTCTTGTCCCTTTACACCTTGCGAACGTAATTCTTTTTCAGTAGGAAAATATAAATCAGTTTGTAAACTTTTTTTCTTTAACCGACGAATAGCTGACATGATACGGTTACGTTGTTTCGTGTAAACCGTTGTTTTTCTCTTTTTTCTTGCCATGTGCTTACCTCTTTGTTGAAAAAAAGAGGGACTTTATAGCCCCTCACTTTTTGTTAATTTATTCTTGATTTACAGGGATTCAGTATCAAGTACGCAATTAATAAAATCACGTCCTGCTTTAGTTTTTCCAGATGTTTTTATTACTGTAAACTCTTTTCCCTTCATAATATTTGAAATGTCCTTTATTGAGCGCTTAAACGTTGCGGACTGACAGGAAAAAACTCTTTTGTCTGGTGTGATAATTGACATTACGTCTACTGCTTCGCCTGTATTTTCTTTAATATCTGTAAATTCTAAAATTCCGTTGACTGTGATATGCGTGCCGTCTTCAACATCTTTTACTGACTGAATAGACGGCGCAATTGTCATAAGGTATTGTTCTACTTCTGTAAATTCTCTGCTTACTGTTTTAATTTCTACCATGGTTTATTCTCCTTTTATCTCTTATTAGTTTTCTTCTGTAGTTTCTGTTTCTTCTGTTTTTTCGCCACGTTTAGGAAGAACGGTAGCATAGTGAATAAAAGTATTTTCTGACATGCCATAAAGCGTTTCAATTTCCTCTTTTGCGACAATGTGAACTGCTTTAAGTTCGTCCGTTTCGATAATAGACTTTACAACTTTGAGCAAAGCGTTATCATCTTTGTAAGTACGTGGAACGGTTACTGTTTCAGTGTAAGGCTCTCCCTGTACTACGTTTAAGCACATAACTGTTGCTTTAGTTGTTGTAATGGTTCTTGTTACCATTGGAATTCTTGCCATTTGTTTTTTCTCCTTTTCTTGTGTTTTTTGTTTACACGGTTACTGTAAAATATTAAATTGTATTTGCATTCTTGTGAATGCAGAGGACTTGCTAGAATCGAACTAGCAACGGTTGACCGTGAAAATCCTATCAGCCCTAGAGGTACGTGGGACGCAAGTTGCAACGCCCCACTATGGCAAACGTAACTGAAAACTATCTTTGTTACAAGTATAATATATCATGTTTATACGTTTTTGTCAATAGGTTTTTTGAAAAATCTTCTATAAATTTGTAATTTATATTCTTTTAATGTTTGATTTATATAAACAGTTGATGTAAGTCCTTGTTGAATATCTTCATAAATATTTGTGTATATTATTCTAATTATTGCGTCTGTTAAGTGCTTAGATTCTATATCAATAATTAGCGTATTGTCAATTATTGTAACGTTGCACTTACCTGTGATTTTATTGTTAATGCCATCTTGTATTTGCTTTTTAATCTGTTTAATTCATTCATTATTTTTCATCTCCTTTCTTTGTCCGTTATGACAACAGTTGCATATTTAAAGAATTGACTTTCTGTCATTCCTAATAAAATTTCCTCGTGTGTATTCGATTCGATATACACTAATTTATAGGTATCTGTTTCGTATATTTCTTTTAGCTTTTTTAATAAGTCAGTATCTGTATATGTACCGCCTATCTTTGCTTCAAATATTGATACCTCTGAATTTGTTACGTCAATTGCCATTACTTGCGCTGTTGTCTGCGTGATTGCGCACGTTATCATTTTTTCTTTTCTCATTCTTTTTCGTCCCTTTCTATTGTAATCTATTTTCTATCATTGTAACAAATTCACCTACACTTAAATAATGCATGTATTCATTTAATTCGCTTATTTTCAGTGTTACAAGTTTAGAATTCGGTTCAATTTTCTTAAAAGAAAATATACCATTCATAAAATAAACATAAATACCTATATTGTATAATTCAACTATAAATCTTGTTAATGGCATCTAATTCCCCTACCTTTCTACATACTATGTTTTAAAGTTAATTTAAACTAACATTGATTATGGTTAGAAATGACTAACTTTATGCATATTATTTATTTTTTCCGAATGTTTCTTTATTAGTTAAATGTATACTCCCAACAGCATTTAATCTAGGCGTTATTCCATATTTAGTGACTATATAATTTACACCTGTTTCACTGTCTGTTATTGTATAAATAAAAGCACTTCCTTAATTTATTACTACAGTATAGTTCCATTCATCATCTGATTTTATTTCTTTACCTTTACATCCTGTTAATGATGTTAAAATTATTAGACCTATAATTAATAAAATCTTATTTTTCATATGTTAACCACCCCACAATCATACCTATGATAAAACCCAAGCCAAATAATGCCATAATTTATACCTCGCCATCTTCAATAAACATATCGTTAATTTGATGTATATTATTTAAGTCTATTGTAATACCTATTTCTTCACCCGTTTCACGGTCATAAAAACCAAATTGATTATTAAAATCAGTGTACCACAAACCTGTTGATTCTGTTAATATACGCATACCATTTAGCACTAAATCACCGTAATGCTCGAATATACTAAACAGTATGTCATGTACTTCTGTTTTCTTAAATGTTCTCTTTTCTGTTAATGTAATCATATCTTTTTCCTTTCTTATTTATACGTTTACTTGTTTCAATGATATGCAAGGGATTTGAACCCTTGCTAACCTACTTAAATAATTCAAAGTTTATGTAATTAGCAATCTCTTTTCTTTCATATAATAAAGATAAATTAACTTGTGAACTTAATTCACTATACGCTATACTAAATATATCATTATCTGTGATACACATTATCGTTAATGCCTTGAATAAATAATAAGCACGTCTTACATTAGTTTTCCAAGCAGGAATATTTGAATCGTATAAATATAATGCTGTTTCAACTTCTTTTTTAATTTTAGCAATAGTGTCTTTTTGATTAATTTCTTTCATTTTATTATCTCCTTTCCTTTAATGTTCTATTTCCTTTTGACAATTATATTAACACATCTATAGGTATTGTGTTAACTTACACCACGATTCTGCTACTTTTCAGCATCTACAATTCGAAGTATATAATTGCTTATTTCTTTATATTGATGCAATTTTCTATATTGCGTTACTCTTGCTAACTCTTCGTATTCACTAAAAATGTCACTTTCAATTGCTATAAGGCAAAGCGTTCTGAATTTATAGTACGACATTCTAACATATGTTTTCCAGCCGCTGTTATTACTATTATAATATCGTATAGCATCGTCAACATCTTTTTTAATACTTAAAGCAATATCGTTTATACTTAATGTTTTCTTAAAATTAATCATAGCTTTTATATCCCTTTCTTTTATGTAATTTGTTTATTTCTTTTTGACAATTATATGATAACACGTGTACACCTATATGTCAATACTATTTGTAAATAAATGTTGCACATATTTACATCAATTATATTGTGCTATTTTCTACTTGACAAGCGCAAAGACAATGTGATATAATGGGAAAATGGTGTACCGCGTTTGATTTAAAAGGGGCAC
>OGYX01001502.1_pt1 | contig 16484 bp, 7 predicted proteins | sample 1576601 | NCBI WGS metagenome assembly OGYX01 (sample SAMEA3541561, study PRJEB24748) | human gut metagenome | biome: human gut; feature: human-associated habitat; material: faeces | place: China | collected 2012 | reverse complement strand
TGCAGAAGATGGGCTCCACCAACACCCAGATCATCCTGAACACCCAGCTGGACCGTGGTCTGGCATTCGACGAATAAGCGAGGTTTTTATGGCACATTTTTGCAAAAACTGCGGTCTGCTGACTGCCCCGTACGACGAGCGGTGCCCCAAGTGCGGCGCACCGCTGCCGCATATCCCGATGGGCGAGGCTCTGTTGGAGTCCATGCGTCAGTCCCCGGAGGGTACCGCTGAGACCGGCGAGCCGCTGTACGAGCAGGACCTGGAGGAGGACCGCATCGACGCCATGAGCCAGGGCGCAACGACGGCGGCCATGCTGCTGTTCGCCATCCCCATCGCCGGGTTCGTGCTGGCGGTGGTGTGGAGCTTTGGCGGCACGCAGGACCCTGCCCGCAGGCGGCTGGCCCGGGCATACCTGATCCGTGCGCTGGTCGTGACGGGGCTGGTCATCCTGTTTGTGGCTGTGGCCGCGATGGTGTTTACTGCCGCGCTGCACAGCCAACTGGCCTACTACTATTACCGTTGAGGAGGCGCCATGAAAGCATCTGTCATCATCCCGAACCTGAACGGCGCGGGCTGGCTGCGGGACTCCATCGAGTCCGTCTGGGCGCAGACCGAGCAGGATTTTGAGCTGATCGTCATTGACAACGGCTCCACCGACGAGAGCCTGGACATCGCCCGCAGCTACTGCGGGCGGGACCGCTACACTTTAATTGAGAACGCCGGGAACACCGGCTTTTCCCATGCGGTGAACCAGGGCATTGCGATTGCCAAAGGCGAATACATGGCGTTGTTCAACAACGACGCCTTTGCGGAGCCGGATTGGCTGGCGGAGCTGATCAAAACCGCCGACGCCGACCCGAAAATTTTTGCGGTCAGCAGCCTGATGCTGCGCTACTATGAGCCGGAGCTGGCCGACGACGCGGGCGACTACGTGACGATCCTGGGCTTTGCCTGCAAGCGCGGCGACGGCTTAAAGGCCAGCCGCTATACAAAGCCCTGCCGTGTGTTCAGCGCGTGCGGCGGCGCGGCGCTCTACCGCAAGTCGATTCTGGACGAGATCGGCGTGTTTGACGAGCTGTTTTTCGCGTATTACGAGGACGTCGATTTGAGCTGGCGTGCGAACAATTTCGGCTACAGGAACGTCTACTGCCCCACAGCCCGCTGCCGCCACATCTGCGGCGCGACCACCGGTGCGGTGCGCTACAACCCGTTTAAGAGCATCCAGAGCGGGCGCAACAGCATTCTGCTGCCCTACAAGAACCAGCCGATTTTGATGTTGGTTTTGAATTTTATCCCGATGCTGCTGGGGTATCTGCTCAAAGTGCTTATGTTCCGGCTGCGCGGCTTCGGCGGGGATTACGCGAAGGGCTTCCGCGAGGCGTGGGCGGCGCTGCCGAAGATAAACAAACCGAAATTCAAGTGGCGGAACCTGCCCAATTATGTCTGGGTGGAGTTCAGTCTGATCGCCGGGCTGTTCAAGTACATTGTGTACCGCGTGCAGCGGGCGTTGAAGATCACGTGATGGGGAGCGTGCTGCTGTGCGGGGCGTCGAGGACGCCGCCCCCTACGGTGGTGACTGCGGGCTTTCATTTTGCTGCGCTGTAGGGGCCGGGCAGTTTCCGCAGGCTCCCTTATCTCTTACTTTCTTCGAGAAGAAAGTAAGCAAAGAAGCTTTCAATATCTCAACCAAAAAGCACCTGCTGACCGGTCACACGCATACCGGTCAGCAGGTGCTTTTATTTACGCTTTAATCCTCATCCGCAAAGTTGCCCAATGCCTTTGCCTGCTCGATGACCTTGTTCTCGAGCATCTGCGGCAGGGTCTCATACCGGACGAACTCGAAGGTGAAATAGCCGCGGCCCTGGGTCAGCTGGCGCAGGAAGGTGGTGAAGTCCTGCATCTCGGCCACGGGGACCTCGGCCTCGACGACCTGCAGGCCGTCGTCATCGGGGTTCATGCCCAGCACACGGCCGCGGCGCTTCGTGACCTCGCCCATAATATCGCCGGTGTTGTCGGCGGGGACGTGGGCTTTCAATGCGCCGATGGGCTCAAGCAGGACGGGTCCGGCCTCGGGGATGGCGGCCTTATACGCGAGTTTGGCGGCCATAATGAACGCCATTTCGCTGGAATCAACAGGGTGGTAACTGCCGTCCAGCAGTGTGGCCTTCATGCCGACCATCGGGTAACCGGCCAGCACGCCGTGCTCGGCGGCCTGACGGACGCCCTTCTCGACTGCCGGGAAGAAGTTCTTCGGCACGCTGCCGCCGAACACGTTCTCGGCAAACTCGATGCCCTCGCCCTCGATGGGCTCGAACTGGATCCACACGTCGCCGAACTGGCCGTGGCCGCCGGTCTGCTTCTTGTGGCGGCCCTGCGCCTTGCAGCTCTTGCGGATGGACTCACGGTACGGCACGCGCGGATTCTCGAGCGTGATCTCGACGCCGAACTTATTCTTCAGCTTGGCCAGCGCGACCTCCAGATGCTGGGTGCCCAGACCGCTGATGATCTGCTGCTTCGTCTCGGGGTCGACCACGAACCGGATGGCGGGGTCCTCCTCGATCAGGCGGGCCAGCGCACTGCCGACCTTACCCTCGTCGCCCTTCTTGGCGACCTTGACAGCCATGCGGTAGCTGCTGATGGGGTACACAGGTGCGGGCAGCGCCACAACGCGGGCGGGGTCACACAGAGTATCGCCGGTCTTGGCGGTGGCCAGCTTGGCAACTGCGCCGATGTCACCGGCGGCGATTTCGGGCGTGTCGGTCTGCTTTTTGCCGCAGACGGTCAGCGTCTTGCCCAGGCGCTCCGGCTGGCCGGTGCGGGCGTTGACGGCGTTGCTCGTCGCGGTCAGCCTGCCGGACAGCACCTTAATAAAGCTCAGTTTGCCGACAAACGGGTCGGCCACAGTCTTAAAGACGTAGGCGCACAGCGGGGCAGCAGGGTCGGCGGTGATCTCCACCGGCTCGCCGCCAGACTCGCCCACGGCGGACGCGGTGTCCGCGCCGGGCAGCAGCACGTTCATGTTGTAGAGCAGCATATCCAGCGCCTGCGCGTTGACCGCGGAGCCGCAGAACACGGGCGTGATCTGGCCGCTGCGCACGCCGGAGGCCATGCCCTGGACGATCTCCTCTGTGGTGAAAGCCTCACCCTCGAAGAACTTCTCCATCAAAGCCTCGTCGGTCTCGGCGATGGCCTCGCTCATGGCCTGGATCAGGCCCTCAAAACGGTGGCCGATGTCGGGCAGGTCGATCTGGACCTGCTTGCCGCCTTCGTATTTGAAGGCCTTCTGGCTGAACAGGTTGATGTAGGCGACGGTGCCGTCGTCCAGACGGACGGGCACGACGCAGGGGCAGACACTGGGGCCGAACTTAATTTTCATCTGCTCCAGGATCTTAAAGTAGTCGGCGTTTTCCAAATCAGCCTTGGTGACAAAGATCATCCGCGCCTTGTTGTTTTTCAGCGCCAGCTGGTACGCCTTCTCGGCACCGACGGTCACGCCGGAACGCCCGGACACACAGATCAGCACGCTCTCGGCGGCCATGATGCCCTCGGCAGCGCCGGTCTCAAAATCAAACAGACCCGGTGCGTCGATCAGGTTGTACTTGATGCCCTCGTACTCGACGGGGACAACGCTCGAGTTGAGCGATGCCTTGCGGCGGATCTCCTCGGGGTCAAAGTCGCTGACGGTGGTGCCGTCCTCGACACGGCCCATACGCTCGGAAGCGCCGCTCATGTACAGCAGTGCCTCGGTCAGCGTCGTTTTGCCGCAGCCGGCGTGGCCGGCCACCAGAATGTTGCGGATGTCTTTGCTTGCGTAGCCCATGGATCGTCAAACCTCTTTTCGCGCCGGGGCTGCTTCCGGCAGCCCTGCGGCGTAGAATTTCATTGCGGCGCAGTGATTATTGAACACTCCCGCCTGTTTGATACTACTTTACCACATTGTTGTGGAAATTTAAACAGTTTTTTCGGATTTTTTGTAAAAATTTTTAGGCAAAAGATTGTGGAAAGTGTAAAAAATCGTTCCTCGACATACAGCGAGTGTAGGGGGCGAGCATTGCTCGCCCGCCAACTTGGCGCAGCATCGTCTTTTCGGGAAAATATATCACAGGGCAAACGGGCACGGGCGGGCAATGCCCGCCCCTACCAATCGTTTCTTTGCCGGTCCGTGCAGCAAAAAAAGCCGCACAGCTTTCACTGTACGGCTTAACGGCTCACTTATTTTTCCTTCCTCGCCGTCTTTTTGCGGCGGCGGGCGCGCCCGCTGTCGGCCTTGGCCTCGGGAACATAGAGGCTATAGCTCAACAGGTAGCGGCCATGGGCAGGGATGCGGTAGAATGCGGCCTTGATGCGCTCCAGCGGGCTGGTGCCGCTCTCGGCGGTGCTGCCGCTCAGCATAACAACATACTGCATATCGGTGTAGCGGGCGCCCACATCGCACTGGCGCAGATTCGTGCGGATCAGATCGCCCAGCTGCTCCACCATCAGAGCGGTCTCGGCAGCATCGGTGTTCTGGCTGGGAGCCACGGTCAGGATCGCCAGGAATACCTGCAGACCGTAGCGGACCTGCACGCCGCGCTGTACGCGGTAAATTTCCTTGAACGTCTCAAAGTCGCAGATACAGGCCCCCGTGTTGTCGGTATCCGGCAGGGCAGAGATCAGCTTGGAGACCTCACTCTCCATATTGCGGTCTGCCTGGCGCATCTGGCGGTAGGCAGAGCCTGCGCGGCCCGGCTCAATGGCATGATGCAGGCAGCCCATGGCGCTGCCGCGGCGTGCCAGATCCTCTGCCTCCTCGTGGCGGCCCAGCGTCTCCAGCGCGACGATCTTTTCCAGATAAAGGCGCTCCTCGTAGGGGTCCAGCTCCAGCGCACGGGTACACAGCGTAACGATGCGGGTGCTCTCGCCCCATTTTTTGCAGAGCTCCAGCAGGTTTAAAATGGCTGTGCGGTACTGCCCGTGCAGACGCACGCTGACGCTTTCGACCCACGGCTCGGACGCAGACTGCGGCAGCAGCCGCCCGTCGTACAGGTTGACGATCTGTTCATAAATGCGGCTGCGCTTCTCGGCGTCGCTCTCCTTGCGGGCCAGCTCCGACAGGTCGTTGACCTCAAACACATCCACGCTACAGTCCAGATGGGGGTTCCACTGGTAGTAGCCGCGGCTGGTCACGATGCAGCCCTTCATCTCATCCAGACCCTCCGCGTCGATCATAAGGCGGAAGCGATGCAAGATGGCGCGCAGGGCCATGTCCGGGTTGGTGGACCGCTCCCCTGCCCACAGGGTATCGGTCAGTACCTTGTGGGAGACGCGTTCCCCGCGCCGCAAAACGAGATACTGCACCAGCGCCGTTGCCTTGCGGGACTGCGCCAGCTGTGCCAGCACGGGCTTGCCGTTCACACGGATCTCAAAGCCGCCCAGCATTTTGATTTCAATTGTTGCCATCCTAGTCATCCTCTCTGCTCTGATGCACATGACGTTCCTGCATTTTGTCCGGCACACAGGTATTCATGTTTTAAAGTATAACAAGTCCATTTGAATTTGTCCAGTACATCCGCCGGGATTGTAATATACTTTTCAAAAATCGTCCCGGAGGGCACCGCTCACGACTCCGACGATGCCTTGCCGTCCCAGGTGCCGGGTTTATACAGGATGACCGGCTCACCGGGCAACTGCACAATGGCTTTTTGGGTGCATAGCGGCACGATCTGGTTGTCGGCGTCCCGCTTGGCCACAGTCAGCACCACCGTCATAGCCGTAATGCGCGGGGTCTTGGTTTCGTCGCCGTCCTGCGTCCAGCTGCGGGCGTAGAAATGCAGATCGCTGATGAACAGCCCCATATAGGCATCCCGGGGATAGGCCGTTGTGTAGCCGTAGGCAACGTAGGGCCGTGTGACCGTCTCGGTACCGTCCTCGGCCTTGTCCTTTTTTGTGTGCTGCGGGTTGCCGTAGTGCCCGGCGTCATTCAGTTCATCGCGGTAAAACCGCATGTGCAGGTAGCCGTTCAGCGCATTGGCCTGTCCCGGTGTCAGCAGCGCTGTGCCGTCTGTCTTTGTCAGCGCCGGCACACAGTCCTTGTCGATCAGCTCAATGTGGTTGGGGTAGACGCTGAATTCCAATGCCGTGCCCTCGCTGTAGTCGTTACCCTTGGACGCAAAAACCTTATCCAGATTGTCCGATTCCGTCGCGCCGTCGGTGAAGCGGATATAGCCGTTCGCCTCGAGCACCTCGCCGCGGATCGTCTCAATGAGCGCATCGGCCAGATTTTGCGCGCGGGTCTGCTGCTGGATGTCCATGTACGCCTGTGCGCTGGGCTGTATCAGCGTGACCGCCGCCAGCGTAAAGAGCGACAGCAGCACCATGCAGACGATCAGCTCCACCAGCGTTGTGCCGTTCTGGTTTTTCAAACGCTGCTTCATGGGTTGGTCGTCCCTTCTGCCGTGCTCTTGCTGTAGCGGTAAAACTTGTGCTGTTCCGTCGTTTTTTGGCCGTTTTCCGTAACTTCCGCGCTTGTCTCCACGCTGTCCAGCTTGACGCCGTTCACCGTAAATTCACCGTAATCGCCAAAGGAGAACGCCAGCCCTTCCCGCTCCTTCACCCAGTTTGGGGCCGCGTTATTGGCCGGGTACAGCCCGGCGCAGAAGGCATAGGCTGTCTCCCGCAGCGACTCGGCCTTTTGGGACATGGCGCGGGCGTACCGCAGCGAAACGACGAACATCGACGTAAAAATCATCAGCAGCAGGAACGACACAAGCACTTCCACAATGGTCTCGCCGCGCTGACTTTGTAAAGTATGTTTCATAGCGGGTCACTCCTGTGTTGTGCCGGTGCTCTGTTTGGCACCGCGGGTGTAGGTGATGGAATCGGGCTGCTGGCTGGTGTCGCAGTGGAACGTCAGGCGGTTGCTGTCAATGTTGCCGCCAGTAATGGTCAGGTCACCACTGCCGGGGGCGTAGAACGTCAGGTCGCTAATACGGTAATACTTTGTTGTACTGTCTTTTATTGTGTAATACACCTTGGGGAATGTATTGTTTTTTGCCTGGCTGCCGTCGCTGTCGTACTTCACTGTGCGGTCATAGGTCCGCGTGAAGGCAAAGCTCTCGCCGTTTTTCGTGACTGTCACCGTAATGTCCAGCTGTAAATCGACGATTGCCATGCCTCCACGGCCTTCGCCGCCCTCCCAAGGCGTAATCTCACCAAGCAATGCGCTGGCCGTGTCACTGTTCGCCGTCTGGTTCAGCTTGTCGGCACCGTCGCCCGGGCGGCGGCGCAGTGTTACCGTGATGGCCTCGGCCCCGCCATCAGGCTGGCTGCCGTTCGGTTTCCAGGCGAACTCTTTGGGCTGGGATTCCAAATCATAGATGTCCTTGCCGTAGCTTTGGGAGAACATGAACTGCTCATTGACGAACTTGGCAAAGCTGCTGTCCTTCTTGTTCAGCTCCCCTTCCAGCACGTCGGAAAAGCTGGTTGCCAGCTGGTAGGCTTCCTGTTCCAGCAGCTGGCGGTTGGCATTGGCCGTCAGCACGGAGGCCGCATAGACCAGCGCTGCCGACAGCGCCACAAACAGTGCGCCGATGCAGAGGACCAGTATCATCGAAAGTCCCTGCTCCCCGCGCAGAATGCTGCGTGCCCTGCGGTGCATAATGCCACCTTCTTTCCTGAAATAAAATTACGATGCGTCGCTTGTTTCCGTCTGTTTCGGGGGCGCGGTTTCCGCAGCGTCCGTCTCATCCGGGGCAGCGGCGGTCTCCGGGGTTGTCACGGGCAGTGCCGCACGGGCCCGCATCAGGACCGGGGGCACGCTTGCGGGGGCGCTTTCCGCCGCCGTGCTTTCTGCAGTCTCGGCGGGCGCGACGCTCTCCGCGGAGTCCATACTCTGGGCATCCTCCGTCGCATCGGCGGTGTTCGTCTCGTTGACGGGGACCTTGACCTTGCCGGACGCAACGGTCTTACCGTTGTCATCCGAGTGCGCCAGCGTCTGCAGCGTCACACTTGCGGTGAACTTTTGCAGCTCGAGCGAATCGTCCTGTACCTTTTCCTGCAGCTCGGGCAGGGTGATGCGGTAAACAGGCTCGGCGCCGTCCTCCTGCACCAGCTCCAGCATGGGAACCGTCTGTGCCTTGTAGTACAGCGTACCGCCGTCCTTTTCCACCGTGCCGGTGACGTCATAGGGTTGCGATTCCCAGCCGGTCAGGTTGTTATCTTTGTCGTAGACAGGCTCAACGCTCAGGTCGTACCAGATGCGGGTCTTGCCGGTCTCCTTGTCCACAACGGTGGTCTGCTTTTCAAGCTCCGTCGTTTCGTCGTTATAGGTCTTGGTGACGGTCTTGATTTCCCCGCGCTTATGCGTGACATTGCCGTCTGCGTCCTTCACGTCCCTGTCGTAGGTCGTCACCGTAATGATATAAGGCTGTTTCTTCGTACTATCCAGCGGCGTGACGGTAAAGGTATAGCTGTCGGTCAGGTTGCGCACCGTGCCGTCGGCCTGGGTGTACTTGTTCACCGCGGTCCACTCCACCGTAAAGCGGCGCAGCTCCAGCGGGGCCGTACCGCGATTGCCCTTACACTCGGGGTCGTTGTACAGGTTGACCTCCTGCGTGTAAACGGCATTGCCAAGCGCGCGTTCCGGTTCGGCAGCGTCCACGGGGGCGTCCAGCGTGATGGCCGGCAGCTGCGCATTTGCGGCATCCTGCTGCAGGATGTAGAACCAGTTCGACGCTGTCCTGCCGTCGGTGGGCATAACGCGCACCGCGGGCAGCAGGTATTGTTTTGCATGGTCGGGCGTCAGCGTAAAGCCGTTGCCGTCGGGCACAAAGGTATAGCTGGCGGTGGTGTCGTTGGCGCTGGCGCTCCCGCCCACCGTGCGGCTGTCCTTCGGGATGACCAGCTCGGCGTCGCCGCTGTTCAGCATCTCGTCCAGTGCTTTGGTCAACTCCTGCTGGGCCGTGTACTTGGCCTGTCCGGTGGACTGTTCCTGCCAATCCTTGGCCAGTTTGGCAATTTCTGTATACTTGGCCTCATCGCTGAAGATATAGCCGGTAAAGTAGACATTGCCCTGTGCGGCTGCGTTCAGCGTCATGTTGACCTTGAGGTCGTTCAGGAACGTCTCCTGATTCGGGCTGTCGGGCGCAAAGCTGCTGGCCATAACCTTGGGCGCAGCGGCGCGGCTGACGATGGCCTCGGGCTGGCTCAACGCGCCGTCCGGGCCGTCAAAGCAGGTATTGTTATCAGCCTTGCCGCGGGCAATGACGCGGAAGCGCAATGCCTTGCCCTGATACTGCTCCAGATCCAGCGTCAGGCTGCCGACGTTGTCCGTGGTGGGCAGCGTCAGCACAGTTTTGCCGTTGGCATCGACGACGCACAGGTCATAGTGGCCAATGCGCGCGTCGTCGGACGGCGACCAGCTGACCGTGTAGAGCAGGGCATCCGCGTTGTCGGTCTCGCCGTTGACGCGGGTGATGGAGCTCGGCGCGCTGATGCCGGGCAGGCGCTGCTTAACGCTGTAATCCGCCACAGCGGACGCGCCGATTTCGGTGGTGTTGGCTGCCGCCACGCGGGTGACCTCGAGCCGGACCTTGTCATAGCGCCAGCTGTCGCTGCCGTTGGCCAGCATGGTATCCACGTTGACAGGCAGGGTAAAGCTGTTGCTGCCGCTGCGCTGAACCTTATCGGCCAGATTTACGCCGTCCTTCAGCGCAATTTGCTCCTGACCTGTCACTTTGCCGTCCGCGTCCGTCAACAGGCCGTAGAGCTTGATGCTGTAGGTCGGCGTTTTCGCGTCCATGTCCTCTTGCGTCCAGTTGAACGTATAGGTCAGCTGATTGTTGTTATCCACTACGCCATCCTTAATAGTTTCGGCCAGCGTCGGGGCTTTCAGGACATTCAGGTTCAGCTGCTTGAAGATGATCTGCGGGGTCGTTACCGTGGCCTGTATAGCCCAACCCTGGTCATCGGTGCCATCGGTGCGGTTCACGTCGGAGAAGCAGAGCGGCGTCAGATGGGCATAGGTATAGCTGTGCTCGCCCGTGCGGACGATCTCATAGCCGTTCTTCCACCAGATTTCTTTGTTGGTGTCGTTTGTCTCGCTCGCGTGGCTGGCGATGGCTGCGGACACTTCGTCCGCCGTGGCATCCCAGCGATACTTCATATCGCCCTTGCCGCTGGTGACGGGCACCGCGACAACGAGGAAGTCGGTGTAGTTCGTCATAGCATCCGACGGCAGGCTGTTCAGGTTGAAGGTGACGGGAGACCCTGTCACAATGCCCTCCCGCGCGGCCAGCGTGATGTACTGGCCGTTCAAAGATACGCCGTTGACTTCGTCATTGCCCAGATATTTTGCCAGCAGCATGACGCGGTAGGTCGGGCTGCCGTGCTCGCTGCCGTTCTTGACTCTCGGGGTAAAGCTGAACTTCACGGTTGCTTCAAAGCTTTCCGCTGTCTGGCCGGTGTAGGTCACAAACTCCGTGCTGCCGTCCTTGTTCAGCGTGCCCAGCGGCAGACCGTCCTCGTCCTTGGCAGAGCCCGGATTGTCTCGCCACTGGGACGGGAGATAGGTCTCTGACTTGTACTGGGCCGAGCGCAGATACTTTGTACTGCTGCTGTTGTCCGGGGTTGCCAGCGCCGTAAGCGTCAAAGTGCGTTCCAAATTTTGGGTCAGGCGGATGTACTGCTTGCCATTCTGTCTGCTGAAATAATAAGTATACCTTCCATCGGTCAGCTTAACGGTCCATGCCTCGTCTGTCGGGTATTCGGTGTAGTTTTTCAGCACCGCGACAACCTCATACTTGAATTCTCTCCGTTTTTCATCCGGCGTCTGGCACTGATTCCAGTCAAAGCCGCCGTTCTTGCGTTTGACCAGCCGGAACTCAATCTCCGGTTTCGGCAGGGCGTGCATAAAGGTCTGCACGCCGCTGGTGTTGGGGTTATCAGGCTGATTCGGGTCGTTGTTGGTGTTGTAGGGCGTTACACGCACGACGAAGTAACCCGTCCACGCTTTATCAGCCACAAAGGTATAGCTGCGCTGGTAGACGTCCGCTTTCAGATAGGGAACTGCATCCGGTGCGACAGTACCCGCATCGTTGCAGGGCAGAATTTCAACACGGTAGTAAGCGGCGGGGCTGGCTGTCGTGTCGTTCGGCTCGTCCCACGTCACTTCATAACGGCCATAGACGTTGTTGTCCGCGTCCTGCACCTGGCTGGCCTTGACGTGGATTTCTCCCGGCTTGGCGGGCTTGGTGCTGTCCAGCACGTACTTATAGTAGTTCTGGATGACCTCGTCCGTGATGTCCTCATTGTCCGGTTCGCCCTTGCGGTTGTCCTTGGTCGTCTGTGCGTTTTCACCGTAGACCAGTAGCAGCTGCCCGCGCTCACCGCCGTTGGCATCGTAGATATAACGCCGCGTCGATTTTTCACCAAAAGACTGCCCGGTCTTGACACCAATATAGCCCGTGCTGCCTGTTAGTTTTGTAATGTCGTAGCTGATTTGTTTGCCGTCGCTGCTTGTGGGCAGCATAGCAAAATAGGCATCGTCCGTTCCACCACCTGTATCCTTACCGATGAAGAGTCTGCGGCTGCCGGACTTGGTGTTTTCCTGCCGCTCGGTAAAGTTACTGTTCTGCGTGCCCCAGTTGATGCTTGTGGACAAGCCGGTTGTGATGCGCGTCAGGGTTCTGTCGGTTACGCCCGTAGCGGTTTGGGATTGACCTTGTATTTTCTTGTAGCTATTGGCAAAGGCCGCGCCGGAATCGATATAGTAGTTGTTATGACCCTCGATGTGTTCGCCATAAACAACCGTACCGTCTTTCATTGTCAATTCTGTGGACGAACGCTTGTCATAGGCAACAGGGTGCCAATCGTCCTTAACGACAGAGAAGCAGTTTGTGATTGTTGTGGGGGCTACACTGTAGCCGCCCATGGACCGGCTGCCGACAATACCGGCAATCCAGTAATATTTACCATTATTAGTGCTGTCATTATCGCCTTTTCCGGTTTGGGTCGTCATATTGGTGGTAAAGTTGCGGCACCGGTCAATATTGATGGTAACATACGGGATGGTTTTAAACTGGGCATTCCCATTGTAGCCGTTACCTTTTTTTACGCTGCTGACATTCGGATTGTCCACGCCATCCCACGGGCCCAAGTAAGCAAAAATGCCGACAGCCATCGATCTGGCTTGAATGCTTACAGTGCTGCCGTTGACACAGTCATACAGATCGATTGTCATAATGTCGGTGGCGTTCTTCATCTGCACTTTGCCAAAGATGCCGCCGATGTCGTTTGCGCTGCTCCAGCCATCAATAGACGACTTCATCGAGCCATGGTTCTGACAGGACAGGACGTTGACCGACGTGTTGGAGACAGGCGCATCATAGTAAGCCACAATACCGCCCATTGTACCGCAGTCACTGCCGCCGTCGTTGAAGTTCGTCTTCAGATCGCCGAAGTTGTAGCAGTTTTGCAGCGTGCCGCCGTAGTTCGTCCAAAGCGAAATGACGCCGCCCGCATTGCCGGAACGACTGTTATAGACAGAGCCGAAGTTAATACAGTTTGTCAGCGTCCACCGGTCACCACTGCGGTTGTTCTGGTTGCAGATGATGCCGCCAACCTGCACATTGAAGCGGTTTGTGGAATCATAGTAATTAACATCATCGCGGTCATTGGCATCGCTTTGGGAAATATCACCCCTTTGGGTCGCGTTATTGCCCGTTTTCCAGAACGTCCGGCGGCTGAATCGACGCACGGCAGCGCAGTTTACCACAGTATCCAGCGCACTTGTGCCGGTCACATTGGATTCGTTCTGTCCTACGATGCCGCCAACGGTGGTATCATCGCGGGCTGCGTTATCCGCATAGACGAACCACTTACCGCTGGCCGTGCTGCTGATGCTGCCGTTCAGGCCGTTGAATCCGGTAATTCCGCCCAAGTGACCGCTGGCAAGGTTGTTCATATCCTTATTGCTGCCGCGCAAGCCGACAAGCAGATCGTTAGCGGCCAGACCCGTGTCGCTGTAAACGTTCGTGTAGCCCTTATTCGTCACAGTGTCAACGCCCTTGAGATCCACAAAGTTGGACACATAGCTAACTGTAGCGCCCGTCCCATTTACCGAGTTGCCGCGCAGCGCAGCGACAATTGCATTGGTGTCTCCGTCAGCGATCCACTTTTTCAACTCGGGCATCAAATCGGTCTGCACAGTTTTGCTGCCGCTGCCCTTGATAGTGCCGTTGTTGGAGCCCGCAACGCCGCCCACAAAGCCGTAACGCGCCGTGATGATGCTGCCCGCGCCGTTGCTGCTGCTCTCGGTGGCGACATAGCTGTTGGCGATTTCGACATTGTTGCGGCCCGCAATGCCGCCCACATGGCTGGCACTGGCGAGCTTTTCGTCTGCGGTCTGGGTCGTGGTGATGTTGCTGATACCGCTGACCTGCAGTTTGATGTATTTGACCTCACAGCCGGTGATTTTGCTGTTGTTCAGACCGGCAATGCCGCCCACCGTGCTGCCGGTGCTGCGTGCACCGACGGAGACAAGGCCGTCCGCGCCCGCGTCGCCGCCCATCGTGCCGGAATAGGTACACTGCTCCAGGGTACCGTCGTTCTGGCCTGCGACGCCGCCCAAATTTGTATATTTATCAAGATTTTGTGTAAGGTCCAGCAGAACGTCGGTGCTGCTGACCTTGCCGTCCGCCGTAGTGCGGCCCACCGCGCCGCCCAGCGTGACGGTGTTGGTGCCCGCGCGCAGACCGTCGTTCAGCGCCAGCGCGCCGTTTTCGACCTGACAGCCGGTGACGGTGCCCTCGTTCATGCCCGCAAGGCCGCCGATGGTGACTGCCGGGGTGCTGAACTGCACCTTGGCGTTTGCCGCCAGCTTCACATTGCGGATGGTCGCGTCCTTGCGGTTGTACGCCGCAATGGCACCGATGCTCTCCGACGTGCCGATGATCGTGCAGCCGCTTACGCTGCTGTTGTTTTCCAGTCCGGTCTCCTGGCCGATGGTGCCGAAGTTCGTGGCCGTGACGCCGCCCGCCGTGCCGTTGGCCGCGGTGACGTCGGCCTTGACCTGCACATTCTCAATGGACGCACCGCTGCTATTATTGCCCGCGATGCCGCCCGCCTCGCCGTTGGTGGCGTAGACTGCGGCGGCATTGCCGGACGCATGGCTGCAATAGCTGATCGTGCCGCCTTCGTCGTTCACGCCCGCAATACCGCCCGCATATTTTGTGCTGGCGCGCACTGAGGCACGGTTTTCCACACGGGTGATTTCGGCACGGTTCGTACCGGCCACGCCGCCCGCGTAGTTGGCGGCAGTGACGCTGCCGCTGACCGCGCCGTTGGCGTTTTCAGCGCTGTAAATACTGCCCTTATCCGTATTGATACCGGCCACGCCGCCCGCATACTTGTTGGCGGTGACACTGCTTTGCAGCTGGCCGGACAGCGAGATATTGCCGACGTTGGCACCGGCCACGCCGCCCGCATACCGGTTGGCCTCCACCGCGCCAGTGCTGTTGTTGTTCCCCGTGCAGATGATGAGGCCCTTGCTTGCCGCAGCGTCATCGCCCAGGTTGACGCCCGCAATGCCGCCGACACAGCTGTCGCCGCGCACGGCGCAGCCCTGCGCCGGGTAGGCAGACTGAATAAGACCGCCGTTGACGCCCGCAACGCCGCCCAGATAGGTATACCTGGTTTCACGGTTGCCGAGGGACGCCTCCATGCTGCCGCCGGTGATCGTGCCATCGTTCCAGCCCGCAAAGCCGCCCGCGGCGCACTTGTGAGCCACTGTGCCGTAGTTTGTGCAGTTTTCCAGCACCGTGTTGGGTGTGGCATAGCCGATGATACCGCCCGCCAGTGCGCCGCACGCGGTGCCAAAGTCATAGCGGTCACCGGCCAGTTCGCTCAACAAAACGCCGCCTTTAAACGCGCCGTTGGACGGGTTCAGGCCGCCGACGGACAGGGCGTTCTGCGTTGCGCCGTTGGTTGCATTTTGAATCGTCAGCTTCGTGTCAGCGTCGTTTGCGCCGACGATGCCGCCGACGTAGATGTCGGCCTGCAGGTTGAGCTTGTTCCAGAAATCGGTCAGGATGATTGGGGTATTCGTTTCCGTTTTCACGTCGGTGCTGTCGGTCAGCACGCCGGTGTTCTCGTCAATGGTCGGCAGCAGCGCCGCCAGCGTGACGTCCGCGGGCTTGGCCGCCAGCAGACGGTTGTAGCCGATGATGCCGCCCGCGACGGCGTCCGCCTCGACGCGGCCCGAGGCCACATCTGTTATAAACGCGCCGCCGTCCGCCATGGTGAAGTTGCCCACCGGCAGGTTGGCGCCAATGACGCCGCCGACAAGCTGCTGACCCGCCACGCGGCTGACCTTCACAGTGGCGGAGGGCAGCGTGGAGGCGCAGTTCAGGCCGATCATGCCGCCGACAGCCTTGCCCGCCGCCACGATCTGGCCGCTGATGGTCAGGTTCTGACCGGAGGAGTTGGAAATCTCGGCCTTTTCATCGTTATAACCGGCCACGCCGCCCACGTAGTTGTTGCCGTACAGGATGGCACCCAGCGTCGGGGTGCCGCTCTTATCCCACGTCACAACGCCTTTTTTTCCGTTGCAGCCCGCGATGCCGCCGACGTAGTCGGCGTAGCCGCCCGCGGATCTGCTCAGCTCCTCTAGCAGGTTGATGCGGCGGGTGTCGGTGGCGTTGTCGCCGGACATACGGTTGGCGCAGTTCTGCACGGTGGCTTTGGCAGTCTTGTCTTCACTGCCGCCCCAGCCGGCATCATTGACGCCGACGATGCCGCCGACGTAGGCCGCGTTCTTTCCAAAGGCCGCGACCAGACCCGTATTGGTCATGCCGTTGATTATGCTGTTGCTGCCGTTGACCGACACGATGCCGCCGACGTAGCGGCTGCCAAAGACGTCACTGCTGTTCGTATCGTTCTGTTTTACGCCGCTGCCGGTAAAGCCGCCTGCCAGACCGCCCACAAACCGGCTGCCGAGCACGTAGCCCTTGCCGGTCTTGCAGTCGTCCAGCGTAATATCCTTGCCGTAGCCGACAAGGCCGCCGACGAAATCACCCTTGAGGGGGCTGGCGTCGGTCAATGTCCCGGTTTCGTCGAAGCCCGCCTTGACCTGCTCCTTGAGCTGGGTCTCGGTCAGGTCGCTGCGGGTCACGCTTTCGCAGCCTTGCAGGGTCACGCCCCTGCCGTAGCCCGCAATGCCGCCGAAGAACTGCCCCAGCACCAGGCTGCGCGCATCGCCCGCGGTATCGCCCTTATAGTTGGCGCCCGCGCTGACCGTGCCGTTGTTCCTCAGGCCCGTCAGGCTCGGCGTGCTGGTATTTGCGCCTGTCGCAAACAGGTTGCCGACGATGCCGCCCGTAAAGCCGTTGCCGGTCACAAAGCCGTTGTTGACGATGTTCGTATCACCGTTCGTTTTCATCTGGGCCGCGTCCACCGTGCCAAACACGCCGCCCACGCCGACGCTGCGCCAGAGGGAGCTCTCGCCATCC
>OGYX01001492.1_pt1 | contig 16558 bp, 5 predicted proteins | sample 1576601 | NCBI WGS metagenome assembly OGYX01 (sample SAMEA3541561, study PRJEB24748) | human gut metagenome | biome: human gut; feature: human-associated habitat; material: faeces | place: China | collected 2012 | reverse complement strand
ATGGCGCTGCTGTGACTGGTTGGCAAGATATTGATGGAAAACACTTGTACTTCACTGAGACCGGTCTCTATGCACATAATGGTATCTATTCAATCAATGGTAAGAATTATCTATTTGATCCTAAGGGACAATTAGTCAAGGATGCTTATGGCGATGTTGTTAAGCCAGGGTTTAAAGTGAGGTTTAAATATACCTACCGAACTAATGCAGATGGCGAAGTCCTAACTGGTAAACAAATTATCGATGGAACAGAGTATGTCTTTGCTTCAGATGGTCATGTTGTCGATGGTGTCATAGGTTATAACGGCAAACTTTATCTAGTCAAAGATAGTAAAATACAAAAAAACTATTTTGGAGCCTTCTTTTCTAAAAACGAAATTTTGGGTGGAATTAATTTCACTGGAATCTATGGAACTGATGAAAACGGTGTCCTCCTAGAGGGTGTCCAACGAGGCTTAGATGGTCAACTGCACTACTTCCAACCAAAGGTGGAAAGTATTAACAAGCCTACGTGGAAAGAAATCGATGGCAAGCGTTATCGTCTAACAAAATGGTATCTTCCTGAACACCATGCTGGTATGTACACCACTATTATCCTCACTAATGATACTTTGAAAGTCGATGACAAGACCTATACGATTGATAATGAGGGAGTTGCAACTGAGTTTACGGCCAAAAACCAATTTATTCGTGATGACAATTGGAACTGGTACTACTACGATACTGATGGCAAGGTCCTAACTGGTCGTCAAACCATTGATGGTGTTCAACTCTACTTTGATGCTAACGGTAAACAAGCTAAAGGTACTTTGATTGACATTGATGGTGACACTTACTACTTTGATAAGGATAGTGGGGCTATGTGGACCAATCGTAGTCTAACTCTCAATGGAATGACCTACGAAATTGATGATCAAGGACGTGTGACATCGTCACTTCGAAATACCTTTGTTCAAGATAAGGATGGTGACTGGACCTACCTCAAGGATAAAGGGCAAGTAGCTACTGGATGGCAGACTATTGACGGTGTCCAACTCTACTTTGATGGCACTGGAAAACAAATCAAAGGTGAACGTATCCTTATAGATGGAAAATACTACTATTTCGATAAGAACAGTGGCGAACTTCTCCGTAATGCATTCCATTCCTTTAATTCATATATTCACTACTTTGGCAATGATGGAGCACAAGTTTTTGGCTGGTACACAATAAACGATTACCGTGTTTACTTTAAGGAAGACGGTCTACAAGCTAAAGATAATGTCCTTTTAATTGACGGAAATTATTATTATTTCAATCAAGATGGCCAACTTCTTGTTAATGGTTCCGCTAAATCATATAATAGTTTATATCTTGCAGATTCAGAAGGAAAATTATTAACCGGTTGGAGAGAGATTGACGGTAAGACCTATTACCTAAATCCAAGCAAACAATATCGCTACTCTAACACAACAGAAACCATAGACGGAAAGACTTATCTTTTCGGTTCTTACGGAGAATTGTTACGAAATGACACTAACTACGGACACGCTTCGGATGAAAATGGAATCGTTCGAACAGGATTCTACCGTACTGATAAAGGCTACCTCTGCTATCTTGAGCCAAGAGTAATCTCTTACTACCAACCAACTTGGAAGGAAATTGACGGTAAGCTCTATCACTTCGAAAAATCAACTTCATTAGGTAAAGACCTTAACGGTTCTCCAATCACAACCAATGCAACCCTTGAAAAAGATGGCAAAACTTATGTCATTGATGAAAATGGTGTGGCCACTGAGAAAGTGAATTAAAGGGTAAAAGCCTAAAACTTTTCTTTTTCATAATCTCCTAAAATCCAGGGCTCAGGTCCTGGATTTTTTTGTGTAAACATCTACTTCTCTCAAACGTCTCTATTGCACTATTTATTGAAACTATAATTATGTATGCGTTTTCTATTGAGTTTGTTAGAAAATAAGGGTAAGATATAATCATAAATTAATCTTTGGTATTAATCTCGTTGATTCTTTCACGATGTGAGTATGCCAAGTCACCATAATAAGGGGGAAATTTATGGAAAACAAAGTTCGTTTCAAGCTTCATAAAGTTAAGAAACATTGGATTACAATCGCTGCTTCAAGTTTGGCTATCGGAGCTTCACTAATTGGACTAGGACAGGTCGGAGCTGATGAAGTCAAACCAGAAACGACTGCTGTTAACAGTCCTGAAAATGTCGTCTCTGACATCAATCTTGAGACAAGTGCTAGCCTTATAACAAGAACCGAAGTAGCTCCAACAAGCACTACTGTTGAGAAAGCTTCTAGTGAAGCAGTATCTTCTGACACTACATCTACGAATGTCGCTACTCAGCCAACAGAAACAACTGCTACACAGCCTGCTGACGAGACTGATAAAAAGCTTAAACCCGCTCAATCTGGTGAGACAGCTACAACCGATAGAAGTGTTGAAACCACATCTGAAAAAAGCGATAACGTAACTCCTTCACAAGAAACACCTTCCCAAGGTGGCAAGTTCACTTCTGATGACCAAGGCAACTGGTATTACCTAGACAGCGAAGGCCACAAACTAACAGGCCCACAAACCATCGACAGCTTTAACCTCTACTTCCATGACAATGGCATCCAGGCAAAAGGTGAAAAGGTGACCATTGATGGCAAAGACTACTACTACGACAAAGATAATGGGCGTAAAGTAACTGATACAAGCATTGAGGTAGACGGTAAAACCTATTTAGCAGATGCTGATGGCATCCTTACCGAAAAAACGCAACTACCAACCCAGGTTGTAACTGGTGGTCATTTCCAATCTGATAACCAACAAGACTGGTATTACTACACTGCCAATGGTGAAAAATTGACGGGTTGGCAAAATGTTGATGGTGTCATCCTTTATTTTGATAAAGATGGTAAACAAGTCAAAGGACAAAAACAAGAAATCGACGGCAAGCACTACTATTTTGCCTATCATAATGGTGCCTTAATGACTAATCAATGGTATGAACATATCATCTTTAATGGTTATAGGACCAATCCAATGTATACGCACCTCTTTGAATATCTAGGAGAGGACGGTGCTCCCGTTACAGGTTGGCATACAATCGATAACAAACGCTACTACTTCCAATCAGACGGCCTGAGAGCTCAAAACGATGTCGTAACCATTGATGGGAAGAAATATTTGTTTGATTATGACGGTCAATTGGTTAAGAACACGTATGGCATCGTTGAAAGACCTTCTATGTTTTTCTCTAGTAAAACAACTTACCACACTGATGCTGACGGCGTCATTCAAACCGGTAGACATATAATTGATGGTAAGGAATACATTTTTTCTGAAAATGGAGTTGTCCTAAACGGTATTATCACTTTTGAAAATAAAGATTATTTTGTCATTAATAGTGTAGTCCAAAAAAATAGCCTTAAAGCCTACTTTGCACCTGTTGTCTATAACAATGAAGGTATTTTTAATGGAATCTATGGCACTGATGAAAACGGAATTGTCTTAAAAGGATTCCAACGAGGTATTGATGGTCAACTCCACTACTTTCAACCAGAAGTAAAAAGTGTCACTAAGCCTTCATGGGAGGAAATCAATGGGCAACGTTACCGATTGACAGATGGAGATTACGTCGAACCTACTGCTGGTATGCGTCCTACAATTATTGTCTCTAATACAACTTTGAAAGTTGATGACAAAGTCTATTCCTTTGATGACAAGGGAATCTCAACTGAAGTTACACCTAAAAATCAGTTTATTCGCGACGACTTTTGGAACTGGTACTACTACGACAAAGATGGGAAACTCCTAACAGGTCGTCAAACCATTGATGGTGTCCAACTCTACTTTGATAAAGATGGCAAGCAAGCCAAAGGAACTTTGGTTGACATCGATGGGGATACCTACTACTTCGATAAAGATAGCGGAGCTTTATGGACTAACCGTACCATTGAGCTTGGTGGTGTTACCTATAACATTGATGAAGAAGGACATGTCACATCATCTCTACGCAACACCTTTGTTCAGGACAAGGATGGCGATTGGACTTATCTCAAAGATAAGGGCCAATTAGCTACTGGCTGGCAAACCATTAACGGTGTCCAACTCTACTTTGATGGCAGTGGTAAGCAAATAAAAGGTAAGCGTATCCTTATAGATGGGAAGTACTACTATTTCGCTGAAAACAATGGTGAACTCCTCCGTAATGCATTCTATCCGTACAATTACTATTCTAAGCTCTACTTTGGCAATGATGGAGCTCAAGTTTTTGGCTGGTATACACTAGATAATCACCGTGTTTACTTTAAGGAAAATGGTCTTCAAGCTAAAGAAGAGTTGCTTCTAATCGACGGAAATTATTATTACTTCACTCGAGATGGGCAACTCCTAGTTGATGGTTCAGCTAAATTATTTGGTGAAATATATCTTGCCGATTCAGAAGGAAAACTATTAACCGGGTGGAGAGAAATTGACGGTAAGACTTATTACCTAGATCCAAGCAACCAATATCGCTATATCAATAAAACAGAAACCATAGATGGAAAGACCTATCTTTTCGGTTCTTACGCAGAATTATTACGTAATGAAACTAAATCCGGTTACATTTCAGACGAAAATGGAATCGTTCGAACAGGATTCTACCGCACTGATAAAGGCTATCTCTGCTATCTTGAGCCTCAGATAATATCTTCCTACCAACCAACTTGGAAGGAAATTGACGGTAAGCTCTATCACTTTGAAAAATCAACCTCATTAGGGAAAGATTTGTACGGTTCTCCAATCACAACCAAAGCAACACTAGAAAAAGATGGTAAAACTTATATCATCGATGAAAATGGTGTAGCGACTGAGAAAATGAATTAAAGTGAAGAACAAGATATTTCTTCCACTTTAAGAAAACTTTAGGCTCTGCTCTATATACTATAACCATCCTAAAACTTTTCTTTTTCATAATCTCCTAAATCCAGGGCATAGGTCCTGGATTTTTTTGTTTTTAGAAAAGTCTGTAGCAACTAAAATCATCCCCTCTCACTCGCAACGCAATGTAATCGTTTTCTTATTTTTGTCTAAATTTCTTATATTTTCTTGAAAGTCTCTAAAATAGCACTATAATAGGAAGTATGAAAAAGGAGGAAGAATTATGAAAGTACATTCTAATTTTACTGGACCTAAGTCCAAAAAACGTCTGATTGCATTCTCATGTGCTACTGCTCTTGCAAGTTTTACTTTAATCGCAAGACCTGCCTTTGCTGAGGAAACTAAGGCTGACAACGCATCTAACCTTGATACGACTGCTGCAACATCTACCAATGTGGAAACCACAGCAGACCTAGTAGAAACAAAGGTTGTCGAAACTCCTGCTACTACTGAAAATGTAGCTAGCACTGAAAGCACTACAAATGTCTCAGAACAAGCCACAACTTCTGTTGCAAGCTCTGAAGTTGCCAGTGAAACAGCTTCAACAACTGCAAGTGAAAGCCAAGCTCCTGCAGAATCAGCCACAGGCCAAACACGTGAGGCTGTAACTACAGACCGAGCTGCCAATGAGACTGCTTCAGCTACCGAAACTTCGAACAAGGAAACAAACGTCACTGGTGGTCAGTACTATAGAGACGAATATGGCTACTGGCATTACAAAGATGCTAGCGGTAAAGACCTGACTGGACCACAAACTATTGATGGCGTTAAGGTCTACTTTAGAGATAGTGGTGTTCAGGTTAAAGGGGAATTTACCTGGGACGGTCACTATTATGACAAAGACTCTGGTGCTCTTGTTACTAATAAATTCGTTGAAAATTATGGTAGAACCTATTACTTAGATGAAAATGGTAATAAGACAATTGGTTCCAAAGAAGTTAATGGAGCGTGGTATTATTTTGATCAGTATGGTGAACAAGTTAAAGGTAGATTTGCTTCTGATGACCGTTATTACGACGAAAACGGAAAACAAGTTTATTTCGGGACAAACCGCTATTTTGAATTAAACGGAAAATGGTACTATGCTGGAAATGATGGTGCTATTTTAAAGGGACCACAAACCATCGATGGCGTTAAGGTTTACTTCAATCAAGGTGGTGTTCAAGTTAAGGGCTATTTTGTTAGAAATGATACTAACAATAAAGAACACTATTACGACAAAGATTCTGGTGCACTAGTCACTAACAACTACGTTATTGCCTACGATAACTATACCCACCAAAATGAACGCTACTATGTTGATGAGCAGGGTATTCGTGTAAAAGGTGCTAAAACTATCAATGGTAAACAGGTTTACTTTACATATGATGGAAGACAAGTCTTCGACAATTTTGGTGACGATGGCTACTTCTATGATCAGGATGGTAACCGAGTCGACCTAGGCACAAACCGTTATGTTCAAATTAAAGGCAACTGGTACTACATCGGTAACGATGGAAAAATCTTGACAGGTGAACAAACTATTGATGGCGCTCATGTCTACTTTGGCTATAAAGGTATCCAAGTGAAAGGAGATTTTGACTACAACAAACAATTTCATGATAAAGACTCTGGAAATCTAGTTACTAATCGTTTCGTAACAGTTAAAGACAAAACCTACTTTATTGGAGCTGATAGTAAGGCTATCAAAGGGGCAACAGTCATCGACAACATTGAATACTTCTTTGATAAAGAAACTGGTGCTCAAGTTAAAGGAAATTTCGCAAGAAACGATAAATACTACGATGGGGTCACTGGTGCTCTCGTAACCAATAGCTATGTCCAAGTTGATAAAGACTGGTACTATGTAGGCAATGACGGTAAAAGACTTAAAGGTTCTCAAACCATTAACAATGTTCCTGTATACTTTGATCCTTATGGGGGTAAACAAGTAAAAGGAGAGTTTGGTGATAATGGTTACTATTACGACCAAAATTCTGGTGCCAAAGTAGATTTGGGAACAAGTCGCTATGTCCAAGTTAACGATAATTGGTACTACGTCAATGCTGAGGGTAAGATTCTCAAAGGCGAACAGACCATCGATGGGGTTCAAGTCCATTTTGATACTAAAACAGGGCAACAAATTAAAGGGGGCTTTACTGACAAAGATGGTAAATTAGTCATAAAAGAAAAATATTATCTATCTGGTACTCCTATGAGATATTATGATAAAGACTCCGGTGCTCTTGTAAAAAATCAATACTTCAACCATAATGGTAAATGGTACTATGCAGATGCAGAAGGTAATATCCTTAAAGGCTCACAAACCATCGATGGGGTACATGTTTACTTTGACTATAATGGTGTACAAGCTAAAGATACTGTTCTTGATGGTTACTACTACGATAAAGATACTGGCGCACGGAAAGAGCTCCCTCGTGATCAGTTTATTAAAATTGGTGACGATTTATACTATTTTAGCAGTAATGGACGAACTGGAAGTATAAGTGTTAACGGTAAGGATTACTATGTTGAGCAAAACGGAAGGGTCCTTCGTGGTTCCTTTAACATATATCAAAATCCACCTTACTATGATGATGAAACTGGCGAAGCTGTAGAAAAAACTGGTTTTGTTAAATCTCGCGGTAGTTGGTTCTACCTAGAAAATGGTAAAAAAGTCGCAGGTTTCAAAAAAATTGATGGGAAACTTTACTATTTCTCTGCCAATCCAATGAACAAATACGAAACAAACGAACAAGTTCGTGGAAAATTAGTTGGACCTAAGTTTTATATTTCTTTTCTTAGCAGAGCAGAAGACAACCCAACTTACTACTTCGACGCTGAAACAGGTGCTGCTGTAACCAACCAATTCGTCTATGCAGATGGACACTGGTACTACTTCGGTAACGATGGAAAGGCTCTTCTATTTGATCAAGTCATCAATGGTCAACACCTCTACTTTGATTATCAAGGTAAGCAAATTAAAGGCAATTTCGTTACAGACTACAAGGGTACTCGTTATTACGATGAAAACTCTGGTGAGCTCGTAACCAACCAAACACGTACCATCAATGGTGTGACTTATCACTTTGATGAAAATGGACGTGCAAATCAATTGTAAATTAAGTCCGAAAATCGACTAAAATTATTCTTATAAGACATCTATACTAAGGAAGTTGATTAATTTCAACTTCCTTTTAAAAATCCAAGAAAATAATTTTTGTCTACTTTAAGAAAACTTTAGGCTTTGCTTTATATACTATAACCATCCTAAAACTTTTCTTTTTCATAATCTCCTAAATCCAGGGCTCAGGTCCTGGATTTTTTTAACTCTTATGACTGCTAAAATTGTGAAATTTACTTTATAAGTCGCTTTTCTATGTAATCGTTTTCTTATTTTTGTCTAAATTTCTTATATTTCCTTGAAAGTCTCTAAAATAGCGCTATAATAGAACTTAGGAAATGGAGGAAAAAGTATGAAAGTACATTCTAATTTTACTGGACAAAAGTCCACAAAACGTCTGATTGCATTCTCATGTGCAACTGCTCTTGCAGGTTTTGCCCTCATCGCAAGACCTGCCTTCGCTGAGGAAGCTAAAGCCGACAACGCATCAAACCTTGATGTGACTGCTGCTACCACTGCCAATGTGGAAACTACCGCAGACCTAGTCGAAACAAAGGTTGTTGAAGCACCTGCTACTACTGAAAATGTGGCTAGCACAGAAAACACCACAAATGTTTCAGAACAAGCCACAACTTCTACAGCAAGTTCTGAAACTGCCTTAACAACTGCAAGCGAAAGCCAAGCACCTGTAGAATCAACCTCAGGCCAAACACGCGAAGCTGTAACTACAGACCGAGCTGCCAGTGAGACTGCAACACCAACCGCAGATACTAATAGGGAAACCAATGTCACCGGTGGTCAATATTATAGTGATAGCCTTGGTAACTGGTATTATAAGGATGCTAGTGGTAAGAACCTAACTGGTGCACAAAAAATCGATGGGGTCAACGTTTATTTCGATGAAAATGGCATACAAGTCAAGGGAAACTTTTCAAAAAATAAACAATACTATGATGCAGATTCTGGTGCTCTTGTAACGGATCGTTATATTAATCATCTTGGTGGTGTTTACTATGTTGATAAAAATGGTGAAACATTAAAAGGTGCACAAACCATTCAAGGAAAACAAGTTTATTTCAATGATTACAACGGCCTTCAAGTTCGAGACGGATTTGCTAGCAATGAACACTTCTACGATAAAGATGGTAACCTTGTAACAGATAGCTATGTTTTTAGCACTAAATACAACTATAACAACACTATCTATCCTTTCTATGTTGATAAAAATGGCGACAAATTAAAAGGTGAACAAATCATCAATGGAAAATCTGTCTATTTCGATAAGTATGATGGAGCACAGGTGCGTAATAGCGTTGCTGACAATGGGCGTTTCTATGATCAAGATGGTAATTTAGTTGATCTAGGGAAAAAACACTACGTGTTCATCGATAACCATTGGTTCTATGTTGATGAAGATGGAAAGATACTTAAAGGTGAACAAGTCATTGATGGTGTGAAAGTTTACTTTACCCCTTATTACGGATATCAAATTAAAGGGGATTTTAATTCTGACGGCCAATTCTATGACAAGGATACTGGCGAGCTCGTGACAAACCGTTATATTCAATTAACACGCTACGAATCGAACGGCTCTATGGCTCCAACTCTAGAGACCCATTGGTATTATCTTGGGTCAGACGGAAAAGTGGTAACAGGTCCACAAGTTATTGACGGCGTTCGTGTCTACTTTAACTATAGAGGACACCAAGCCAAAGGAGACTTCGGCTACGATGGTTATTATTATGATAAAGACACTGGAGCACTCGTCAAAAATAGCTTTGTCTCCTTAGAGCAACCATCAGGAACCCTTATTTATTACCTCGATGACCAAGGCAATACAATTAAGGGAGAACAAATTATTAATGGTAAGCATCTCAACTTCGGTGAATACGGTATTCAAGTTAAGGGAAATTTCGCACCTAATGGACTTTTTTATGATGCAATTACAGGGGAACCTGTTACTAATCGTTATGTTCAAATCAATGACCTGAGTAACTCATATAATACCCATGAAAATAAAGATAAATGGTTCTATATCGGTTCAGACTCTAAAGCTCTTAAAGGAGAGCAAGTCATTAATGGCGTAACCGTATTCTTTGACAAAGATGGGGTTCAAGCTAAAGGGATTTTCGCAGATGACGGTTTCTATTATGATAAAGATTCTGGTGCACGCGTTAATCTTGGCAACAATCAGTTTGTTCAAGTGAACGGTAACTGGTACTATCTTAATAACGAAGGTAAAATTGTAAAAGGTGAACAAGTCATTAATGGCAACAATTTTTACTTTGATAAAGATGGCAAGCAAGTTAAAGGGAACTTTGCTGAAAATGGAGCGTACTATGATGAAAATTCAGGAGTACAAGTAACCAATCGTTATGTTAACTTCAATAACAATTGGTATAGAATCGGTGCTAAAGGTACTCCTCTTAAAGGTGCCCATGTCGTTGATGGTCATAATGTTTTCTTTGACCAAGACGGTAAACAGATTAAGGGCGACTTCGCTTCGGATGGCTACTATTACAGTAAAAATTCAGGAGACCGAGTAGACTTAGGACAAAATCATTATCAAAACATAAACAATAATTGGTATTATATTGGTAATGACGGCAAACGCCTTACTGGTGAACAAGTCATTGATGGTGTCGAGGTCTACTTCGATAGTACTGGTAAGCAGGTTAAAGGAAACTTTGCTGAAAACGATTCATTTTACGATAAAGATAGTGGTGCCCGCCTTAAGGAACAATTTGTCGATTTGAATGGAAAGACTTATTATGTTGATGCTAAAGGCAAAAGACTTAGAGAAGGGGGAGTTCGAACTATCAATGGTAAAGAGTATACCTTTACGGGCGGTGCAGATCCCCACCTTGCTAGAGAAGAATTTCTATATCCTTACGGCTACTCTTCATTCTACGATTTGAATAACAAAGAAGTCAAAGGGCCTCAATTCGTTAAGGCCAAAAACGGTAATAGATATTACATTACCGCTTCTGGTCACGTCCCATTAGGGCTTCACATTATCAACGGAGAACTTTATATGTTTGATGCTCCGACAAATAAATATGCTGATGGTAGGGTTAGTGCGAATGGCTTGACTAAAGACTATTTCCCATCACTTATTCCTAATGGTAGCCATATCTATTACTTTGATAAGGAAACAGCTACTGCTATAAAAAATCAATATAAAGAGGTTAATGGTAACTGGTATTACTTTGGACCTAATTGGTATGCACTAACCGGTGAACAAACTATTGATGGGGCTCATGTCTATTTCCATAGAGATGGCAAACAAGCTAAAGGGGAACTAGTCACTGTAAATGATAAACTTCATTATTATGATCCTAACAGTGGTGCACGTACTGAGAACACTACCCTCACTATCGAAGGTAAGACCTACCATTTTGATGCTGAGGGAAATGGAAAACTCCTCAATTAGTGTAAGTGAACAGTAATCATTATGAAAAAGTAATTCCATCTTCCACTTTAAGAAAACTTTAGGAATCGCTTTGTATACTACAACTATCCTAAAACTTTTCTTTTTCATGATTTCCTAAAATCCAGGGCATAGGTCCTGGATTTTTTTGTGTTTTTAAACTCTTGTGACTGCTAAAATTGCGACATTTACTTTATTACTCACTTTATAATGTAATCGTTTTCTTATTTTTGTCTAAATTTCTTATATTTTCTTGAAAGTCTCTAAAATAGCGCTATAATAGGACTTAGGAAATGGAGGAAAAATTATGAAAGTACATTCTAATTTTACCGGACAAAAGTCCACAAAACGTCTGATTGCATTCTCATGTGCAACTGCTCTTGCAAGTTTTGCCTTTATCGCAAGACCTGCCTTCGCTGAGGAAGCTAAAGCTGACAACACATCAAACCTTGATGCAACTACTGCTACCACAACCAATGTGGAAACCACAGCAGACCTCGTAGAAACTAAGGTTGTCGAAGCTCCTGCTACTACCGAAAAGGCAGCCAGCACTGAAAGCACTACAAATGTCTCAGAACAAGCCACAACTTCTGCTGCAAGCTCTGAAACTGCCAGTGAAACAGCCTCAACAACTGCAAGTGAAAGCCAAGCTTCAACAGAATCAGCCACAGGCCAAACACGCGAAGCTGTAACTACAGACCGGGCTGCCAATGAAGCTGCATCAGCTAACGAAACTTCAAATAGTGAAACCAATGTTACCGGTGGTCAATACTATAGAGACGAATATGGCTACTGGCATTACAAAGATGCTAGCGGTAAAAACCTGACTGGACCACAAACTATTGATGGCGTTAAGGTCTATTTCAATCCAGGCGGTGTTCAGGTTAAAGGGGGATTTGGCTGGGACGGTCACTATTATGACAAAGATTCTGGTGCTCTTGTTACTAATAAATTCGTTGAAGAATATGGTAGAACCTATTACGTTGATGAAAATGGTAATAAGGCAATTGGTTCCAAAGAAATTAATGGAGCATGGAATTATTTTGATAAACACGGGGAACTAATTACAAATAATTTTGCTCCTGATGGCCGTTATTATGACAAATATGGTAAGCAAGTGGATTTCGGAAGAAACCGCTATTTCGAATTAAACGGGGAATGGTACTATGCTGGAAATGATGGTGCTATTTTAAAGGGACCACAAACCATCGATGGCGTTAAGGTCTACTTCCATCAGAATGGTATGCAGGCTAAAGGGTATTTTGTTAAAGATGAGGAAGATAATAAATCTCGATACTACGATAAGGATACTGGTGCTCTTGCCACCAATCAATATGTTATCGCTTACAATCCTTACAAACATCGAATTGAGCGTTATTATGTTAACGACCAAGGAATTCGGTTAACTGGTCCTCAAACAATTGACGGTAAACAAGTCTACTTCGATACCTACGAGGGAAGCCAGGTTTTCGACAATTTTGCTGACGATGGCTACTTTTACGATCAAGACGGTAATCGTGTCAACCTTGGTATCAATCGTTATGTTCAGGTCAAAGGCAACTGGTACTATGTCGGTGAAGATGGAAAAATCTTGAGAGGTGAGCAAACTATTGACGGCGCTCACGTTTATTTTGAATATGGTGGCAAACAGGTTAAAGGAGATTTTGACTATAAAAATCAATTTCACGATAAAGACTCTGGAAATTTAGTTACTAATCGTTTCGTTACCGTTAATGACAAGACCTACTTCATTGGAGCCGATAGCAAAGCTATCAAAGGAGCAACAGTCATTGACAACACTGAATACTTCTTTGACGAGAAAACCGGAGCCCAAGTCAAAGGAAATTTCGCTAGTAACGATAAATATTATGATGGAATCACTGGTGCTCTCGTAATCAATAGTTATGTCCAAGTCGACAAAGACTGGTATTATGTAGACAATGACGGTAAACGACTTAAAGGATCTCAAACCATTAACAATGTTCCTGTATACTTTGACCCTTATGATGGTAAACAAGCCAAAGGTGTCTTTGGTAATGACGGCTACTTCTACGACAAAGATTCTGGTGCTAAAATAGACCTTGGTACCAATCGCTACGTTTACATCAACGATAACTGGTACTATCTTAATGGAGAAGGAAAAATCCTTAAAGGCTCACAAACCATCGACGGGGTACAGGTTCACTTTGATCCATATTATGGCAATCAGATTAAAGGAGAATTTACCGATAGTAGTGGGTATGTGGTTAAAGCAAACTCCTACACTAGCCCAGTTAAATTCTACGATAAAGATTCCGGCGCTCTTGTAAAAAATCAATACTTCAACCATAATGGTAAATGGTACTATGCAGATGCAGAAGGTAATATCCTTAAAGGCTCACAAACCATTGATGGGGTACACGTTTACTTTGACTCTTATGGAGTTCAAGCTAAAGATACTGTTCTTGATGGTTACTACTACGATAAAGATAGTGGCGCAAGGAAAGAACTCCCTCGTGATCAGTTTATTAAGATTGGTGACGATTTATACTACCTTAGCAGTAATGGACGAACTGGGGAAATAAATATTGATGGGAAGGATTACTATATTGCTCGATATGGTAGAGTTCTTCGTGGTTCCTTTAACGTATACCAAGAGCCACCTTACTATGATGACGAAACTGGCGAAGCTGTGAAAAAAACTGGTTTTGTTAAATCTGATGGCCGTTGGTACTATTTAGAGGAAGACGGAAAAAAAGCAAAGGGCCTTAAAGAAATTGATGGTAAGCTTTATTTCTTCTCTAATAATCCAATGAACAAATACGAAACGCACGAACAAGTTCGTGGACAATTAGCTAGACCTTACTTTTATATTTCCTTCCCAAATAGAGCAGAAGACAATCCAACTTACTACTTCGATGCTGAGACTGGAGCTGCTGTAACCAATCAATTCGTTAATTGGAAAGGCAACTGGTACTACTTCGGTAAGGATGGTAAGGCCCTCCTCTTTGATCAAGTCGTCAATGGTCAACACCTCTACTTTGATTATGAAGGTAAACAAGTGAAGGGTGATTTCGTTACAGACTACAAGGGAACTCGTTATTATGACGAAAACTCTGGTGAGCTTGTAACCAACCAAACACGTACCATCAATGACTTATCACTTTGATGAAAATGGACGAGCGAAGCAATTGTAAGATAAGTCCACAAATCGACTAAAATTATTCTCATTCGTCATACAGATAAACGACAAACAAAAAGTCCAAATCAAACTATTGATTTGGACTTTTTGGTAGGTAAAGAATTATTGGTCCTTTTTTAATCTTTTTAAATGTTTATATAGACCCAGAGCACGATCCAGTTGCATAGATTCGATAGGACGTTTGCCCTTGATATAGAGATTTCCATTGGTCGCATTCATCAACCCTGTTTTAGCAATGGCATAGCCAGTAATCATGCCACTATAAAGGAATTTTTCCAGTTCATTGACATCTAAAACTCTGCTTGAAGGTTCAAGAATACCAAATTCTGCCTCATAAATATCTACAAGTCTTTTAAACTTATAGGCCGTTTTTATGGGCATATCTCCGATAGTTCCTTTTGAATAATAATGATAAAGATTCTGTGGGCTTAAGTCTGCAGAGGCTACCTCTTGACCGTTGGGCGAGTAGGGTTGTAGCTTAATGAAAGTATTAAGCTTACCAATATCGATGTGGTAGTCGCTAACATTTTCCTTAGGAATAGGGAAGTCATCCCTATCAATAATCTCCCTTCGTCTGATGGTAGCCAACAATTCATAAGGCTCAACTCTAAGTCTTTTTGAAAATTTTTCCAAAGTATCAAGCGAAACCGTTCCTTTTTGATTGATCAGGTTATAGTTGGTTTGAGCCATACCAGATGAGACTACAAATGCTGTCATACGTTCTCTGACTTCTCCCTCATCCATATCTTCCGTGATTTCCAGCTTCTTGCAAATATTGTGCCACAAGTTTTGGGTGACTTGATCAGGATCTCTTGGAAACTCAAAAACTTCATACTGATTGTCTCGAGCTAAGAGCTTTCCAAGTGTAATGTTTTTCCCAGTCACCTTGGCCAGACCATTAGTAATAGTTACAATCTTTGGGATATTTCCCTTAGGCTTGTTCATAAAGAGCATCCGAAGGCTTCCTGATGGAATCCCCGTGGCTTCTGAGAGCTCTCTGTAACTCTTTTTGTCTTTCCAAAATTCCCCCATACGAGCTTTTTCTGCATTTTCCCAGAATAGCTCCTTAAGGGGTTTGGGGGCATTCGGCTCATCCGAAAATAGTCGTTTTGACATCATTGTCTCCCTCTAAAATTGCTGTTTAAAAATTAGTCCAAATCTATTATCTCATATTTTTAATAAAAATCAAATCATTTCCTAATCAATAATCATTACAATCAGCTAGTCGTTTAGAGTTTTTCTTGGGTTAATTGAGCACAAAAACTCCCCTCGTACTTAATGTACTGACCCCAAAAAGTTAGACAATTAATTTATCCAAAGGATTTAGTTCTGTATTGCACAGGGCTAAATCCTTTTAATTTTACCTTAATGCGTTTGTTGTTGTAATAATCAATATAGTCTACAATAGCTCGTTCTAATTGATTAAGTGATTTAAACGTCTTCTCGTAACCATAAAACATTTCCGATTTCAAAATGCCAAAGAAAGATTCCATCATGCCGTTGTCTGGGCTGTTACCCTTACGTGACATGGACGGTTGGATCCCTTTATCCTCTAAAAATCGATGATAATACTGATGTTGATATTGCCATCCCTGGTCACTATGGAGAATTGTATTTTTATAATGCTCCTCTGTGAAGGCCTGGTTTAACATAGCTTTCACTTGTTCTAAGTTTGGTGAAGTTGAAAGATTATAGGCGATAATTTCACTATTAAAGCCATCTAAAACTGGTGATAAGTAAAGTTTTTGACTGCTTGCTGGAATGGCAAATTCTGTCACATCTGTATAGCACTTTTCCATTGGTTTGGTTGCTTCAAATTGGCGTTGAATGAGATTTTCTGCTTTCTTGCCAATCTCTCCTTGGTAAGAAGAATACTTCCGTTTACGACGAATTCGAGCACTTAAACCAAGAACCTTCATCAGACGTTGCACTT
>OGYX01001468.1_pt1 | contig 16740 bp, 13 predicted proteins | sample 1576601 | NCBI WGS metagenome assembly OGYX01 (sample SAMEA3541561, study PRJEB24748) | human gut metagenome | biome: human gut; feature: human-associated habitat; material: faeces | place: China | collected 2012 | reverse complement strand
GGCCATCAACCGCGACCAGATCGTCAAGAAGGTTTACAACAACACGAAGACCCCGGCCACCGATTTCACTTCACCGCTCGTCCCCGAATATGTGAAGAAGCTGGAGAAGAACGGCGACAACCTGAAGTACAACGCTTCCAAGGCCAAGGAACTGTGGAAGAAAGCCAATGCCATCAAGCCATGGTCCGGCAACTTCCGAATCGCCTATAATGCCGATGGCGGCCATAAGGAATGGGTCGATGCCGTGTGCAACCAGATCAAGAACACACTCGACATCGACGCCGCTGGCGAGCCGTACGCCACGTTCAGCGACGTGCGTAACCAGGTGACCAACCGCACCATCAAAACCGCGTTCCGTGCCGGCTGGATGCTGGATTACCCGTCCGCTGAAGATTATCTCAATCCGCTATATGCCTCCAGCTCCGCTGACGGTCATGGTTCGAACGATGGTGATTACAAGAGCGCGGAATTCGACAAGCTCCTGAACGCCGCGCTCGCCCAGACCGACGTAAAGAAGCGAACCGAGGACTTCACCAAGGCGCAGGAAGTGCTGGCCAAGGATCTTCCGGTGATTCCGCTGTGGAACGACAACGTCGCCGCCGCGTCCGCGACGAACGTGAAGAACGTGTCGTTCGACTACACCAACCTGCCTACCTACAACACCATCACCAAGTGACGGCTTCGTTGTGACGTTTTGCTGCCAATCGGCAACGAAAAACGAGTGGGGGTTCGAATCCTTAATGGATTCGAACCCCCACTCGGCGTTTTGCAGCCGTTTCGTTTATTTGCTTGCGGCGTCAAACCTATGGCGTCAGCTCTGCACGTAGCTGCCCTTCGGGGACTTCCAACCGCAGTTCATCATCTCGCTGTTGAACACCATCGCACCGTCGCCATGGGCGGGGACGACGATCATGCCACCGTCGCCGTGGTGACGGGCCACACCGTCCAGCGCGGCCTTCGCAGCCTCGACCGGATCTTCCTTGGCATACAGCACACGGTCAGAAACCTGGTGCGCGGCGACTTCCTTGACGAACGCCTCACCGATGCCGGTGCAGGAGATCGCAACGGAATCGTTGTTGGCGTAGGTGCCGCAACCCGGCAGTGGCGAATCGCCAACACGGCCCGGCATCTGGTTGGTGATGCCGCCAGTGGAGGTGCCGGCTGCGATATTGCCGGACGCGTCACGTGCGACGGCGCCGATGGTGCCATGCTTCTCCCATTCGTCGCCATTGGACTGCGCCTCACGCAGGGATTCCTGACGGGCCGGGGTGATGAAGTACTCGCTGTCGCACAGTTCGATGCCCCACTCCTTGAGCAGGTTATCGCCCGGCTTGGCGAACATGACGTGCTTGGTCTTCTCCTTGATGGCGCGCGCCACATTGATCGGGTTCTTGGACGTGGTCAAACCGCATGCGGAGCCGACTTCGCCGTCAACGCCGGTCATCAGGCAGGAATCCATGGACACGATGCCTTCGCTCGTCAACGCGGCACCACGGCCAGCATTGAATTCGGGAGCATCCTCCATGACACGAATGGCCGCGCAGACGGCATCCTCGGCCGGAGCGCCCTGTTCCAGCAGCGCATAGCCGGCTTCAAGGGCCCTGTTCAGATCCTGCTCCACCTGGGCGCGACGTTCCGGCGTGTCCTTCTTGCCGCGATTGCCAGCGCCTGCGTGGATCACCAGAAGGATTCCATCCGGATCAGCCTGGGCAACCCGGACCGTCGACTGCGGCAATGCTGCTTCGTTTGTTGACATCTTCTCTCCTTCAGATATCTCGCTTATGTTTGACATTCGCAGATATCTTACGCCGGTTGCGGCAACGAAGCGCCCGACATGCGCAAAAGCGATGCCGTCGCGCCGTTACGCAATCAAAAACATATCGAAGCGCGACTGCGTCCTTTCTTACGTTTCATACTTTTGCAAATCGCAATCTCGTATTTCATGGTGCTCCTCCGTTGGTAGTGCCAGTATGTGTCAAGCGCATCGTTCCCCGGACAAAATCACGTTCTTAAGCAAAGCCACGCTTGTAAATCGGAAACACAAGTCGTTGTGGCCCCTACGGATTCATTGTATGTCGAAATGGCTGAATAATTATCCATCGCAAAAACTCTCGTAAGCAACACCTATCGAGATAAATGTAGCTTATTTTAACGTTAGCTACACTTATGCGGATAAGTGTAGCTAACGTACATGCGATGCGACTGATAGATTGGCAAATACAATCATCCCCGCATGTGCGGGGAACACTTGAAACGCTGGCGCAGCTTGTTTTCGAGCGCGGGATCATCCCCGCATGCGCGAGGGACACCTGCCGAGTGGCTGGTAGTCCTGCATGTCGTGGGGATCATCTCCGCATGTGCGGGGAACACGGTGTCGTGGTGGTAGAATTGGATTGCTCGAAGATCCCACGCGACCAGCTTTCAAGACTGGAACATCAGTCGGGGGGTTATCTTCGGGTTTTCTATTTCAGTTGGATCTGATGCAGTCCCGATATGTCGAGCACCCATAGCTCGCGGATATGCGTTTCGTACCGTTGGGGATCATCCCCGCATATGCGGGGAACACGCGAACGTCTGCGTTTTCATGACATATCTGCAACAAAATCTATTAGCTTATCCTGAACACTTATCCATGCTTCAGAATCCAATCCAACATTGGTTTTCCTGTTTTTCTCTTCATCAATTTTGCTTTTGTCTGGCGGGGTGCCATGATGCCCTCCGACCACGCAGGCATACTGCGTGCAGCTTTTCTCCCCCAACCTCGGACTCGCAGGAGATATCCCTCAAGAATAATCTCTCCTGCGATGGGATGTGTGGGATGATCGGTATCTCGCAAGCCAGCTGCGTCTGTTCAATAGAAGTTAGGCCGATGGGGGCGGCGCCGTTTTGTTGGACTGCTTCAATTTGACAAAACACAGAGGACCGCGGGGCCCTGCTGCCCCTGCCTATATTTAGGCAAGTCGGCGTTTCGTAACCAATCACAAAACGCCGACTTGACTAAATACATAAATATAGCTAACGCGCGTGTGATACAACGAATATTTGAGTTGGAACGCGAGCTTTGTCAGCATCTCGTTTTGCCGATAACTACAAACGCGTCCGTATAATTGGACATTAAACGGCACGAGCCAGGCACTTGCGCATCAATAAACAGAGGACATAATCATGCAAAGAGATTTAGCACTGGTCAAGCCAACGCGAAAATACGCGAGCCAAGTGATGCATTACAAGCAGGAGATGCTTGCAAACAACGACAGTCTCGATGGATGCGCCGGTCTCGAAGACACGGATTCTTTTGATGAATGGATCGATTTCGATAATCGATTGAAAAAGAAATACGGCGAAGGCTATGTGCCGTCGGAAGTATTTTTAGCTATTCGGAAGGCGGATGACAAGCTCGTCGGCATCATTGATTTCAGACGTCCGCTATCCCCTTTTCTGCTGCAATACGGAGGAAATATTGGGTATAGCATTTTGCCATCGGAACGTCAAAAAGGGTATGCCAAAGCGATGCTCGCCTTACTCCTGCCCATCTGCAAAGAGCAGGGCGAGCAACGTGTTCTACTTACCTGTCACAAGAGCAATGAAGCATCAAGACGGACGATTATCAGCAATGGTGGAAAGATGGAGAATGAAATCGTGAACGGTACGGGACGGAACGAAGACAGTATCATCCAGCGATTTTGGATAGACCTCTGAATATTGGCTTTAATCCAAAAAACTGGAGACGGTTGCGCTTCTTCGCCCACAGCTCCTCAATGAAATCCCGAGTTTGAATACTCAGGAATCTTTGGTTCGGCACTTCGCTTGGCATGTCGCCGGGTCCTCAATGAAGTCCTGAGCTTGAATGCTCAGGAATCTGGTGCCGCACCGAGAAGCTGCACAAGGGGCTCAGTCCTCAATGAAGTCCTGAGCTTGAATGCTCAGGACTTCCACGTGGACGCGCCAAGCGTCTTCCAGCGACTTGACTCCTCAATGAAGTCCTGAGCTTGAATGCTCAGGAATATCCTCGAAACCGTACCGCCGGAAAACATTGTCGTTTCCTCAATGAAGTCCTGAGCTTGAATGCTCAGGAATGTCTGTGATGCCGGTGATCTGCGTGACCTTGGCCGTCCTCAATGAAGTCCTGAGCTTGAATGCTCAGGAATTGAAGTCAATCACGACACGCACCGCATATTCCCTGCATCCTCAATGAAGTCCTGAGCTTGAATGCTCAGGAATGCAGGCGGCGTTCCAATCGGGCGCGTCTGCGGTCGATTCCTCAATGAAGTCCTGAGCTTGAATGCTCAGGAATTGGTGCATGCGCTGGAATTGCTTGAGGATGGCAGTCCTCAATGAAGTCCTGAGCTTGAATGCTCAGGAATCGCCCCACGACAGCACCTTGCTGCCATCCACCAGCACTCCTCAATGAAGTCCTGAGCTTGAATGCTCAGGAATATAATACGCCACTGTCTGGCATCTCATATTGAGACTCCTCAATGAAGTCCTGAGCTTGAATGCTCAGGAATACGATACGCCTATGTGACGCCTTGCATGTCGCTAACCCGCTCCTCAATGAAGTCCTGAGCTTGAATGCTCAGGAATGTCATAGGAGTACTCATTCTCGAAAAGTTCGGAGATCCTCAATGAAGTCCTGAGCTTGAATGCTCAGGAATACCCTGACCGACAAGAGGAAAGTGGACTGCGTCGTTCCTCAATGAAGTCCTGAGCTTGAATGCTCAGGAATACGTCGTCCCGTCATGGGGAGAGCGGCACATCGCCGGTCCTCAATGAAGTCCTGAGCTTGAATGCTCAGGAATTGCGCACATGACGATGCGCGAGCTGACGGACACGATCCTCAATGAAGTCCTGAGCTTGAATGCTCAGGAATATGGAAGTCTGTCCATCAGAGAAGAACGAACGGGTCGTTCCTCAATGAAGTCCTGAGCTTGAATGCTCAGGAATTGAGCTTGCCGCGTCGGCCGGCGTGCGGTACCTGCTCCTCAATGAAGTCCTGAGCTTGAATGCTCAGGAATGCCCGGTATGGCTAGTAGCGGTTTCACCCGACGTGTCCTCAATGAAGTCCTGAGCTTGAATGCTCAGGAATTTGTAACGCAGGCTGGTTATCAAGGCAGGCTGAACGTTCCTCAATGAAGTCCTGAGCTTGAATGCTCAGGAATGGCCTGATTTGAAATCCGCCATGCAGGACTTGACTTCTCCTCAATGAAGTCCTGAGCTTGAATGCTCAGGAATAGGTTGTCGATCTCAGGCGGCACGTCGCCGTCGCTCCTCAATGAAGTCCTGAGCTTGAATGCTCAGGAATTTGTAACGCAGGCTGGTTATCAAGGCAGGCTGAACGTTCCTCAATGAAGTCCTGAGCTTGAATGCTCAGGAATCACCGGCGCACTGCAAATAGACTGACTGTTAACCCATCCTCAATGAAGTCCTGAGCTTGAATGCTCAGGAATAGTCATAGTCTAAGACCTTACAATGACACATATTCTAAAGGCTTTTGCGAGCGACTCTTTCATTTCTATCGCAATACAGAAGCAATATAAGTTCACTGGCTCCAAAACAACTATTTTTCAAGTGCGAGCGCTCACCGTGTGTCGCAGCAATGATGCATCTCTCGCACTTGAAAAACAGCAAAACACTCTTTACTTATCAAACAACATCGCCATTAGGCTAAAACTTCAAATCACTGTCGGTATCTCTAAATCGACGTATCCACGGCGCCCCAAGAAATCCAAGCCCTCTTCCGTTTGAGAAATGGTTCCAAGAGAACAGAACACAACAGAATCGATTGAGTCATCTATTTCCTTCTCTATCTGCATACGGACATCCAACATCATCGAAGGACGTACCCGCAGTAAGAAGACGCTATATTGCAATCGCTCTCCATAGTGTTGAAGAATTTTCGCAACATGTGAGCGGCAGCAATCATCGCTGATATCATATGCCACCAGATAGCCACGTTTCTGATTCGTCATGCCCCACTCCTTAACGAATTCTGATTCCGCGATATTCAGTTTGCGTCCCATCAAGATATCCCAAAATCATTCTGGCCTGAATTTCGATAGTCCTTCGCCAAGAAGCTTTGTATTTGAATACCGGATGGATGATTTCCGTAGCCATTCTTCGTTCGTATGCTTTGATCACCGTTTTCCGAGTCTCATCTGTCATGCGCACGGAGCCAAGCGCATCCGAGAATCCAGATGCATTGATTTCACCGTTATTAATCACTGTTTGCACTACCGAATCTGCAATCGGAGCCCTGAATTCCTCCATCAAATCCAGAGCCAATGCCGGTTTATTCCGTTTGCTGCTATGCAAGAAACCAGCATGCGGATCAAGACCGCAGGAAATCAAAGCTCGCACACAATCCGACAACAATAATGTGTATGTAAAATCAAGCAGTGCATTCAACGCGTCTGGAGCGGGTCTACGCATACGGGCAATCCAAGGCCACTCAGCTTGACGATCAGTTTTAATAAGATGCTCGAATTGAGAGAAATACAACGCTGCAGACTCTCCTTCGAGACCAAGTATGTCCTGCCAACGGTTCGCATTTCCAACCTGTTTCTCAATATGTCGCAGTTGCGGCAATACTGGATTGTCCGATTCTGACCGTCGCAGCAAAACAGATTGATTGTGTATTTTTGCGACGATAAATTCACGTGCAAGACCAAGCCGTCCTTCATGGGAAGCTACATGTTGGTCAACACGTTGCTCCCCGTTTGGTCCATAAGAGGGAATGGACCATCCGTACATTCGTCCTGTTCCACTGCACCAAACTATGGGAATATCACGCCACATCAACTCACGGATTAGCCCACTTGACAAATCGGTATTGCCGTAAATCTGCAAACCCTGCATGGTATCAATTGGAATAGAAGCAAGTTCTTCGCCATTTTTCTGAACAATCATTCTTCCGGATCTTGTAAAGGCTTTTGCTCCAGGAGTAGACAAGATGCGTTACTTGATTATCTGGAGACGAAACCATCACTCGATGCGCGACAGCACATAACTTGCGTTCTTCCGGCAGACAAATCCCTACATGTGAGCATCGCATACAACGAGCGCTGTCCTCTAATGGCTCAGGAGCTTGTTCCGAATTAATTAACGTTCGAGTTTCTTCCACCGCTTTATGCGCATTTTCATAATCTTCTTCGTCAAGGTCAACTTCAACCCGCCGATGGTGCGTGGTGAAAAATATTTCAGTACCAGCTACATGAAAACCCATATTTTCAAGACATGCAGCCTGTAAAGCAAGCTGTGTACGCATTGCGGGCGTAACTATCATCGCCCGCTTCACAGGCGTCGCTTTATATTCACGAATAACGATTCCGCTATCCGTCATTTTTGCAGCATCCAGCTTGCCGCTGACGCCCCATTCCTCATGCCTGATATTCACGGCTTGATACGAATCCGCATCAGGAGCGCCATCAGTACGGTCAACCTTGCGATGATCATATGTTCCTCGCATGATTTGATCCGAATCGACTTTTTCTCCTACCGCTTCCAACCACGCTCTGCGCGGGCAGAACATGTAATTGGCAACCAAGCTAATCGGAATAGGGTCGTCATCCATAGCTTTCTCCTTGTTATTCCATTTGTTTTACTGGGATGATTTCACCAGGCTCCAGCCATCGTTCCGGAGCACTTTTGTTATCAGACATGAACTGATTGAAAAGGCAACAGGCAGGAACACCTTTTTCTTCAAGCCAGTCAGATGCCGCACTCATTACTTGGTCTCCCCTGAAACGAGCCTGCTGAATACCGAATTGCGCAAGCGCTTCGCTACGTATAACGGAACGGTATTTCGCAGTTGTCCAGTATTGATCGAACAACGGAAGAATCGCGAAACGAATTGGACCTTTAATCTGGAACATTGCCGCGCTACTGTCACGAGACATTTCGCTTCCAATAGTCGTAACACGCGTCGGAAAGGCGGAAACGCCAATCAATGCGCACCATGCACGCGCATTGTCGGTTTTCGATGGAGCGTGAAGGCCCGTGGCAGCACGGCTAAATGCTTTATTGCCACCAACCTCATCCTCAATTGTCGTGCCAAGCAATCCATCCCGAACTTTTTCGATGGGTCGTGCTGCAACCTTTTGGGCCAAAGGAAACAAACGACCTCCGATGAATTCTTGCCCTTTGTTTCGCGTCACCATTTCCCAACGAGAAGCCCCGAAATCAGAACGTAAACTATGATTAGTTTGCTCACCTGACCAGTATGAAGGCTGCCCCAGTGCGCCGAAGTAACGGTAATCGCCGAATGTTTCCATGGCGTCAACCGCAGCTTCTCGATTTCTTTGAAGTTTTTCCCAGCCATAAGGAACACCCAAATTGCTTAGCCTCGGTGACATTGTGGCATGGAACGCCCCACTTGGCTTGTCGGATTCATTTGAAACCGTATAGTCGTCTTGAGAAGTCAACGGCAAAGATTGAGACCACCGCTTAGCATGTTCACTCACAACCTTCGATATTTGATCGATATCCAAATCATCATTCGTCTTTATCTCAAAAGCCTGCAAATCATCCAGCCATCGAAATAGGCAAACACGATCAGGATTAGCATCTTCAAGAATGGATGCAAGACCGACCATAAGCAAATGCGAGAATGCGTCGGTCGCATCCGCAGAAATGACAACACTCATCACAGCCCCTCCTTCGAACATGTAATATCCGCAGCGCGAAGCAAAGCTTCAAGGTAAGAAACTCCCCAGAAACCATACCTTTGATTGGTATGGTCGATGAGGGTCTCCCACTCACCGGTTTCGAACAATCGGTCGGAAAGCACATTCAATTCCGGATTCATTTCGCGGGAAGAACCACCCTCCACAGGAAGCAGATATTCAGTCCCATACTGGAAAGATGCACGTCCGTGGCCATGTGATGTGCCTATGAGTCGTGCGACAAGCTGCTTGTCGGTTTCTTCCATATCTCGCAACCGTTCATTCGTTTTGCTGGCTTGAAGGAATTCCGCAACGGAACGTTGCTCATGACGCCAACCATGCAGTCGATATTCGTTACGAAGTCCCCGCTCTTTGGCATGCGAAATAAAGTACCGGCTCTTTGCCCAAAGTTCCGTTTCCTGCACCTCGCGATCATTACGAAGCAGTCTCTGGAAACGCCTGTCTTTCTTGCCCTCATCATGATATTCACCGGCAATACGCAAATCATTGGTCAAAGTATCATCAAGCCCGACAGCTTTACCAAGCGCTTGTGCACGCCAAGCTACATGATCTTGATGGCCTTCTTTCCTGCGAAGATTGGAATCATTCGATATTCCTCCTAGAAAAAGAGTCTTTTTCCTAGAGACTATGATTTCCTGGTCAGATTCAGAATCTGGCGCATTTTCAGAAGCACTGCTTACGATCCATCTGACTTCACGGATAATCTCATTGCCATCAACATCAAAACAAGAATGTTCTCGTTCAAAACAAAGCAAGGAGCACTCCACCGAACTTGTCGACTCCGCTGCCGCAGCTGCACGAATCAGTCTTAACGACTCTTGCATGTCGTTTTGCACTTTGTCAGAAAGGACTTCAGCATTGTGCTCGCCAGAGATTTCTTCAATCTTTTGAATATGCTGAAATGCTTCGATCTCTTTCGGCTTAAGCGAAATGTCATTGATGACCATGATAGAGGAGCCACATTTGTTAAAAACATCCTCTACCGTAGAAGAACCTTCTGGATCAAAAATCGCAACATTCTCAGTGAATGTAGAGAAAACTCTTTCAAAATCATCAAGGATAAGTATGTCGCCAGATTTGATCACAGCATGCTCGGCATCTTGCACATGCATGCATATCACACGATGACCTTCAGGTTCCGAGGCGCGATATCTGAATACTCTATGTGGAAAATCGATTTTATCTTTTCCACCATGCTCATTGTCAGCCTCGACCCGAGCACCTCTCCTTCGCGACTTATTGTCTTCCTTCTCCAAACATTTAAAGAACTCTTGAAGTCCACGCCATTTTCTAACGGGGAATAACTCGTCATTCTCAGGCTGCGCCATTTCCAGAATTCGAATAGCCGACATGTCATTCCATGGCAAATTTCTCACCACGATATTAATGTCAGGACCACTGGAATTAAGATCATCCCGTAACCATAGATTGAGGTCCGCACGTCCCTGTTGAAGATCAACCCCACACAGGTTGGCACATAAATTCTCATCTGTGACAGATAGATTCTCAACATCCCATGGTTCCAAACGCTGGATTAAAAGTCTGTCGGGATCTTCCCGAGGTACCATGGTTTTTCCTACGGACCATGCGCTGATGCTCGGCTTTCCAGTTTCTGCATCTTCCAAGGAATTTAGCCAAGTCTGCGCCTTTATAATATCTTCAGGCTTGTAAGGAACAGTCTCGTCAGATTGCTTCTTTTCAGAAAGCTTCTGCAAATCAACGCCAAATATGTAGATAAGGCCTTCAGATCTCAAGCCACGACGATTCACACGGCCGGCACGTTGAACCAACGCAGATCCAGGAGCAATCTCAGTCACCATATTTGCAAAATCGATATCAACGCCGACTTCCAAAGTCTGTGTGCCGATAATGCAGCAAGGAGCCTCATCTGGTTTTAGCTCAGAAAGAGAATGCAGCTTATCGGCCACTTTTCTTTTGTCGTATGCACGCATTGGACCGATATAAACGTCAATAGGCTTTTTGATGCCATTCTTTTTGCATAGTTTTTCGAGTTTGTCAGCAACGAGGTTGGCTTTTTTAACTGTGTTGAGAATGCATCCAAGAACATGGGGACCTGAATCGCTGTATTCATCAGCCTCGATATTGGAGTGAATCAGAGAAAGGCACTGCTCAACAATTGCATCTATCTCATCTTTCGACTTCTCAAAATCACAAGTTACAACAACTGGTTTTGACTGGTTAAGACGCTTTTCGAGCATAACGTCAGTTGTGAAATCAGATTCAAGGACAGAAATCGCATTATCAGTATCTTCAGAAACTGGGGTTGCAGTCGTTTCTACAACTTGTAAAGGAGATACTTGTCGAGCAATCGGAGCATCAGCCATGTTTTCGATACGTGCCACTTGCTGTGCGGTTTTTAATAATTGCTGGCTCAGATGAGCTTCATCAACAATCAACACTGTGTCGTATGCAAGCAATCCAGCTTCCATAGAACGCATGGTACGACTAGTGCCGTAGCCACGAAACAGCAAGCGGCTTCCGAACATGTCAGGAGTAGCACAAATCACAGCACAGGTCTGCGGATAATAGCGCCACTCTCGGTCCGGACTGATACTGCCTCGCAATTCAACAGCAATCATCCGCGGAATCGCAGAATCGCTTTTAGTTCTATCATTAATAGCTGCACGAAGTTTTAAACCGTCTCGATATACGTCAAGCCCGTCATTGGCGACATGCTCAATCTGCATTTTGTCCTGTAACGCACAAGCTTCATCAAATTGATCATCAACCAATGAACGACGATTTACCGTAAGCGCCAAACGACGAGGAATGTTTCGCAATGGTAAATCGAAAAGACCGTTTCCTTCCACGAGAGAAAGGCCTGCCATAGCATTAAGGAACACATGGATATCTATCACACTGGTTTTCCCAGAAGCGGTTGGAGCGCCAATACTTCGAGGCCAATACCCATGCTCTGCAACATACAGCATCAATCTAATCTGCCATTGATAAGGTGTACGAACAGGCAAATTCGATTCATGACTTGAATGAACCGCAGCGATGAATTCTTTGAACTTAGCAGTCAGGTATTGCCGCTGCTCCAGACTCATTTCAGCCATGTTGGAATCCCCTTTTCGAAATCATCATCCGATTGACACACGCTTACGGCAAAATCCGCCGGCACAAGGAAACCTCCACCCAAATGGCGACTCTGACCGATTGCCATAGCCGCACAATCCAGAGACTCACCGGCATCAGAAATCGCAATCAACGCATTCATACCATGCAAAATGTTGGAACCGTTCGCACGATGCACATAATCCGTCATGTTGGCACGATGAACGGTACGATAATTGTAAATACGGAAATGCGAGGTCTTCGCGCTCACCACATCAACAATGTTCCAATAGCGTTCCTCTCGACTTCCTTCCGACGATTGCGGATATTGCGAACGCCAAACATGTCCAATCGACAAACAAAGAGCCTCATAAACTCCCCATTTGCGATGCAACTTTATGTCAGGAATAGGGCGTGTCTCAGCGATGGCCATCGGTCTGACCGCCCAATATCGACACATTCCCGGCGCTACTGGCTTCCAGAAATGCTCGGCATCAACCGTTGTGACTTTCCCGATACGCAAAGTCGACTTTTCCGGAGCATAGTACAACGATTTGCCTTCAGCTCCGGCACAGACATCGCGCAACTTGCCAATGTCGCCTTTAGACATATCTGAAGGAATCAAAATAAGAAAACCAGGATTCAACTTCACAACATCGTCTCGGATTTGTTGACTATACCGCTGCTTGAAATCGGCATCAATAATCTGAATGGACACGTTATTGGCCGGTCTGGCTATGCCTGGAGCATATTTACCCACCAAAGCCGGCGATGGATCAATTCCCCACTCCTTTACTAGAAAACGATGCAGTGCCACAGCCCAATTGACAAATTCGGATTCCTGAGGTTTCCATTCAGATGAATTTTTAATGTCACCATTGCATGCAATTGCATTGATTTCCAAGTATAAAGCCATCACCCAAGGAGCTTTAAGCACTTCCCTCTGCTTCCGAGCAGCCGAAGAAAGATACCTAGCTTTGCCTTCCGTTTGAGCAAGTGGATACTCATTAAGGAAATTCTGCTCGTCCTCTTTGTCGCTAACAGTAAGGTTTTTCTTACCCTTCGGTTTGGGATTCGCTGCCACAAAAGCCTGCTTCAAATCATCAAGACGCCCCTTTTTAGGGTAAGCAACAGGCTTTCCCCTCTTTCGAATATTCGTTAATGCCGAATCGGGGGAAAGTGTCCATAACTGTTCATCGACGCCAGAAGGAAGAACATAATCCTCATAAGTATTCAGCTCCACCGGAGAACAAGCTTCGCCTAGATAAGGAACTTCATTGCAAAGCCAGCTCAACACCATTCTCGCTGTAGATGAGGGGCATTCATGCCATATCCAAGTCAGCAATCTTCCAGATTCAGGATGCTGCTCATATGCAGTGGCTATGTGGGCTGTAGTAGATGAAACTTTATCTTTCGGTTTTTTTCTATTCTGGACATTGCCTTTATTTCTATAGGCAACAGCCCTGCTATCAGCTTTAACAGCGTGTGGGAGCAGCATTCCCTGAGGTGGATTATCCTCAAGCCAGTTCAAAGCCTCTCGAATCTGATCGTCCGTCAGATTACGATTGGCATCAACCTGTTCAAAACCGAAAGTCAAGTATGCCACCGAAACAAGCGCAGAATACAAGCGGCAAAGTGAAGGAAACTCTTCCGGTCTGCCACCAGAATCACTGCCCTGATAAAAACCAAGCGGAAAATAAGCCGATATCGCGAAAGCCATATCAGTTTCCCTTTTCATCATCTTCAGCAGAAGCATTGGCAAGCACCGCAGGATTACCTTCCACAAGGAATTCCTGCCCCTCCCAAGTGATTCCCGCCTTTTCATGAGCCTGCGCGTAAGCCTCTTCCAAAAGTTTTTCAGCCATTCCAGCAGTAAGAGGTTCCAATTCCTCCTTCTCGCCATAGCGCTTGTTCAACATGACAGTCGGCTTGCCGGTCTCCGCAAGGAAGCAATTCGCACGGATGAAAGGATTCTCATCATAACCGGCAATATCACGCAGAAGTACAGCGAGAATTAATGCACGAATCGCAGCATCCCCTTCAACACCCTTGCCGAAATGGAATGTACGCACGGTAGCGAAGCTCAGCACACGGGTGGAGATGACTTTCCGGACAGAAACACCGTCTAGAACGTCTTTTTTAGCACTTGGTGGAATGGCACCCAAACCGATGGTCGAACCCTTGCCCGATTTCTTGAAACTTGTTTTAGTCTTGTCGCTTAGGTCAATACTGTCACCAACAATCTTCTGACGGTCAGCTTCGGTAGATACAATCACGCTCGCCCCAACTGGATCAATGCGTCCGCCCGCACGATGGATTACAGGGTCTTCTTCTTGTTCGGCCAGAATGGCATATGTTTCGCCAACCATAACAGAAGGAATCCTCAGCTGATTCTTACTGCGAGTGGAGTCCCATCCACCGAAAATGACCGTCTCCGGAGAAAGTTCGAAAATCGGCAGCAGATTATCCAAAGTCGAATTACGCGCCTTCACATATTCCTCCGCCTTGGAAGTAGATTCACCCTTATAACTTCCGACACGAATATGGCCATCGAAGCCACGATGTGGAAGCTGATTATCATAGACAACTTCCTTTCCGGCATCGGTATCATACTGAACCGCAATGCGAGGCATTTTTGAAAGAACGCCCTCACCATTCCGCATGGCTTCCGTTGTCGTTTCCTCAGCACGATTAGCAAAAGAACCCTTGGAATCAATCATCACCGTCTTCACCGGCTTTTCTTGATCTTCCTCATAGCGTTTTGCAAAAATATATGTCGCATTACCTCGGTCATCGACATACTTCGCAGGTGCGATCACACCATCCGGACCACTTGCAGGTTCCAGCTCCTGCCGCATCGTCAAACTGCCAGCTCCACCAACATGAGCAGCCGCATTCAAATCTTCAATAGTAAGCGCACGCATTCTAGCGTCCTTTCTTTCCCATACGAACAACCGTGTCCATATTGTTAAATATCAGTGTAGGGTGTGTTGGTGCACATGACGGATACGCCACGCGCACCAACACAGAAAAGAAGTCTTTTCCGCCAAGGGAAAAGAATTGCTTGAATCTAAATCCGAAGCAAATAAAAACAATTCCTCAATGAAGTCCTTATTCATGGGTGGAAAACACATCTATGCCCTTCACCCACACTAACGCCATGCATGTTCTATTTATTCACAAGAACAAGCACGACGATAGCAAGAATAAGCGTTATCGCATTACCCATATGCCTCCTTTCGTTTTATCCAATACAGAAGTTTCGCCAATACTAGGCTTAACGAAATTCCCGCACAACATGCACCCTACCACAATTCACAAATATTGCAAGTTCAGGAAATACCTTAAAATCCAAATTAAATAAATACTATATAAGAAGTTATATGCCAACTACACTTATATGAGTGTAAAAGCAGCAAAATCATACACAATATACAGAAAAGAAAAAGCCGGGAACGGGAACGACGGTTGAAACCGACGAACTCGACTCCCGGCATCGCGACTGCTTCTCAAAGATGTGCGCTTGACTCACATGGATGGTACTGAGAACCATTCGCTTGCGATCTGCTTCCGCGCACGTGCCAGCGCAACGTAAATACGTCGCAGGCACACGGCAGACACAAATCAAGTCTGTATAAATCTTCCAGCCGGTGTAAAAGCCAGCCGAAAAGCCACAGGCTACTCTAGTCGCACGGTCGAATAATCACAAATCGATCGCAAAACCATGGAACAGCATACGCATCCATGTTTTGTTACCCGGACATGGAGGTTACGGTAACAAAATGCGGAAAAGCGAGCCAGAAGCCGAAGGTTAGGACTGAAGGAATACAGACTGAAGGAATACAGACTGAAGGATATAGGGTGGGACAACGACGTGAAAGGGGTCCTGCCGTTTAAACGGCAGGACCCCTTCGCATCAAGACGAAATCAGCCCAATCAAGCCAAATCCGCACAACCCGGTCAATTCAGCCAAACCAACCCAATCCCAACCGGATCGCACCAACCAATTCGGCCAATCCGGTCGACTTAGTTGAATCGACCAAGCGGAATCAGCCCAACTGATTCACCCCAACCAAAATCAGGCCTTGGCAACCTCGATGGCGGGCTCGGAGCCTTCGGCGCCGGCAACAACGTCAAGCGAGTCGGCGAGCGTGTCGGCGGACACGAGATCGCGGAACTGCTCGACCTTCGCCACGTCGCCGGCCGGGACGGTCAGCTTCAGCGCGATATGGTCGGAGACCTCGAGACCGGCGGCCTTACGGGCGTCCTGCACGGAGCGGATCACGTCGCGGGCGTAGCCTTCGGCAACCAGATCGTCGTTCAGCTCGGTGTCGAGGATCACGAAACCGCCGGTCGGCAGGGCCGCGGACACGGAGTTGGCGGCCTCTTCGGCGTTCTGTTCCTCCACGCTGTTGATCAGCTCGTACTCGCCCTCTTCCAGCGTAATGTCGCCGTTCGGGGTCTCGCACACCGGAGCGCCGGAAGCGTCCACATGCCATGCGCCGGACTTGGAGGCCTTGATGGCGAACTGCACGTCCTTGCGCAGGCGCTTGCCTGCAACGCGGGCGTTCACGCGCAGCTCGTGGATGATCTTCAGGCCCTGGGAGCCCGCATCCTCAAGCGTGCACAGCTCCACGTTCTTGACGTTGAGCTCGGACTTCAGAATCTCGTCGTACGCGGCCACGGCGGCGGTATCCTCCACCACCACGGTGAGCTTGCTCAGCGGCTGGCGCACGCGGATCTGCTTCGCCTTACGCATGGACAGGGTGCTGGAGACGACCTCGCGCACCTTTTCCATGGCGTTCACCAAAGCCGGATCGTCGACGAGCACGCGGCCAAGTTCGGTGGCTTCGCCGGTCTTCTCGTCGGCCAGGAACGGCCAGTCGGCCAGATGCACGGATTCGCCTCCGGTCAGGCCGCGCCACACGGATTCGGCTTCCATCGGGGCAAGCGGCGCAAGGACGCGCATGAACACCTCAAG
>OGYX01001461.1_pt1 | contig 16789 bp, 8 predicted proteins | sample 1576601 | NCBI WGS metagenome assembly OGYX01 (sample SAMEA3541561, study PRJEB24748) | human gut metagenome | biome: human gut; feature: human-associated habitat; material: faeces | place: China | collected 2012 | reverse complement strand
AGCACTTGGACCCCGAAGTGCACAATATCTTGGTACTTCCTTTTCATCATATCCTATAAATGCACAGTTGACACGAATTTTTCCATTTATTTCCTGTCTTGACTGATATACTCTGCCTTGTTTCATCATATCCTGCACAATCTCTGGGTCTATCTTTCTGGTCTTAGTCAGATAGGCAAACACTCTTCTGTCATTCTGATCTCTGGGCGGTAACTGCAATTCTCCCCTTTCAGGTTTTTCTTGTGGCGCTACCACATGTGTCGTCTGCTCATAAGCCTTACTGCCCAATATCAGTTCCATAGCCTCCAGCTTCTCCATATTCAGATATTTCATGGCAAATTCTACGATGTTCCCACCTTTTTCTTCTGTAAAACAGTAAAAGCCACGCCCATGCTTGAACAGATATAATCCTCCGCTGTTCTTCACATGAAGCGTGGCCTTATCGCCCTTTTCCACTTCAAATCCATGTTCTCTTGCAAAATCAATAATGTTCGTGTTATAAATCTTCTGCATCTGTTCTTCGGTAAAGGGCATTTTCCGTGTCACCTGACTCCTCATTGCTTTTACCTCCTTCTGCCACTCTTATGGTTCTATCCCTTCATCCTCCATATTTTCTTCCTCGGGCCATTCCTCTGCCGCACTCCACTCATGGTCTGGTTTTGGGATATCAAGGTTCCAGATTCCATGTCCCTTATCACAGTCCCAGTCTGGTACTGGTGCTGCATTTTCTGGTAATAAATCCCATGACTTCAGATAATCAATTTCTGCTGGTGGTATCTGCTCCTGTTGTATGGGAATCAGACAGGGCAAAAGCTGTTTTGCAAGATACTCCTGGTCAAAACAACGATCTACAAATCCTCCACGAGTATTCAACAACGGATATCTGTGCATCGTCATAATTGCAATATCTTCAAGTTCTCCATATTCTTTAATAAATGACGCCACATTCATTCCATCAGCCCTGATGCAAAACGCATCATCATCTACCAATGCCATTACATATTTCTGGTTCATTCTCTTTCTTCTCCTTCCTCTATATCCGATGCATTACGATACTGTGTGTCTGCTCCATGAGCCTCATACAGTTCAAATCCCTGCTCACTGATATTCTTTAGCCACTGACTCCAGAAATCTACTAAATCGTCCACACGTTCCTTTGGTTGGTCACACGTCCTGTAATAGATTCCCATATTATCCTGTTGAAAGGAAAGTGGCTTTACCAGTCTGTTTTCATCATCCATGTCAAATGTGATCTCTGGGTCTCTCATTGCATCGCCATTTTGACTGTAATAATGTGCCATGCTGTATCCACCCGGAATCTTCTCTAAGACAAGATCATCAAAACCATACGACTTGAACTTCATGTAGGTATAGGTATTATTGAATATCTCCGGGAACTGTTTATGCAGCCCTCGGTATAGCTTGCCTTCTTTCCGTACACTTTCATTCTCTGTTGATTCTCCTCCATCCTCTGCAAATTCCAATTCCAGATTCAGCTGTACCTGTTCCTGCAATAGCTCTGCTAATCGTTCCTCTTCGGAAAATGGTCTCTCCACCTGTATTTTGGCAGCTTCGAACTGCTGTCTGGTCTCTTCCAGATCATTTTCATCTATCTTCATCTCCGACTCAATTCGGTCTGCAAGGTTCTCAAGCCTTGTAATATTTCCAATAGCAGAATCTCCAGCTTCTACACTGTATTTTCCTTCTCCCTGTATGCAGAGCCATACCTTTTTAAATGCCGTGTCACGCTCTGCAAATAGTTGAAATCCAGCATAACTGCCAAGCTGCAAAATGTCTCCGGCATTCCCTCCCAGCTTAGGCAGCATCATCTTCAAATACTCCCCGGCTGCCACTCTTTCCTCAAATGTGCGATGATTTAATATCATGGAAAAACTTGCAGGCTTCTCTCTTTTGAATAGTTCCACATCCATTTTTGCTTTCTCAATTCGGTTCATATAGCGTTTGATTGCATTCGGATAATGGCTTACAATCTTTTCCTGTAAGCTGGTATGTTCTGTTTTCCATGCGGATTTTACTGTCTGCAAACGATAGATTTCATTATCTATTTCCATCTTCCGCTTGATCTTTGGGTCAGATACCGCAAGTGCTTTGAACTCTGCATACTGAAGGACTACCTCATCCACATCCTCACAGCTTCTGGCTGCGGACCTTCCCGTCATGATCTGGCTGATATATTTCTGTTTCTGCTCTAAGATCTGCCATAAGTACGCATCAAAGGTCTTTTCTGTAATGTAATTGAAAATAGAGACTTCTTCGTTCTCATTGCCCTGTCTTAGAATACGTCCGTTTCGCTGGGTGAGGTCAGCAGGCCTCCATGGTGCATCCAGATTATGCAGTGCCAACAGCTTATCCTGCACATTCAATCCAGTCCCCATCTTCTCAGTACTTCCCATCAGTACACGGATCGTACCATTTCTGACCTTCTCCAATAGTTCTGCCTTTTTGGTATCCGTATCTGCATCATGTATAAAGAATATTTCTTCTTCCTTCACTCCCTGTGCAATCATTACGTCTTTCAATGCATGATAGAAATCAAAGGAACCGTCTTTCTTTGGTGTTCCCTTATCACAAAAGATGAGCTGTGTAGATGCCTGTGGTGTGGATTCCTTATAAATCTCCCCTACAATTCTTGCACAGGTATTTAGTTTGGTATCCGGATCACTGGGCAGTCTCTCATCCAAAATGCGGGGATCAACGGACAAAAGTCTTGCCTCATTGGTAAGTTTTAAGAAGTTGTCCTCTGTGCTGTCCACCTCATGATTACGGATTGCCTCTGCACGCTCTACCAGTTCATCCATCATATCCTGCTGATCTGGTGTGATACGTGTCTTTACTACCTGAAACTTTCCTGTTTTCAATCTTGGGATAGGAAGGTTCAGCATATCGGATGTCTTGATATCTGCGACCATAAAAAGCATTCCTAACAGTTCTGGAATATTATGGAACTTTGCAAAACGTGTCTTCATCTGATAACCAGATCCTTCGGGTCTGATTTCAAGTGCTGATTCCACTCTGCCAAAGGTACTCGCCCATGCATCGAACATCAGAAGTCCTCTGCGTTCCATTTCTGTAGGCTGCAACGTTTTCTGAATGACATATAATTCTGCCATGGAGTTTGTTACCGGGGTTCCTGTCAGATAGGTCACTCCATGTTCCTTGGTGATCTCATTGATATACTGACACTTCATATGCATATCCATGGCTCGCTGGCTGTTCTTTCCACCAACACCTGCCACACGCTGCATCTTTGTGTAGCTGAAATTGTTCTTGTAGGTATGGGATTCATCTACGAAAAGATTATCCACGCCCAATTCCTCGAAAATGATGGTATCGTCTTTCTTTTCAGCGTTATACAGATTATCAAATCTGGTCTGAAGATTGTGACGGAATATCTCCATCTGCTTTAGTGACCATTTCTTCCCTTCCATCGCCTTTGTCGCGCCAATCTGTACCGTGACCTCATCTATCTCGCGCTGCATGGCTGATAGCTGACGTTCTCTTGACAATCCCACTAATTCAAAGGAACTATGCGGCATGATGATACAGTCATAATCTCCTGTTGCTATCCTGCTGACAAAACGCCTTCTGTTCTTCTTTTCAAAGTCTTTCTTTCCTGCCACCAGAATATTTGCACTGGGATACAGACGCATGTACTCGGTTGCCCATTGTCCCAATGTATGATTTGGCACAGCAATCATCGGTTTATTACAGATACCAAGCCTTTTTCTTTCATACGCAATGGCACAGGCCGTCATGGTCTTACCTGCGCCTACCTCATGTGCTACTAATAAATTACCGTCATCATAGATTCCTCTTGCGACCACATCCCTTTGATGTTTTCTTAATGTAATGCTCTCATTCATGTCTGGAAGTATCAGGTCATCTCCATTAAAGGTACGGGGACGGATATTGTTGAAACGGTCATTATAGAGCTGCGTCAAAGCCGTACCTCGTTCTGGATCAGCGAACAGCCAGCTATCAAACTCCATCTTTATCTGCGCCTGTTTCTCTCTTGCCAGAAGCGTTTCCTGCCTGTTCAGCACATATTTTATCTTTTTCTCTCCGCTGTCAGGGTCATAATATTCGTCTTTATCTCTGACTTCCACTGAACGAAGATTCAGGGTATTCTCCAAAATCTCATAGGCATTCATGCGTTTTGTTCCATATGTCGTGTTCGCTGCTATGGAACCTTTTTCAAATCCTTTTTCCGTAATAAAATAGGTTCCCGTGCATTCTGCAAATTCAATATGGATATATCTTTTCTTATTGGATGTACTGGTCTGGAATTTCTCATACATAAAGTCCTGGTAATACTCGACCGGTATCCATGTAGAACCAAGTACAAAACTGATATCCTCTGGTTTTAATGGTTCCGGCTGTACCTGCTTTAACGCTTCCACATTCCTCTGAAATAAGTCTGGAGCATTGTCAGCAGCGATGATTGCAGATGCAAGCTTGTCCTTTACATGACCGCTTAAATACTCCTCTGCAAGCACCCATCCCGTATCTGAGTTTCCCGGTTCCCATTTATCCGGGTCCTGGTATATCTTATCCCCAAGTTCCTCGATGATTGTCGATTTCGTAGTGATCCCGCCATTCTTCCGATACAGATACTGCATATAATCCAAGTCAAAACGTCCTTTGACATTCATCGTGATGCGAAGGGCATCTTCAATATTATCTGCCGTCTGTGGTATCTCTTTTGGCTTGATCGTTGCTTTAAAGAATACCGCAGTTTTTTTGTATTCGCCCTTTATCTTCTTACCGGTCTCATCTTTCACTTCATCCTCTATGGACCGGAGCAGTGGAGCATCACAGTCTTTTGCAAAGGCAATAACATTTCCCTGACTGTTCAGATATCCATTTTTCTTTGTGTAGGAATCATATTTCTGATTCAGATTTCCCAGCAATTCAGCCAGATGTTCATCATATCCTTTCGTCTCTTCTGCTTCATCCTTTTCTGGTTCTCCATAAAGCTGAAAGTCCATCTGTTCTCTTAAGGCAGTCTTGATTTCCAAAATGCCCTTGATACGTTCCGCTTTTTTCCCTGTGATATCCTGGCGGTACATTCTGGAATCTTCACGATAATAGATTGCATCATTTACCTTTGCATAACTGTAATTCTTGACATCTGGTGTCGCAGGCAGCCACTCTTTTATAATGGTATCTTTATCATCTGCCAGATCTGTGTCCGGTTCTTCATATACTGCATGAAGATTTCCAATGGCATCTTCTAATAGTTCTCCCAATTCCTTATCTGGAAATGGCTTACAGCTTACAAAATCACTGCTTCCATACATGCCTGATTCCTGTACCATCGTTCCCAGTACCATTTCTGGATGGTCGATAAAATAACTGTTATAAGGTACGTTGTTCTCATCCTTTTCTACGGACAGCCATGGTGTGTTCCATTCATCCGGTATGATCTCCTGTGAACGCTTTTTCAAGAAAAGGATATCTGTTACTGCATCCGTTCCAGCAATCGATCGGAACGCATTCTCCGGCAGGCGGATAGCTCCAACCAGTTCTGCTCTCTGTGCTATATATTTCCTCACAGACTGATTTTCCTTATCCAAGGTAAACTTGCTCGTGATCACTGCAATGATACCGCCTGCCCTGACCTTATCCAGACTTTTTGCTATGAAATAATCGTGGATGCGGAAGTTGTGACGGTCATAACGCTTGTCACTGACCTTGATTCTGCTGAATGGAATGTTTCCTACCACTACATCGAAAAAGCTATCGGAGAATTGGGTATCTTCAAACCCTTTTACCAAAATATCTGCCTTGGGATATAGCTGTCTTGCGATCCCCCCGGCAATCGGTTCCAGTTCCACACCATACAATCTTGACTGTTTCATGCTCTCTGGAAGTGCGGAAAAGAAATTTCCAGTTCCCATTGCTGGGTCAAGAATATTTCCTGACTGAAAGCCAAAGTTCTGCAAGGCTTTATAAATATAATTGATCACGTTCTGGTCTGTATAATAGGAAGTCAGGGTGGATGCGGATACCGACTGCATTTCTTCTTCGGATAGCAGGCTTTCGATTTCCTCATACTCCTTTTCCCAGCCTTCCTTCTCTGGTGTGAGTGCATTTGCAAGACCGCCCCAGCCCACAAATTTTGCAAGTACAAGCTGTTCCTCTCTGGTTGCCATTCTCTTTTCTTCCTAGAGGCTTTTCAGTAATCGGATGGCTTCTACATTGTTCCGAAACTTCGCTTTGGGCCCGCCATCATATAAATGATGTTCCGGAAGAAAGTGATAATTCTCTGCTTCATTTTGACTTGTATTCTGTAATATTTCTGTGGCATGGTCATTTTCTTTTTCTTCTGTCTGAGCTTCTTTCAATACCTCTGCTGATCTGATGAAATCTACAGGAATGCGCTCCCTTATCTTATAACTGTCCAGTCCCTGTCTCTGCTCGATATCCCCTAATTCAACAGTGTGGTTGTCATCCAGATACCCAAGGATTTCAAAATTTCGGTCATCATAGCTGATATGTGTACCTACTGGAAATGGAAGATAACCTGACTTGATTTCTTCTCTGTCCAGCTCGTCTGTTATGATCTGCGTGCCGTCTGTCTCATCGGTATCATATTGGGCAGGATAGGCTTCAAACAGATTGAGCTGTCCCATTCTTGTACGCTGGCTGTCTGAAGGCTGCATTTGGGCAACTTCATCTGGGATATTAAAATCGCCAATCTCATCGACCTCTTCTGTAACCGCCTCATAAGGCACATATTCCTCTGCCTCTCTGAGCATATCAATGACATTGGCTGCCTCATACCATGTAAGCTGGGTAAAACCGCCTTCTCCAAAATGAAACAGAATCGCTTCCGGCTTTAACACCGTCCAACTGTTATTTGCTGTATTTCTTCTGTCCCCATACTCTTCATAAACTGCTTTGACCTCTTCCGCTTTTTCTTTCAGCGATGTGTTCTCAGCAAAAATGATGTTAATTGCATCGTACAGTCCTATCGGATACAGTTCTGTATCTGTCAGCATACTTTCATAAAATAATCTGATTTCTCTGTCACTGTACTTATGTGGCTGACCAGCTGTTACGCTTTCGGATGGCTCTGTATGATCCAATGCTGGGGCATTTTGTTCGTCTTGGGAAACAGAAAGGGAACCCTCTACAGCATCTGCCGTATCGGGTTCCCTCTCTGTTTCCTTATTCGATTGACTTAACGGACCTGATAGATCACTTCTTCCAGTATGATTTCTTCCGCCTGTCTGGTTATCAGTTCCATGTGTCCTGCTCTGGCCAATGTGTCCTCTGTCTCTGGCATAGGTTGTAGATTCAATAACTGCTGGATCAGGGCTTCTTTCTTCTGTTCCGCTTCCTCGTCCACCTTGCAGATCATCTCGTTTATCATCCCCGTGGCTATCAGTTCTGACAGTCTCTGTGGATGTTTCTCCTTCATGTACTCCTTCCACTGGCTTCCGAACCGGCCTGTCTCCTTCTTGTCGAACTTCTCGTCTGCCGATATCTGGAGATTTGGATACTGCATTCCGTCTGCTCCTGTCATATATTCCATCTTCACTAATGGTTCTCTGTTCATATCGCCTGCTCCTCTCTTCTTTGATTTCCTCAATCTGTCTGTTGATCTCCATCAGCACAGGTTTCGCAATCGCTGTTGCATGATACCCCAGTGCCATGAACATTTCAGTGCTATTAAAATGACTGATATTCTGAAATGCTCCCGTTTCCTCAAAAACATCTGGCTGGATACCACATTTTCTGAATACAATATAGGCTGCACTGTCCGATACAAGCCTTGCGAACTCTTCCTGTACCGCTTTTTCAGGCAGTCCATACAAGACACTGTTCTCATCCTTTACTTCCAGCTTAGGATTGTATTTTGCCATATATGCCTTGCCCTGCATCTGCACCAGCTGGCACAGACAGTTCTCAATACTTGTCGTGTCTGTACGAAACTGTATATGAAAACGATGCATGATTTCTGGCTGATACTGTCTTTCCAGTTCCCATACTGCGTTCATTGCGGCACGGAACCCATCATAACTGCCACGGGTATCTGCAAGGTCAAAATAGTAGGTCAGTGTTGCCTTTGGATTATCCATATCTACAACACCAATGCCTTTACATCCTGCCTTTAAATACCTCCCTGTCTGCTTTTCCCATCCCATTTTGGTGGCAAGCAGTCCTGCATCTGGTCTTTGGACATAAATCAGTACATTCTTATCAAAAGATAACTTATAGTACTTTGACACACTGGACAGCAGTCCCATCCACTCTGTCCGGTTCTGTGTCAAAATTTCAACTGACTTCTGATAGAGGTCAGCAAGATATGTGGCTTTACCCAACCAACTGCTCCTTCTCTTCACTCATTCTGGCGAAGTATAGTTCCAATGCTTTCTCTATCGTCTCCTCGATCTCTTTTTTCGATTCCTGCTTGGTAAAAAAGCGGCTGATCACATTTCCCTTTACTTTAATGGGCTGGGGAGCGGTGCTCTTAGGTTTTTTCGTTTTCTCACCTTTTAAGATCTGTTCAATACGTTCCTCTGTCAATGTCTTATTCTTTGCATAATCATGAATCAGTGCAGATTTTTTTGTATCAAGCACTACCTCTCCACTTACTAAGATATCTGCAATCATGGTCTGCATGAATTCCTCTTTTACAAAAGAAAGATCATATGCTGATTTCATGGATATCTTTTTCTCATCCAGCATTTCCAAAAGCGGTGAAACCAAAGTTGCTATCCTCAAATACTTGGCAACATTATCTCTGTTCAGACCATATTCCTCACCCAGTTTTTCGTCTGAACGCAACCTTTTCTGATTTTCAGACAGTGTCTCGTTTTCCTTGATTTCACTGGGGTTTAAGAGGTTTTCAATTTCATTTAATAGGTCATTTCTCTTGCCCTGACACTTGATTGCTTCGTAATGCTGTTTCAGACAATATGCTTTCTCCGATGGCGATAAATCGTCAAAGGAACGCTGACGAAGGTTGGTCTCCGTTACAATCAGTACTGCATCCTCATAAGAAAGATTCTCTTTGATGATAACAAGACATTTCGTAAGTCCTGCAATCTTTCCTGCATTGACACGATTATGGCCGCTGAGTATGATATACAATCCTTCATGATGCCAAAGAATAACCGGCATTAAGATACCATACTCTTTGATACTGCTGACCATATCATCTAAACGCTGTCCTGTATATAACTTGAATTTATGGTCTGGAAATGCACTCATATAGGCAAACTCCATTTCCACTAACGTGTTTTCTCCAGGCACTTTTTCCGTTTGTTTTTCCGCTGCTGATTCTTCCTTTGTCTGGAAATTGAACAGCTCATCCATTCCATCCATGCTGTTATTAAGCAATGAACCTCTTTCCGGTATTTTCGGTTTTCTTGTCATGTTTTGTCAACTCCTTTACTACATTTTGATAGGCAATCGATGCTGGGTTATCTGGCTCAAATTCACATATGGTCATACAGTGGTCTGCGGCATCCGGCACACGGATTGTACGTGGGATACAGTTTGAGAATATACGCACCTTTTCTCCAAAAGTCTCCTGTAGCTGTGCCTTTACACGCTTTGATACTTTGGTTCGTTCGCTATCCATCGTGATTAAAATGCCCTCAATTTCAAGATTCTTATTTGCCTGTGTCTTAATACGATGAAATGCACGCATGAACTCGCCCATTCCCTCCACTGCAAGTGTTTCCGACTGTACCGGAACAATCAAGCCATCACAACTGATCATAATATTGATCATCGCAGTACCCATCTTTGGCATACCATCAATGAGAATATAATCATATCTGTCTCGGATGGTATCTACATATTCCTTTAATTTGTATTCCGCAAAATCTGTATTGCACATCAGCTTGTCAAAATAATCCAGTCTGTTATTTGCTGGTATCAGATCCACACCCGACTCTGTGTGAATGATGTATGTCTCTATTTCTGGCAATTCCTCGCCCATTACTAATGATGATAAGATCTCATAAATTGTAATTGGCAGTTTTTCTGGCAACATGACTCCGCTTAATTTCGTTGAATGCCGCTGTCCGTCAAAATCGATCAATGCCACCTTGTAGCCTGCCTTGGCCAGCAGATATGCCATGGTGGTCGAAGTTGTGGTCTTTCCCACACCACCTTTTCTTGTCGCGACTCCCCATACTTTGCACATATTTGCATTTCCTTTCTTTGTTAAAATTGTTGTTATTGGTTACATTGTTTTTGGATAAAAAACAGGGTTAGGCACTTGCCTCCTTTCGGGTAAAATTAAAACAGGACTAAATCCACCATTCCATTTCTGAAATATAGATTTAGCCCTGTTTTGGGTATAACGACACCTACCAGCAAACCCTATGCTGGCAGATCCCGGCTATTTACTTTTCATAGACAGTATTGAGTATAAAATGGCGCCATCCTATCCATTTGTACGCTATTTGAAGCATTTAGCACAAGTAGTAGGACTAAATCAGTATCACGGAAACCCTTGATTTTACTAGGTTTCGTCTGACCTGTCATTATTATAACTCAACCCCCTCTTCTCTTCCTTCTTCTCTTCCAAATGCGCAACCTTCCAGATAAATCTCTTTCGACCGATAATTCAGCACTTTTCCTCCCATAACTTCCGTAACCTCCTTTTCTACATTGCTATACTTCGACGCCAGTTTTTCCACCACATTATTGGACAATTCACACAGTGCGCCACAGGTGATCGGCTTCATACGACCGCTTTGGCACTCCTGATCCAGCATTTCCGCAATTTTTTCGTATTCCAGTCTCAGTCCGCTTAACTGTTTCTGATTTCCATCAATTTTTCGAAATTCTTTTTCATATCGAAAAATATAAAATGGGATCAACATCCACAGTTGTTTTTCAAAAAGTTCGTCCAGTGTATAGTCCTTTACCTTCAAAATCGGAATCCCGTACTGCAATTGCTTCTGCCGTACATGGATACAGATTTTCAGTTCGTCCGACGTTGTCTTGCTGCTTCTTAAATAGATGACTGCAGAATCCGGGAATTTTACATGCAGTACTCCATTCCGATATTCTTTCTCCATCAAAGCAATCTGCGCATCATATTCCCACATCCGAATTTCCATTGTCCCATCCGCTGTGCTCTGACATTCCAGATGATACCGTTTGGAAATTCCCTTTAAAGAAATCAATGTCAGGTTGGAATCCGTAACCCGCTTCTCCTTTTTCCCCTCCGGATTCCTCAAAAAAATCTCGTTCTCATTCGATACCACTACTTCCCGCCCGGTATAATTCGTGCCGAACAGCTCGTTAATCAGTGGAACCACCAGCTCTGGGCAGTCCTGCAGCAGCGTACGGAAAGTGTCATCATAAGGTGTATTGATCGTCTCCATCTTTTGCCTTTCTGATACATTCATCATATACCAGGAAGACTTCTTTCTGCAAGGTCTTCCCGATATCTCCATCTGTTCCTTATTCAGTTTTTGTCTGATAGAAATCTCTGGTCGATCCGACCTTGAAAAAATAAAAAAGATTTTAGATTCTACAGCAGGGGCGGCTCTCCCTCTGCAAAAGCCGCCTGCCATAATTGAATAGATTTAATATAAACGATATTTTGGAAAAAATCAACAGCAACTGCTATCCAATATGCTGCGTTTTGATTGGGGGTCTGACCCCGTTTCACGCATATCCCCGTCTCTGCTTCTCCCACATCTGCCAGTAGCGCCCCTTTCGTGCCAAAAGTTCCTGATGGCTGCCGCACTCCGTAATCCGTCCATGCTCCATGACGTAAATTCGATCCGTCAGTGCCGTCACGGAAAGCCTGTGCGAAATCACGATCACGCCCTGATCGGGATGTCCCTGCAGCAGCGTTTTGTTAAACGCATCCTCTGCAAACGGATCAAGCGAAGCCGCCGCTTCATCCGCAATCAGAAACTCCGTGTTATAATAGCAGGCACGCGCCAGCGCAATCTTCTGTTTCTGTCCCTCTGAAAACAGGAAACCGTCCTCGCAAAATTCCCGCAACACCTGTTTTTCGACCGGAACAGAGGTCCCCTTTCGATACAAACCGCTCTCGCACAACGCATCCGCCGCCCGGCTCTTATCTGCGTTTTCGGAAAGCGCCACATTCTCCGCCAAAGACGCTGCATACAGCAGATTTCCGGCAAACAGCACCGTGAAATGCTTTCGACATTCCTCCCATTCTGCCTTTGTTGAAACGGCTGCTCCATCCGCCAAAACCGCTCCGCTGTCCGTTTTTCCAAGTCCAAGCAAAACCTTGATGAACGTCGTTTTTCCAGCGCCGCTGTCTCCGACCAGTGCGATCTTTTCGCCCTTTTTCACTCGAAAACAGATATCGTGCAGAACCTTTTTCTCCCCGTATCCGAAATCGACATGCTCCATCGAAATCTCAGAAACCGTTTCGCCGTCTGTTGTCCCGGATTCCTGCTCTTTCTCCTCTGCTTTCTTTTCATTTTGCTCACAAAAACTAAAAAATGCATCGATGTATCCGGCATACTCCCCGGCTCTTCCCGCCATCTGCTCAAACAGCACGGACAGCGCATACAGGATGATGTGCGTCCCGTTCAAAAGCGCCGCAAAATCGTCCAGTCCGATCGTCTTTTTCCAGAAAAAACAATACCCCAGATACGCGATCATCAGACAGTCGATAAACAGGAAATCGCTCCCGATCTCCCGTCCGAACGCAATCGGAAAAATACGCCGGTTCCACTGTTTTGTCTGCTCCGCCTTTTGGGAAAAACTGTCCTGATCCCGTTTTACGAAAAATGGCAGACAGCCCAGAATCCGTCCCTCCGCGGCATATTCCTTTCGCAGAAAAATCCGTAAATAGTTCTGATGCAATGCATCCTTTTTGTTCTGTTCATCCCGCTTTGCACTCGTTTTTTCCACCAGACTTTTGACGCAAAAACGGATTGCCGCAAACGCCAGCAAAACGAACACCACGATCATCTGATCCATTCGGATATAAATGACGACTGCCACCGCTCCTGCCAGAAAACTACCGAACAGCTGCCGGTAAAATTCCAGCGTTTCTCCCATCTTCGTCTGCGTAAACTGCAGCGCCCGACGGTATCCGTGAAAATACGCTTCTTCGTTATATTTCCTGCAATCCGCGTCCAGCATAATCCGGTACAACCTACGGTTTAATTTGTATTCCAGCCGTTCCTTCCACTGCGGATAAACCCGTTCAAAATACCAGTGCCACAAAAAGCTCACTGACAGCTGGTACACCAGAAATCCTCCCAGCACCCACGCTGCCCGCACCAGATCGCGCCCCATCAGCGCGCCGATCATCCATTTCAAAACAAGGACATTCGCCAGCACATCCGCCAGGTCATATGCGCCCGTCAGCACAATTTCCAGTAAAAACAGCCCCGGTGCATCCAAAAAGCGGAGCTTCTGCAGCCGCAGATGACTTTTCAACCCGTTAAACCGCATCGTTTTCCCCCTCCTGTGCAAAATACTGCCGTCGCTGCGTCGTAAACATCCTGCAGTAGTCGCCGCCCTTTTCCATCAGCTCTTCGTGCGTTCCATGCTCTGCAATCATTCCGTTTTTCAGATATAAAATCTGATCTGCCTGCCGTGCAAAGGATAACCGATGCGTCACGAAAATCAACAGCTTTCCCTTTGTCGCTTCCAGCACTTCCTGCAAAACATCCGCTTCCGTCAATGGGTCTAAAAATGCTGTCGGTTCATCCAAAATTACCGCATCGAAATCGCCTGCAAACACCCTGCACAGAGCAAGCCGCTGTCCTTCCCCGGCGGAAAACATGGCTTTTTCCCCTTCTTCAAACAGCTCCACTGCAGTATGAATGCCCTGCGGCAGGCTTTTGATTTTTTCTTCCAGACCGACCTTTCGCAGCGCCTCCCAGACAAGCGGCTCGTCCTCTTTTCTGCATTCCCGCAGCAAAACATTTTCCGCCACGGTCGCCGGATACAGCCGGTAATCCTGCAGCAACGCAAACACATTTTTCCCGATTCCGGTTCGGCTGACTGCCCCATTTCTGTACAGCTTCCCGGTAAAATCCGGATAAAGCCCCAGCAGCACTTTCAGGAAGGTGGACTTTCCTGCGCCATTCTCCCCGACCAGCACAACGCGTTCCCCTTTTTTCGCTAAAAAGCTGATATCATGCAGTCCAGCCGTCCCGTTCGGATAAGTAAACGAAAGCTGTTTCGCCTCAACAGACTGCAGAATTTCTTCCTGCGTTTCGTCCTTTTGTGCCGGTTTTTCTTCGGCAAAAAAGTTCAGAAAATCCTCTACATAAAGCAGATTCTCCGTAAAACGTGCATACTCTGTTCCAAGACGAACCAGTTTCGCATTCAGGTTTGCAATCGACAATACCAGCACGGAATATTCCGAAACCGGAAGTCCCTCCTGTGTCCAGAATTTCCACAGCGCATAAATATTTCCTGCGGTAAATGCGAACGTCGCGCCAAGATTATCCGCCAGAAAACCGAGCAATGCCAGCGTTCCACCCTTTTCCCGAGCAAGCGTACAATTTCCCGTTTCCGCCTCCCGGTTTAAATGATCCAAAATGCTGTAGGCATCCGAAGTCCGCAGCTCCTCCATATTTTCGTGGAAGAAAAATTTGCGCCACACATACGCCTTCTTCCGGTCATTCACGCTTTTTGCCACTTCGTAATCATGCCGCACTGCTCCCTGTCTGCGCAGCACCAGCGTCAGCAAAAACGGTGCAATCGCCACGACAAACAGAACCGGATCAAGCGTCGCCAGATAGGTCAAAACCGCCACAAGCGCCGATGCCAGCCGAACCGTATTTCCGATATTTCCCATGATTTTTTCATAAGTCGCAGATGCATGATTGGCAAGATATTCCAACCGGTTCAAAAACGCCGTTTTCTCATAAGAGGCATACGGCACTGCAGTTGCACGTTCCTCGATCCGGTGCACAATCCGTCCTTCCTGCAAAATATCCGCCTGTTCGCTGTAACATTCCCGATACCATCTGCTCACGCCCCGAAGTGCCAGATTGATCCCACAAAAAAACAGAAGCCCTGCGAAAAAGCGTTTCCCGTCCCCCTCCTGCAGACAGGAAATATAAAAGCTCACTGCGAAAATATTGACCACAAATTCCCGCACACCGTCCAGCACATGAATCAGGATATGCAGAAAAATCCGTCCTTTCCCCAATCCGATGAGCCGGAGATATTGTATGTATTTCTGAATCATTGTCTCCCCCAGTTATATCAAACAATAGAATGCACGCTCTGCGAGCATTCTATTGTCATGAATCAAAAATAATTTGAAGACTTTTTTGAAGTTCCTATCGTTTTTCCCAGGGGCAGGTAGCAATATTGTTTTTATAATCTGAACCATATATTCCAGCACATGCCGCAATTGGTTGATCAATACACGATAGTTCATCTGCATTAAATAAATCATCAAAAAAACCAATATTAAGATCAAATTGCCCTCTTTATTTTAAAATTTGTTCCATTCTCTTTTCCTCTACACTTTATAATACTGCGCCTGAGCCTGCCATAGCTGCGCATAGAGCCCGTTTTTGGAAAGCAGCGCCTCATGCGTTCCGCTCTCCGCTATTTTCCCGTTATCCAGAACAAAAATCCGGTCACTGAACTTGCAGCTGGAAAGCCTATGGGAAATGTAAACCGCAGTTTTACCCTTGACGATCTCATCAAAGCTCTCATAAACCCTGCTTTCTGAAACAGGATCAAGCGCCGCAGTCGGCTCATCCAGAATGCAAATCTGACCGCCCTTATAAATCGCCCTTGCGATCGCAATCTTCTGCTCTTCTCCTCCGGAAAACGAAACGCCATCCTGCTCGTATTCCGGATATACCACGGTTTCCAGACCTTTCTTTAGTTTATTCAGACGTTCCCCAAAGCCTGCCAGCTGCAGCACCTCTTTTGCACGCTCTGCTTCATACTGCTCAGAAGCGGCTACATTTTGCCCAAGCGTCAGGGACAACAGGGAATAATCCTGAAAAACGATCGCAAAAATCTTCTGCCACTCCCTCAAATCATATTCCCGGATATTTTTGCCGTTCCAGAGGATTTCTCCCTCCTCCGGCTCATACAGCCTGCAAAGAAGCTTTACGAGCGTCGTTTTCCCGCTTCCATTCTTCCCGACCACTGCGATTTTCTCAGACGGCTCGATTTTCAAACTGACATGATCCAGAACCAGCTCTTTTGTCCCCGGATACCGGAAAGAAACATTCCGAAACTCAATCACCCCTTTTGTCATCTCTGTGAAAGAATCTCCCTTTGTTTTCTCTGCTTCCAGGTTCAGATATTCCAGGGTACTTGCGATCCTGCCAACATCCGTCCGAAATTCCCCTGCCAACCGGATGGATGCTGAAACCGACATACATGCCTGAAAAATTGCCTGCGCATACCGCAGCACCATGCCGACCGTGATCGTCCCGGCAATTGCCAGCGCCAGCACGCAATAATAGGAAACACACAGCAAAATTCCCTGAATCATGCCAGTTCCAAGCCCGCCTGCACTATTGATTCTGGCAATGGTAAATACATTTTTCCTGACACCTTCCCGTTCTATATCGATCGTTTTCTGGATCATTTTCTTCGCACGGTACATAAAAATATCTTTCAAAGACTGTGCCCCGATCGCACCGCTTCCGCCTTCATCCATATACCAGAAGCGGCTGTTCTTTTCTGCCTGAGTCATTTGATTCATCGCAGCAGATTCTTTCTTCTGATACCATTTGGCATAAACCGACGCGCCGACCACAGCCAGACCAATATTGAACAGAAGCGCTGCCGCAACCTTCCCCGCCGCGCT
>OGYX01001457.1_pt1 | contig 16811 bp, 12 predicted proteins | sample 1576601 | NCBI WGS metagenome assembly OGYX01 (sample SAMEA3541561, study PRJEB24748) | human gut metagenome | biome: human gut; feature: human-associated habitat; material: faeces | place: China | collected 2012 | reverse complement strand
ACTTGCCCTCCTTCTTCGCGTTGGCCTTTTCCGCCGGGGCAGGCTCTGCGTTCACGTTGGTCTTGTCCGCGTTCTTGAACAGCAGCTTCTGGATCTTGCCGCGGAAGAGCATGGAGAATGCGCACAGATAGATGATGATACCACTGATGAGGTCTGCGATCTCGGTGGGGTAATACTTGGTGGAAAGGAAGGTGCCGCCCACCGAGATGTGGGAGATGAAGATGGCCGAGAAGATGGTGCCGATGGGGTTGGAGCTTGCCAGCAGGGCAACGGAAATGCCGTTGAAGCCCATGGCAGGCAGGCTGGTGGAGTTCAGCGGGTTCCACTGGCCCACGTTGGACAGATAGAACAGGCCCGCACCAAAACCGGCCAGTGCACCGGCAATGGCCATGGAGAGGATGATGTTCTTCTTCTCGTTGATGCCGGCATAGCGGGCAGCGCTCTTGTTCAGGCCGACGGCCTTCAGCTCATAGCCGAAGGTGGTCTTGTTCAGCACTACCCAGACCAGGACCGCCACGACCGCCGCCAGGAAGATGGCGATGGTGGTGCTGTTGGTCTGGAACAGCTTGTTCAGGCCGAAATCCGGGATGATGGACTGCGCAAAATCTGCATTCTTGCCCAGGTTCAGGGTGCGCGTGTTGCGCACATCGTACATTGGGCCGGTGCCGTTCTGGTAGACCAGCTCATTGACGAGGTAGAGGCCGATCCAGTTGAACATGATGGAGGTGATGACCTCGTTGATGTTGAAATAGGCCTTGAAGAAGCCGGGGATCGCGCCCCAGAGGCCGCCCAGAACGGCCGCAACCAGCAGGCAGACGAACCAGGGCAGCTTGAGCATGATGGCGCAGTAGAGGGCACCGTAAGCGCCCAGCGTATACTGACCGGCTGCACCGATGTTGAACAGGCCGGTCTTGAAGGCAAAGCCGACCGAAAGACCGGTCATGATGAGGGGAGCCGCATTGGCCAGCTCCTTGCCGACGCCGTAGGGGGCATCGTAGAAGCCGCCCTTGACGATGCGGACGAAGCCGTCGCCCCAGGCGTGGGCCGGGTTGATGGCCAGCAGCACCAGGAAGCCAACGGCCATGCCGATCACGATGCACAGCAACGCGGCCAAAACGCTCGTGATGGAGCTGTTCAGATTGCTGCGGGAAAGTTTTTTGTTTTTCATCTGTTAATTGCTCTCCTTTCCCTGCTTGCGCGCGCCTGCCATATACAGGCCCAGTTCCTGCACGGTGGTGGTCTTGGGATCGAATTCGCCCACGACCTCGCCCTCGTACATGACAAGGATACGGTCGGACAGGTTCATGACCTCGTCCAGTTCCAGACTGACCAGAAGCACGGCCTTGCCCTTATCGCGCTGGGCCACGATCTGGCGGTGGATGTATTCGATGGCACCGACGTCCAGGCCACGGGTGGGCTGCACAGCCACCAGCAGCTTGGGGTCTTTGTCGATCTCGCGGGCAATGATGGCCTTCTGCTGGTTGCCGCCGGACATGCTGCGCACGATGGTGGCACTTCCCTGACCGCTGCGCACGTCGTACTGCTCGATCAGCCGGTCGGAATACTCCCGCACCTTCTCGCTGCGGATGAAGCCGTTCTTCTGGAACTCCGGCTGCCAGTAGCGCTGCAGCACGATGTTGTTTTCCAGACTGTAATCCAGCACCAGACCATGCTTGTGGCGGTCTTCGGGGATGTGGCTCATGCCGTCCTTCGAGCGCTCGCGGATGGAGGCATTGGTGATATCCTTGCCGTCCAGCGTGACCTTGCCGGAGTTGAACTTTTCCAGACCGGTCAGGCCGTAGACGAATTCGGTCTGGCCGTTGCCCTCGATGCCTGCCAGACAGACGATCTCACCGGCATGCACCTGGAAGGAGACGTTCTTGACGGAATCCTTCTTGTGCTGGGCGTTGTGCATGGTGACATTCTCCACGTCCAGCACGACCTTGCCGGGGGCTGCGGGCTTTTTTTCGACCTGAAGCTGGACATCGCGGCCGACCATCATGCGGGAAAGCTCTTCCTTGGTGGTGTCCTTGATGTCCACGGTGCCCATATACTTGCCCTTGCGCAGAACGCTGCAGCGGTCTGCAACGGCCATGATCTCGTTCAGCTTGTGGGTGATGAAGAGGATGGACTTGCCCTCCTTCTTGAACCCGCGCATGATCTCCATCAGCTCGTCGATCTCCTGCGGGGTCAGAACTGCGGTGGGCTCATCGAAGATCAGGATCTCGTTGTCGCGGTAGAGCATCTTCAGGATCTCCACGCGCTGCTGCATACCGACCGAGATGTCGCTGATGAGGGCGTCCGGGTCCACGCGCAGGCCGTACTTCTCGCTCAGGGCCATGACCTTCCTGCGGGCCTCCGCCTTCTGCAAAAAGCCCAGCTTGTTGGGCTCCACACCCAGGATGATGTTGTCCAGAACGCTGAAGCACTCCACCAGCTTGAAGTGCTGGTGCACCATGCCGATGCCCAGTGCATTGGCATCGTTGGGGTTGCGGATGGCGACCTCCTTGCCGTTTTTGAGGATCTTACCCTGTTCCGGCTGGTACAGGCCAAACAGAACGCTCATCAGCGTACTCTTGCCCGCGCCGTTCTCGCCCAACAGAGCGTGTACCTCGCCTTTGCGCAGTTGCAGGGTGATGTCGTCGTTTGCCTTGATACCGGGGAATTCCTTGGTAATGTGGAGCATCTCGATCACAAAATCCTCTGCCAATCTGCTCACTCTCCTTTCGTGCCGGTTCGACACCTATACTATTCTGTCTCTCATTATACCGTATTTTTGCCGGTTTGCACACTTCTTTTTGAATTTTTAAGGATTTGTCCTGCCAAAAGTATGACTTTTGTGCAATTTGAACAGTTTTCTGCGAGACGTTTTTCTCCAGAAATTGCAAAAAAGAGGCTGCTGCACCCACTCCCTCCGTCACAGCTCCGCCGCGTCTGCTCCCTCTGGGAGGGAGCCTGAACGTGACGGCCCGCAATCAAAGCCTCCCTCATTGAGGGAGGCGGCATTGCACAAGCAATGCCGGAAGGAGTGATGCAGCAGCCTCGCAGACTACAGAAAAATTACTGGATGTAGGTGACGGTGGTGAACTCGCTGACGGTGGGCTTGGTTGCGTCGTCGGAGCTGTTGTCCACGGTGATCTCGCCGGAAGCGATCTTGGCCTTGACTGCCTCGTACTCATCCTTGGTGAAGGACTCGAAGTTCCAGCTGTCGTCATCGGTGGGCAGGCCGATGTAATCGCCATCTTCCAGACCGAAGTTGCCGTTGGTGGCAGCGATCTCGCTCCACTCGCCGCTCTCGATGTCGGTCAGAGCAGTCTCGACCGCAGCGGACAGGCCCTTCATGGCGGAGGTGATGAACGGGTTGTAAGCATAGGTGCCATCTGCCACGCCGTTTGCGCCGATGTAGTTCTGGTCAACGTCAACGCCGATGACATAGCCGTTGTTCTTCAGAGCAGCCTCAACTGCAGAGGTGTAGATGCCGCCGCCGCAGGCGAAGACGACCTGCGTACCGTTGGAGTACCAGCCCTCCATACGGGAGGTGATGTTGGCATCGCCGTAGAACTGGCCGCCGTAGAAGTAGTTGATCTCGACGTTCTGGCCCAGCTCCTGTGCGGCAGCGTCAGCGCCCTGCACGAAGCCATAGCCGTAACGGATGACAGCGGGAACTGCCATGCCGCCCAGGAAGCCCAGCTTGTTCTTGCCGTCCTTGGTGATGGCATAGCCTGCCAGATAGCCTGCCTGCTCCTCCTTGAAGGTGATGCAGTAGCAGTTTGCGGGGATGGCATCGGTGCCGATGTCGCCCTGGGTGACATCAATCGCGATGAACTTGACATCGGGATACTGCTCAGCAGCCCATGCCAGAGAAGCACCGTACAGATAGCCGACGCAGACGATGACCTCAGCGCCGTCGTTGACAGCCTGGCGGATCATGGTCTCGCGGTCCTCATCGGAAGCGTCTGCTTCGGGGATGTAGTACTGGCAGTCATCGCCCATGTAGCCGGAAACAGCAGTCCAGCAAGCCTGGTTGAAGCTCTCGTCATCGATCGTGCCGGTATCGCAGGTCAGAGCGACCTTCGTGATCTTGCCAGCAGCCTCAGAGCCAGCAGATGCTGCGGAAGAAGCAGCAGCGGAAGAAGCGGTGCTGGTGGAAGAGGAAGAACCACCACAGGCAGTCAGAGCGGCAGCAGCGGCAGCGGCACCAGCCACAGCCAGGAAGTTACGACGAGAAATCATCATAGTGAAAACTCTCCTTTTATGTGATTTGAAAACTTGCGTTTTACGTTCCAAATGTGCACACTGGCACATTTACTGAACCAAGTATAGCCGGGATCTGTGACGAAAGCAAGGAATTTCTGATTACAAAATATTTACAGATTTTTTGTAAAATTCGAGTAAATGTCTTACTTTTTGTCCAATTTTGCGCCCGGTCTGCGGCCTCATTCCACCACTGCTTTGTTGCCCGCCACGTTGGACGGCCCGAAGCCGAAGGGCAGCAGCTCGTCCATGCTGCGCTCGATGAAATCATCCGGCGTCCTTGCCATGATGACGTTCAGCTCCGGCCCGCCGAACTCGAACAGCGCCTGACGGCAGACCCCGCAGGGCGACGTGATCTGTTTGTTCACCTCGCCCCGGCGGGCCCCCACGACGGCAATGTCGGTGAACCGGGTCACGCCCTCACTCACCGCCTTGAACAGCGCCGTGCGCTCGGCGCAGCTGGTCGGGGTAAAGGCAGCGTTCTCCACATTGCAGCCGGTGAAAACGCGGCCGTCCTCTGCCCGCAGCGCCGCGCCGACCAGAAAGTCCGAATAGGGCGCATAGGCTCCCTCGCGGGCCTTCAGTGCCCTCCGGATCAGCTCCTTCTTTTCTTCCAGCGTCAGATTCGTCATGGTGTAGTCCTCCTTTTTCATATCAATTAAAGTATACCCCATTCCTTCTTTTCCCGCAAGCGTTCCGGTTTTTCACATTTTTTGTAATGAAATCTCTTGCATTCTTCGTTACAAGTGCTTATAATAGGTTTGAGAAGGAGGCTGAGATATATGGCAAACGCAGTCAACGTGAATTTTCGAATGGACCCGGATCTGAAGCGCAGTATGGAAGAGGTCTGCGCCGAGATGGGCCTTTCCATGACGACCGCTTTCACGATTTTTGCAAAGAAAGTCTCGCGCGAGCACCGCATTCCGTTTGAGGTCTCTGCTGACCCGTTCTACGCAGAGAGCAACATCAATCACCTGCGTCAGATCGTGCACGATATTGATACCGGAAAAGCCAAGCTGACCGAACATGACCTGATCGAGGTAGATTAAATGAGACTGCTTTGGGAAGAGGAAGCCTGGGAGGATTACTGTCTTTGGCAGACGCGGGACAAAAAGCTGCTGAAACGGATCAACACTCTATTGAAGGACATCCAGCGGAACACCTATGAGGGCATCGGAAAGCCCGAACCGTTGAAGGGCGATCTGAGCGGCTGGTGGAGCCGCCGAATCGACGACACACACCGAATCGTTTATAAAGAACAGGACGGAAACATCATCATCGCGTCCTGCTTCGGGCATTATGATGACACCTGAAAAGAGGGGGCAGCTGCCGTATGGCAGCCGTCCCCCTCTTTCTTTTCAACCCATAATCAGTATTCCGCCCCCAGAGCGACCTTCATCATATTGGTGAAGCTGGTCTGGCGCTGCTCGGCGGTGGTGATCTCCGGCGAAACGAAGCTGTCGGAGATGGTCAGCAGGCAGGCGGCATTCTTGCCCAGGACCTGGGCATTGGCAAACAGAGCGAAGCTCTCCATCTCGACGCAGAGGCAGCCGCGCTCATCCCGCAGCTTCTCCCAGTAGGTGGGCTTCTCCTCGGAGGGCTGGCGGTAGAAAACATCCGAAGAGTGGATGCTGCCCTCGATGAGGGGGATGCCCTGCCTGGTCGCCGAAGCGCGGAGCTTGTCGTTCAGGGTCTGGCTGGGCAGGGTGATGTCCCCCTCGAAGCCGCTCTGAATGCGGGCATAGTTGGACTCGCTGACCGCACCGGTGGCCAGCACGACGTCGAACAGCTTGGCCTTGTCGGTGTAGCTGCCCGCCGAGCCGATGCGGATGATGTTGTCCACATCGTAGAACTTGAACAGCTCGTAGGAGTAGATGCCGATGGAGGGCATTCCCATGCCGCTGCCCATCACGCTGATGGGGCGGCCCTCATAGGTGCCGGTAAAACCCAGCATCCCGCGGACGCCGGTCACCTGGCGGACATCCTGCAGGAAGGTGTCTGCAATGAATTTTGCGCGCAGGGGGTCACCAGGCATCAGGACAGTTTTTGCGAAGTCGCCTTTTTCGGCGCTGATGTGGGGAGTTGCCATAGTAATCGTCTCCTTTTCCTTGGTTATAATGAGCCTCTCAGGCATCACGCAGCAGAACGAGAGGTCTTTCCTTATCTTTTGCCGGGGAAGAAGTTCTGCGGTGCCAGATACGAGCCGCTGCGGCGGATCTCGAAGTGGCAGTGGTTGCCGCTGGAACGCCCGGTGCTGCCCACGTAACCGATGAGCTGGCCCTGACGGACTCTCTGGCCTGCACTGACGGTCAGCGACAGGCAGTGGGCATAGACGGTGGTGTAGCCGCCGGAGTGGCTGATGATGACCGAGTAGCCATAGTTCGTGCCGGCACCGGCCTTGTTGTAGCCCGCCTTGGTCACGGTGCCGCCTGCCGACGCATAGATGGGCGTACCGGCCGGTGCGCAGATGTCCACGCCCTTGTGGCCGCTGCCGTACCAGCGCGAGCAGTTACGGTAGTTGGGCACCGGCCAGATGAACTGGCCGCTGCCGGTGATGTAGGCGGTCTTGTTCGTCACCTTCTTGGTGCCGACGACCACCTTCTTGGGCACGGCTTCCTTGAGGGTCTGGGTGGAAACGACGGTCTGTTCCAACAGGGTGCCGTTCGTGTCGTAGACATTTTGCAGCGTCACAAGACGCAGACCGTTCTCACCCTCCTGCAAGGTTTTGGTCGTGCCCTTGGTATATTCGTTCGACTGGGTAGTCTCGGTGGTGAAGGGCACCTCCTCCTGCCGGGTCTCTATCTTGGTGATGCGCACTTCCAGCGTCGCTTCCTCTTTGGTCACGATGAGGGTGTCGCCCTCCTGGATGTTGGAGCCTTCGGTCAGGGCCGCCCCCTTGAAGTTCGGATTCAGCGCACACAGCTCGCGGAAGGTCAGGTCGTTTTTCTGGGCGATGGACCACAGGGTATCGCCGGTCTGGACCGTGTAGGTCTTCTCCTGCTGGCGGACACCGGAGATCATATCCTCAATGGAATTGTCGTCCTCGAAGCTGTCGTTGAAATAGATGCCGTCTTCGAGCAGAACAGTCTTGCTGAAGCCGACGGTGACGTTTCCGTCGTTCTTGTACTCTTCCTCGTAGGGGGCCAGCAGGCTGTTCAGGTAGCTGCGCAGGGCGTCGCCGTCTGCGCACACGGCCGTCAGCTCACCGTTCAGGTAGAGAGCCGTGCCCTCGCTGATCTCGTCGCTGGCGCTCTTCAGGATGGCGTCGGCGGTCTCGCTCTCGTCCATGACCTGATGCGCCACCGAGATGGTATAGCTCGGCTCGATGGTCCAGTCGGTCTTGTCCGTACCGGCGTAATTGATACGCTCCATCACGTCCTCACGGGCAAGGTTGAAGACTCCTTCGTTGGCCACATAGCCGACGGTCTTCCCATTGACCTGCACCGCCAAGGCATAGGGCTGCTGGATGGTGCGGTCAAACACCGTCACGAACACCGCCAGCATACACACCGGCAGGATGTACATGGCCATCCGGGGCAGCAGCCGAAGGTTGCGCCGGATGCCGCTGGTGAGATAATGGACGCTGGCTTTGACGGCCGCGCCGAAGCCTTTCTCCTTCCGAACCGCACGGGCATGCACCAGCAGTGCCCCCGTGCCCCGGAAAAAGAGGATCACCGGGCCGAACAGGTCCCGGAACATCTGGGCAGCGCCGGGGAACGCCAGCGCGGCCAGCTCATGGAACACATTGCGGATGCCGTGCGCCAGCCACCGTGCGACGGCGGAGATATTCCGGCCCGTGCGCACCACAGCATATTCGGCGGCAAAGCCCAACGCATACAGGGTCTCGCCCACCCGCAGCACCAAAGCGCTCCCCCGCAGCTTCTGCGAAAGGTCGTTCATGCGGCGCTGTGTCTTCCGGCGGAAGCGGTGTTTCCGCAGCAGCCGGCTGCACTGGAGCTGTGCCCAGAGGGACCGCAGCGTCCGCTTGTGCTTCACCGGCGGTGCTGACGGAACCTCCTGCATCGGCTCCTTTGTCTTTTCTTCGATCAAAAGGGGTTGCTCCTTCCTGACTGTAAGGATCAAAAATCACAAATTCATTTCAATTATACACGCCGTCCGCGCTGAAACAAGGTTCCTCACAAAAATTGGGCAGACCTTTCACGGACTTTTCACTTAGTTTTCATATTTCCAGGGGGTCTTCCCCGAAAAGTGCCCGCAGATCGGGCGGGAGCGGGCTTTTCACGGTGACGGCCCGGCTCTGTTCCAGAGGCGGTGCCATGATGCGGATGCCCTCCGGCGTCATCTCGTATTCCGGCACCCGGAAGCGCTGCTCTGCACAGTGCAGCGCCTGCCGCCCGATCCGCTCCCGGCTCCCGCCGTAGAGGTCATCTCCGGCCAGCGGGTGGCCGATGGAGGCAAAGTGGACCCGGATCTGGTGCGTCCGCCCCGTCACCGGGACACAGGCGGCCAGGCTGAGGCCGTGCTCTGCTCTTACTATGGTATACTCCGTCCGGCTGGGCTTGCCGTCCGGCGTCACACACCGGCCGATGATGCTCTCGGCCTGACGGCCGATGGGGGCGTCGATGACGCCCTTGCCGAGGGGCAGTTCGCCCTCCACGACGGCATAGTAGAGCTTTTCGACGTTCCGGGCCAGCAGCAGAGCGGCGTAGCCATTCTTTGCGGCCAGCACAAGGCCGCTGGTGTCCTTGTCGATCCGGTTCACCGGGCGGAAGACCGGGCTCTCGCCCCGCACCTCCATCCGGGCCGCATAGCCGTTGGCCAGCGTATCCAGCGGATAGTTCAGCGTGGGATGCACAGCCAGGTGCGGCGGCTTGTCCAGCACGATGGCGAACGCATCCTCATAGACGGCCTGCACCGGGATCTCCGGCTGCGGGGCCACACCGGCCCCGTCAGCAGGCAGTTCGAACCAAATGTCCTGCCCGGCTTCGACCCGGCGGTTCGCCAGGATGGGCTGTTCACCAGCCCAGAAGCCGCTGCCGTGGAACTTGACCGCGCGGGCCAGCTCGGTGGAGACGGCACACCGGCGCAGAAAATTGCGCAGCAGCGCGCCGTCCGCTTCGGGCGGCACCGGAAAGATCAGTTTCATCCCTGCGCCACCTCCCCGAAAACTTTACGCCATATATGAATTATTATAACAAATTTTGCCTCCACTTGCAATTCTTGTTTTTTTATGGTATCATGAGGAACGGAAAACGAGTGGAACATACGGCGGCGGGGCGGCTTTGACCGCTCTGAGGAAAGTCCGGGCCTCACAGAGCACGGTAACTGCTAACGGCAGCCGAGGGTGACCTCAGGGAAAGTGCAACAGAAAGGAAACCGCCGCAGCGATGCGGTAAGGATGAAAGGGCGAGGTAAGAGCTCACCAGCGCATGGGTGACCATGCGGCTTTGTAAACCCTACCGGAAGCAACACCTATATGGGACGGATAGCGCTGCTCGCGTGTCCCGATGGTGGCATGAGCCTGCCAGCAATGGCAGGTCGAGACAGATCGTCGTTTAATACAGAACCCGGCTTACGGTCCATCTCGTTTTCCATGTTTGGTTTTGTCTGAGCTGCTGCGGAGGCCCCGCAGCGGCTCTTTTTGTTTGTTCCCGCAACTTTTACCACTCTGTGACTTTCCGTTTGGCCCGGAGTGTGGTATACTATGTGCACCACGGCGATTCATCTGTCCGCCGTGGTCAAACACAACAGACAGGATGTGAAATCCTCCGATGAAAGATGGTTTTTTGAAAGCAGCCGCTCTCTCGCCCGCACTGCGGGTGGCAGACTGCGCCTATAACACCGCGCAGATCCTTCAGGAACTGCGCGCAGCCTCCGCACGCGGCGTGAAGCTGGCCGTATTCCCGGAATTCTGCCTCACCGGCTACACCTGCGGTGACCTGTTTTTGCAGCGCACGCTGCAGCAGGGCGCGCTGACCGGCCTGCAGACGCTTCTGGACGCCAGCCGGGAGCTGGACGTCGTGGCGCTGGTGGGCCTGCCGCTGCTGGTGCGGGGCAAGCTGTACAACTGCGCCGCCGTGCTCTGCCACGGCCGGCTGCTGGGCCTTGTCCCCAAGACGTACCTGCCCAATTACGGCGAGTTCTACGAAAAGCGCCAGTTCACCCCCGGCTCCACCGAGGTCGAGACCCTCACGGTCTGCGGCCAGCAGGTGCCCTTTGGCACCTCGCTGCTCTTCCGCTGCCGCGAAATGCCCAGCTTCGTGCTGGGCGTGGAGCTTTGCGAAGACCTGTGGAGCGCGCTCCCGCCTTCCACCTTCCACGCGCTGGCCGGAGCCACCGTCATTGCGAACCTCTCCGCCAGCGACGAGACGGTCGGCAAGGCGGAGTACCGCCGGGCGCTGGTGGCCAACCAGTCCGCCCGCCTGCTCTGCGGCTACCTGTATGCCTCCGCCGGGCATGGCGAGAGCACCCAGGACATGGTGTTCGCAGGCCACGACCTCATTGCGGAAAACGGCACTCTGCTGGCTGAAACGGCTCCCTTTGCAGGCGGTCACGCCGAGACGGAGCTGGACTGCCAGCGGATGGAATCCGAGCGGGCCCGCAACACCAGCTTCGAGCCTTCCACGGACGGCTATCAGACCGTGGACTTCAGCCTCACGCTGGCTGACACGGCCCTGACCCGCTTCGTGGACCCGACCCCCTTTGTGCCCGGCGACCCGCAGCGCCGCGCTGAGCGCTGTGAGCTCATCCTGAAGATGCAGGCCGACGGTCTGGCCAAGCGGCTGGAACATGCCCACGCCAAAACGGCCGTCATCGGCATCTCCGGCGGGCTGGACAGCTGCCTTGCCCTGCTGGTGGCCGTCCGCGCCATGAAGCAGCTCCGCCGCCCCACCACCGATGTGCTGGCCGTGACCATGCCCTGCTTCGGCACCACCCGGCGCACCCGCAGCAACGCGGAGATCCTGTGCGAGGAGCTGCATGTTTCCTTCTCCGAGATCGACATTGCCAACACGGTCCACAGCCACTTTGCCGACATCGGCCAGGACGAGAGCGTACTGGACGTCACCTTCGAGAACGGTCAGGCCCGTGTCCGCACACTGGAGCTGATGGACACCGCCAACCGCACCGGCGGCCTCGTGGTGGGCACCGGCGACCTCTCGGAGCTGGCGCTGGGCTGGGCCACCTACAACGGCGACCACATGAGCATGTACGGCGTGAATGCCGGGGTGCCCAAAACGCTGGTGCGCCACCTCGTCCGGTACGAAGCCGACATCGCCGCCACCGATGCGCTCCGGACCGTGCTGCTGGACATCCTCGACACTCCCGTCTCCCCCGAACTGCTGCCCGCAAAGGACGGCGAGATCGCGCAGAAGACGGAAGACCTGGTCGGCCCGTATGAGCTGCACGACTTTTATCTCTATTATGTGCTTCGCTTCGGCTTCGGCCCGGCCAAGATCTTCCGGCTGGCCAAAGCTGCCTTTGCAGGCCGGGCCGAATACCCGGACGAAGTGCTGTACAAATGGCTGCGCAACTTCTACTGGCGGTTCTTTGCCCAGCAGTTCAAGCGCAGCTGCCTGCCCGACGGCCCCAAGATCGGCAGCGTGACCCTCTCGCCCCGCGGCGACTGGCGGATGCCCAGCGATGCGGCGGCAGCGCTCTGGCTGGCCGAACTCGAACAACTGTTTCCGCACAAAGGGTGACCCATGAAACAACATTCCAAGCTTTTCGTCAACCTGATCTTTGTTCTGGCCGTACTGGCCATTGCGGGCGTTCTGTTCGCCCTGCGGGCCGCACACGCCACCGGCAGCACTCTGGAGGCCGAGCTCATTTACGGCGACGCCAACACGGTGCAGAAGTTTTCTCTGGACAACGACGCCACCTATGATGTGGACACCGGTTACTACACCGTCCACATCGAGGTGAAGGACGGGGCCGCCCGCTTTGTGGATTCGCCCTGCCCGGACCACATCTGCGAAAGTTTCGGCTGGCTTTCGGCGGAAGATCAGACCGCCACCTGCCTGCCCGCTCGCGCCGTGCTGACCATCGCGCCGCTGTCCTGAGGGCACAGTCAAAAGGAGAGTTTCCATGTTCGATGAAAAAGATACCACCCGGCACATCCACCGGGGTGCACGGAAGGACCCGGACCGCACCGTTGAGGTGGACAGCTCCGCTTTTTTTGCGCCGGAGACTGCCCGGCCGGTGACGCCGCCGCCCTCCAGAAAGCCACCCCGGCAGAACAGCTCCCCGGCCCGGCCGCCCCAAAAGCCTGGCAAAAAGAAGAGCTCCGGCTCGAAATTCGGGTCGTTCCTGCTGGTCTTGCAGGCCGTTCTCAGCGTGGCAGCCTTCGTGCAGCTCTGCCGCACCCGGATGCTTCCCGCGCTCTACCTCGTCATCATTGCAGCGCTGCTGGCCCTGTTCTGGCTGCTGGTCAAGCGCTGCCAGGAGTACAGGACCCCCGGCAGAGTCTCCCGCGTCTTCTCGGTCTTCCTGTGCGCGGCGCTGGCCCTCGGCTGCGTCTGGGCGCAGCAGGGCCTTGCCGCGCTGGGCAGCGTGACCTCCGGCCTGCTCACCGGCGCTGAGGCGAATAAGATCACCAAGGAGCCATTCGTCATCTACCTCAGCGGCGTGGACAACCGCGGAGAGCTGACCGAAAAGGCCCGCAGCGATGTGAACATTCTGGCCGTGGTCAATCCCGCCACCAAGCGGGTGGCTCTCATCAATACCCCGCGCGACTACTACGTCGATCTGGCGGGCACCAGCAGTAAGGACAAGCTGACCCACGCTGGTCTGTACGGCGTGGAGACCAGCATGGCCACCCTGGGCAACCTCTACGGCGTGAATGTGGAGCACTACATCCGCATCAATTTTGCGGGCTTCATCAGCATCATCGACGCGGTAGGCGGTGTGGATGTCTACTCCGACCAGGCGTTCACCTCGGTGGGCAGCCCCGGTTACTATGACCCCACCACCTTTGCCGAGGGCTGGAACCATCTGGACGGCAAGAGCGCGCTGGCCTTTGCCCGCGAGCGCCACGCCTTCGCTTCCGGCGACATCCAGCGCGGCATCAACCAGATGAAGGTCATCGACGCCATGGTGAACAAGCTCAAGTCCCCCACCGTCCTGATGAGCTTTTCCAAGCTGATGGACGCCGTGTCGGACTGCTTCGTCACCAGCCTGTCGCAGGAGCAGATCTCCGCGCTGGTCCGGATGCAGCTGAGCGACCTCGCCAACTGGGATATCCAGAGCTACTCCGTCACCGGTTCCAGCGGCAAGAGCTCCCAGTGCTACTCCGCCAAGGGGCAGAGCCTCTATGTCATGAAACCGGATGAAAGCTCGGTGGCACAGGCCAAGGAGCTGATCGCCTCCGTGCTGGGTGGCGAGGGCACGGTCAGCGACACCCAGCAGACCCCGGAGAAGACCGAAGTCCACACGCCGACGGCAGACCCCAACGCCGCCGTTTCCGTGCCGGAGACCCCGGCGGACAGCGTCGTCCTGGATGAGCCTGCGGAGAGCGTCCCGGAGGAGACCCCTGCCAGCAGTGAGCAGCCCGCAGAGGCTCCGGCTGAGACCCCTGCCGAAACCCCGGCCGGCAGCGAACCGTCTGCCTCCACCGAAGTGCCCGCCGAGGAGCCCCCTGCCGAGAGCAGCAGCTCCACTGAAGCACCGTCCATTTCCCTGCCCACACAGGAGCAGGTCGAGCAGGCCGCCTCCTCGCTCCATCAGGCTGCATCTACTGTGCTGGATGCCCTGTTCGGTTCCAGCAGCTCCGCAGAATAAGACCCCGCTGCAAAAAAAGTCCCGACCAGACCGGTCGGGACTTTTTCTTGTTTCATGTTGGAGCGGATTATTCAGCGGACTCCAGCTCGAAGGTCTTGACGGAGGCGGTGCCGTTGCGGCCAGCCTTGTCGGCGCGCAGATACTGGCGGGTGGTCTCGCCGTTTGCGGTCACGTCTGCCACATACACGGTGTTCTCCTCAGCCTCGATGGGGAACTCCTCCACCATGCCCTTCATGGGCAGGGCGCTCAGGTCGTCGTATGCGCCGTTCAGCTTCCACAGCTTCATGGTGTCGCCGTTGGAGAGGGTGAACTCGCCGTAGCAGTCGGCATCGTAGGTTTTGCCGTTCACTTCGAGAGACTCGGTGCTGACCACGCTGGCGGCGGCAACCTCGCTGGATGCGGACTCCGAAGCAGCCACAGAAGAGGCAGCCTCGCTGGAAGCAGTGGAGGAAGCGGTGGAAGATGCGGTGCTGGAGCAGCCGGTCACAGCAAAAGCCAGAACAGCAGCGGCCAGTGCCAGACCCATTGCACGATTCAGTTTCATTGTATGATCTCCTTTGTTTGAACCAATCCTTTTTCTGTCCGGAAGCAGGAGCGATTCTGCTCTTCCCTCACGAACAAGCACAGAGCCTAGTCTACCACAACCCCAACCATACTTCAAGCACCTTTGGCGCTTTTGTTTTCAACCTGTGACTTTTACTTCCGGATCTTCTCCAGTACGCTCTGGCCATCCAGGGTCGAAGCGTCTACACCAAGGTACTCGCAGACGGTGTGGGCGATGGTGCCGAAGCAGAGCTTCGTGCCCAGGTCCACGCCGGGCTTGACGCCCTTGCCGCAGATGAGGTACGGCACATACTCACGGGTGTGGTCGGTGGTTTTGGTATAGGACGGGTCGCAGCCGTGGTCTGCCGTGATCATCAGCAGGTCGCCCTCCCGCATACCGGGGATGAAGTCGGCCAGGAACGCATCGAACTCGGTGGCAGCAGCGGCATAGCCTGCCACGTCGCGGCGGTGGCCGTAGAGCATATCAAAATCGACGAGGTTCACAAAGGCCAGGCCCTCAAAATCGCGGGTCTGCAAGGCTTTGGTGAAGGCGATGCCGTTGGTGTTGCCGGTGGTCTTGATCTTCTCGGTCACGCCCTCACCGTCAAAGATATCGAAGATCTTGCCCACGGCGATGACGTCCTTGCCTGCGTCCTTCAGCAGGTCGAGCATGGTGGCGCGGGGCGGCTTCAGGCTCATGTCGTGGCGGTTGGTGGTGCGGTAGAAGGTGTCGGCGGTGCGGCCGAGGAAGGGGCGGGCGATGACGCGGCCCACGCCGTATTCGCCGTTCAGCATCGCGCGGGCGATCTCACAGTAACGGTACAGTTCGTGCACCGGCACCAGCTCCTCGTGCGCGGCCACCTGAAAGACGCTGTCGGCGCTGGTGTAAACGATGAGGGCATCCTCCCGCATAGCCTGCTCGCCGTAATCCCGGAGCACCTGCGTGCCGGAGTAAGGCTTGTTGCAGAGGACTTTGTGGCCGGTCTTTTCCTCGAACGCATGGATGAGTTCCTCCGGGAAGCCGTTCGGGAAGGTGGGCAGCGGTTTCGGGCTGACCACACCGGCGATCTCCCAATGACCGATGGTGGTATCCTTGCCCATGCTCTGCTCCTGCAGGCGGGCAAAGGCCCCCGCCGGGGCAGCGGTCTTTTCCCCTGCCGTCACACCGTCGATGTTGAACAGGCCGAGCTTCTGCAGATTGGGGCAATGAAAGTTCGGGTGCTTTGCAATGGCACCGAGGGTATTGGTGCCCGCGTCGCCAAAGGCGGCTGCATCCGGCTCTGCGCCGATGCCAAAGCTGTCCAGAACGATCAGAAATACACGTTTTTCCATAGTTTTGTTCTCCATTTCGTTTCCAGAGCGTCCCACCCGAAAGTGAGACTTTTTCTGGTTCCATTATAAGCAGTTCCGCTCCCAGATGCAAGGGCTTTCCGGATGCAGGCATTCCTTACGAAATTTTAACCAATTCTTTGCCAACTCCCTCTTGCCCTATTGTATCCAAGCGTTTATAATATAATATGGTATGGTTTTGAGAACGACCATATTGGCGTCTTTCGCCGCGGCAGGCCCCGAATGCCGGAGCCTGCCAAATGCAGCCGATCGGGCTGCTGCGTTAAGATAGAGAGTAGAATAGAGAAAGATCGAGGTAATCAACATGAGAAAAACGAAGATCATCTGCACCCTGGGCCCTTCCACCGACAAAGGGGATGTCCTGCGCGAGCTGATCGCCAACGGCATGAACGTGGCCCGCTTTAACTTTTCCCACGGCTCCTATGAGGAGCACGGCGGCCGTCTGGCCAATCTGAAGGCACTGCGCGAGGAGCTGGGCAAGCCCGTTGCCGCCCTGCTGGACACCAAGGGCCCTGAGATCCGCTTGAAGGAGTTCAAGAACGGCGTCGAGATGCTGGAAGCCGGCCAGACCTTCACCCTGACCACCCGCGAGGTGGAGGGCACCAAGGAGATCTGCTCCGTCACCTACAAGGACCTGCCCCACGATGTGCACGAGGGCGGCACCATCATGCTGGACGACGGCCTCATCATGCTGCGCATCGAGAAGGTCACCGACACCGACATCACCTGCACCGTGCTGAACAGCGGCAAGATCAAGACCAAGAAGGGTGTCAACGTGCCCGGCGTCCATCTGTCCATGCCGTACCTGAGCCAGAAGGACCGCGAGGACATCATCTTCGGCATCCAGAACGGCTTCGACTTCATCGCAGCCTCCTTCGTGCGCACCGCACAGGACGTCTACGACATCCGCAACCTGCTGAACGAGT
>OGYX01001456.1_pt1 | contig 16816 bp, 14 predicted proteins | sample 1576601 | NCBI WGS metagenome assembly OGYX01 (sample SAMEA3541561, study PRJEB24748) | human gut metagenome | biome: human gut; feature: human-associated habitat; material: faeces | place: China | collected 2012 | reverse complement strand
CGCAAGAACAGGTCCATCCTTCTTCCTCTACCGGTTTTGGTGATCCGCATTCCGGACAGAACTTACCGGTTGCTGTGGCTCCGCATTTACATTTCCATGCACCCGGTGCCGGCTGTGGTTCCGGCTTCTTGCTTCCGCATTCCGGACAGAACTTGCCGGTAACAAAGTTTCCGCAGCTGCACTTCCATCCGTCTGCCTGCGGTGCCGGCTGCTGAACGGCCTGTTGTGCTGCCTGCTGCGCTGCCATCTGCTGTGCCTGCTGCTCCTGCTGTTGCTGACCCATTGCAAATAAATTCTGTGCGTTCATACCGCCGCCCTGATTCATTGCCATGCCCATGCCCATGAAGCCTGTCATGGCACCGGCCTGATTACCGGCTGCAGTCTTCATTGCATCAGCCTGTGCTCCGACCAGTGTTGCTGCTGCCATTGTAGGATCGCGCATGATTGCTGTACGCTGAGCCTGTTTTATAAGTTCTGCATCTTCATCCGGAAGTGTCACAGATCCAAGGGCAATACTTACAACCTTCAGTCCGCGAAGTGCGCCCCATTTTTCTGAGAGTGCAGTATTCATCGCATTTTCAAGATCTGTATTATGTGTCACGATCTGATTCGGACGAAGCTCCAGTTCTGACAAATGTCCGAATGCCGGCTGAAGAGCAGAGATAAACTCTGTCTTAAGAGTAGCATCCAGTTCCTCTCTGGAATATTCCTGCTCCACATTTCCGCAAACATTAGAGTAGAACAAAAGCGGATCGGCAATCTTGTAAGAATAGACACCTGAACAGCGGATCGATACGTCGATATCAAGTCCGATCTTGGAATCCACAACACGGAACGGAACCGGATTCGGCGTTCCGAAGCGATTTTCCAGAATCTCCTTGGTATTAAAATAATAGATTCTCTGATCCTTTCCGGTATCTCCTCCGTAAGTAAAACGTTTTCCTACGGTTTTAAAGGTTTCTTTGATACTCTCTCCAAGGCTGCCTGCAAAAATAGACGGTTCGGAAGAAGTATCATAAGTAAATTCTCCCGGTTCTGCACAGACTTCTACGATCTTGCCCTGTTCTACGATGATCATACACTGTCCGTCTGCTACAGCAATTCCAGAGCCGTTCGAGATAATATTGTCATTTCCTTTGGTGTTCGCTGAACGTCCGGTGACACGTTTTTGTCCTTTTGTAACGAGTACCTCCTTTGGCATCGATTCACAGTAGAAAAATTCCTTCCATTGATCTGCAAAAGTACCTCCAAGAGCACCCATATCTGCTTTAATAAGTCCCATAATATTTTCTCCTTTCCTTTTTGAAATGATCTTCCTCTATGTTATCCGGTTACACCGGAAGAACACGGTTTAATATGCGGCATTCCATGTGTCTGTAAAAACATCATAAATATAAATGAGATTATCACAAACGCCGTAAAGCTGTTCCTGCACAAACTGTTCTCCATTATCAGTTCCTAATACAAAAAGCATACAGCTGCCTCCGTTTATGATCTCTGATTCTCCTGTATACATAAGCTTCATTCCATTTTCCAGTTCCTGTCTGACCTCTCCATACTCCAGCAGGATCTCTGTTGCGATTTCAACCGAACGTTCATCCGGTGTTTCCTCATAGACTGAGAAATCATATACTCCGGCAAGTTCCGCCAGATGGCCGTCCATTAATGAAATCGACGGATGGAAATCTATAGCACCGCCACCATCTGTCACCGAAACCAGTACATTGGAATAGATCTCACTGAAATTACAACGTAGCACAAGCGCCTCTCCCGGTTTTCCTTCAAATAACGGATGACTCTTATCATCTGCATATTCACCATTTTCCGTGATATCAGAAGGATAGACGGTCACTCTGCCTTTTTCATTTGGCGGAACGATGGCATACAGCTCCTGCCCATCCGCCATGTAACAGGCTGCTTCTGACAAAAACGGATACTCTTTTGTTAAATGATGAAATTCCAGGTAAAATGAAAGATCTGTCCTTGTAAATTCACTGTCCACATACCCGAAAAGTGCAACCCCTGCACCGCAGCTGTTTTGATTGATCTGTTTTTTGAGAAGTGACAGTTCCGTATCTTCCGTCTCAACGATTTCTGTCTTCCCCGGCTCTTCTTTTTCCTTCTCTTTTTTTTCTTCCTTCTTCTCTTCTTTTTTATCATCCTGCACTTTCACAAGACCGCTTTTATTCTCGCCTTCCACAGGCTTTTGCGGACTGCTCTTATGAGGCAGTCTGCATCCGCATAATAAGCCGGCCTGCAGGATTATCAAACAAAACAGTAATGATATTTTCTTCATATTACATTTCTCCTTGTAAAGACTGAACCTTTTTTCTTTCTCCAAAACGGCAAGCATCTATTTGCCGTTTTGGAGAAAGGGCTTTCCTGATCAGAAAGCCGCTTTCTTAGGTATGTCTATTTTCTTCTGTGGGAAACGGTTGTTAATCCCATAAAAGCAAGAGCAGCTGCAAGAATCATTGTAGTCCAGATAACCATCAGGCTGTCGTTACCGATCTTCTTCTCGGTGGTTCTTCCATTTCCTTACATCGCATAAATCTGATCCATCAGATATTCAGCAGTCATGGATCCATAGAAGAACTGGTCGATAAGACCGTTTTTCTTCGCATCCCGAATGTCTTTTGCCGCCTGTTTTTCTGTATTGGAATCCACGATGAAAGCAATTTTACAGTCAGGACACACCCTCTTTACTTCATCCCGAAGCTTCATTCTCTCGCAAAGCTTCCACGGAGTATAGCCCGTCACCTCCATGATAAGAACAAACGGTTTATAAAGCTTACAAAGTTCAACCGTATCTTTTGGAGACTCCGTACGGACTACATCAATCTCATAATCCGATTTTTTGAAGGCAGTCGCTACGGAATCCGCAAACAGAAAATTCTGCATATCAACCACTATTTTTCGCATCGAACCATCCTCCTTTCTTTCAGCGATATATCCGATGTGTCTGCTATATTTCTTTTTTTCTTTAGTCTAACAGAGAAAAATAGCTCTGTCTGTCCTCATAAATGTGGACAAATAAGCATTTTACATAAAAAAATCGCTCTACCTAATAAAAAGTAGAGCAATTTTCATATCTAAATCCTATTTTATTTTCTTCTTATACGTCGAGCTGACTACTCGGTACGACCAAGCGTTTGCTTACCGCCGCAACCATCAGGCGATTGCGGTTTGTATATCCTGTTTTCTCTAACATCCGGTTGATATAGGTACGAACCGATGATTCTGCCACATGAAGCTTAGCCGCAATCTCGGCATTCGTCTTCCCTTCACACAACAAACGTAAGGTTTCCATTTCCTGATCGGAAAGGTCACAGGAAAGTGCTTTTCCAAGCTGCACAGCCGGCACCTTGTCCGGCCAGAAATTTTTACCTGCAAGTGTCCCTTCGATCACGCTAATAAGATCACCGGAAGGAGAATCCTTATACCAGAAGCTGTCCGCTCCTATTTTCCTTGCACGATCCAGAAATCGTCCTTCTAACATGGAGGTCACCATTACGATCTTGATCCGTGGATAGTATTTTTTGATTGCTTCAGCCGCATCTAATCCATCCGAATCATTTTCTGTACAAATATCCATCACCACCAGGTCAATATGCCCCTCACCACATCTCTGCAATACTGCATCTGCCCGGGTCAGGGCAGATGCCACTTCACATTCTGTGCTTTTTTCTATGCAAGAGCACAAATACTTACGGGCAAGCATCTGATCTTCAACAATTAGTATTTTTTTCACTTTCATTCCTCCCTAACGTGTTAAATCTTAGGAATTTCTATTACCAGAGCAAACTCCGGAAAACTCTGTACGAGCATCCTTCCGCCTTCCGTTTCAATCCGGTGACGCAGATTGGTAAGTCCTCCACCTTCCCGGATTTCTCTTTCCGGAGGCTGTCCGTTGTTATAGATCATCACGGTATAGCTGGTTTCATTTTCAAAAACATTTGCCTCCAGTTCTGTCGCTCTCGCATATTGAAGGGCATTATTCAGACATACCTGCATAGCAGCATACATCATCTCTACTGCTTTTCCCGGTGGTTCCTTTCCTTCTATCTGCACAAGGACACCACTGCTTCTTGCACTGGCAAACAATTTCTCTTTTTCTGATAAATGTTCGACCTCCCGAAAAACAATATTCTTCTCCCATTCCCGCAGAACTGTTTCCACATCGATCCCGCCGAAATCTCCGGAAAGATACTGCTTCATTACAATAATACTGGCTGCAAGATTATCATGCATAGCAGATTTTGCCGTCAAAAGTTCTTTCTCCCGGGCAATCTTCTCCACATTTTCAGATAACCTTTGCAGATGTTCTTCATCCTCGGCAAGCTTCTTATTTTCCACAAAAAGCAGTCCGAGCACATGGCACAATTCCGTAACATCCGCAGCTGTAAGCTGGATATAGGTTTCTCCATATCGATCCGTTACTTCTGTTTTCTCAAACTGCCATATGGTATTATCCGAAAAACGATAGGTACCCTCCATATTCGAAAGCTGCAGAATTCCTTCCGGGGGGGTCGCAAGTGCCCGCTCAACTTCACCGAGATACTGCATATCACTTTCAAATAAATAATGACTCAGACGATACATCTGCCTGTTGCAAAGAACAATACTTCCTCTGCTGTCAAAAAAGCAGATCGCCGTAGGAAGCTGGTCAAATCCTTCCTTGATACGATTAAACCCAAAGCGCCTCAACCTACGCATTATCCTCTCCTCCTATTGCTGTACGTATCAGCCACAATCCATCCTCCTTGTCGACCGTTACCTCAGAAGAGATAATTGGGGACAAATCAGCCGCACATTCTACAGACAGATTCATTTCCTGATCGGACACAGAAATAAACAGCGAATGCAACTCATTTATCGTCATTTCCATTACCGTTTTTAGCAGTTCGAACAAACGTACAACCTCTTTTGATGCTATCGGTTTTGTGGTTAAATAGACCGCACCGCATTCAATTTTGCAGGAATTCATTGCACGTACCAGTTCATCGATCGTCAGCCTGAGTTCCTGCTGTGGAAGCTTTTCGTATTCCTGAGAAAGAAAATACAGATTCGCACTTCGCTTGATATAAGTACCGAGCAACAGAATCTCTTTCATACACGCCTGCATTACCTCAGGCTTTGCATTCTTACACTGTTCAAGAAGTTCCTTTATCCTCCTCGTCTGGGTTTTGTGTTTTTCTTCCAGTTCATCATAAATACGGTTCTTTTCCGTTAGTTCGTATAGCTCCTTCTGCACAAGATAAGCATCCTTTAATTTCTTTTTGTTATTCTCTCTTTTTCTTTTATTCTCATCAAGCTGCTTGCGAAGCTTGGTAAGGTGCTGCAAGTTATCTCCCCAGATGACAAAACCATCTTTAATCGGTGCCGAAGAGATACGCATTCCATTCGGATAAACGATACTCTCCCCATCTTTTGGACATACCATATCCTCTCCTGCTGTGCGGGAACGAAGCAAAATCCGCCCATTTTGATCTGCAATGCAGGAGGCAAGCGTTGTCGCCTCATATAACTCGACATACCCTGTGTTTGACTGTATCATACGGCAATGGATACAGCTTTCGTATATTGCAGCATAAAAGAGACAAAACATTACATTCATATCTCCAAAAACATCACGGATGACCTGAAATCCCAAAAGATAAAGTGCTCCATACAAGAGCATCACGCAGCTCAAAACAAAAGGCATCATTCTCCGCTTTCCAATACTTGGAAGCCTTGTTTTTTTCAGCAGCTGAAATACTGAAAAAAATACACAGCCTATCGTCCATCCAACACTCACAAAATAAAGCGGACGATGGAAAAAGACTTTGTTATCCGGCACCCCCGGAATTCCGCTCGCAAACGAAAATACTTGCTGGTGGAAATCGTTTGTGATAACAGCCAGAAACAATGCTGTCGGAATCAGCGATAACAACCAGCTTTTTCTGGAAAGCTGATAATCTTCGGATTTTCCCAGAAAAATTGCAGTATATGCACCAAGCAGCGGAATAAAAAGAATCGGCAGGTAATAAAGATACCACAAATAACGTGCCACGGTCAGATCTGTAACCACCTCATATTTCAAAGTACGCAAAGTCAACCAGATAAGCATCAGAACATCCATCAAGCGAAGACAGTGCAGCACCGGTTTCTGAATAATCCGCTGATCCAGAGAATACCCCCACAAGACAAATAATAATAAATACAATGCGGCACGCACATAGCTTGAATAGTTCCCTCCTATATCAAACCATGCCAGCAGCCGGCAGGAATATGCTGCTATGATTATCGCAAAAACAAAAAACATCAAATAAAGCTGTCTGGTGTTCCTTTTCACGAGTTCCTCCCTCTTGCCCGGCTCATCACCTCCGGGCATTTTTATCACCTATAGTATAAGCTTCCTTTTGGCGCAACTGCTTCCTCCGGATTAAAAAATAAAAGTATAGCCCATATCCCTTGATACCGTCAACGCAAAAATTACATCTCCGCCCCTTCAGGACACCATACCACCGAGCATTCCGCCTGCCCCACAGAGGATCCAGGCGATCATCATCTGCATTCCACACTGCACGCTCCGGTAGATCCCTGCTGAAATTGCAAGCAGTAGCAGAAAATAGAGCATTCCAAGCATAAATCCCCTCAGGAATTTCCTTGTCTTCCCCATTTTTCCCATGGCAAATCCACCGGCAAATGTGGAAATTATGTAAACCGCAAGGATCCCGATCCGGACTGTTTTCTCGCTTAAGTCAAACTTATACAGCCCAAAGGACAGCCCGAGCAGCATCAGCATCGTAAGAAAGTACGAAAGCATCAGTGCTTTCACAAGTCTTGTAAAACAGATATTTCCAAACAGCTTTTTTTCCATAAGAACCCCTCCTGTCCTTTTATACTATGAGAGATTCTTATGAAATATTCCTTTACTGTTCCATCTGTCGTCCCAGAAATCCTGCTGCGCAGAGTATCATCTTCTGTTCCAACTCACCGGGTTTTTTCCTGCCGTCCTTTGCCAGGATCACGACAGAACCAATCGCATCTCCGGCGCAGATGATCGGACTTACCACCTGCCATTTCAGTTCTGCATTCTGTCCCGACACGATGACCGTGAACTTCCGATCCATAGAGGATGCCAGAAACTGCTCCCTTCTTGCGATCACTTCCGCAAGCTGTCTTGTGATCAGCTGTTCCTGAAATTCTTTCTTCCCCGGTCCTGCTGCTGCAATCACCTGATCTGTATCTGTGATACACACCAGATATCCAAGCGTCTGTGCCAGACTTTCCGCATATTGGTCTGCAAAATTTCCCATTTCCCCAAGCGGTGAGTATTTTTTGAGAATGATTTCTCCTTCCCGGTCTGTGAAAATTTCAAGTGCATCACCCTCACGGATACGTAGCGTGCGCCTGATTTCCTTCGGAACGACAATTCTGCCAAGATCATCGATCCGACGGACAATTCCTGTAGCTTTCATATTGATTCTATTCCTCCTGTGTTCCACATATTTTCCATATTTTATTCGATATGGGTAGTATGTGGAAAAACGCAGAATTTTATTACTCCGTATCCCTGAAATCTTTATTTATAATATCTTTCTTCGATCATATCCAGAAAATCCCTGTTTAAATAGTCTTCCATCTTTTTAAATGTTTCTTCGTTGCAGATCAGTCTTCCCGGCTCCTGATATTCTACCCACGCCATTGCACACCATGTAATTCCCCTGAGACACGTGATCGGAATAAAAATGTTCAGACGTTCTTCGATTCCACTCACATCAAATCTGCCATTTACCGCCTGGATATATTTTCTTGTAAAATCAGCCATCTCTTCTTCTGTCAGAATCACATCTGTTTTCCAGAAAGTTGTCGTTGGTGCAAGGAAATGCCCCAGATCCTGAACCGGATCACCATAAAGCGGCTTTTCCCAGTCAACCAGATAATTGTCTTTTCCTGCGCCATTCATCAGGAAATTTCCTGAATTCAGCTCTGTGTTAATACAGCATCTGTATCCACTATAATCCCGGATCTCATTGATCTTCTCCTGTCCCAGCTCCAGAAGACGCCGGATCTGTACTTTTTTCTTTTCTTCTCCCAGATCAGACTCGTAGTATGTCTGCACCATCTGATTACATTCATCCAGAATCGCCTGCAGTGAATTCGATGGCGATATCAGTCCATCCGTTTCTTTTACCGGAACACTGTGGATATCCGCAAGACATTCTGCCGCTTCCATCAGATTCTTCCGATAATCCAGTGCACTCCCTTCCAGAAACTCCATAACCATCACACCATACGGCAGTTCCTTCTTACTTCCATCTACAAAAACCGGCACTGGCGTCCGTCCTGAATCCGCCAGAAGCTCCAATGCATGATATTCGTATTCAATCTGATTTTCCAGATGCATCTGGCTTCCTGTATTGACACGAAGCACCAGTTTCTTTCCGGTCAGTGGGTGTACGAACCAGTAGTTGATATTATATTCGCCCTGTGCCAGTGGCTGATAGGCAATCTGAATTTCCTTCTGCTCTTCTTTCCCGATCCCGATTCCTTCCAGATAATGTTCTGTCTGTACATATTCTTTTAATCCCTGAATTCTTTCCATCTTATTCTCCCAGCCTTCCCCACTTTTTATCTTTTTCACTCATTCTGTATGGCACATCAAGCTCTGACCATGCAACGTTGATTGTCGGATCGTTCCAGGCAATCCCGCCCTCATCATCCGGATGATAAAAATCCGTACATTTGTAGCAGAATTCTGCCTGGTCGCTCAGCACCAGAAATCCATGCGCAAATCCTTCCGGAATGTAAAACTGCTTTTTATTCTCTTCCGACAGTTCAATTCCATACCATTTTCCATAGGTGGCACTTCCTTTCCGGATATCCACCGCCACATCAAATACGGTTCCCCGGATCACTCGGACTAGCTTTCCCTGCGGATATCTCTTCTGAAAATGAAGTCCTCTCAACACTGCTTTTCCAGAACCGGACTGATTATCCTGTACGAACTTCATCGTAAGTCCGGCTTCCTCCATATCCTTCTGATTATAAGTTTCCATAAAATATCCTCGCTGATCACCATGCACCGACGGTTCGATCACGCAGAGTCCTTCTATTCCACCTGCATTTTTTTCTACTTTTATCTTTTTATTCTACCACGAAACAGCAGTTAGTTTAATAAAATCTCTCAATTATACCTATAGATTTTATCTATTTCATTTTTATATATAGATTAAAACAATTATGAAATTTTTGTGAAAACTGTTACAATGTAATCGTAACCTAATTTTGAGAGTAAGGAGGAAAAATGAAAAGAAAATTATTACCAGTATTTCTGTCTTTCGCATTACTTGCGAACGGCTCTCTGACAGCTTTTGCAACTGATTCAAGTATTGATACCGTTACAGAAAGCGATGCACAGACTACTGTTTCTGAAGATCAAGGGAATCCAGAAGAAACTACTCAGGAAGAAGTTTCTGAAGACGAAGCAGTTCCATCTGATGAATCTGATGCTATCACAGATTTCGAAACTGCATATAAAGCATATACTTTTGGTGCAAATGTAAGCGGCCCAGATGCTATTTCAGCCGATAAAAATACCGTTGCTGTTTTAGACGTTCGTTCTTCTGTAAACTATAATTTTTCTCACTTAGAGGGTTCTTTCTCAACACCTGTATTTAATGAGGATGGCAGTATCATCCAAACTTCTGAAGATGCTACTGCAAAAGCTTTCACAGTAACTGTAACTAATAACGCAAATTTCCAGAACAAAGAGCTTTACCTTCTTTGCAACAGTGGTGCAAGAGGGGCTCGTGCTGCTGCTGTTTTATTACAACGTGCTGGATATGATACCAGTCGTATTCATACCATTACAGGCGGAGCAACAGGTCTTGAAGTTCGTTACGCATTCCTTGGAACAAACAACGCTGTAACCGGTGCTGAAGCTGTAGCTGCTGTTGATTCAAATGACGTGGTTATCGTAGATGTACGTACAAAAGAGAACTTTGCAAACGGTCATTTGAAAAACTCTCTTTCTCTTCCTGTTTTCTATCTGAATGAAGAAGGAAAACAGGTTGTAGCAGAAACCAACCAAGATCCATATGCAATAACCTTTGCTAAATATGTGCAGGATAACCCTTCTACCTTCTCAGGCAAAAAAGTATACGTCCTCTGTAACAGCGGCCAAAGAGGTGCAAGAGCCGCCACTGCATTACTTGCAGACAACGGTGTTGACAAGAACACAATCTACACCATTACCGGTGGTGCAGGCGATGAAACAGTAAAAGGTGCTTTTGTAACTGTAGACGGCTACAAATTCGTAAGCGGAACTGATGCTATTGCCGCTGCAAAAGACGGAAGTGCATACATTATTGACGTACGTTCTTCAAAAGCACAGACAAAGACAGGTACTTTGAAGGGATCTATTTCTCAGTCTCTGTTTGATGATAACAACAAACTTGACACTGCTGAAGCGGAAGCGCTTGAAAAAGCTTTCATGGAAGAAATTCCTTCAAAAATAACAGAAGACAAACCAATCTACATTATCTGCAACAGTGGTGCAAGAGGTGCGCAGAAAGCAACTCTGCTTCTTGGCAAACTTGGCTATAACACAAGCACCAAAGAAGATGGTAAAGTATACACCATTGAAAATGGTGCAAAAGGCCTGGAACTTCTGTATGCAATGTCTGGAACAGACGGAAATGCCGTAGACGGAAAAACAGCTGTTGCTGCTGTCGGAAAAGACGACGTAGTAATCCTTGACGTCCGTGCGACAGGTAACTATGGAAGTGGACACTTAAAAGGCTCTATCTCAACACCTGTATTCAATGCAAACGGAGTTGCCAAAACTACAGATGACCAGCTTTCCAAAGATTTCACAAAATATGTAACAGACAACAAAGCCACTTTTGAGAAAAAAGAACTCTATCTTCTCTGCAACAGTGGTGCAAGTGGTGCAAGAGCAGCTACTGCTTTATTAAAATCTGCCGGATATAATCTTGCAAAAGTGCATACTATCACTGGTGGTGCAAAAGATGCTGATGTAAAAGCTGCTGCAATCTATGTTTCTGACACTCATGTAATCAATAAAATGGCAGATACAAAGAACTACCTGATTCTTGATGTACGTTCTACAGCTTCTTACACAAAAGGACACTTAAAGGGATCCCTTTCCCTTCCACTTTTTGACAAAGATAACAAACTTCCGGATGATCTCGCAAAAGCATTTACAGAATATGTAACTGCTCACAAAGCAGATTTTGAAGGAAAAACAATTTACGTTCTTTGCAACAGTGGAGCAAGAGGTGCTGCAAAAGCAACTCAGCTTCTCAAAGAAGCCGGAATCACCAACGTATTCACCATCGAAAACGGTGCAAAAAGTGAAGTGATCCAGAAGCATTTTGTAACAGATCCTGTCGCTGATCCTGATACAAAGAAAGACAACAATGGCAAAGATAACAATAAAAACCAGAATAACGGTAAAACCACTACTGCTGCTACAACAAAGACAGGAGATACCGCTCCTATCGCTGCTCTCGCAGTTGCAATGCTCGCTGCTCTTGGCGCAATCATTGCATTCGGTAAGAAAAAAATTGTAAAATAATAATTATTCCCAAAAAGGTTACAAAAGCGGGACGCTGACTAAATTGCCAACGTCCCGCTTTTTCAAATCCATTCATATTCATACGACGTTCAGATCTCGTTGATCTGCTTCTCTTTTATTTCTCCAGATTTCCTTCCACACACCATCTGTAGAAAGATTCGTCATAATTCTCTGAATTTTCAAAGCCACACATTTCCATTACAAGCTGCATATAAGCTGAACGGATTCCTCCGGTACAGTAAGTAATAATATGATCCTCTTTTGAAAGTCCTGCATCTTCAAACATCTTGGTCAGATCTTCATTACTCTTTAATGTACTGTCACTGTTAAATAAATCCGTATAACGGATCTGGATTGCCCCTGGAAGATGTCCCCCATTTGCCTCCCCATACATTGTCTTTCCATTGTATTCTTTATCTGTACGGGTATCCACAATTTTACAGTCGTCATAAATCTCTTTCAGCTCATCCGTATTGATCACATGCGTTTCATCAATCGAATCAATTTCTACCGATACCGGTTTCGGCTCTGCTACTCCTTTGACAGTCTCAACTCCTGCTGCTTTCAGTGCTTTGATCCCGCCATCTACGATTTTCACATCCTCATAGCCTGCCGCGATCAGCTCCCATGCAATCCTGCCATCTTCTCCCCAGCCTTTCTCCGCATTTGAAAAAAGCACGATTTCCTTATCTTTTGCCAGCCCAAGCTCTCCTAATCTTTCGCTCAGGCGCTTTGTATCAAGAATACATCCCCAGTTTGCATCCCCCGCTTCCCCGTCTTCGCAGGTTGCCAGATACTGCCATGTCGTTGCCACTGCACCTTTTACAGTACCTTTTTTCGCCTCATCTTCACCTCTTGCATCCACTACGATGATATCGTCCAGATTTTCTTTCACATAGTCGGCGGTTACTACATACTTTCCTTCAAATGGTTCACTGCTGTCTGATTCCGAATTCTTTGCACCACATCCTGAAAATGACGAAAGCGCAAGAATTCCTGCAAGAAATAATGCTGTTCTTTTCATAATCTTTTCTCCTCGTCTAATCTTCTTTCTTCTAACTATAACATATCTGCAATCTATTCACTAATTGATTGTCCTTATCCCGGATTAAGTATATTCATCTTTTCTATAAATCATTTTTTCAGCAGACGCATGATTTTTCTCATCGGTTCTGTTATTTTCCAGCTGGTTGAATTTGCATATATCTGGATCATTTCATCCTGCTCTCTGATCTTATCCTCATATTTCTTAAGCTGCCCTGTTTTCTGTTCCATCCGTCTGCCAAGTTCATCCAGCTGTTTTTCATAATGCGCGGTCTGCCTTCGCTGTCCTTCTATATATTCCTGCTGCTGTTCAATCGCTGCATTTTGTTTTTCAAGCTGTTCTTTCTGCTGCCCGATATACTCATCTTTCTGTCTGATAATATCTTTATAATACGCCAGTTGCTGGCTTCCTTCTTCAATTTCACTTATAAGCCATGGCGTCTTATACATATGCTCTCCAGTCCACTGATACAAATCAAAAATATCCATATGAAAATGCGCTCTTAAAGTTTCCATTGCATTCTCTTCTCTCATAGCCCTCTCCAGCATTTCCATCCCTGCCGCTTTCAGTCCTGGCTCTTTAGTTGTACATTTCATCAGCCAGAATGCCTTTTCAAATTCCAGTTGTAAATGTGATGTAGAATCCGGATTCTGAAAATCTCCCCTGAAAAACTGGAAAAAATTTTTTTCAGACATCTTTTCAATGTAGTTTTTTCGGATCATAACAGATTCATTAAATGAACGCACCGAATTTTCTCTTGTCGACATGCTGATCTGTTTTTTCCCTTTTATATCCCACTGAAACCGAATCAGCCGTTCCTCCAAAATCGTGATCTCTGACTCACTTACAAGCCGAAGCCACAGGTCATAATCCGCCAGCTGACGATACAAAAGATTGAAATATCCAATCTTGTCCAAAACGGATTTTCTGACCAGCGCCGAAGGATGACAAAGAAAATTCCCAGATTGCAGAAGCGTATGCAGATATTCGTTCTGTGTCGTACACTTTCTGTCAAAAAGTGCTGCCATATCTCTGCATTCTTCCGATATCTCATTGCCGCTCTCATCTACCAGATACACTCTTGTAAAACATGCACCAAGCATTCGGTTCTGTTCCATAACTGACACCTGTTTTTCCAGTTTATCCGGCAACCATGCATCATCGCTGTTCATAAATGCCACATAGTCTCCTTGGCAGTGATCAAGCCCCTGATTTGCCGCATAACAGTAAAACGAATTCTGATCCAGTTTAAAATATCTGATCCGTGGATCCTGATAGCTTTTAATCAGTTCTTCTGTTCCGTCGGTCGATCCGTCATCTACGATGACAAATTCAAAATCCGGATACGTCTGACAAAGTACGCTGTCAATCGCCTGTTGCAGGCAAAATCTCTGGTTATAAGTACACATCAAAACGCTAACCATTATTCTACATCTCCAACAACAGCCCATCTCCAGAATGACTGATCATAATTGTATGTATGTTCAAATCCACACATTTCCATTACCAGCTGTGTATATGCCGAGCGGATTCCTCCTGTACAATAAGTGACGATCTCATCATCTTTAGACAGTCCGGCATCCTCAAACATTTTTGTCAGTTCTTCATTGGATTTCAGATATCCTGCATCATTGAACAGATCTGTGTACCGGATATGAATTGCTCCCGGAAGATGTCCTCCCTTTGCTTCATCATACAGAATTGCTCCTTCATATTCTTCATCAGTACGCACATCCACAATTTTGTACTCGTCATAATTCTTCTGTAATTCTTCGGTTGTCATCACATGGGAATAATCAATTTCATCGATTTTTACTTCTGCCGGTTCCGGTTTGGATGCGAGGAACTGTGTCTTGATTCCACTGTCTTTCAACGCCTTCCATCCGCCATCTACCATCTTCACATCTTCATATCCGGCTGCCCGGAGTTCCCAGAGAAGTCTCGCATCATCTCCCCATCCATCTAGGGTCTCACCGATCAGAATAATTTCTTTATCCTTTGTAATTCCAAGATTGCCAAGAGTCTCTTCCAGCTGTTCCGGCTTCTGGATGCACCCCCATTTCTCATCTCCCTGCTTTCCTTCTGTAATACTCCAGTCCTGCCATACTGTAGCAATTGCACCTTTTACAGTTCCAAGGATTGCCTTTTTTTCTCCCCTTCCATCTACAAACAGCGTATTTTCATCTCCAACCTTGCTGATTGCATACTCCGGCTCAACAATCCACTCTCCTACAAAATGATTTTCATCAGATTTCTCTGCCCTACTTTCTGTCTTCTGTTTCTGTCCACATCCTGTCAGACCAATTGTTGCAACAAGCAATACACTGCATAACCACTTTGTTCTTTTTCTCATTTCCTTTTTCCTCCTCTAATCATCACCGTAATAGTAATCTTCCTCATAGTAATCCGGTGGTGCTTCTGTATCCGGCTGCTGCGGTTCTGTCACTGCCTGCGAACCCGAACCACTGTCTCCCGATGAACTGCCGGAATCCGTTCCTGCATTTCCATCTTCCGTTACTTTTATATTTGTTTCTGTATGATTTGTTTCCTCAGATGTCTTATCTTCCGATTTTTCATCCTCTTTTTCAGTTTCGTCTGCTTCCTCATATTTTCCACTGGAAAGCGCATCGTTTATTTCATCATCAATTCCTTTTACCGTCCCGGATACCTGATAATCTGTATCTCCAAACAGGAACTGATGTACCTCGGCAACATTGGATGCCAGTGTATCTGCAATTTCTGTACTTCCCACTCCAGAAAGCATTTTGGAATATCTTACATTTGGAAATCCAAGTGTTTCACCTACTCTATATTTTTGAAAATCTTTCGCATAATTCAGAATTTCAGTAAAAGAAAAATTGGTTGCAATCTGTGGAAAAACACTGTCAGCAATCTTATTGATCGTCGTCAGGTCCATCTGCTGCAGCTTCTGCATGATATTCAGAAGGACGATTCTCTGACGCACTGTACGCTGCGCGTCTCCACCATCTGTATAACGGATTCTCGCATAAGAAACCGCCTGTACTCCATTCAGATGATAGCTACCTCCGACTTCCGGCTCAATCTTCTTATAACTTTTTCCGGTTACTTCAGAAGTCTCCACACAATAATTATTCATGTGGACTACTTCTGCATCAGTCAGCTCCAGATTCATTCCTCCCACCGCATCAATTACATCGACTAAGGCATTAAAGTTCACAGATACATACTTCTCAATGTTCATATCCATGTTCTCATTCAAAAGAGCAACACCCCCATCCGGTCCGAAATAAGAATAGGCTGCATTCGCCTTATTATAACTTCCATCTTTCAGCCGCATAAAAGTATCACGGTACACCGATACCATTTTCACTTCATAAGTTTCCTGATTCAAACTTACGATCATGATCGTATCACTTCGATTTCCTTTATCTAGTGACCCATCCCTAGAATCCAGCCCGAATACTGCCACATTCAGATATCCGCTTTTATGCTCCACCTCTTCTGTAATAGACTCTTTCAACGTTTCTTTTTTTACTTCAATCTTCTGAATTTTGTTCACTTTACTGGCAGCATATCCGAATACGGCACCTGCCGCCCCCAGAACAAGTGTCAACACTACGCAAATAATCACTATTATCTTTTTCTTCCATGACCATCCTGCAATTTTTTTAAGCATCCTCATCATTCCTTCCTCTCCAGTAATTATGATTCATTGTCAGTTTCATGATGAAACTTTCCGGTAATTGTCGGTAATGTTTTCCCATCTGGTAGCCCAGATATTTGCACCCGCTTTCCACAAACAGCTGTATAATCTGCAAATATTTTCTTTCTTTTAAAAGCTTTTTCACAAGTGTGCAAATCAGGTGTATGCCTTCTTTCTCTAACTTTACTCTTTCAAATATTTCTGGATGACATGCCTGCGATACACCCTGGTCAAAATTTCTCCTTATCAGCTCTCTGTAAGTATACTCATGAGAATGAATCACCCGTGCATCTGCTTTATAAATAATCTTCCATCCATTTTGGATTGCTCCTGCTGCAAAGATCAAATCTTCATTGAAGATGGCCGGATACGGAAATCCTCCCAGTTCCAGATAGACTCCTCTCCGATAGGCAGCACACACATTGGAGCAAAAATAAGTTTTTATTCCCAGTTTTGGCAAATCCTTCTGCGATTTAATCTGGCTTTTTGGGGGATAATT
>OGYX01001425.1_pt1 | contig 17078 bp, 9 predicted proteins | sample 1576601 | NCBI WGS metagenome assembly OGYX01 (sample SAMEA3541561, study PRJEB24748) | human gut metagenome | biome: human gut; feature: human-associated habitat; material: faeces | place: China | collected 2012 | reverse complement strand
AAAATATTGCCGGCGGAAATGCATTTGGAACATTTATGATTGCGGTGATTGCTGCGCCTGTTGTAGAAGAAATTCTATTCCGCGGCATTGTGCTTCGCTCCATACGGAAATTTGCACCCGCTTGGGGCGCGATTCTAATATCATCCGTACTCTTCGGCGTTTATCACCTGAATATCGTGCAGGCTGTCTATGCCACCCTTATGGGCATTGCCGCAGGAATCCTTTACGAGAAGAAAAGGAACCTGTTGTTTCCCATCCTCGTGCATTTCGCAAACAACCTCATTACTATGCTGCAGGGCTTTGCGCCATCCGAAGTGAATGAACTGATCAGCATTTTTATTCTGATCATGATCGCTCCGGCAGGGTATATCGTCTGCCGCTCACTCCGACAGGACAAAAGAGCAGATAACGTCTGTTCCAATAAAGATTTTCCGAAACTACTCGTTCGGAAACAAATCTCGAAAATTAACTACTACAAAGCGCGTTTGCGTGATTTGGAAAACAATATCTGGCAGCACTAAACTGTCATTAAGGTAATACCGCATAATTCCAAGTGCCGCAGCCACCGGATCGGGGATTAAGCCATCATGCGGGAACTGTGCGGTGCTGCCTTGACTCTAAGGCAGGTTTCGACCCGTCTTTTCTTTATTGTGCCAGTTGGCAGAAGGAAAACCTATCTGTCATAGAAGGTTCTGAAAAATACGTCATTAGAGGGCAACGACCTGTTTTACAATCCGCTGTAAACCGGTGATAAATCACACCTCTGCGGTTACCTCACCCAGTTTGGTCGTGATGAGCTTGTACACCGCTGTATCCTTGAGTTCCAGATTGGAGAAAGGTATCATCCTGTTGCCCATCTTGATGATGCCGTGTCCCTCGCTGGTGTTGCGCAAAAATTCCAGCTGCGGCTTGGATAGCCCATACAGGCGTTCCAAGGCTTTCAAACTCTTGGCCTGTCGCAGCATAATGACAAACTCGCTGTTGGAAAGCAGCGCCTACGCCACGGGGTTATCCAGATAGTTTTATGAGGATTCTGTCGGAACTTTAATTACAAATACCCGAACCAAAAGAGAAAGTGGAGCAAGGCTCCACTTTCTCTTTTTTAGACCCTGAATTTTCGGATAACCTGCAAAAACTCAATCAGCAAGGTCTGATACAAGTCCTCATCGCGGTGACCATTCACTATGCTGCATTTCAGCAAAAGCGGCGAAAACTGTTCATACAGTAGCTCCACAGCATTGCTGTCGCCGTTCTTTGCCCCAAAAAGTGCATCTCTAAATGCTCCCATCTTGATTTCCCTCCATTTCCTTACGGATTTTCTCGCAAGCGTTGCGCCGGTGTGTACTTACGGTGCTCTTTTCGACACCTAGTTTGGCAGCCGTTTCGGACACAGAAATCTGTTCCACATACAGTGAGATCATAACCTCGCATTCCCTCGGTGTCAGCTTGTGCAGATACTTTCGGATGCTCTCCCACATCAGTTTCGATTCGATAATTTCCTCCACCGGTTTTGTCGTAGGCATATACATTTTATCCACTTCCTCGGGACATTCCTCGATAGAAATCTCGTTTGCAGCCTCATCTGCTTTCGCGCGCAGATAGGATACGCGGCGGTTGTAAAGGGCTTTCGTCAAACATTTTGTAAAGCGCGCAGCCAGTTGCGCGTCCTCACCACTAAACCATAGCTTATTTTTCTTTGCCATCGTAAACCTCCTGAATTTTGGGTTTCATTGAATAGACCTCAAAATTCGGAGGGGCACGGGTCGGGTAAGAGTTACGGCAGCGCATCTTACTTTAACCGAACGCAAAAAAAGGCCCGACAGCCGTTATGGCTGTCGGACCAAAAACAATCTGTAATTGTCTTTATAACCGATTACTTATTGTTTCTTCTCTTGCAGACAAATACAACTGCAAGTCCGAGCATGGATACCACCAGAAGCACGACGTACAGCGTGGGATTGGAGGTATCGCCCGTTTGCGGCATTGCCGTTATGGTGGACGGCTTTGAAGTGCTTGCCGGGGTGGGGGCCGGTGTGGGTGCCGGTGTGGGAGCAACTTCGTTCTTCTTGGTTTCACTGTCGTTCGAACTGTTGTTGCTGCTCGGTTTGCTGCTGCTCGGCACAGCGGTGTCCTTATAGGCAATCGCATAGACAGAGAAGCGGTCGGTCTTAAAGGTCAGCGTCTTGCTGGCTGCATCAAACGCGGCATCCAGCACAGTAATCGTACCTTCATGGTTGCGTACAATGCAGTAGGTGCGGTTGACCGCGCTGTTCGTATTGATGTGCGCGTCCTGCACCACAACAGAAATCGTCAATGCGTTCGTGGTCGTGTGCAGGGCAACACCGGGCTGCCGTTTACCATTCACGGTCATGTACTTGAACAGACTGATGTCAAGATACTGCCCGATGGTGTAGCCCTTGGCAGCCTGTGCCATCGCCGTTTTTACTTCATCGGGAACATTGGCTTCTTTCACGGTCAGCACAATGTCCACACTTGCGCCGTTGGCAATCTGCACCAGTTCATCGGCGGTAATGTCGCCGCTGTTCACCAGCATGGCAAGCAATTCTGCTTTGTCAGTCAGCAGACCGACGGACGGTACAGTGCCCTCAGGCAGGACAACCACTTTCACCTTGCCGCTGCCGATTGCAATATCCTCGCCGGGGGCATCCTCAGCCTTAGAGGGGGCAATCACATAGGTCCATGCAATAGAATCGGTATAGTTGCCCTTGGCGGTGATGGTCAGTGTGTATATGCCGTGGGCGGTGGCGGTGTTGCCCGTCACAGTGTAGGAGTCAGCAGGGATTTCTTTATCGCCCAGCAGGACTTTCTCCACCGTTTGGGTCTGTTCCGCGCCGTTGGCGGCAAGACCCTTGCCCAGCATAACGGTTGCACTCTTGATGGACTTCGGCTCGATGGTAAACGTACCCTCGGCAAACGTGGCCTCGTAGTTCGGGTTTGCGCCCGCATCAGCGGCGGTGATGGCATACTCGCCGACATTCTCGCCCTCGGCGCGTGTCAGCGTGATACCCGTCAGCGTTTCACCGTCCAAAACACCGTCGACTTTGTAAGTCAGGTCGGGGTCTTTTTCCTGATATACCTTGGACTTGTTGTCCGGGGTGACGGTGGCGGGGCGCTTGGCAACGGTGAATTCAGCAGTAGCGGTGTCGGCATCCAGCTTGTAGTTGGGGTCGGTGATGGTTGCCGTGATGGTGTAAGTACCTGCCTTGGTGGGCGGTGTAGTGCCGGTGTACTTGGTGCCATCGTTGGCTGTGCCGGTGTAGGTCAGCGTGATGGCTGGGGCATCCTCGCCCACAACACCGTTTGCCGTAACGGTAGCAGGGGTGATGGTTTCGCCGTAAGTGCCGCCGTTGGGGGTAATGGTAACGGTGACTTCCTTGGCGGTGATGGTGGCGGTGGTTTGGGTCTGATTTCCGCTTCCAGCCAGCACATAGTTGGCGGCAGAAGCGCCGCCCAGCGTCAAATCGGAAATCCTGACTTTCCGCTCACCGACACCGGCGCTTTCCAATGTACCTGTGGCAGTAACGGTTAAGGTGTCATTTTTCAGAATACCCTCAAACTGGGCATTACTGCAATCCAGCTTTGCATCGGTCGTACCGTCATAAACTTTGTCGTTTGCCGTAATGCCGGAAACGGTAACAGCCTTCGGGGCAATCACAAACGCGGCGGTCGTATTTCCGGTAAGCGTGTAATTTCTGTTGGCAATCGAGGCTGTAACTGTGTAGCTGCCTGCATTAACGGGAACGGCTGTGTCATTGTATCCGTTGCCGGTGTAGGTAAGCGTTACAGGAACGTTTTCCCCGTCCACAGCGCCGGAAAGATTGGCAGCGGCGGCGACGACACTGCCGTAAGTGCCGCCGTTCGAGGTAATGGTAACGGTGACTTTCTTGGCGGTGATAGTGGCGGTGGTTTCGGTCTGATTTCCGCTTTCAGCCAGCACATAGTTGGCGGCAGAATCGCCGCCCAGCTTAAAGTTGGAAATCTTGACTTTCTGCTTACCGATGTCAGCCTTTTCAAACACACCCTTAGCAGTAACGGTCAGCGTGTCATTTTCCAGAATACCGGCAAATTTGGCGTTGCTGAAATTCAGCTTTGCATTGGTCGTGCCATCATAAACTTTGTCGCTTGCGGTGATACCTGAAACCATAACCGTTTTGCGGTTGACCGTAACGGTTGCAGTGCCGGTGTTCGTCGTGTATTTTCCGCCGTAGGACGCATCCGGGGTGAATGTCCACGTGGCATTATTGCTGCCCGCATCAGGCTTAACCGTGCCATCCATCCATGTAAAAGTACCGTTGACCGCATCCCCCGTGTCGGGGTCTTTCATCTTGGCCGAAATTTCGCTCTTGCTCAGTATATCGCCGTAGGTGATCGGCGTTGCGGTGATTTCGCCGTCCGGCATGGGCCTGATCTGGTTCACCGCGCTGACATTGACAGTCAGGGTGATATCCTGATAGTTGCTCGTGGAGATTGTAACAGTGATCGTGCCGAATTGTCCTTCGTCCGTGGCGCTTCTGTTTGCTTCCAGCGTCAACTCACCGGTCTTGCTGTTTACAAGGGTAACAAAGGTGCCACTGCCCAGAGTGGTATCCACCTTCTTGTCATAGGTGATCGTGCCGTAGTCACAGGGAGCCGTCAGCTTCGGCAGCAGCGTCGAGAGGTCAAGGGAATAAGTCTTGTGCAGACCGTTGGTGATGGTCAGCGAGCCAGCCGCTGCCGTGGGTGCGGCAGCCTTGGTGATCTCGAAGGTCTTGCTGGCCTCGCTGAGAACATAGTTGCCGCCGTCAACATCCTTGATGGTCACAGTCGCAGTACCGGCATTGGTATTGTTGCTGTAGAAAATCTCGTACTCCTTCTGGTCGATGATGTTGCCGATGTCGTCCTTAACGGTGATGGTCGGCTCCAGCGCATCGCCGGTGTAGGTGCAGGACGCGACTTCAATCGTGGGCTTCACGGTTTTTGGCGTGATCTTCCACTCGACCGTGGCCCTACCGGTGTAGTTGCCGGTACCTTCGATCGTCAGGGTGATTCTGTCGCTGACATCGGTGGCCTTGTCGCCGCTTTTGATGACATAGGTGATTCTTGTTTCATCCCAGTTCTCCAGCGTCACGCCGGTGATCTTCGGCGATTGTTCCGCCGCGTTGTACGCGAATTCGTCTTTTTCCAGCGTGATGGTTGCGCCCTCGATGGACTTGGGGGCGACGGGGACTTTCACGATGTCGGTTACGGCTGCGTAAATGCCGCCGTAGGATTCGTCCGGGGTGAATGTCCAATCGAAGTACACATCGCCGGTGTTAATGGGTAAGTCGTATTTATTCTTCCACGCGAAGGTGCCCTTGACCTCTTCTTGTGTGGTGGGGTCTTTCATCGTGCCCTTGACGGTGAGCGTGCTGTTTTCCAATGTCTGGCGGTAGGTGATGCCCGTCGCGCTGATTTTGAAGTCATCTGACTGTACGGGCGTGATTTTCTCGCCAATAACGACCTTGATGGTCAGCTCGAACTGCTGATAGTTCGCGGTTACAACCGGGGCGGTTATCGTGCCGATTTGCTTGTTAGCAACTGCGGAGTGCGCGGCCACGATGGGCAGAGTCAGAACGCCCTCGTTTGACACGGACATACCGTTCTTACTGTCGAGGTAGGTTCTATCCGTAAAATTGTAAGTGCACTCTTGATACTGGATTTCGCCGTATTCGCAGCCCTGAGTCAGCTCCGGCAGGCGCGTGGCCAGATTGAGCGTGTAGGTCTTTGCCATGTCGTTGTAAACAAACAGCGTGATCTCAGCCGGGGTCACTGTGGCCTGATTGATCTGAAAGCGGTCATCATTGGTGGTGAAATTGAAGTTGGCCGATCTGGCGTTTGCAGCCTCGCCCTCGAACACGTAGTTGGAATCTGTGAGTGTCAGGGTGAAGGAAATGGCCTCTTTCGTGCCGGCGTTCGGCGAATCCTCATAGATAGAGCCATCCTGCCGCGTGGTAAAGCGGGCGTCCGTGATCGTATAAGCGCTCTCGGGGAGGGAAATCGTGCTACCCGCAGCGTCGAGGAACGCCAGATTGGTCTTGGGAAGCGTAACGCTTGCGCTGCCGTCGTAGGTCTTGGAGACGGAAGCGACGTTGCCGATGCCTTTGATCTTTACCGGGCTGATGGTTACTTCTATGGACTTAGCAGTGGTGTCATTGTAGCCCTCAGCGCCTACAACTTTGTAATAGACCGTGTACGTTCCGGCATCGGTGGCGGTGGGAATGGCAGTACTGAAGCTGCCGCTCGTGCCCAGACGGTACTGCATCTCGCCGTACTCCGCGCCCACGCTGCCCGCCTTGACGAGCACCTGCTCATTGCCGTTGTAGGTCAAGGCGTTTGCCGTAGGCGCGGTGATCGCGTTGGTCGGGATGGCGGCCTTGATGACGGTCAGCTTCTTTTCGGCGCTCTGCACCGAATAGCCATCCTTGGCGGCGGTGAAGGAAATCGTGTAGCTGCCGACATCGTTGAAGATACGATCCGCAACGTAGAATTTGGTGGTGCCGGTGCCAACTGTCGTATATTGCACATCACTGCCCGACAGCGTGATGGGCGCTGTTTCGCCCTTCTTCAGGATGGAGAACGTCACCGTCGCGTCCTTTGTATTGCAGTCGGCGCAGAGCTGGACGGTCGTGCCGCGCTCCACCTTGTTGCCTTTCACGTTCGTCCCGTTGACCTTAAACGCCAAGTTCTTGCGCGTGATGGGCAGGCTATTGATGATAACGTTATTCAACTGCGAATCATTGACATCATCCGGGGCATACCACTTGTAAGTACCATCCGCGTTGAGCACCTTGTATCCAAGTGCTATGTCATTCAGAATCGTTTTCCACGTCGCGCCCTCTGCCAACGTCAATTTGCCGATCACGGCGGGATATCCCGACCCGGCGAGTTTTGCACCCTTGTAGGCAACGACCTTATCAATGCTGGCTGTGGTGGGGTTTTGTTTGTTGCTGAAAGTGGTGGTGTTGCTGCCCGCAGCCGCCTTGACCGTCACCGTGCCCTTGATGCAGTGGCCGTTCAGATTAAGTCCCGTGTCCTGCGTGCCGCCGATGGTATAATCGCCGGTCACGTCGGCCAGCAGCGTGAGTTCTGCGCCGCCGTCTCTGTCTGCATCAATGGCCGCTTGTAAATTGGCAAATCTCCGCTGCAGGCGGTTGCCCTCGCTATTGTACAAGGCTGTTTCAGCCACCGCGGGCGCGTTGCAGTAGGGGCAGGCAGTGGCGTTTTCGTCAAAGCCGTTCTTGCCGCCGTGGGCGCAGGACTTTACCACCAGGTCGCAGCTCTTGGAAGCGGCTTCCTCCAGCGTGAGCTGCGTGTCGCCACAGTAGTAAGCAAGCCCCGCATTCTGGGGAAGCAGATTGCCCAATGTGATGCTGTTATTCAGCCGCAGACCTTGTCTCGAAATCTTTCCGCCGTACAGCTCGACTGTACCGCCCCAAACCTCCAGCTGGAGCAGGGTGGTGCTGTCATTCTTCGGATCAAATACCAGTGTACCGCCGTCCCGCACGGTCACTCCCACCGCGCCGTTGCCGCCGCTGCTGTCAATGACCGTCAGGTTGCCGGTGCGAACCTGGCTCGTGGGCGTAAGGCCGCCCACATTCAAGCTGTACCCACTCAGGCTATGTCCGTTCAGATCCAGCGTCAGGGTCTTGCTGGCATATATGCCGCTAGGCAGCATCCCGTTTGCCAGCAGGGTGATGGTGCTGCCATCTGCGGCCTCGGTAAAGACCTGTCGCAGCGTATCATCGGTGCCGTCTTGAGTGGTGGTCTTCATGTACAGCTTGTTCGATGTGATACCCACGCTATCGGTACACTCCACCCGCACCGCAAACGGCGCGCCGCAGCGAGCACACTTATCGTCGCTGGTATACTCGTCATGGGTACACGCCGCGTGGCAGATGTCGCAGATGCTGTTCGTGAAGCGATCGTGCGGACATACGAAGCCGCAGTCGCAGATGTAGATGTAGGTTTGGAGCGCATCCGGGTCGGGATTCTGCGTATACTTCGGGCTATGCTTGTGTGCCACCACGATAACGTCCTCGGTCAGCTGTTTTACATTTCCGTTGACGAGTTCATCTGGATGATCTTTCTTCGCAAAAGCAAGCCCATCGCCCAGCAAGCCCAGCACATTGCTGTAAGTTTCAGAGCGCTCTACAGAAACGCTGTATGTACCGTTGCTTGTGATAATCGTGCCTTCCTTCAGGCCACCCTCCAACTTGCCCCAGTTTTGGATCAACAAGCCGCCGGTAAGGTTTGCCTTGCCCTTGAATTCCAGCGTACCTCTGTCCTTGCTTTGCTCATTGTTATCTACAAAGACAGCAGGCACCGCCGCTCGTGCAGGCTGGGAAATCGTTACTTCATCGCCGATGATCAGCTTGCCGCTCTGTATGTTCAAAGATGAAGCGCCCTCATAGGACAGGCTATGCCCATTCATCATGAGCGTAACGGTTTTTTCGACAGGATTCACCTCTGCATCACAGCAGAAGCTGATCGTGTCATCATCTGTAAGCGTTGTCAGCATCGTCACCGTGCCGCCATCCGCAACGCCTTCAAAGGCTTCCTGCAAGTCAAGATAGTACTGTTCTGTGCCATCGCTTGCGCTAGCCTTTGCCTTCATCTGCTGCTTACAGACGGTGCAAACACCATTTTCAACCGTTTCATGCGCACAGGTGAAGCCGCAGCCTGTGCACGTGTTATCCTTGAACAGACTTTTGTTGTTTGCGCCCTTGTGCGTACACTTGATGACAGCAACATCCTCTGTCAGCTCTCTGGTAGTAGTATCCTTGGCAATTACATCGCCTGTCGGGGCATCTTTGTTGTATACGGCAAAAGCATAGCCTGTCTCCAGCAGATCGAACACCGTGGTGTATTGGCTAGAGTCCTCTACGCTGACGCTGTAAGTCTCGCTTCCACGGTTGGTAAATGTGCCGGCTGTCAGCTTGTTTTTCAGCTGTGCATCGCCGCTCATGGTCAAGCCGCCGTCCAGCAGGGTATTGCCCTGCAGATCCAGCACGCCGCCGGTTGCCTCGATGGCGGCACGCTGCCCAGACTCGGAAGCGACGCTGCCTATAATTTTCGTTACCGTATCTGCCACGGTCAATGTGCCGCCCTTGAGTGCAATTGCGTTGTTGGCACTGGCATACCCCGTGAATTGCGCCAGCGCGCCATCCTTGAGCGTAATCTCTCCGGCTTCCATGGTCAATGGAATGCCGTTATGATCTGCCACCCAATTGGACGGATAGGGTATGTCGTCTATAGTTTTGCCGTTACCCAGAATAATGCCTGCCTTGATGCTGGCGCCATCAACGACAACATTCTCGCTAACAATCGTCAGCAGCGTGATATCTGCACCATTTGCCGCCTCGATGGCTCTGGCCAGCGTAGCGTACTGCTGGCCGTTGCACTCCGCCGCCAGATATGCACCGCAGGCGCACTTTTTGCCGTAATTATCGGTCTGATTAAAGTCGTGGCTTTCCGCCGCTGCCGTGTAGCCGCACACGCTGCACTTCGTGCTGTGGGTCAGCCCATCGGCGTTGGGGGTGCAGGTCAGGGTGTGACCTTCTGTCTTGGTCGCGCCGCAGGCGCACGTCCCGGTGTGGGTATTTGCATCGGTAGGTGCCCAGCTGTCATACTTGTGGCTCTCCGCAGCTTCGGCCTTGCCGCACAGCTTGCACATCGCCGTGTGCGTGTCGCCGTTATTTGTGTATCCCCAGTCATGCTCAAAGCACTTCTCAAAGGTCGTGCCACCCTCGCCGGTGGTCCGCTTCATTTCTCCGGCGGGTGCAGTTACAGTGCCCAGCACACTGATGGCCGCCGCCGTCAGCTTGCCGGTACCGGCAGACTGCCAGTAAAGGTTCAGCGTGCTGCCTTGCGTAACATTCATAAAGCTGGTGACGGTCAGCGTTGCCCCATCGCACAAAATCAGGTTGACCTCGCCGGAAATATTGAGCAAGGAGATCGTGAGATTCTCTTTTACTACATACCAGCCCGGTGTCGAGATGTCATCGGTACGCTCCGTGATCTCCGTGCAGTTGGCCTGCGTGGTCAGCTTCCCATCCTTGTCGATGTACGCATACTCGTTCGCAGGGCGCGGCGCCACTGTGGCGTTGCCCGCAACACCCTTGCCGTCCTCGCTGTATGCACATTCCGTGCCGTTATACTCATAGCGGTAACCGCTTGCCAGCAGGCTCGACGCATCTCCCTTGATCGTCGGTTCCCCCTCCGCCTCGGTGTCAGCTACCCAAATGCTGTAAGCATTTGACTGCGTGGTGAATATGCCGCCGGAAAGCTCGATCTTCTTCGCCTTCTCATAGACAATAAGCGCTTCGCCGCTGGTGGCGCAGATATTGCCGCCGGTGACGGTCAGCTCATTGCCGTAGGTATCATTATTGTACCCTTCTATTCCGAAATGTTCTTTGTATAAGCCTTCTTCCTCTTTGGTAATATAACCCGCCACCGCCACGCCGCGCATACCGCGCAGCGTGCCGCCGTTGATGACAGCCTTACCGCCGCCACTCAGCTGTACGGCGCAGTTGGGCGTCATGTGAGAGTCATTGTCAAGATCTACAGAAGAAGTGTTCTCAATGGTGCCGCCATTCACGGTCAGTATGGTGTTAAGGGGCGCTATGACCGCCGGGCCGCCGTTGGGCTGCACGATCTTGCCGTTTCCATCAGTACTGTTGTCCTGAACGGTCAGGCGGACAGGCGTCTTGAGAGCCGCCAAAAAGTCGTCTTTTGTTGTCACTCCCGGAGGCGACAGCCAGAACACGGCATTTCGCGCAAAAAAGCCGCTGTCATCGCGCGTGCTTTTGCTGAGGGTCTTGCCGTTCAGGTCCAGCGTGATGTTGCCCTTCTTCAGCGCTATGCCGGAGTAGTCGTCATGGCTGATGGTTACATCCGCCAGCAGCTTCACCGTGGCGCTGCCAGCCTGCTGTGCCGCCGCAAACGCCGCGTCAATGTCGGTGTACGGCGTGGTGCTGCCGTTGATGGTGACCTCCGCCACTGCGTTTTCCACGGTGCTGTCCCCGCCGTTCTGAGCGGCAATGCCATTTTCCGCCGCCTGTTCCAATATGGCGGGCGATTCCGCAGCCGGAGCTTTCTCCTGCTGCTCCTCCTGCTGCTCCTCCTGCTGCTCCTCCTGCTGCTCCTGCTGCACGGTGGCGCCGATCTCCGGCGTGTCCGTTTCCTCCGCCGGGGCTTCCTCCTGCTGCTCCTGCTGCACGATGGCGCCGCCCTCCGGCGCGTCCTCCGCCGCCCACGCGGGCGCGGGGAATAGCGTCAGGCACAGCGCCAGCGTCATGAGCATACTCAATACTCGTTTTTTCATGTACTTCCTCCTTGAGAAATAGTCTTGCTTTTATGTGGAAATCCGGCTTCTGCCGGATGCTGTTTTTACAGGTCCTCGGGGACTAAATGCAGCTTCTTCGCGGCTGTCCTGGCCTCCGTCCGGCGCTTCACGTCCAGCTTGTCTAGGATGTGGCTGACGTGGGTTTTCACCGTGGGCAGCTTCACGTCCATGATCCGGGCAATCTCGGCATTGGACTTGTCCGCGCAGAGAAGATGCAGAATTTGCAGCTCCGTGGGCGTCAGCTCCTCGCCGGGGGCAAGGCGCGGCGCGAGGAAATGCGGGTAGAACGCTGCTTGCATCCGCACCGCCGCCATTAACTGCTTATACCACTTTTTGTCGCCATCCCAGTCCAGTGCCCCCAGCAGCGGCAACACTGCCGTGCCGTATACGCTGACGGTGCGGATAAAGCTGTACTCCGCCGCCGCGTCCAGCGCCGCTGTCAATCGCTCGCGCCACCGTTCGTCGCGCTTGCGGTACAGGGTGATGGCCGTCAGGACATTCAGGTGAATGCCGTCGATGATGCGGGCGCAGTTTTGAATGTACGGCTCCATGGGTGAGAGCGTCAGCAAAGCGGCGTCCGGGCGGTTCTGCATAATTTCCACCATTGCCTGCGTCAGATACCGGTAGCGCCGCATAACGTTCAGGTGCGTGGGTTCGCGCGGGGCTTTTTCCCGATACCACACGTCCGCCGCGTCAAGGTTGCCGGTGTGCATATCAATACGGCAGAGCATGGCGTCCATATTGGGCAGAAAGCGTGTCAAACCGCGCTCGGCAAAGCATTCCCGAAGTACCTCGATGGTGCGCCGCGCGTCCATCGCCTGCCCGTTTGCCAGCTGGCTGCGGGCGAGCAACCCGCTGACGGCGAACTCCATGTCCGGCGTACCCCGGTTGCGGACTTCGTTCAGCTGCGGGAGAAGGGACAGCATCCGTCCGGTGACGTCCGCGCCCTTTTCAAATTTGCTCTCGGCAATGGCGCAGTCGGCAAGACACACACTGTCCCGCCCCAGCACTGCCTCCACGGGGAGACGGAGGGTTTTGTAGAGCAGGTCGTCCTTTTTGCTCCATTCGGAAAAGTCCTTGCCGCCGTTCATGATGCTCGGCAGCGCGCTCGTGACGGAAAAGGACGGCAGCGCCACCTCTTTATTCGTCAGCAGCCGGAACACGGCGGGGATGGTTTCCGTCAGACCGTTCACGCCCCGCTGGGGCAGGGAGATGTCCAGCCATGCAAGGCGACCGCGCGCCTGCTTTCCGGCGGCATCCTGCCTGCTGCAGTGTTCGGCAAACTTTTTCAGTTCGCCATACCAGCGCTCTGAGCCTTCGTAATCCATGGCCAGCGCGCAGAGCATACTTATGCCCTGCATGAGAGAGGGTGAGGCGAGAATTTCCGTCTCCGGCAGTCCGCGGTAGTATTTTTCCATCTCGGCATAGTGACCCATACCGGGGTGCAGATCGGCGTTGCGCACCAGCAGTTCGGCCACCCTGGTGTGGTCGCCGCCCTGCGTGTAGCATTCCAGCGCGCGGGCATAGTCCTCTTTCAGCTCGTAGTAAAGCCCGCCCCGGCTGAACAGCGCTTTACGCTTTTCCTCCGTGTATTCCCGATCCAGCTCCCAAAGGAGAAAGGCGCGGAAGCCGGCCCAGAAGTGGAATCGCTCCCGGCTGTCGTAACGCAGCATGCTGGTGTTCCGCAGGAGCCAGTCCATCCGTTCGCCGGCACGGGGGTCGCCGCTGACCATCCGCACCATTTCCATGTCAAAGTCCTCAAACGGCGATAGCTCCAGCAAAAGCCGCCGCACAGGAAGGTCAAAGCGGTTGTACACAGCTGCCTCAAAGTAGGCGAACACTTCCCGGTAGGCGCGCGCCGTCAACTCCGGGCTAAAAGGCTTGCCGCCGGACATCTGCCGCGCCGTAATTGCCACGCCCAGCGGGTAGCCGATGGATTCTTTCAGGATGCCGTTGATTTCGCTTTCCGTCACGGCTACTTTGCAGGAAGCAAAAAAGTTGCGTATGTCCTCATGGTCAAAAAGCAGGTCATCCGGCTCCAAGGTGGTCATCAGACCCGTGTACTGGAATGCCGTCAAGTACGCCGGCGGCACCCCGCGGGAGAGGAACACAAACCGACGTGCCGGATTGGCACGAATCAGCTCACAGAGTATCTGCGAGGTTTCCTGCTCCTGCAAAAGCTGAAATTCGTCAATCAGCAAAATATCCCATTCGTCCGGCAGCGCCTGCAGCGAAAAATCCGGTGCATCGGCACGCAGACAAAGTGTGCGCCATTTGCGCAGCAAGGCGTTTGCCACAACCGTTTTGCCAAAGCCGCAGGGCGCGCTGAAAAAAAGGATGCGCCCGCTTTGCATAACATGGTCAAATTTTTGCTGCACAGATGGCTTTATGAGAATATTTCCGTTCAATTTTATCTCCTTTTCGATGAAGGATGAGGGAAATGCTATACGATAACAGTTAAATTATACCACCCGAAGGGGAAAAGTAAATCGTCCCAAAGTATGAGATTCCGCCGTTTTGAAGAACTCCATGCGGTACTTTTCTTTTCGGTTCTTCGATATATTTCCTCGAAAAGCACTTGACAATTCAAACGGTTCACTTCATAATTTGTATAATCATTGTGGTGCTGTCAGCGGACAGCAAAGAGCAAAGGAGACAAGATGAAAAAGCAAATCGTAAGCACCCTTATGATGGCTGTTTTCACGCTTGTGTTTCTGCTGTCTGCGGGAATGTTGCTGGCATATTATGGGGAAGGTGCGCGGCAGCAGCAGGCATTTCGTGCGCTTGAAAGGATAACAGAGCAGGCAAATAACCATGGCGGAGAAAACTCCAAGACCGCAGCCGTACAAACAGAGCAGTCCGCAAAGGAAAAAGCGGCGCAGGAATATAACGCCCTGAAGGAAAAGAACCCGGACTTTTGGGGATGGATAAAAATTGACGACACGGCGTTGAGCTATCCTGTCATGTATACGCCTGAGGAACCGGAGTATTATCTTCGCAGAGATTTTGAGGGGGCTTATTCACTGCGTGGCGTACCGTTTTTGGACGCCAGATGTTACGACGGCTGCGGCAACTACATCATCTACGGGCATTATATGAAGGACGGAACCATGTTCGGCTCGCTGCAAGCCTATGCAAAGCCTGCCTACTGCGAGGCACACCCCACTATCACGCTGAATACCGCAACCGGGTGTGCGGATTACACGGTAATGGCGGCATTTTATTCACAGGTTTACAGCCAAGAGGATAGCAAGGTGTTTCGGTATTACCAGTACGCCGACCTGTCGAACGAGGCGGACTTTGCCGCCTATGTGGAGCAGGTGCAAAAAGCGGCGCTGTATGACACCGGCGTAAATGCGCAGTATGGGGAACAGCTGCTTACACTTTCCACCTGCAGCTACCACACAGACGAGGGAAGATTTGTCGTTGTGGCAAAGAAAGAGGAATGATTTTGTGCAATGGCAGCCTTCGACTTGCCTTGGCGCTTTATGCTCAAGGCTTTTGGGGCGAAAACATTTAACACACCAAACTCAGCGGATCAACCCGAACCCCGCCCTGCATTACCTCAAAATGCAGGTGGTTGCCGGTGCTGTCGCCTGTGCTGCCCACATACCCAATCACCTGCCCTGCCGTTACCGCTTCGCCTGCGGTAACGGCAGTTTGCGTCATGTGGGCGTACCGCGTGGACAAGCCCGCGCCGTTATCCAGCAGCACCTGATTGCCGTAGCTGTCGTTCCAGCCGCTGATCAGTACCGTGCCGCTGTGGGCAGCCAAAATGGGTGTTCCCTCCGGCGCGGGAATATCCGTGCCGCGGTGCCCGGCATTGCCGAAGGCGTCTACTTCCCCGAAGTGGCAGGATATATAAGTATGTCCCGGCAGCGGCCAGCACAGCGCGCCATCGGCAATAGCAATCCCACCGCACAGGGCAAGCAGGCTGGGGCGCATTTCCTCGGAAAGCAGCTGGTGCAAAATCTCCCGCTGGTCTTGCGTAAAGCGGTACAAATCCGCCAGCGCGTCCACCGATTTGCTGCTGACCGTGATGTGTAGAATGTACTCCGTAACCGGCTCCGGGTCGGGTTCGTCCTCGGTAGGTTCGGGCGTGGCGGTTACTTCCTCCACCTCGGCGCTTATTTCGTGCATCGTCCAAAAGGTGTCCTGAATCAACTGCTTCTTGCCTTCGTCAATGACGACCACATCACCGTCGTTATTCAGGTTGTTCTGTACAGCAAAGACGGCCAGCACTTCGGGCCAGTAGCTCGCCCAAGTGTGACCGTCCTCGTAGTCGTATTCCATCGTGGTTTCGCTGCATTCCGGGTGCGCCGACACAATGTCGTTGATGGCCGTGCCGAAGTCGGCGTTGGTTTCCGCAACGATTTCGGCAATGCGGATGCTGTTCGGGTCGCCGGATTCATCGGCAAACAAAATGCCCATCGGTGAGCCGATCACCGCCGCAGCCGCGCCTATGACCATCGCCAGCAACAGCACCACGCCGCCTGCGCCAAGTAGCGCCAGCAGCGAACCGGCTGCGCGGCGTATCGTGCGCGCTAGCACCGCTTTCAGCCGCAGCCAGACAGCTTGCAGCACCGTGCGAACTCTGCCAAGCGCGGCTTGTCTAATGCCTCCACCGGAAAAGACAGGGACTGTATCGGGCAGTCTGACGCCGCTGCCAAGCACCGTGCCGCCCGCCTGCTTTTGCAGATGGCGGCGCACTGTTTCGCACGTGAGATGTTGGCGTTTCAGCGCCTGCATTTTGTCATGGTAGGAATCTGAAATTTTGACCTCTCGCTGATCCAGCGCCTTTTGCCGAAAGCGCTGGCGCTTGCTGATTTCTCGCCGGTCGGCACTCTGCGCCGAAGGAGCATTTTCCATTTCAGCGGGCTGGATGATGTGCGCGGTTGGCACGCGCAGGCGCTTTTCCTGCAAAATTCGGAACTGACGATAGCTGATTCGTCCTGTGTCCAGCGCCTTGCTTTGCAGGTTCTCCTCTGTGTGTATGGCTTTTTCGGAAACAACCGTCTGGGCGTATTCTTCCGGCGTCTGTTGCTCGGCATCTGTTGCCGATTCCGTCTGCCGCACTGTCTGCCTGTGTTTGCTTTCGGCTTTTTGCAATGTCGCGCGTATCAGCCGCTTGCGCTTATACTCCATAGTCAGCGCTCCCCATGGTTGGCGGCGCTGCGCTCCTGCATCATGCGTTTATACTGGTCAGGGGTACATTTCATCGGCATAATGCCAATGGGGGTCTGCAAGAACAGCTCCGGGTCACGAAACAGCTTCTCATAGCGCCGGAACTGCTCGTCGGTCAGGCTGGTAAAATCATCTTTCCCAAGACCGCAGACAAAGAAGCTTCCAGAAAGAACATCATAATCTTCCAACAGGCGATTTAAGGGCTTTTGTTTCAGTTTTCCCTCGCCATCACAAACAACACAGGCGTTATCCCAAGGGTACACGGCTTCAATGTCGCCGCCGACAAGGGTCTACATAGCCGCGAGGGTGTGCTCGATGACCCGTTCCTCCGGATACTTGCCCGGCTGAACATATAGAACGCGGATTTGGGCTTCTTTGGGCATAGTAAAACTCCTTTGTAAATAAAAATCCCGCTATGCCTTGGCTTAACAGTGATAAGGAAGTAATTCAACTTTCTACTGTTGGCTGACAGATTCGGGTGTGCAGGGCAACCGTAAGGCTGCAAAAGCTG
>OGYX01001424.1_pt1 | contig 17085 bp, 9 predicted proteins | sample 1576601 | NCBI WGS metagenome assembly OGYX01 (sample SAMEA3541561, study PRJEB24748) | human gut metagenome | biome: human gut; feature: human-associated habitat; material: faeces | place: China | collected 2012 | reverse complement strand
CGGCGGCAAAAGCCGTCTCCTACTCGATCCAGGGAGACTGGAGCGTGAATCTGGATGATGTGGATGACGATGATGACATAGATGTTTATACTACGGAATCATTGGTAGATTTCAGTGCCTGGAGTAACGGGGCGGAAATGAAGTGTCAGCTCAGAGACGGGGCAGATGGAAATAAATATGTTGTTGGATTTTTTGGTAATAAAATTTGTAATGAAAAACTTCAGGCAGAATTTCCGGGAGGAATTGTTTTGGGACAGTCAACAAGAGAAGATGTTAAAAAAGCGTATGGAGAAGACTCTTATGACGTATATAGAGGCTTTGGCGGTAATAGTCTGGGATATTGGAAAGAATTTGGAGTCGGAGTTTCTTTTGGATTTGATCAGGATGGCAGGCTGACAGGATTTGCACTGGAAAATGATCCGCAACAATATAACTGAAAAGTAAGCGAAGGTAACAGGTGAAAGGATAAGTTTCCCTTTACCCCACCTCCACCATCACCACCGACTCAAACACATCCCCACCATCAATCCACTGACAGCTTCCATCGTACTTTGAAGCAATTTCTTCAATGATCGCAAGACCGAATCCATGAGCCCAGGAGTCGGTCTTGTTTGTTTTGTGGTTAAATTTATAAGACGGATCCTTGCTGTTGATCATATGGATGGTGAGAAAGTTTGCGTTCTGACTTGCGGTAATCTGGATGAACGGATCAGAAGAATGCGAGTTCTGACAGGATTCGATGCCGTTATCCATCAAGTTGAAGAAGATGCTGCTGAGATCGCTGGTTTCAATCTTCATTTTTTCCGGGAGCAGAAGCTGAAAGGAAGTCCGGATATTGTACTGCGAAGCGGTCTGACGTTTGCTGTCGAGAATGGCATTGATCAGATTGTCACCGCAGATGGGATGGAAACGCTCCTTCTGGAAGGTGAAAGTCAATCTTTCAAGATAGTGGGCTGCTTCCTCATACTGTCCGTTATCCATCAGCGTTTCATATGTATGGAGATCCCTCTGCACATTTTCCTGCAAAGAAAGTGTCTGCTGTCGGCGGCTGGCAAGAGTCTGGTTCTGCTGTTCCTTCAGTTTCTGCTGCTGGTTCAGCGCAAGGAGTTCGGCTTCCTGACGGGCATCTTTCAGAGTATCGTTGGTGATTGAGTAAAGCATACTATGGTCGGCAGTGAAATCGCGCAGGTGCATTTCGTAAATGACCGGTTGTTTGGGATGTTGCATCTTGAAATCGGGTACACTCCAGGCATAGTTGTCTCGTTGTATCTTGAATACCGAAACAATTCCTTTTCCGCCTTTTGGGTATCTTTTGTTGTCGGGATAGGTGGATGCCGGGATGTCATCGTCATGCCCCGGGTCGAGAATCTTTTCGCAGTAGGCATCTGCCAAACGGATGACTTCACCGCCTTTGGTCCCTACATAGTATTGAAATGCATATTCTTTTGTCGGGTTGAGGTTGTTCAGGGTTATCCACCAACATCCGGCGGCATCGTCGCGACACATCTGGCAGTCCTCCTTATTGGTCAGTTCCCAGTTGTTGAAGTCGCCGAGGACGTGTGCAAAGTCTTTGTGGTTGCCTTCGGTGTCTTTGTCATAGAGTACAAGAGTCACGGTGGTGTTGTTGATGACGTTGATGCCTTCTTCCACATTCCCGGGCAGGGCTGCATGCTTAATTTCGGCCGGCGAGAAGCCTTGGTACTTATGGTCTGTGACCTTCACAAAGGAATCGATGTCAATCCCCTTCTTGCTGCCGTCTGAACTACGGATAACGATGCCCAGTTTTTCTATCGGTGTCTTGCCTGACTGAAACCATTGGCGTATGTCGGGTTCCAGCGTGATGCTCCATATATTTTCTTCCAGCTTTGTCATCTTGCATTTATCTATGTTCTGGTTCCATTCGGCCGGGACATACTGCCAGTCGCCTTCGCCCACTACACCGGTGTGGATATATACTTCCCCCTTGTATCCGAACAGGGCGGAAGAGGTCGGTGCTTTGAAGGTGATGGTCAGCGGTTGGTCGGCATCCGGTGTTTTGGGAGAGTAGTTCATGCCCTCGCCCGGCTGCAGGTCGGGCAAATCTTCTTTATTGTCATCCGAGCAGGCGATGAATAAGCAGGATAGCAATAACCCCGGTAAAAGGGGAAATTTATATTTCTTCATGATGGACTTGATTAAAAAAAGCCGCCCTTTTGGACGAAGGACGGCTTTCAGGGTTTTTAAAATCTGTATACTGGTTATTCTACTTTTCCGGTGTTGTCCGAGAAGTTCAGATATGCCTTTTGTCCGGCTTTTCCTTGTACTCTTTCTTGGTCTCCATCATTGCCGCGGTATTCGATTTTACCATTCAGGATAATAAATTCAGTTCTCCACCAATCGGTAGCGGCGGCTTCGGGGTGTACGCATATACGGAGCTCTCCGTTCTTGGCGAATGCCGGTGAGACGAATGAGCCGTCTGCATCTGTCGGGATGGTGAATAAATCTTGTTCTGCCAACTGGTCGTTCCAACCGTCATGAGAGGTATCTCCTATCAGATATACATTGGGTGTTTCAAACTCTACCACCCGGTTATCACCGATGACTGATACATAGACCAGATACCAGCCTGCTTTACCCACTTTGATGTTTCCGTCAGAATCCGACAATCCGGCACGGTCGACAGATGCTTGCGAAATAGTGGCGGCAAAACCGAAGTCATTGCCCCAGTCGGCTTGCGGAGCAAATTTCACTTGGTCATCGGCAGCGAAATAGTAAATGCCCCAGAAGGCACCTTTTGTGTCGTTGACGGGAACAAACTGTTTCCATATCTTGCCCCAGTTATATGCGCTTCCGGTCATATAGAGTTCTGTGGGAGCACTGTTGTCTTTTACTGAATAGCGGAAATCGGTCATATTGATTGTAATCTTGATTTTACCGGCTTCTTCCACCATGATGGCTCCTGCTTCCTTATCACCTACTTTCCAAGTCAGGAAGTTTTCGGCGGCGGTGTCGCCATCTTTTTGAGCGCCTAAAGCCTGTGCCCAGTCAATATCTTTGCCGTTGATGGCGGAAGCCGGGAAAATCTTAAAGTTCTGATTGGCTTCTGTCGTTTCGGTTTCCAATGTATAGACATTCTTATTGTTGGGATCGAGTGTCATGGGCAAGGCGCCTTCTGCATTCCAGCCGGTAAATGCACCTACTACATAGTAACCTTTCGGGTCTACTGCCGGTGTTGCTCCCGGCTTTAGCGTGATATTTACTTCATTGCCCGAAAGTTGGATACCGTCTCCGGCCGGAGTGGTGGCTGCTGCTTTGACTATAACACGCAAATTGCGTGCTACACTGGCACGGCTTTTATATATTTCCTGGGTAATACTGTCCAGTTGCGTCAAGGCTACTTTTACAGTACCGTCTTTGGTCGTGAAGGGTAAAGAGTAATCATCGTTGAATAGTAAAGAACTGAGAGTTATGGTACTGCCTTCCACAGCGGTAGTTGAAGTTAATTTTACAATTTCTACCGAGTCGGCAGTGGCTTCATCCATGCTAATATTGGCATCTTGACCGGTTGTGAAAGTTGCTGTCATTTGTTCTGCACTATCCTCTTGGGGATTGGACTGGGGGGCAGCCCAGTCCTTGAAGTCTTCATTACAAGCAGAGAATCCTATGGTAAATAGAAACATTCCTGCGTATATAAATTGCTTTTTCATGATGAATCTTTCGTTTTAAGGTTATTATTTTAGTTCTCCTGTTCCGGCTGTGAAGTTGAGTCGGATGGTCTTGCCTGCTGCTCCTTGAATAGAATACTCAGGACCAACATCTTTACCCCAACTGTCATTGACCGGATTGTTTTCGCGATAGAAGATTTCACCGTTACAGAGTGTAAATTCTGTTCTCCACCAGTCGACATCTGTCTTAACACAGATACGGGCTTCACCGCTTGCTGTCATGGCAGGAGACACGAATGAACCGTCTTTATTGTCGGGAGCAGTAAATTTCCAAGTGTCGTTATAGTCCCATGTTCCTCCATTGGTTGCTCCGAACAGATATACTTCGCCCGGATAGAATGTCATGGTAAATGTATAATCACTGCCTTTTACTGCCGCTTTGATAAATACTACATACCAACCGGCGTTTTTGACAGTTATATTACCGCTGTTGGTGCCGATAACACCGGACTCGGCTTTGTCTGTGATTGTTAAACGGGTATCGTCCGAACCGATGTATTCTTTTTCTTTGGTTCCGAACTTGAATTCATCACCGGCTGTGAAATAAATGAGTCTCCAGAATTGTCCGTCCAATCCGCTGACTTGTACCATTGGTTTCCAGATAGTCCATTCTGTGTCGAGCATAGAACCAACGAGGAACATGGTTTGGGGGGCTTCTAACTTGTCGGTGGATGCGTTGCCCAGTACTTTCGGCAATTCTATCACATTAGAAATGCACACTCCCCGGTCACTATCTGTAATGGTAGCCTTCAGGCGGATGAAGACGCTGATTGGTGTAGTCGGGAAATCGGCTCCTTCATTCTGGGCAGTCCATAATTCTATGATAGCCGTATTCAGTTCAGATGCCACTACATCCATTTTGGCTGTAGAATAAGTTGTAGTCAATTCGGTATAGTTTGCTTCACTTTCTTCTGTCTTTTCTGTAAATTCAGAATTAAGCGCCACCTGAACACTGTATGTTGTAGCAGCCGGAAAACCATAATCTGGCTGTGAACAAGTCAATTCCACTGTCTTCGCATTTTTCAAGTCGTAGATATTGTTGGCTGCATATGGCGGCAGGTTGAGTGAAAAGGTGGTAGGCTCTTTTAGAACGGGATTGCTATCGTCGTCCTTTTCGCATGCTGTAAACACGGACAGGGTGAATACAGCAAGAAGCAATATGTTGAATATCTTTTTCATAATATACATATTTTAATTGTTAAACGGAAACTACTGATTAATATCCTGTGTTTTGTGACATATTCGGATTGTTATTCATATCCGATGCCGGGATAGGATAAACATTGTAGAAAGAAGAAACAGAAGTTCCGGTTGCTGCTCCACCTTTCCAGTCCCATAAATATTTATTGCTAGTGAACATATCGAAACGGATCAAGTCCGAACGACGGCGTCCTTCCAGATAGAACTCACGTGCCCATTCGTCAATAATCTCTTTTTCGGTCACTGTCTGAACAAGTCTGGTACAGTTGGCGCGTCTGCGGAGGGTATTGATATCTTCGGTTGCATCTTCTCCCAGGCGGAATTTGGCTTCAGCTCGGGTCAAATAGGCTTCAGACAAACGCATCAAAGGAATATCGGTATCGGGATATTCGGTATGATGTGTCGGCTGTCCGTCTGAGCGGATATTTTGCCATTTTACGATAGATAATCCATCTTTAAAACCGGATATGACATCAGTTTCGATTTTGCGGATACCGCCACCGATTCCTGAATAGAACATGGCGCGGTCATCGCCTGCCGCTTTGATCATATCTATTGTTCTTGTGCCATATTGGGCATCGAAAGCATCTATTTTTTCATCCGTGTTAATTTCTCCTGCTGCAGGCACTTCAATGTCGCCGGGTAACATCGGCACTTGAGAAAGATCAGGGAAGAATTTTTTAACTAATGCAGCGCGTGAAAAGATACAAGACCATCCATTGGTAGTTCCCATACGTGGCATGCCGGCAGTGCGGGTACCATTAACCAAATAAGTGGACCCTCCATAATTACGTGTTTTGATACCATCCTGGCGGATAGGCAGGATAATTTCTTGCATCGCCTGTGCGTTTTCATCGTTATCCGCCATGAATAATAAACGATATTCGGGACATAGCTTATAAGATGAATTGATTACTTTGTCTGCATAATCTCTTGCGTTGGCATAGTCAGCTTTGCCGGTATATACTTCTGCATTCAGATACAGACGTGCGCGCAGCAACCAGTTTGCCGCTTTGTCGGCACGGCCAAACGGGGCTTGGCGTGGTTCATACATTGCGCTTTCGCATTGGCTTAACTCATTTTGGATGTAGTCATATAAATCGCTGCCTTTCTTTTCAACCGGAAGCTCGTTGTTAAAGTGTTCTTTAAAAGGTGCTTTACCAAATAAATCAAGGAAGTAGAAATAATGTAATGCACGCAGGAAGCGGACTTCGGAGCGTTGACGCATTGTTTCTTCATCGTCTTTTCCTTCTGTCTGGTCAAGGAAGAAGTTGAGTTGTGTAATATTGTATCCCAAGCGGACGTATGTCCATTCGGTGCGGATACTGGAAGAGTTCCAACTGATGTTTGTCAGCTGAGGGATATCTGTGTCGGTTTGCCAAGCCCAGATACATTCATCACTTGGTAATTCGTTGCAGTTAAAGATGGTACGGTAAAATCCTGATTCACCTTCATCTTGTCCGTCGAGGTCGGCTGATCCGGCCGGTCCTTTTTGTCCTGTCAAGCCTAATAATGCATATTCTTTTACGAATACATCATTTTGGTCAAAGCTGGGCGCATATTGAGGATCAATAGGACTAATATCCAAATCATTAATGCACGAACTGGTGCCCAGAATGGCAGTAACCATCAGTGCTGAGGCAAATATCTTTTTAAAATATCTTGTTTTCATGATTATTTCGTTTTAAAGTTAAGTTAAAATTGAAGGCTAAGACCTAATAAGAATGTCGTTGCTCTGGGGTATGGGTTACTGTCTATACCACTTTTGATTTCCGGATCGAGTCCTTTGTATTTAGAGATAACGAACGGGTTCTGTACGGTAGCAAATACACGGCCGCCCACTCCTTGATAGGCCTGTGACCGGAGTAAGTTTTTGAAAGAATATCCCAATGTGATATTGTCACAACGGATGAATGAAGCGTTACGAACAAAATAGTCACTCATATAGTATTCGCCTTTTCCTGTGAAACCAAGAGCTATGGCTTCTTTGGTCGTGTTGACGTATGCATTGTTAGTATACAGTCCGGAAGCACTGACATTCGCCTTATTGCTCAAGAAGTCATAATAAACATAGTTGTTGAGGCTTGCACGCAAAGAGAAGCTGAAGTCCCAGTCTTTATACAGCATTTTGGAAGTCAGGCCCATCAATACGTCGGCAGCCGGTTTCTTATAGATATATTTGTCGGCACTGTTGATCTTGCCATCACCGTTGCGGTCTACAAACATATTTTCGATAGGCTTTCCGTTTTCATCGTAAACTTGCTGGTAAACATAGAATGCGTTGGCTGCATGTCCTACTTTATTTGCTTGAACTTTGGTATTGTTACCTCTGGATATCTTATCACCGGTTTCAACATAATAGTCACTATCATCACCACCGTTCAGCTTCGTAATTTCGTTGTGGTTCCAAGTAACATTGTAAGTTAAATCCCATGTAAAGTCTTTGGATACAATTGGTTTGGCATTGATGGAGAATTCTACACCATAATTCTTTAATGAACCGATATTCTTCATCATCTGTGCATTGAAATTAGTTCCTACAGGAATCTTGACACTGTTCAGCAAGTCCTCTGTTTCACGATAGTATCCATCGATAGCACCTGATATTCTTCCATTCAGGAAACCAAAATCCAAACCGCCGTTCCAGGTAGTTGTTTTTTCCCATTTCAAATCTGTGTTGAAAGCCTTGGGGCGTGAAGAACTGTAATAAGTGTCACCGAAAGGATATTGTGCATAATCATCGCTTGTCACATACAGAGGAAGGAAAGCAAAGTCATCACCTATATCCTGCTGTCCTGTGATACCCCAACCAAGACGAAGTTTCAAATCGGAAAGGAAGTTCACGTTTTTCAGGAAGTTTTCTTCTTTCATCTTCCAGCCTAAAGCTAATGAAGGGAATGTACCCCAGCGGTTGTCACTGCTAAACCGTGAAGAACCATCCCAGCGCATGGTGAACGTGAATAAATAGCGGTTCAGTAAGGAGTAGTTTAAACGTCCGAAGAAAGAAACCAGCGTATTGCGTGTTGCATAAGCTTTTTGACTGCGCAATGCTTGATCCACCGGTTCGTTTTTATAAGAATCCCATCCTTGACCTACACCGTCAGCGCCATTACGATGGAAATGTTGCTCCTCACCACCGACCATGATGTCGAAATCATGTGCGCCAAGGGACTTGATGTATTGTGCATAAGCATTATAGGATATATTATACTTGTACTGGGTAGATAATCCGTTCCATCCGTAATAGTTATTGGTGTATGAGTATGGAGAAACAATTTCACGTTCATTACCGTCTGCATATTCACCGCCGATGCTGGCATGGAGACGCAAGTCCGGCAAGAAATGAACTTTATAGTCTACTTCTACATTGCCTACAAAGTCGTTGCTGTTTGCTTTTTTATTACGTTGTTCCAGTGCAGCCAATGGGTTTTGAGGAGTGTTTTTATCTGTCGTATAAGTCCAGTCTTTATCACTGAAACCGTCTGTAGCTTGCATATTCTGCCAATAACCGCCTGAGAATTTAAACGCATCTCCTGTTCCATAAACAGGATGAGTAGGAGCAATAGATAATGCACCGCCTACGGCTGCACCCGCATCGGCATAACGATTTCTACCATACATATATTTGGCGTTGATATTGAATTTCAAATGGTCGTTAAAGAATGATGGAGCAAGATTGACAGACGCGGTCAAGCGCTGGAAGTTGGAGGTTTTAATAATACCATTTTCATTAGTATAACCGACAGATACGCGATACGGAACGTTCTTAAGTCCACCGGTAATAGAGATATGATGGTCGGTGCTTACGGCAGTACGGAAAATCTGGTCTTGCCAGTCTGTATTGGCTGTATCCATTTCTGCAGGATATTTATCTCCCCATAACTGCTGGGCATAAGCACGGTATTCATTACCATCCAATACGTCATAACGCTTTTGAGTGGTAGCCAAAGAAATTGAACCATTGTAGTTTATTTTCGGCGCTTGTCCGTTCTTTCCTTTTTTGGTAGTGATGATAATGACACCGTTGGATGCACGTGAACCGTAGATAGCTGTTGCAGAAGCATCTTTTAGTACGGTGAAAGTTTCGATATCTTCAGGGTTAACCATTGACAGGCCGTTTGACATACCTTTGATTCCTTGATTATCAATAGCCAATCCATCAATAACCAATAGCGGGTCGTTGCTGGCATTCAAAGAGGAACCGCCACGGATACGAATCTGGGCACCGCTGCCGGGAGCACCGTCGTTGGAAATAACGCTTACACCGGCAACCTTACCGGACAACATGTCTTGTGCATTGGTAGTGATACCTTTGCTCAGCTGGTCCGGTTTGATGGCTGTTACAGAGCCGGTTGCATCATTCTTCTTAACGGTACCATAACCAATGACTACAACGTCCTGCAATAACTGTGTATCGTCTTTCAGAATAATGTTCAGGTTGGCAGCAGCAGGTACTTCCTGTGCTTGGTAACCGATAAATGAAATCACAATAATATCGCCTTTATTGGCGTTGAACTGGAAGTTGCCTTCGAAATCGGTAATTGTACCGTTACTACTTCCTTTTACTACAACGTTAGCACCGATAATCGGCTCGCCGGTTGTATCTTTGACAATTCCTTTAACCATCATTTGTTGGGCAAATGCGTCTAGGGACAAGAACAATCCCACTACTATCATGAGTAGGATTTTAAACATCACGTTTCTTTTCATGTCTTTAAATTTAAAGTTAAGTTATTTATTCATGTTTTTTACTTTAATAAATACCTATTGAAAACGGTTTTCTCAATAATCACAATTAATTTATAACCTCTTTATTCCTTTTACCTCTGATTTATCTTTCACCTCTTTGATACTGATTGCATAACCGCCGCCACTGGCTGCACGCAAGTTTAATTTGCTCTTGCCGGTCACAATACCTTTGCGAATGGTATATGCTTGCGGATTGTCTTTCCAGTCGGCATCTTTCGCATCGGCATAGACAGTAGCGATATATTGTTTTCCCGGTTCAAGGAAATCAAATGTCAGTTTGGAAATATGACCGTTTTCATCAGCTGTGCAGCCGATATACCAGTCATTGGTTCCCTTGGCTCTGCGGGCAATGGTGATATAATCTCCCGGTTCAGCTTCCAGATATTTGGTTTCGTCCCAATCGATTGCCACATCTTTGATAAACTGGAACGCGTCCATGAAGCGTTCGTAGTTTTCGGGAATGTCAGCAGCCATTTGCAATGGACTATACATGGTGACGTATAATGCCAACTGCCGTGCCAGTGTGGAGCGTACTTGTGAATTATTCGTCGGGTTCATCTTGTTGCAATGTGTTTCAAAGATGCCCGGAGTGTAATCCATCGGACCTCCAATCAGTCTGGTAAACGGAAGTATGGTAGTATGATTAACATTATTTCCACCAAACGATTCATATTCTGTTCCGCGAGCCGACTCGTTGCCTATCAGGTTAGGATAAGTACGGCAAATACCGGTAGGACGTACTGCTTCATGTGCATTTACCATGATTTTATAATCGGCTGCTTTCTTTACCGCATAGAGATAATGGTTGTCCATCCATTGTCCGTAATGGTGTTCTCCACGAGGGATGATGTTGCCCACATAACCACTCTTTACCGAGTTATAACCATTATCGGCCATAAATTGGTAAGCTTTGTCCATGTGTCGTTCGTAGTTACGTACAGAAGCCGAAGTTTCATGATGCATCATTAGTTTAACACCTTTACTTGCCGCATAGTTCTGAAGTTCTTTCACATTAAAGTCGGGATAAGGGGTCACAAAGTCGAAAACATAATCTTTGCTTTTGCCAAACCAGTCTTCCCAACCTTCGTTCCATCCCTCTACCAATACTTGGTCAAAACCGTGCTGAGCCGCAAAATCAATGTATCGTTTCACATTAGCTGTGTTTGCAGAATGCTTTCCGTTAGGTTTGGTTTTAGAATAATCGGTTTCTCCCAATTTCACGCTGGAAAGTTCGTCTGTGTAAGCCCAAGAGCCTTTGCCGGTAATCATATCCCACCAAACACCGATATATTTCACCGGTTTAATCCATGATGTATCTTCAATTTTGCAAGGTTCATTCAAGTTTAAAGTAATGCGTGAAGCAAGGATATTGCGTGCGTCATCACTCACGATGACGGTGCGCCACGGTGAAGAACAAGGTGTTTGCATATATCCTTTGTCACCTTGTGCGTCAGGGGTCAGCCATGATTCGAATACCATGTTCTTATCATCCAGATTCAGATGCATACAGGCATAATCGATTAATGCAGCCTCATGGAGATTGATATACAGTCCGTCATTCGTCTTCATCATCAAAGCCGTCTGAACGCCTGTAGGCGAGAACGGAGTTTGTGAAGAGTTGGGGGTAATGGCTGTCTTCATCAAACCTCTGATTTCTGACAAACGGGAAACGGTATAGTCGTATTCCTGCGTATCATAATCTCCGGGAATCCAATAGGCAGTATGGTCTCCCGCCATACCGAATTGTGAATGTTCTTCTTTGATAACAAAATAATTCAGGTTCTTCTGCTGGGGGAATTCGTAGCGGAAGCCCAGTCCGTCATTGAAAAGGCGGAAACGTATGATGATATATCTATCGTTTGCCGGTTGGTTCAGGGTTACTGCCAACTCATTGTAATGATTGCGAATTTCTTTTTCCTCTCCCCATACCGGTTGCCAAGTTTCGTCAAAAGTAGAAGTTTGGGCATCCTTCAGTTCAAATCCATTATATAGGTTTGTTTTAGAATCAAGTTTGTCGGCATCTTTACGGGCTGTCCACTCAAAGTCTGTCTTAGCATCGGCATCTTCTTTTTTCAGTTCCAGTCCCAGCTTACTGGGTTTGATGACAGGCTTTTGTTTATAAGTCAGTTCATAAATGGGGGTACCTTCTCCGTTTAGGTGGAAAATCATTTCCAGGTTGCCATCCGGTGATGTAAGTTTTTGCTGTGCATTTGCTATGAATGAAATGCAAATGAATGCAATGAGTGAAAGTTTCTTTTTAATTTTCATATAACTATGGTATTAAATTATAAGCTAACAAGTTTCCTAACTCTGTTTTGTTTCGGATATTGCAAATGTAAGAATCTTGTATATTCAAAGATTGCACAAGAATAAAAATATAAATGCATTTGTCTTGTTATAAATATTATATCTCTGATTACTATATAGTTAGTGTATTTGCAATATCTGATAAATATAAATCAAAGTGAACTGTATCAGAACTCTAAAATCAATATTCCGCGACCGGAGAGCGTTAATTCTTTTCCTAATCCAACCTTTGTGCCCGTCAATACATCCAAGGCGGATGCCTTTGGCAATATTTCTTTATAAGGAGTTAAATCAATACTCTGTTCCTTGTCGTTTCCATTCATGAATACAGTAACCGATTTGTTCCCATATTTTCTTTCGTATGCATATATTCCTTTATTGGGAGCGAAATGTTTTAGCGTTCCTTTGGCGATGGCTTCATTTCCTTTTCTCCATTGCAACAGTTTCTGCATATAGTCAAATGCTTCTCTTTGCCGGGCGGTGCGATTGGCGTTTTGGAAACAATTGCGCAGATCGCTTTGCCATCCGCCGGGATAGTCACAACGGAGAAGCCCGTCACCATTCGCTTTGTCTGCCGCCATCAATATCTCTGTCCCATAATAAATCTGAGGGATACCGCGGGTGGTAAACAAGAAAGCAAGTGCTTGTTTGTAGCGGTTCAGATTTTTGGTGTCTTCATCATTGCGATAGAAGCGTGAAGTATCGTGGTTGTCGAGGAATATCAGCAGATTCATGGGGTCGGCATAGACAAGGTCTTGTGTCAGATAATCATAAAGACGGAATAACCCTCCGCTCCAATCGGTGGTCTCTTCATCAAAAGCCCGATTCATGTGCTCCATTAAAGGGAAGTCCATCACTGTGCGAAGATTTGAGTTTCTGGGTGCGGCAAGTTTGCTGTCTTTTTGCCAGAAGGAAACGAGTACATTGCTGTTGAGCCAGGTTTCGCCCACGATGTTGAAGTCGGGATACTCCTCGTTGACGGCTTTACACCAGTGAGACATCATATCGAAGTCTGCGTAGGGATGCGTATCTTGGCGAATTCCGTTGATACCTGCATATTCAATCCACCAAATACTGCTTTGAATCAGATAGTTGGCTACGTGGCGATTGCGTTGGTTGAAGTCGGGCATTGATTCGGTGAACCAACCGTCGACTGCTAATTTACGCTCATAGTCGGCGGCATGTATATCTTGTACACTGGCGGTTTTATAAGAAGTCTGTACATAATTTCCTCTGAAATTGAACCAGTCTTTTGAAGGCATATCCTTGAACAGGTAGTTCTCGCTGCCGCAATGGTTGAATATCATGTCCATCACCACTTTCATGCCTTTGGCGTGAGCCGCATCTACCAGTTTGCGGAATTCTTCATTGTTACCGAAGCGGCGGTCTACCTGATAGTAATCGGTGATGGCATAGCCATGGTATGAACCTTCTTTCATATCATTTTCCTGGATAGGGTTGAGCCAGATGGCAGTGATACCCAAATTGTCCAAGTAATCCAAATGATTTTCGATACCTTTCAAGTCACCGCCATGGCGTGCAAACGGTTCATTACGGTCTACTTTTGATTCGAGCATTCCCGGGATAATATCGTTCGAAGGGTCACCATTGGAAAAACGGTCCGGCATAATCAGATAAAGTACATCACCGGCATTGAATCCTTTTACATCAGAAGCATCGTTTCTACGTTGTTTAATTTCGTAAGGGACAACAGTTTCTTTTTTACCTTGTTTCAAAGTTATATTGAAAGATTGGGGAGCCGCTTCCGACAAATCCATATATAAGAGAAGATAGTTCGGATTCTCTTGTTTGACTACCTCTTTCAAGAGAATGTCTTTGGCGGAAATACTCACATCACTTGACGAGATGTTCTCGCCATATAATAATACTTGTAACTCGGGATTTTTCATACCTGCCCACCAAAAGGTCGGGGCAACTTTTTTAATAATGGTTGCAGACGTGGGGTGCTGTAAGCCGAAGAGTGCGAGCAGTGTCATAAGTATAAAACTTCTTTTCATAATATATAGTATTTAATGTTATTCGGTTTGCTTGGTATTGCAAATGTAGGAGAGTAAAGAATCTCTTTTTAAGGTTGGAATAAAAATATAAATGCTCTTTTATGTTATATAATTGATTATTTTGTGACAAAATATATTCGCCTTGCCCGTAGTGTGAACATCGGAAATTGAATGATGTGCGTATTTTTTCATAACAACGATAAAATGTCACAAAGGCTATTCCTCTACAGAACAAAATCAACAAATAACGACAAAATTCGAGCATTTCTTGCGCAACTTCTTAAAATAGATTGAAAAAAAATAGAGTAGAATAATGTGTAAGTGATAGGGAGGGGGATTCCCTCCCTAAATAAAGTGTGGAGGAAATTCTTATGCTCGAAAAAATTCGTGACCTCAAGGACCGCAAAGGCTTTACGCTGGTAGAGCTCATTGTTGTGCTGGTCATTCTTGGCATTTTGGCGGCGCTGCTTATCCCTGCGCTGACCGGTTACATTGACAAGGCTAACAAAGAAAAGGCAACCTCGGAGCATATCATATCATGCCGGGAGGAGCTTTTTTTATTGTTATTATGCCTTCGGGAACGTCACCTTGATGGTGGTGCCGCTGCCGACCTGGCTTTGCAGGTCGATGCGGGCGTGGTGCAGCAGGGCGATATGCTTGACGATGGCCAGCCCCAGGCCGGTGCCGCCGGTGGCCTTGCTGCGGCTTTTATCCACGCGGTAGAACCGCTCAAACACGCGGGCCTGGCTGTCCTGGGGGATGCCGATGCCGTTATCCTCTACCTGCAGCCAGGGGCCGTCGGGGCCGGTGCCGCAGCGCAGCTCCACATGGCCGCCGGGCTGGTTGTAGCGGATGGCATTGTCGCACAGGTTGGTGGCCAGCTCAGCCAGCAGGTCCTTGCTGCCCTGCACGGTGGCGGGCTGGGCGCTGTATTGCAGCGTCACGTAGGCCTTGCGGGCGTTGACCGTCATGTTCTGGGCAGTCTCCTTGAGAAGCGCGGCCAGATCCACCGGCGCCATCTCCGCCGGTTTTTCCCGGCTTTGGCTGGCTTGGGTGCTGTCCAGCTCACTCAGCTGCAAAATATCGCTGACCAGCGCGATCATGCGCTGCGCCTCTTTATGGATGCGAGCCGCAAAGGTGGGCACATCGGCGGGCTTGGCCATGCCGGTCTCGATCAGCTCGGCGTAGCCGGAAATGCTGGTCAGCGGAGTCTTCAGCTCGTGGCTGACGTTGGCGGTAAACTCCCGGCGCATCGTCTCGTTATCCTCCCGCAGTTTGCGGTCGGTCTGGATGGTGCGCGCGAGGGGGATCAGTTCTTCATAGGGAACATCCGCCTCGATGGTATCCAGGCTTTCAGCCAGATGGTTGATGGGCTGCACCAGGCGGCGGGTCAGCCACCAGGCCAGCACCGCCGTGGCCAGCAGGATGACCACCACCGCACCGCAGAGCAGCGGCAGGGTGTCGGCGCTCAGGCCCCAGATATTGGCCACGTCCTCGCCCACACGCAGCACTTGGGTGCCTTCCGGGGTGACGATGCGGCGGGCGTAGTAGTGGGTCTCCTCCTGCATGGTCTGGCTTTCGCGGGTCGCGCTGGCGCTGCCGTCGGCCATAGCAGCGATGAACTCCGGGCGGTCGGCATGGCTGGGCAGGTCGGGGGCATCCACGGCGTAGACCTTGCCGTCCTTGTCATAGACCACGCCCGCGGCGGCCTCGCTGTCATACAGCACAGTGCCGCCGCCATCAATTAAGCTAAAGCGCAGGGAGGTGTCACTCTCGGGCAGCAGGTTGGCCAAGGTCACGGCATCATGGGTGGGCTGGGCTTTGTATCCGGCGGCCACGCTGTCGCAGATCTGGCTCAGGTACTTATCCACCCGCACGGTGTAGCTGCGCTGAAACAGCACGGTGGCGATTGCCAGCGTAACCATCATGCACAGCAGGCCCACGATGACCAGCCCGCGGCGGTAGCGGCGGGTCATGCTCAGGGGGCGCTTTTCTTTTTGCTGTTCGTCACTCATCGGTGCCCTCCGTGCTCAGCTTGTAGCCCACCTTGCGCACGGTGCGGATGGCCTCGCCCGCAGCGCCCAGCTTTTGGCGCAGGGTGCGCACGTGCATATCGATGGTGCGGGATTCCAGCAGGTCATCGGTGTCCCAGACTTCTTTCATGATGCGCTCGCGGGCCAACACCTGATCGGGATGCTCCAAAAACAGATGCAGCAGCGCGTATTCCTTAAAGGTGAGCTCCACAGGCACGCCGTCGGCCTTGACGGTGCGGGCTACATCGTCGATGACGATGCCGCCGAACTGCAGCGTCTTGGGCGCAGGGGCCGGGGCGGCTGCCGCGGCGCGGCGCAGCACGGCCTTGACCCGGGAAATAAACTCCATAATGCCGAAGGGCTTGCAGAGGTAATCGTCCGCGCCGTGGTCCAGCCCCTTGACAACGTCGATCTCGCTGGTTTTGGCGGTGACCATGATGACCGGCAGTGTCTGGGTGGCAGGGTCGTCCCGCAGCTTGGACAAGATCTGGTAGCCGTCCTCATCGGGCAGCATCACGTCCAGGATGACCAGTTCCGGCCGGGCCTGGTGCATGGCGGCCCAAAAGCTGGCGGCGTCCTCACAGCCGGCGGCCTCGTAGCCGTTGGTTTGCAGGGCATACTGTTCCAGTTCGCGGATGCTGGCGTCATCCTCCACAATGTAGATCATATAAGTTCCCCTCTCTTACAAAAACAGGGGCCGGGCCATGCGCCCAGCCCCTTTCGGTTATGCGTCTTCTTCCGCGTTGCCGGGGGCCGAAACAGGCTGCATCTCGGCGTAAGTCTCCGGCGGGAAGGTATAGCGGCCGCGGTATTTCTCGTACCGCTGCTCAAATTTCACGCTGCCGCCATGCTTGACGGAAGCCAGGTACTCGTGGGTATCGAACTTATCGGCGGCGACCTCGATCATTGCAACAGCGATGTTGGAACAGTGGTCAGCGATACGCTCGTAGTTGGTCAGCAGATCATCCAGCACAAAGCCGTACTCGATGGTGCATACACCAGCCTGCAGGCGGGCAATATGGCGGGTCTTGACCTCGCGCACCAGGCCGTCCACGACCTGCTCCAGCGGCTCGA
>OGYX01001420.1_pt1 | contig 17106 bp, 15 predicted proteins | sample 1576601 | NCBI WGS metagenome assembly OGYX01 (sample SAMEA3541561, study PRJEB24748) | human gut metagenome | biome: human gut; feature: human-associated habitat; material: faeces | place: China | collected 2012 | reverse complement strand
AAGGCAAAGCAGAAGGTCTTGCCGAAGGTAAGGCAGAAGGTCTCGCCGAAGGCAAAGCAGAAGGTCTCGCCGAAGGCAAGGCAGAAGAAAAGACTGCAACTGCAAAGCGTCTTTTAAGTATGGGATTATCTGTAGAGGATATTGCTAAGGCTACTTCACTTTCCGTTGAGCAGGTTGAAGCAATTAAGGCGGAATGAATTTGACAAGAAAGTGAGGGATGCCTATATGACTTACGAAATGCGTATGAAAGACCTGCGTGACGAAGCACATGCCGAAGGCAAAGCAGAAGGTCTTGCCGAAGGTAAGGCAGAAGGTCTCGCCGAAGGCAAGGCAAAAGAAAAGACTGCAACTGCAAAGCGTCTTTTAAGTATGGGATTATCTGTAGAGGATATTGCTAAGGTTACTTCACTTTCCGTTGAGCAGGTTGAAGCGATTAAGGCGGAATGAATTTGACAAAGATTTTTTGCTTACAGTAAAGGCGTTCTCCCGTAGGGGAGAACGCCTTTTGCAGTAAGAAATGCATGCCTGTTTTATTTTTTCTTCGGCCTGTATTCCGAAATAAACAGACCAGTCATCGTCAGAATGGTACCGAGTGCTACCAGCAGCGTGATTTTTTCCTGCAGGACAATCGCCGAGGTAATGACGGTGATAACGGGAACCATATAAATATAAACGCTGGCCTTGACTGCGCCCAGCTCCTTTACTGCCAGATTCCAGGTGACAAAGCAGAGGGCGGAAGCGCCCAGTCCCAGAAAGACAATGTTGAAAAGATAGGTAGTATTGGCGAAGCGCGCCAGGTTCAGTTCAAAATCCAGAAAACCGAGTGCTGGCACCATAAAGAGAATGCCGTAGAAAAAGGTTCTGCGTGTAGCGAGAATAACAGGATAACCATAGCTGCTGATTTTTTTCGTCAGCAGAGCATAAAACGCCCACACGACGGCAGCCGAAATCGCCAGCAAATCACCCAGCGGATTGAGCTGCATGGCTGCACCGTTGAAGCTGATGCAGGTGATGCCTGCCATTACGATGAAAAAGCCGATGATGAACTGCTTGCTTAAGCTGCCGGCAGAACGCATAAAATAATGCGCCAGCAGCGCGGTAAAGAAAGGAGCTGTGCTGCCGATTACACCAACGTTGGAGGCCTGTGTGTAGGTCAGGGCGATGTTTTCCAAAAGGTAGTAGAGGCAGATACCGCAGAGGCCTGCGGCCATAAAAACAGGCTCCTGCTTTTTATCTGTTTTCAGCATTTTAGGATAGGCCAGCCAAAGGGCGAAAAAGGCCATAATAAAGCGGAAAAAAAGGATTTCCAACGGCTGAAAGCCGGTAAGTAAAACCTTGGTAGAAATAAAGGTCGTGCCCCATGTAGCAATTGTAATGAGGGCAGCAATGTGACCGATGTAGCGAGTGTTTTGCATTTGCTTGGGAATCTCCGTTCTTTTTAGTGCGCAGTAAAACGCACTCTATGATTTTAGCAGACTAAAATCCTGCTATGAACAAACTATCCCCTCTGCCAATGCGGCAGAAGGGATAGTTTGTAAAATTTTATTTTGTGTGCTTATCTTCGGCAGCCTGCTTATTTGGCGCCGCAGCAGCATATTTTGTCAGGGCAACCTTAGTGATGTGGAAGTCGCCTACGGCAGCGGGACCGTCGATACAGCCGTTGGAGCAGGCCATACCTTCGATGTAGCTGCAGTCGAGCTTGCCTGCGGCAGCAGCCTTAGCTGTATCACGGCATTTGTCCAGTCCGGAGCAGTATTGTGCGTTATGCACCTCACCGCCCATAGCGGCAACCGTATCCTGCACGGCAGCGCTTACGCCGGCCGTCAGCGGGAAGCTCAGGCCAAGCTTGGAGGCATCGCGTTCATAAGCAGTATCACCGCTCATTTCCGCAAATTTGATGTTCTTGCCCTCCAGCATGCACATAATCTCTTCAAAGGTCAGCACATAGTTGATGGTTTCGCGGTGCTCGCGTGCTTCCACCTTTTTTGCGATGCAGGGACCGATGAACACAGTAACTGCATAAGGATATTTTTCCTTAATCAGCTCAGCGCAGGTGAGCATGGGAGAAGGTGTATCCGAAATCTTGTCGGCTGCCTCCGGTACCTGTGTTTTAATCAGCTTAACAAAGGCAGGACAGCAGGAGCTGGTCATAAAGCCCTGCTTGGCAGGAACCTTCTCCAGATATTCCTCTGCTTCCTTAACGCTGGTGATATCGGCGCCAACGCCAACCTCTACAACTTCAGCGAAGCCTGCTTTTTGCAGTGCCTCGTAAATTTGCGCCATGGTAATCTTCAAACCGTATTGGCCTACGATAGAAGGTGCCGCAAGGGCGATAACCTGCTTGCCTTGCTGGATTTCGCGGATAACGCGGATAATATTGCTGCGCTCGTCAATGGCGCCGAAGGGGCAGGCATTGCGGCAGGCACCGCAGGAAACACATTTTTCGTGGTCAATGACGGCCTTGCGGTTTTCACCGATGCTGATGGCACCGATGGCGCAGGCACGCACGCAGGGACGATGGATTTCGATAATCGCACCGTAGGGGCACATCTGCTTGCAGCGACCGCATTCGATACATTTCGTTTTATCGATAAAGGCGCGGTCCTGAATAATGCTGATAGCCTTTTTCGGGCAGTTATTCATGCATTTGTGGGTGATGCAGTGACGGCACATATCGGTAACGTAATAAGCATCAATCGGGCATTGGTCACAGGCTGCGGGGAGCACGTCGATAATCGGCAAATCGGTGCGCTCAGGCTCGTTCAGCGTCAGCTTGGCAGCCTCGATGATATTGCTGGAGCACTCCTGGCCCAGCGCCATATTAATACGGTTTTTCAGTACGGCTCTTTCTTTATAAACACAGCAGCGGTAGCGCGGAGTATCCTCGCGTACCTCCTGCAGAATATCGTAGACGTGGTCAGGCAACTCGTTATTCCAGGTGTAGCGGGATAAATGCTCCAGCACCATGCGGCGCAGCTGCGCAACAGCGGTTAATTCCATAAGGGTTCCTCCTTGGCAATTAGTTATATTGCGTTTTGCATTGCATACTCTATACTGTACAATTCTTTACAGAACGCAAAAATCCTGCTGAGGTAGGAGATAAATCATGGTTGGAATAAGTAGTGCATCTGTTTTTGATATTTGGAATTTTATCAGATATAACTGAAACTTTTTCAGATTTAGAAATTTTATCAGGTATAACTGAAACTTTTCCAGATTTAGGAATTCTATCAGATATAACTGAAACATTTTCAGATTTTAGATTTTTATCAGTTATATCTGATAAAAATCCCGCTGTTGTAGTCAAAAAAAGCATACTTTTTTAGTATATGCAGAAAAAATTAAAATTTTTTCTTCTTACCCCCTTTACAAATTCAAATCCTAGTATTATAATAAGCGCATAAAGCAACAATGTGGTTGTTGGGTCGAAAGGTCCAAACTTCGTGGTTGCTTTTTCTGTTATATCAGCGGTGAGAATTATAATTTATATCTTACCCATGATAAGTGCAACGAAGCACCGTAGCAGCGCAAGGCGCAGCTGACGGTGCTTTCTTATTTACAGAGCCAGAGAGAAGAAAATCTGTAAAGCACAAAAAACTGTATTTCAAATGAGGGATTTACACTTCGTAAACCCAAGGAAATTCTCAGAGAGAAATTAGGGAGGTTTTACAATGAATGATGTACCGAAACTGTTTGGCAGCTTAGTTTTTAACGAAAGTGTTATGAAGGACCGTCTGCCGACTGCAACCTATAAGGCATATAAGGCAGCAGTGCTGGCAGGCACTCCGCTGAATCTGGAAATTGCTAATATCATCGCCAATGCTATGAAGGACTGGGCTCTGGAGCATGGCTGCACTCATTTCACCCATTGGTTCCAACCGATGACCGGCATCACCGCTGAAAAGCATGAAAGCTTCATTTCTCCTACTGCTGAAGGCCGTGTAATCATGGACTTCTCCGGCAAAGAGCTGATTCAGGGCGAACCTGATGCTTCCAGCTTCCCGTCCGGCGGCTTGCGTGCAACCTTCGAAGCCCGCGGCTATACAGCATGGGACCCGACCTCCTATGCATTTATCAAAGATAACTGCCTGTGCATTCCTACAGCCTTCTGCTCCTACACCGGCGAAGTGCTGGATAAAAAGACTCCGCTGCTGCGTTCCATGAATGCAGCCAGCAAAGCAGCCTGCAAGCTGCTGAAGCTGTTCGGCATTGATACAATCCGCGTCAACAGTACTGTTGGCCCGGAACAGGAATATTTCCTCGTAGATAAAAAAATGTGGGAAAAACGTAAAGACCTGGTTTACACCGGCCGTACCCTTTTCGGTGCGAAATCTCCGCGTGGCCAGGAGCTGGACGACCACTACTTCGGCATTATCAAGCAAAGAGTTCTTTCCTTCATGAAGGATTTGGACGATGAGCTGTGGAAACTGGGCGTACTTGCCAAGACCGAGCATAACGAGGTTGCTCCGGCACAGCACGAGCTGGCACCAATCTTTACCACTACTAACGTAGCATCTGACCATAACCAGCTGATGATGGAGTTCATGAAACGTGTTGCTCTGCGCCATGGTCTTGTTTGCCTGCTGCATGAAAAACCTTTTGATGGTGTAAACGGCAGCGGTAAGCATAACAACTGGTCCTTATCTACGGAAGAAGGCCTGAACCTGCTGGATCCCGGCAAGGAGCCGTACAAAAACCTGCGCTTCCTGACCTTCCTGGCAGCAATTATCAAGGCTGTTGATGAATATCAGGATCTGCTGCGTGTATCTGTTGCCAGCGCCGGCAATGACCATCGTCTGGGCGCTAACGAAGCTCCTCCGGCTATCGTATCCATGTTCCTTGGCACTGAGCTGACTGCAGTTCTCGAAGCTATTGCAGCTGACAAGGTTTACAACGGCAACCCGGAAAGCTACATTAAAGTAAGCGACGATACCATTCCTGCTCTTGTTAAGGATAACACCGACAGAAACAGAACCTCTCCCTTCGCCTTCACCGGCAATAAATTTGAATTCCGTATGCTGGGCAGTATGTTCTCCATCGCTGGTCCTAACATCGTACTGAACACCATCGTTGCCGAAGAGCTGGATCAATTTGCCGATAAGCTGGCAGATGCTCCTGATCTGGAAGCAGCAGTATATGATTTGGTTAAAGAAACCTACAAGGCTCATAAACGCATTGTCTTCAACGGCAACGGTTATACCGATGCATGGGTTGAGGAAGCAGCTAAACGTGGCCTGCTGAACCTCAAATCTACTCCGGAGGCTCTGCCGTATCTGGGACATGCAAAGAACATCGAGCTGTTCGAAAAACATAACATCTTCACAAAAGCCGAGGTTGAATCCCGTGTAGAAATCCTGCTGGAGAACTACAGCACCACGATTTCTATCGAAGCAGCAACCATGCTGGATATGTTCCATAAGGATATCCTCCCGGCAGTTACCGCATATACCGGAGATCTGACTAAAGCAGTACTGGATAAAAAGGCTGCCGGTGTCAGCGCAGGCTTTGAAGGCGCACTTGCCGATAAGCTGAGCAAGCTGGGCGGAGAAATGTATGCATCCTCCCTGAAGCTGGAAGATGGCTTGAAGGAAGCAGCAGAAATCGGCGACAGCGAGAAACAGGCTCTGTACTATCACGATACTGTTCTTGAAGAAATGGGCAAGCTGAGAAGTGCTGTTGATGCTGCCGAAGCTTTGACCGGTGGTAAGTATCTCGACTATCCGACTTATGGTGAGTTGTTGTTTGGTGTAAATGAGTAAGCTGCAGTTGCCTTCTCGACAGCCTTGAGTAAGGTGTGTTAAGATAAAATAATATATATAACTCATACACAATGGGGTGTATCCGAAAAATCGGGTACGCCCCTTTTTCTTTAGCTAATGCCATGTGAGCGCTGCTCAATGACACGTTAAAAAATATTATAATTTGAGGGGTGTTTACAAATGGACAAATATGTATCTGCCGATACTATATGGGTGCTGATAGGTGCCTTCCTGGTATTTTCTATGCAGCCGGGCTTCGCAATGGTTGAAACAGGCTTTACCAGAGCAAAAAATGCCGGCAACATTGTTATGAAAAACGTCATGGATATGTGCCTCGGTTCCATCGTTTTCTGGGTTCTGGGCTTTGGCCTGATGTTTGGTACCGATATCGGCGGCTTTATCGGCGCGCCGGACTTCTTCGTTAAGGGTGATTACGGTGCCAGCTATCCAAGCACTGCGTACTTTATATTCCAGACGATGTTCTGTGCTACCGCAGCAACCATTGTTTCCGGTGCTATGGCAGAACGTACCAACTTTCTGGTTTATTGCATTTACAGCGTATTAATCAGCGCTATTATTTACCCGATTAGCGGTCACTGGATTTGGGGCGGCGGCTGGCTCGCACAGATGGGCTTCCATGATTTCGCCGGTTCAACTGCCGTTCATATGGTAGGCGGCGTTGCTTCTCTCGTCGGTGTTAAGATGATTGGCGCGCGTATCGGCAAATACAATGCCGACGGTACGGTAAACGCTATTCCCGGTCACAGCATTCCGCTTGGTGCCTTGGGCGTTTTCCTTCTCTGGTTCGGTTGGTTTGGCTTCAACGGTGCTTCCACCGTCTGCGCAACCGGTGATGACGCCTTGGTTTCCATGGGTGCTATCTTCATTACCACTAACATGGCTGCAGCAGCTGCTGCTACCGCAACTATGATTTACACCTGGATTCGCTACGGCAAGCCTGATGTTTCCATGACACTGAACGGCGTGCTTGCAGGTCTGGTAGCAATTACCGCAGGCTGCGACATGGTAAGCCCGGCCGGCGCTTTAATCATCGGCCTGATTGCCGGTGTGCTGGTAGTTGCTGCAGTTGAATTCTTCGACCAGAAGCTGAAGATTGATGATCCTGTCGGTGCAATTTCTGTTCACGGTGTCTGTGGTGCCTTCGGTACTATCGCAACCGGTCTCTTCGCTCTTGACGGCGGCCTTTTCTATGGCGGCGGTACTGATTTCCTGGTAAAACAAATCCTCGGCGTTGTAGTTGTAGCAATCTATGTTGCGATTACCATGACGATTATCTTTAAAGTTCTTGATAAGCTCTTCGGTCTGCGTGTTAAGGAATCCGAAGAAATCAAAGGCCTGGATATGGAAGAGCATGGTCTGCTCAGCAGCTATGCCGACTTTATGCAAACTCCGTTGGAGGCACAGACCTCTGTTACTACTACTTATGTTACTCCGGTCAAGGAAACTGCAGCTAAGCCTGTAGGTGCAGTAAAGATGAGCAAGGTTGTTATTATCACCTCGCAAAATCGTTTCGAAGCATTGAAGAATGCTTTGGATAAGCTTGGAATTACCGGCATGACTGTTACTAAGGTTCTGGGCTACGGCATCCAGAAGGGCTCCACGGAAATGTATCGTGGTGCTGAGGTTGCTGCACACCTGCTGCCGAAGGTAAAGGTTGAAATGATTGTTTCCGCAATTCCTGTTGCAGCAGTAGTCAATGTTGCTAAGCAGGTTCTGTATACCGGCAAATACGGCGATGGCAAAATCTTCATCTATGATGTTGAGGATGTTGTTAAGATTCGTACCGGTGAAACAGGCTATGATGCTCTGCAGGATTATCCTATTGAGGAAAAATAATTTGCTTCTCCCTAATCAAACTCCCTAATAAAACAGGAAGGCGCTCGGTGTCTTGCATAATGCAGACTAAGAGCGCTTTTCTGTGTGTTGGAGGAGAATGCTTTTATAATCTTATTATGGCGAAAAAACTTGCAAAACTGCATTGTTTAGGCCAAAATAAGATTGAATCGTATTTTAGTCGGATTGGAGTGAATGCTATGAATAAAAACGTTGCTTTATATAATGAGATGATAGCTTTTTTTGCCGGAGATGCACGCCGCTGCCAGCATTTTATTAAGGTTGCCAGCCTGGCTAAGCAGCTGGCTGAGAGCGAGGCTGCTGATGCAGAGCTGACAGAGCTTGTGGAGGCGGCCGGTCTTGTGCATGACTGCGGTATTAAACCCGGCGAGGCCAAGTATGGTGCCGGTCACTGCACAGGCAAAATTCAGGAGCAGGAAGGACCTGCGGTAGCACGCAAACTTTTGCAAAAGGTTGGCTATGCCCCTGAAAAAATTGAACGCATCTGCTATCTTGTCGGTCATCACCATACGTATAATATGATTGACGGTCTTGATTATCAGTTGCTTGTGGAAGCCGATTTTATGGTAAACTTTTATGAAGACGGTACGCCGAAGGAGAATATTGCCAAGGCTGTGGAGCGGATTTTTAAAACAGAGAGCGGAATAAAGCTGGTAAAGACTATGTTCGGTCTTTGATATACAATGCTGTGGCTTGCTGGTCACAGCATTTTTCTTGCTATTTTGCCTCATGATTGCTAAAATAAACAGGATTAGGTTATTTTTTGGAGGAATAGAATATGAAGGAAATTTATGATTTAGCAGAACAATATCATAACGAGGGCAATAACTGCGTAGAATCCGTAGTTAAGGCGTGCAATGATGGCTTAGAGCTGGGCCTGCCGGATGTGGCAATCCGCATGGTGTCTGGCATGGGTGGCGGTATCGGCCGCAGCGGCTGCGTGTGCGGTGCGCTGAGCGGTTCCTGCCTGGTTATCAGCTCTATCGTGGGCAGATTGGACCCGTCCGAAAAGCATCAGACAGAGGTCTATAAATATACGCATGAGTTTCATGAGCGCTTTACGAAGCATTTTGGCACTTCCTGCTGCAGAGCGCTGAACCGTCTGAGCTTCGGCACACCGGAATACAGAACTAAATGTATTAAGATTACTGCCGAAGCGGCAGACATGGTATCCGATTATCTGCAGGAAAAGGGCCTGGTAAAATAAGCATTGGCTGCGAAGCTGAAAGAAGGACTGATGGAGGTCAGGCTGATGGAAAAAACTGAGTTGAAGAACATTGTAATTTTAGCAACTGGCGGCACTATTGCCGGCAAGGCTGCTTCCGGTACCCAGATGACTGGCTATACTGCCGGTGCCTACAGCGTTGCCGATTTGCTGGCAGGTGTGCCTGAACTGGGCAAGCTGGCGCATATCAGCGGCGAGCAGCTGTGCAATATCGACAGCAGCAGTATTACCGATGCGTTGCTGCTGCGCTTGGCGCAGCGCTGCAATGAGCTGCTGGCGCAGGATGATGTCGACGGCGTTGTTATTACCCATGGTACCGATACTATGGAAGAAACGGCCTTCTTTCTGAATCTGACGGTAAAGAGTGCTAAGCCTGTGGTACTCGTGGGTGCTATGCGTCCTGCCACCGCAGTCAGTGCCGACGGATCCTTGAATATCATCAACGCTGTTAAGGTAGCTGTGGATGCTGCAAGCGCTGGACAGGGCGTGCTGGTGATGATGAACGATGAAATCTACAGTGGGCGTGATGTGACCAAGACCAACACGGCGAATGTGGCGACGTTTAAGGCACCTAATGGCGGTCCTTTGGGTTTCATCGTTGGCGGTGAGGTGCATTACTACTACCGCAGCATGCGTCTGCACACATTGCAGAGCGAATTTGACGTAACCGGTGTTACTGCTTTGCCGCGCGTGGATATCATTTACACGCATATCGGTGAGGACCGCGTATTTGTGGATGCGGCACTGGCAGCAGGCGCGCGTGGCATTATCTACGCCGGCAGCGGTATGGGCAGCATTCATGAGGCTGTGGAGGAAGCGCTGGCGGAGGTTGTCGGCCGCGACGTTGTAGTAGTGCGTTCCAGCCGTACCGGCAGCGGCATTGTTGCCGCCGGCTTGGAACGTTGGCAGGAGCAGGGCTTCCTGTATGCGGATAACCTTAATCCGCAAAAGGCACGCCTTTTGCTGCAGCTGGCACTTTTGCGGACGCAGGAGCGCAGCGAGGTGCAGGAGATTTTTAACTGTTATTAAAAGATAAACAGCATAAAAAGCAAAAAAGCTATCAGCGGGCAAAGCCCGGTGATAGCTTTTTTAGTGCGCTTTAAAATTTTACCATCTTCTGTAACCGTTATGGTGCTTGGCACGTTCTGCCTGACGGGCAGCGCGTTCTGCTTCGTAAGCCTCGCGGGCAGCGAAGAAATCCTCCAGCTTCCAGCCACGGTTAAACATTTCAATCAGCAGCTTGCCGGTGTTGTTGGCATCGTCAAAGGCGGTGTGCCACAGTCCTGCGGTGTTGACCTCCTGCTCTTCGGTGGCCTTTTTCAGACCGGTGGTGTAATCATCACCCTTCCACAGGCGGTAGGCCAGCGCCAGATCAAGATAGTCCTCGTATTTTACGGGGTTTTCGATTTTATGACGCTCACAGCCTGTCTGCAGTACCTTGTAATCCTCGGTTCCCCAAGCTACAAAGTAGGTTTCGCCGCTTTCATACAGCGCTGCCAGCTCCTGCACCATGGCAGGAAATTCAATGGCCTGCTGCATATCCTTAGCGGTAATCATGCAAAAATCCATAGAATCCTTGGCTTGCTTAGGATAAAAATGCGGTTGGACAAAGCTTTGGATGCGTCCGCAGTCAGTGAGCGGTTCTCCGTCTAGCTTTACCGCGCCGATTTCGATAATCTCGGAAAAGAAGCCGCGCGGACGGCCGACAGGGCGCTCGTAGGTAGTAAATTCAAAATCAACGACTAAAAATTTCTTCATTGCAATTCCTTCTTACACTAAAGCATAGCCTGCTGCTCAGTGCTTTTTACCGCAGCATTTTTTATACTTTTTGCCGCTGCCGCAGGGACAGGGGTCATTAGGATAAACCTTTTTTGCCTTGGCGCCTACGCGTGTGTTTTGCTGAGCTGCCTGCTGTGCGTCACGCAGCAGCTTGATAGTTTCGTTAGGAGTGTGGCCACCGAGGCAGAACATACGGGTTGCATTGTTGCGGGCGTTCTGCAGCAGTACGGAAAGTCTGCCGAGATGGCTGTAATTGTTCCAAGCGGGAATATTAGCCTGCAGCTTCTGAATCAGCTCAGAGGTATTGCCGTCGGTGTTGGAGTTTTCGAATTCATAGATGTACTGGCACCAGTAATGTGCATCCAGTGCCGCAACATTCAGCTCCTGAGTGAAGAAGTCATGCAAATCCTGATATGCGGTAGTAGATTGCAGGTAACCGTAGTGGGAAAGCATGGTGATTTCCTTTACGGTAGGCAGGTACAGGCCGAAGGGCTTTCTGCTCTGCTCCAGTCTGGTGTAGAAATCATCGCTGTCATTTTTCTTGAGCAGGATGCGGCCATCTTTAATTGCGCAGGGGTTAAAGTTGCTCGGAACCTCGGCCAGCAGCTGCGGCAGAGTTTCCGGAGTAAGCTCAAAGCCTGCTTTTTGATTATACATTTCGCAGAAAAATTCCACCGGCAGGATAAGGTGCAGGCTGGACATAGCGGTGATGCAGTCCAAAAGCCATGCCAGCTGTTGGCGGTGTGCTTGGAAATCTGCGGTGTTGATTTTTTTGTAGACAGTGCGTGCTTCCTTTACTGCTTCAAAGCAGTCGTCGGGATAGGAAACAATGTAGCCCATAGAAATAAAGGGCAGCAGCAGTGCATATTCACTGTAGGTAGGATGGAAGCATTTTTTCTCCATGGCTGCTTCGAAGGCCTGAATGTTTTCGTCCGGCATAATAGCAAAGCGTTTTGCTGCAATTTCCGGCTTTTGCATTTCTGTGCAGATTTTTTCTGCCAGCTCGTCCTTTTTGAGCTTGCTGTAGGTGATGCAGAGCTGACGCGCTGCAAAAATTAATTTATCCTTAGTGAAGGCTTTTAAGTAATCCAGCAATACAGGCTTACGGGATGGTTGGTTCTTAGTTTTAGTTGTACTTGCAGACATATTGATAGAAAATCTCCTTCTTTGTAATCTTACGTATCTCTTAATTATAAATAAAAACAGGAAATATAGCAAGTGAGGAAATTTAACCTAATCCGCCAGAAGTCCTCCACCTCTTAGGTGGGGGATGAAGGCGGGTATGGCGAATTTACGTAAGTAATTGAGCCATACCATTGCTATGTAGATAGTTCTGTAGTATAATCAGTCGTAGATGAGAAAGGATTGATTATACTATGAAATTGGATAGCAATAACCATTCAGTATTCTTACTCTATTACCGTCTTGTTTTGGTGGTAAAGTATCGCCGCAAAGTGTTCTCTGACCAAATGAGCCAATACGCTAAAGATATTTTTGTCCGCATTGGTTCATCGTATAACATAACGTTGGAGGAATGGAATCACGACCAAGACCATGTTCATATCATGTTTCGCGCTCATCCCAATACAGAACTATCAAAATTCATCAATACTTATAAAAGTGCCAGCTCAAGGCTGATCAAAAAAGATTTTCCAGAGGTTAGGCGTAAATTGTGGAAAGAAATGTTTTGGTCAAGAAGTTATTGCCTGTTGACAACAGGCGGTGCTTCTATTGAAACAATACGAAAATACATAGAACATCAAGGCAGGTGAGATTATAGTGAATAAGGCATACCGATACAGGCTCTATCCAACGGCTGAACAAAAAATTATGTTTGCCAAGACTTTCGGCTGTGTCCGATTCATCTATAACAAGATGCTTGGCGACCGCCTTGACTACTACAAAGAAACAGGCAAGAAACTGAACAATACTCCTGCACAGTATAAGGAAGATTTTCCTTGGCTGAAAGAAGTGGACAGTCTTGCTCTTGCAAATGCACAGATGAACCTGAACAAGGCATACAACAATTTTTTTCGCAACCGAAAACATTTCGGCAAACCGCACTTCAAGTCTAAGAAGACAGGACACTGCTCATATTCTACGAACAATCAGAAAGGCTCTGTCCGATTAGAAGGAAATAAGGTTAAATTGCCTAAAGTTGGTTGGGTAAAATTATGTCTGCATCGTCCCCTGATGAAAAACAGCACGATAAAGACCGTTACAATAAGCAGAACACCTTCAGGAAAATGCTATATCAGTATTTTGGTGGAGTACGAAAACCAAATACTCCCTGTAATGCCGAAGAAATTTCTTGGGCTTGATTTTGCCATGCACGGTCTGTATGTTGCTTCTGACGAAGATGATGCGAATTATCCAAACTTTTTGCGTAAAGCCGAGAAGAGATTGGCTCAAGCACAAAGAAAACTATCCAAAAGGCAAAAAGGAAGCCACAATCGTGAGAAGCAAAGGCTTCGCGTAGCTGTGCTTCATGAGAAAATTGCCAATCAACGTCGCGATTTTCTGCATAAGAAAGCTCGCAATCTGGTAGACAAATATGATGCTATTGGTATCGAGGATATCAGCGTCAAGGCGATGGCTAAACGCAAGAAAGGCGGTAAATTCAGTTTTGGTAAGTCCGTAGCAGATAATGGCTGGAATATGTTCACAAATATATTGGAATACAAATTAGCATGGCAAGGAAAACAGCTTGTAAAGGTAGACAAGTGGTATCCAAGCAGTCAGCTATGTCATGTTTGTGGCTTCCAAAACGATGCAACTAAGGACTTATCTGTAAGGGAATGGGATTGTCCTAGATGTGGCAGTCACCATAACCGAGATAAGAACGCTGCGATAAATATACGAGAAGAAGCTAGGCGAATATCTGCCTGACATAACGCATAATACCGTGGGTCGCACGGGAATCTACGCCTGTGGAGAGAGTGTAAGCCGCAGCAGTTCCTCGGAGCTGTAGTGCTGTTCTCGTTGAAGCAGGAAGCTCTCGCCTCTGTAGGCGGGGGTACGTTCACTATACAGTTTATTATACGCTTTTCGGCGGTTAAATTTATTTTTCAGCCTCTACTTGCTGGCGACGCATAGCAGGAATCAGGAAAAAGGCACAGTAAATAAAGGAAAGCAGCACGATTGCGCCGCCGCCGAGACCTATATAAGCGATGGAAGCATGCGTACAGATAAGTCCGCCCAGATAGCTGCCGCTGCCGATACCAAGATTATAAATGCCGGAGTAAATCGACATAGCCACAGCGGAGGTGCTCATAGTAGTTGTGCGCAAAAGCTCTGCCTGGCCTACAACGTTGAAGGCTGTAACGAAAATGCCCCAGATTGCGCAGAGCAGCACCAGCAGATAATGATTGATGCTTACGGGGTAGAGCAGCAGCAAAACAACTGCTACGCCAAGAACGGTAATGCGGAAGAAGTGATAGCGGCATTTATCGTACCATTTGGAAAAGGCTGCGCTGCCCAAAAGTCCGGCAGCACCGAAAATAACCAAGGTGATGGTTATCCAGGCATCATCCATCAGCGCAATCTGCTTTAGGTAAGGCTCAATATAGCTGTAGGCGGTATAATAGCCGGTGGGGAGCAAAAAGGACATCATATAGAGGCCGATGAGCACAGGATTTTTCAGCATTACCGGCAACTGCGAAAGCGTAAACGGTTCGCTTTTTTCCAGCTTAGGGAATACCAGGAACATGTAGGCTAGCACGATAAAGGCTAAAACAGCGATGCACATAAAGGCCATGCGCCAGCCTACGTAAAGGCCGATGATGCGTCCTAAGGGCAGGCCGACGATAATGGCGATGGCAGTGCCGGTGACTATCATGCTCATAGCCAGTGCCTTAAAGGGACCGCTTACAAGACGCACGGCAATCGGCGAGGCGACCGACCAGAAAATGGAGTGGGCAAGGGCTACGCCGATACGCGAAAGCAGCAGCGTCCAAAAGCCGGTGGCGAAGGCGGAGGCTACATGCGATATGGCGAACAGGCTGATGGTGGCCAGCAAAAGCTTGCGCAGCGGATAGCGGGAAGCGGCAATCATCAGCGGCAGGCTCATGAGCATTACAACATAGGCGTAAATGGTAATCAGCATACCGGCCTGCGCTTCCGTCATGCGGAAATCTGCGGCGATATCGGACAAAAGGCCTATGGGCATAAATTCCGATGTGTTAAAAATAAAGGCGGAAACGGTCATGCCGATTAACGGCAGCCATTCGCGCGTTGTGATTTTGTTTTCCATATATATAAAGCACCTTACTTTCATTCTATAAAATTGCGCTGAATATTATAGCACAGCATATTTGTGTGCTACAAGCAAAAAGATTGTAAATTATTTGTTGCGGGATAGTGCGGAGGTTTTCTTTGAAAAGGACTGTCGTTAAGGAGCAAAAACAGTAAAGGCGTTCTACTTAAGTACGGTAGAACGCCTTTGACTATAACATTAATTTTAGTTTGTGATTGCTACTCTTCTTTTAAAGCTTCAACTTGTTCAATCGGGAGAGAAGTAGCCTTAGCGATATCCTGTACAGAAAGTCCCATGCTGAAAAGATGCTTTGCGGTTGCGAGTTTTTCATTTGCTTTGCCTTTGGCAATACCTTCAGCAATGCCTTCACGCCGTTCGTCTAACAAACGAGCTTCCTTAAGCATATATTCTCGCCTCACTTTTTTAATCCTTATCCGACACAAGCATATCTTCCTTTAGCTTTTCCACATCAGCGAGAGACAAATTTGTCAGCTCCGCAATAACCTGCAGAGAATAGCAGCCCTTAGCCAGCATGCGTTTAGCAGTAGCGGTATTGGCATTGGTTATGCCCATAGCTTCGCCTTCAACAAGACCGATGTCCTTGCCCTTAACAAAACCAACAGCTTCGCCCTCACGCCGTTCGTCCAACAAACGAGCTTCCATAAGCATATATTCTCGCCTCACTTTCGTATCGAGTTTCAGATAGCTGATTTCATCATCAATCTGCCTGGTGAAATCAGTAGTTACAATGTGATTGTTGACATAATCATAAAAGCTTTTAAGATCCTTAGAGATTTCGCCATGCGAACCTTTGGTGTTTAAAAGCATCGTGGTTGCTTCATCAGGAAGCTCCAGCTCCAAATTCTCCAAACAGCGCTTTTTAAAGGTGTAGACATAGTTACCCTTTTCAAAGAAATCAAAAATACAGATGAAGATGATGTAGGTTGGCGGTAGCAAATCATAAGGCTGTCCCGCTTGCAGTAAATCAAAATCAAGCAGCGCCTGATAATAGCGCGAGCGTTTGGGCAGAACGTAAGTGTCCGTATTAAAATTCTTATTGTTCTTTACCTGCATCTCCAGATTATAATGCGTATTCTTGTCGTCTGCTACAATGATATCTAGGCGGATGCCGTGGCTTGTGTAGTTAGGATCAATAGTTTTTTCTGCCTCCAGGTATTTGATGTCTGCAATCTCTATCTGCAGTAATTCCTCCAGCAGATGCTTACAGATGCGCTTGCGCGACATAACCTTTTTGAAGATGAAGTCACTTTGGATAGTCAGGTTGGCAAATTTTGTTAGCAGGTCTTGCATGGTTTCTCTCCTTTCATTTTAACACATGCGAATAAAAAAATACATAAGCAGTTTTTTGCTGCTAAAAAACAAAAAGAGTAGTACCCTGGCGATTAAAAAATCGTCAGTTTGTACTACTCTTAGAATGTACCATAAAGGCCATGCCTAAGCTTCTGCAGTTAAAGTGGAGCTGCAGGATATACTGCTTATTTTCTTGTCCGTAGGTAAGGTAGCTGGAAGCGTAATGTTACCTGCAGTTTTGGAAGAACATGGTTTAAGTTTACTTGAATTTTTGGGAAATGTCAAGAAGATATACTTTTTATGAGAGCTTCTTTTGATATGTTGAGATTTTTTGAGTATGATATAATATTTCCAGATACATATGGTATAATGCTTCCATCGAGAATATCACATAGTGTGTAGTTGTAGTTCCCCGGTGGTTCTTGGTATGGTATAATATCTTATACTTAGCTCCGTTAATAGTTACAGTTGTAGTTCCCCGGTGGTTCTTGGTATGGTATAATCTAGAAGCATCACCATAATAAAGAGAGGTAGTTGTAGTTCCCCGGTGGTTCTTGGTATGGTATAATTGGCCGTCTGCGGTAAAGCCTAGCCAGCCTGTTGTAGTTCCCCGGTGGTTCTTGGTATGGTATAATTTTAAAAGATATTTAAGACGAGAACCAATAGTTGTAGTTCCCCGGTGGTTCTTGGTATGGTATAATATCTTATACTTAGCTCCGTTAATAGTTACAGTTGTAGTTCCCCGGTGGTTCTTGGTATGGTATAATCTAGAAGCATCACCATAATAAAGAGAGGTAGTTGTAGTTCCCCGGTGGTTCTTGGTATGGTATAATCAGAAGCCTCCCTGCTTACTAATAGGAGGAGTTGTAGTTCCCCGGTGGTTCTTGGTATGGTATAATTTA
>OGYX01001417.1_pt1 | contig 17117 bp, 18 predicted proteins | sample 1576601 | NCBI WGS metagenome assembly OGYX01 (sample SAMEA3541561, study PRJEB24748) | human gut metagenome | biome: human gut; feature: human-associated habitat; material: faeces | place: China | collected 2012 | reverse complement strand
GCTACGTGCTGGTGAAGATGGTGATGACCGACGACACGTGGCATCTGGTGCGCAACATTCGCGGTGCAACCGGCTTTGTCGGCTCCGGCAACAAGGCCATCCCCCTGACGGACGAGGAGATCGCCGCCCTCGGCGTGGAAAAGCGCGAGGTGGTGGTCGGCTATCAGGTGGGCGACAACGTCAAAATCACCGACGGTGCTCTGGAGTCCTTCCTGGGCACGGTCGAGGAGATCGACCTGGACCGCAGCAAGGTCCGGGTGGTGGTCTCCATGTTCGGCCGCGAAACCCCCGTCGAGCTTGAGCTGGACCAGGTAGAACCTGTCCAGGACTGAGCTCCGGGCCGGGCGGCCCATTCCCCGCACGTGGGAGGGACTGCACCGCAGTTCCGCTTCCAACCACATTTATCGTAGGAGGTGCTGTTTCAAATGGCACAGAAAATTACTGGTTATGTGAAACTTCAGATTCCCGCGGGCAAGGCGACTCCCGCGCCCCCCGTCGGTCCCGCCCTCGGTCAGCACGGCATCAACATCGCCGCGTTCACCAAGGAGTTCAACGAGCGCACCAAAAACGACGTGGGCCTGATCATCCCCGTGGTGATCACCGTCTACGCCGACCGCTCCTTTACCTTCATCACCAAGACTCCCCCCGCCGCCGTTCTCATCAAGAAGGCGTGCAACATCGAGTCCGGCTCCGGTGTGCCCAACAAGACCAAAGTGGCCACCATCAGCAAGGAGGATGTCCGCAAGATCGCCGAGACCAAGATGCCTGACCTGAACGCGGCCAGCATCGAGGCGGCCATGAGCATGATCGCCGGCACCGCCCGCTCCATGGGCATCGTCGTGGGCGACTAAGGCGAAGGAGGGAAAGAGCAATGTTTAGAGGCAAGAAATACCAGGAGAGCGCCAAGCTGATCGACAAAGCCGCTCTGTATGATACCGCTGAGGCCATGGAGCTGGTCGTGAAGACCGCCCCCGCCAAGTTTGACGAGACTGTCGAGCTCCACGTGAAGCTGGGCGTTGACTCCCGTCACGCCGACCAGCAGGTCCGCGGCGCCATCGTCCTCCCCAACGGCACCGGCAAGAACGTCCGCGTTCTCGTCTTCGCCAAGGGCGACAAGGCTGAGGCTGCCAAGGCTGCCGGCGCTGACTATGTCGGCGAGATGGACCTCGTCGAGAAGATCCAGAAGGAAAACTGGTTCGACTTCGACGTCGTCGTCGCTTCCCCTGACATGATGGGTGTTGTCGGCCGTCTCGGTAAGGTGCTCGGTCCTAAGGGCCTGATGCCGTCCCCGAAGGCCGGTACCGTCACTCCCGACGTCGCCAAGGCTGTTCAGGAGTCCAAGGCCGGTAAGGTCGAGTATCGTCTCGACAAGACCAACATCATCCACTGCCCCATCGGTAAGGTTTCCTTCGGCCCCGAGAAGCTCGCTGAGAACTTCAACGCTCTCATGGGTGCTATCATCAAGGCCAAGCCCGCCGCTTCCAAGGGCCAGTATATCAAGTCCTGCGTCGCCGCCTCCACCATGGGCCCCGGCGTCAAGATGAACACCGCAAAGATCTAAGAAAACTTAAAGAGGGGGACGCTGTCCCCCCTTTAGATTCCCCCTCACCAGTTTGCGAACTGGTGTCGCCGCGCGATCGCGGCTGAGCCGCGGTATTTTTCTGACGCGCATGTCGTCAGAAAAATGATTTGCGCTGTGCGCGGCGCAAATATGGGGTATTTTGCGGAAAAAACGATATTTGGGGTTGACAATGCTGCCAACTCTGGATATACTATTAGAGCGTTCCAAAGACAGCAGGTGAGATTCGTCTCGTAAGTCCTGCCGAGGATGGCAAACATTTATTGATTGCTTTACCGTCCTCATGTCCTGCATGAGGACGGTTTCCTTTTTAGAACGCCTCTTTCCCTTGGCACGCGAGGCGTGCCGCAAAATCCAATGGAGGTGAACTCAAGAAATGCCTAACGCAAAAGTTCTGTCTGAAAAGCAGGCGATCGTGGCCTCTCTGACCGAGAAGCTGCAGGGCGCAGCTGCCGGCGTTATCGTTGACTACAAGGGCATCACCGTCGCGGAAGACACCGAGCTCCGTGCTGAGTGCCGTAAGAACGATGTCGAGTATGCAGTTGTCAAGAACACCCTGCTCCGCTTTGCTTTCAACAACGTCGGCCTCAATGAGCTCGATGATCAGCTGAACGGTACCACGTCTCTTGCCATCGCTGCCGATCCCGTCGCCCCCGCGCGCGTGATCGCCGACTTTGCCAAGAAGCTCAACGGTAAGTTCGAGATCAAGGGCGGCTTCATGGACGGCAAGGTCGTCGACATGGCCACCGTCAATGCTCTGGCCGCGATCCCCGCACTGCCTGTCCTGCAGGCACAGGTGCTTGGCACCATGCTGGCTCCCATTTCGGGCCTGGCTTGCGTCCTCAAGCAGATCGCCGAAAAGAACGGCGCTCCCGCCGAGGAAGCTTCCGCAGAGTAATCGTCTGCACCCGACTCAAAAACTAAAACAAATATCTTAAAATTGGAGGATCATTACAATGAGCGAGAAAGTTACCGCTATGATCGAAGAAATCAAGGGCCTTACCGTCCTGGAGCTCTCTGAGCTCGTCCACGCTCTCGAGGAAGAGTTCGGCGTTTCCGCCGCTGCTATGGCTGCTCCCGCTGCCGGCGGTGCTGCCCCCGCTGCCGAGGAGAAGACCGAGTTCGACGTCGTCCTCGCCGGTTTCGACGCTGCTGCCAAGATCAAGGTCATCAAGGCTGTCCGCGAGATCGCTGGTCTGGGTCTGGCCGAGGCCAAGGCTTTCGTCGAGTCCGCTCCGAAGGCTCTGAAGGAGGGCGTGTCCAAGGAGGATGCCGAGAACTTCAAGAAGCAGCTCGAAGAGGCTGGCGCGAAGGTCGAGATCAAGTAATCTCACCCTACTGCGAGGTTCAAAAAGCCCGTGTCACAAGACACGGGCTTTTTCTTTTTGACTGTCTTATGGAATAGAACATCTGTTGACATAATATATGCGCGTGTACGTCAAAAGGACGTGCGCACCGTGGGCTCGGACGGGGCAACGATGTCGATGATCTGATTCTGCGTGTAAATGCCGTAGTGCTTCCACGATGCGGGAGCGTCCGTTCCATCGGGTATAAGATGGACATCAATGGCACGGGGAAGATAGTCGAGCAGTTTGGACCGTTCGAACGTGCAAAGATAGGTGCCGCTGTGGACTTCGTCTGCGTCAAATACGCAGTAGGATTCGTTGCGCACCTGATAGAGCCGGTAATTTTCAAAGATGAGCTCGATCTTGGCGTTTTCATCGGGGCACAGCGGCGTACAGTGCGCGAGAATGTCGTCGAGGGCGGCATTTCCTGTGGACGGAGTCTGTGCATTTGGCTCCGCTTTAGCGCAGCAGATGGTGAAGTGCAGCTCGTTTTCATCCTCCTCACACAGCGTCAGGAGAAACGGTGCACGGCGGCCGGCGTCCACAAGGCGGCCTGCTTCGGCGAATGTGGTGCAATGAGACATGGGAGTCACCTCGTTTTGTAAAGTATGGAAAATACTGCTCACCGTGTGACGGTCAGGCAGTAAAATGATAACCGGTTTGTCTCCTTGTTGTTCCAGAGGTCAGTTTCGCCGAGCTCGCGCAGATCGTCCTCGACGAATTCATCGAATCGCACAGCAGCGCGGTGAACGACGGGACGCTCATCGAACGAGTAGAAGCCGCCCTGCCAGACGTGCCAGAGTTCCACGCAGGGCGCGGATTCGAGGGCAGAGCCAATGTAGTCGATCAGCTGCCGCGCGCGGCCCTCGGTATAGTAGGCCCAGTCGAGGCAGACGGCAAAGGCTTTGTTGGTATAGAGAAAACTGTCTGGGTAAGCGCGCAGCGCGAAGTTGTCGTCCGCGCCGCCGTCGTCGATCGTACCGTCGTCCACATTGATGGCGAGGTAGTCGTACTCCGGCGGAGGAAAGACCTCCGGCAGCGGCGCGCCGGAAGCGAAAAAGATGCAGGCGCTCATCATGATCCTCCTGTAATGCCTCATTTTCCTTTTGGTACGGCGATCATATCATAAAAGATATGAACAAATCTACTGCGATGCTGTTATGAGACCCTTGCGCCGCGGTGCGGGAAGAACGCGCGCCGGTGAGGAAAAGGCTGGAACAGCCATAATATAAACCGCTCGAGCGCTTGACTTTTTTGTGCAGCGGCATTAAAATGTATAAAATATAAGAGCAGGAATTTTCATGCGTTGTGTATCCTGCGTACAAATTCTGATGAGAGACAGGCTGATACCCGCGTGAGCCGAGGAATGCTTACGCGGTTATTTTTTCACCTGGATGGGAGAAAACATGAAGAACACCAAAAACTTTGCGAGCCGGTGGGGCTTTATTCTGGCGTCCGTCGGTTCAGCGGTCGGCATGGCGAACGTCTGGGGCTTTCCCAACAAGCTTGGCAGCAACGGCGGCGGGGCATTTTTGCTCATTTATCTGCTGTTTATTTTCATTTTCAGCTACGTGGGTCTGCCCGCGGAATTCGCCATGGGCCGCCACGCGGCGACGGGCACACTCGGCGCGTATGAAAAAGCATGGTCGACGCGCGGCAAGGGGGCAGGCAAGGTAGGAGGCCTTCTTGGCTGGCTGCCGCTCGCGGGCTCGCTGTGCATTGCGTTCGGCTACGCGGTCATCGTCACGTACATCTTAAAGGCGCTGGTGGATTCGCTCGTCGGCACGCTGATGACGACGGACACCGCGTCGTGGTTCGGCACGTTCTCCTCCACACCGTATTCCGTCATTCCGTACCACATCATCGTGGTCGTGGGGACGCTGCTGACGCTCTATTTGGGCGCGCACAGCATCGAAAAAACCAACAAGATCATGATGCCGCTGTTTTTCATCATCTTCCTGATCCTCGCGGTGCGCGTGGCGATGCTGCCGGGCGTAAGCGAGGGCTACCGCTTCATGTTCACCCCGCGTTGGGAGGCGCTCAAGGACCCGATGATCTGGATCTGGGCGATGGGACAGGCGTTCTTCTCCCTCTCCGTCACGGGCAGCGGCATGATCGTGTACGGCGCGTACCTCTCGAAGGACGAGGACGTCGTCGGCGTCGCGCAGCACACGGCGCTGTTTGACACGATCGCCGCCGTCGTTGCGGCGCTCGTCATCATCCCCGCATGCTTCTCCTACGGGCTGGACGTCGGCGCGGGCCCGAGCCTGCTGTTCGTTACGTTGCCGACCATTTTACAGGATATCCCGATGGGGCGGCTGTTCGCCGTCATCCTCTACCTTGCGATGATCTTCGCGGGCGTGAGCTCGCTGCAGAACATGTTCGAGGCCGTGGCGGAATCGCTGCTGCACAAGTTCCCCAAGCTCAGCCGCACGGCGGTGCTGGCGATCCTGTGTGTGCTGTGCCTCGGCATCGGCATTTTCATGGAGCCCATCAGCAAGTGGGGCCCGTGGATGGACCTTGTTTCCATCTATATTATCCCCATCGGCGCGACGCTCGGCGCGATCTCGTGGTTCTACGTGATGAAAAAGGACGAGCTGCTCGCCGCCGTGAACACCGGCAGCAAGAAAGAGCGCGGTGCGCTGTGGTACAACGTGGGCCGCTTCGTCTACGTGCCGCTCGCGGTCATCCTGTGCTGCGTAGCACTGTTCATGCACGTGGCATTCTGAGTCCCCCCTGAACAAAAAAGAAGAACAATATGAAAACAGGCAAGAAAGTGAGCATTACCATACTTTCAGTGCTGATATTGGCCTTGTGCGCCTCGGCTACGGCGGCGGGAGCTTCCGTGACGGCGTTATGTTTAGCGGCGACAAAGCCTACTACCTCTTTGGCGGGCGCGATGTGACCGGCCGCATCGCCAGGATTACCATGACGCAGAACGGCGAGACCTGCACGATGGAAAATGCGGAGGGAAAGACGCATTTCCTGTTCTGCACAGAGCGTTCTCCACAGCTCGGCGATTATGACTTCGACCGCAGCACGCTGCGGTTTTACGACAAAGACGGGAACGACATCACCGCGGAGTACAATTTGAGCGGCGGTAGAATCGCGTAAAATCGACATAAAAAAGGAAGTGCCTATCGTAAGGGCACTTCCTTTTTAAATAAACTTGTTGACAAGTCAACAATGATGCGCTATGATAGACGAGCTTGTTGATTTGTCAACAAATAGGAAAAAGGAGAATTACCAATGGAGGAGCGCTTTGAGACCTTTACCGTCCTGATCACGCGTATCAGCCGCAGCATCAAGCGCATCAAGGCGGACGAAATGGCGGACTTCGAACTGAAAGGGCCGCATGTGTCCTGCCTCTACTACCTCTCCCAGCAGGATGGCATGACAGCCGCCGAGCTCTGCGAGCGCTGCGACGAGGACAAGGCGGCCATCTCCCGCTCGCTGGACGACCTCGAGAAAAACGGTTACATCACCTGCGCAAGCGGCGCGGGCAAGCGCTATAAGAGCCCGCTGCGCCTGACGGAGCGGGGCAAGGCGGTCGGCCGCGCGATCGGGGAGAAGATCATGCGCATCGTCGAGGCGGCATCTGAGGGCCTGAGCGAGGCCGAGCGGCAGACGATGTACCGCGCGCTCGCGCTCGTGAGCGAGAATTTGGAACGGATTTATACCCATAAGAAGACCGCGGGCGACAGAGCCGCCCGCGACGAACAATAACGGAGGAAAAGCATGAGTGTTCAGATCATTGTGGATTCGACGGTCGACATGCCCGAGCGCATGAAGGACCGTTTTCGCATCGTACCGCTCACGGTGCATTTTGGCGCGGAGGAGTTCATCGACGGCGTGACCATCGACAAGCACCGCTTTTATGAGCGGCTTGTCGAGAGCGACGAGCTGCCGACGACCAGTCAGGCGTCGCCCGCGGCATTCGACGCGATCTTCTCCGACGTTGCGTCGGTGGGCGACAGCGCGGTCGTTGTGACGCTCGCGTCGAAGTTCTCCGGCACGTATCAGAGCGCGTGCATCGCCGCGGCGGAGTACGACAACATCTATGTTGTGGACAGCAAGAGCGCGGCTATCGGCTCGGGCATCCTTGCCGAGTACGCGCTCGAGTGCGCGGACAAGGGCATGGACGCGAAGACCATCGCCGAAACGCTGGAGAAAAAGCGCGACGAAATTTGCCTCATCGCGCTGCTCGACACGCTCGAATACCTCAAAAAGGGCGGGCGCATCTCGAAGACTGTCGCGTTTGCGGGCGGACTTCTCAACATCAAGCCGGTCATCACCGTCGTCGACGGCGAAATTCAGGTTATCGGCAAGGCAAGAGGGTCGAAGCAGGGCAACAACCTGCTCGTGCAGAAAATTCACGAGAGCGGCGGCATCGACTTCGACGAGCCGATCATCCTCGGATACAGCGGGCTGAGCGATTCGTATCTCAAAAAATATGTCGAGGACAGCCGCGACATCTGGCAGGACAAGGCGGACTCGCTCGACTCCACGCTCATTTGCAGCGTGATCGGCACGCACACTGGCCCCGGCGTGGTGGCGGTCGCATTCTTCAAAAAGGGCTGAGCCTCTATAAAAATCAGAAACAGCAGGAAGCCGGCGTATCGCACCGGCTTCCTGCTGCTTTTTCTTAAATATCCTCTTTGAGTCAGCGATTAAAAATAGCAACGGCGCTTTCAAACGACACCGGTACTCGCTGTACCTTGACAACAGACGGCACGGCGAATTATAGTGATTCTATAAAGGTATATTGATATTCAGCGGCTATGTCTTGCGTGAAAGCGGTGCTTTGCGCTGGTATCGGTTTGCCCGTGAAACAGGTTGAATGGGAAAAGGAGAATGCGGCATGCAGTGGACGGACGAGAGCATTGCGTTTTTGCGTGATGCGGCGGCGATGAACCGCTATTATGAGACCATCGCGGAGAGGAACGCGCCGCAGCTCACAGAAAACGCGCACGTCTGCGACGCGGGCTGCGGCATCGGCGAGCTGAGCCTTGCTCTGAAGCCGTACTGCCGCCATGTCACGGCGGTGGACGCCGACGAGCTGGCCATCAAAACGCTGGAAGCTCACCTGATAAAAGGCGTCACCGCGATCTGCGGCGATATGGAGACGCTTGCGCCGGAGAAGCCCTACGACGCGATGGTGTTCTGTCTCTTTGGCCGCACGGAGGATACATTACGCATCGCGAAAAAGCAGTGCCGCGGGAGAATTTTCCTCGTCAAGCGGGACTATTCGCATCACCGCTTCAGCGCGGGAAAGGTGAGCCTCGGCGAGTACACGGCGGGGAGCACGGAGGCTGTCCTGCACGAAAAGGGCGTCCCATACACGGTGGAGCGTTTCACGGCGGAGTTCGGCCAGCCGTTCCGTTCGCTTGAGGCGGCGGAGCGCTTTTTTGCACTCTATAACCGAAGTAGAAGTGAAACGCTCTCCAAGGATGAGATCAAAGCGCGCCTGACCGCGGGGCCGTCGGCGGAATTTCCCTACTACCTGCCGCACAAAAAGACGTTGTGCCTGTTCACCATTGAGACGGCGGCTATTTCGAAGGAGAAAGCAGTATGAAACGGCATCTTTTGATCTGCGGGGAGCGCGGCGTCGGCAAGTCGACGCTGATCCGCCGCCTGCTGGAGAAGAACACGCGGGAGGTCGGAGGCTTTGTGACAAAACGTCTGCCAATCGCGGACGAAAACGGTTTTTTTCCGATTTACCTCTATCCCGCATCGCAGAAAGAGGACGAGCGGCACAATGAAGCGGCGAATCTCGTCGGAACGTGCGACAGCCGCTCGAGCATCCGCCATCCGGAGGTGTTCGACACGCTCGGCGCACAGCTCATCGAGTCCGCGCCGGAAGGCGGCATCATTTTGATGGACGAGCTCGGCTTTCTCGAAAATGACGCCAGGGCGTTCCAGTCTACGGTGATGCGCGCGCTGGACGGCGAGACGCCGGTGCTGGCCGCGGTCAAGCCGAAGGACACACCGTTCCTGCGCGCCGTGCGCGGGCATGAGAACGCGGAGCTTGTCTTCATTGACGAGCAGAACCGTGACGCGCTTCTTGAAAAGCTCCTGCCGCACATTTTGCGGTGGAATGAAGCTTGAAGCAGCAAGCTCGCCGTGCAATAGAGAAGAAGTTTTCAAGCGAACACTTGTTTGACTATCAAAACCGTGCTATAATACCGCCATTGAGAAATTTACAGAGGAGAGGGGACAGCGCATGGAGCATCTGCTTGCGGGACTGAACCGCGCGCAGCACGAGGCCGTCACGGCGACGGAGGGGTATGTCCGCGTCATCGCGGGCGCGGGCTCGGGTAAGACGCGTGCGCTGTCGCACCGCTTTGCGTATCTTGTCAACGAGCTCGGCATCCTGCCGGGGAACATCCTGTGCGTGACGTTTACGAACAAGTCAGCCAACGAGATGCGCCAGCGTATCCACGCCTTGACCGGCGACAACGACACGGGCTATATCAACACGTTCCACGGCTTCTGTGTCTCCGTTTTGCAGGAGGACAGCCACGCCGTGCAGTACCCGAAGAGCTTTCTGGTGCTGGATAATTCCGACATCGACGCGATGCTCGGCATCATCTACGAAGAGCGCGGCCTCACACTGCGCGACATGACCTATTCCGCCGCACGGGACATGATCGAGATCCGAAAGCTCTTTAAGGAGCCGGAGTATTACAAGGACATGATCACGATGTCGCTTGACACGCTGCGCGAAAAGTACGAGCGCGCCGACACGGCGGGGGACATCATCTTCTACGGCTATCTCTATCAGGAGAAAAAGTGCTTCGGCCTCGACTACAACGACCTCATCAAGTTCTCGCTCTATATTTTCGAGCAGCACGAGGACATCAGGCTCAAGTGGCAGCAGCGGCTCGAATACATCATGATCGACGAATTTCAGGATATCGACGCGCTGCAATACGAGCTGATGGAGGTGCTGTGCGGCTATCACGGCAACCTCTTCATCGTGGGCGACCCGGACCAGACGATCTACACCTGGCGCGGCGCGAACGTCAAGTATCTGCTGGATTTCGACAAGGTCTTTCCAAATGTGCAGACCATCATGATGATGGAAAACTACCGTTCCACGCCGGAGATTTTGGCGGCGGCGAACTCGCTGATCGCAAAAAACGGCCACCGCATCAAAAAGGACCTGCTCCCGACGAAGCCCTCGGGCGAGAAGGTCGTCTGCCACTTTGCCGACACGCAGGAGGCGGAGGCGCAGTGGATGGCGGGCGAGATGCAGCGGCTGCATGATCGCGGCGTGCCGCTGCGGGATATGACCGTCCTTTACCGCGCGCACTATGTGACGCGCGCGGTGGAAGAGGCGTTGATGCACGAAAAAATTCCCTATACGATCTACTCCGGCGTGCAGTTTTTCGACCGCATGGAGATCAAGGACGCACTTTCATATTTGCGGATGATCGCCTATCAGGACGATCTGTCGTTCCGGCGCATTGCCAACGCGCCGAAGCGGAACCTCGGCAAGCGGCGCATGGCCTTTTTACAGGAGACGGCGGAAAAAGAGGGGACGAGCCTCTATGTAACGCTCAAAAACCACCTCGAAGACAGCGTGTTCAGCGGCACGAAGGCAAAGCAGTTCGTCGATCTGATCGAGCGCTTTTCGCACTCGTATCAGGGTCGGCCCATCTCTGAGGTGCTCTCGGATATTCTGGACAAGAGCGGGTATGAAAAGGCGCTGCGCACCGAGGGCAGTCAGGAGCGGCTGGACGATCTGGCCGAGCTCAAGCAGTCCATCTACGAATACGAGACGAGCTGCGGCGAGGAGAGCACGATGGAGCATTACCTCGCCCACATCGCGCTTTTCAGCAACGGCGATGTCGCCGAGCAGGGCGACAAGGTGAAGCTGATGACCGTCCACGCGGCGAAGGGCCTCGAATTCCCGTATGTGTTCCTCTGCGGCATGAACGAGGGCATTTTCCCCTCGCGCAAGGTGCGAACGCTCCCCGGCATGGAGGAGGAGCGGCGGCTCGCTTTCGTTGCGCTGACGCGCGCGGAGAAGGGGCTTTACCTCTCCGAGGCCGACGGGTGGAATTTTGACGGCTCGCCGCGCTATCCCTCGCGCTTTCTGCTGGATATCGACCGCGAGCTTCTGTCGTTCACGCACGAGGTCGACGAGACGCTTCTGCGTGAAGCGGCGGATGACATCGCGCGGCGAGACAAGTATCTGCGCGAGGACGACGGCGACGGCACGCTGCCCATCGGGCAGCGCGTGCGCCACGCGGTGTTCGGCGAGGGAACGGTGCTGGACGTGGACCTGAACAAGGGCGCGCACGTCATCCAGTTTGACGGCATGGGAACGCCGCGCAGCATTTCGCTGCGCGCGAAGCTCGAAAAGATTAGGCCATAAATCGGTTGACAAATTTATTTTGGAGGGATATCGACATGAGAAAGAATTTTTGCGCACAGCCCTAGGTCTATCCGCGGCCCGTGCTCATTACCGCAATGTATTTGAGCGGCGGCCACAAGACCGTGAAGAACATCTTAAAGCGCGGTGCGTTCACCGTGAGCATGGGCGACGCAGAGCATGCGGCGGCCTGCGACTATGTGGGCATCGAGTCCGGCAACAGCGTGCCTGACAAGGTGGCGCGCGGGCTTCCACGTGACGAAGAGCGAGCATGTGGACGCGCCGGTGATCGACGAGCTCCCGCTCGCGCTCGAGTGCAAGCTCATGAGCTACGACGAGGAGACAAGACTCCTGACCGGCGAGATCGTGAACGTCAGCGTGGACGAGCGCGCGCTCGACGAAAACGGCAAGCTCGCTGTCGAAAAGCTGCACGTCATCACCTTTGACTATGCCAACCACAGCTATTATGTCTTGGGCGAGAAGGTCGCCAGCGCGTTCGAGGACGGCAAAAAATTCAAGTAGATCCGGCGAAACAGAAAGCGCCGCGTCCCGTGTTTTCTTCGGGACGCGGCGCTTTTTTGCCGTTTCGGTCAGGATTTCGACTTTGTTTGTGCAAAACCGACGCATTAGTGTTAAAATCTCGTTAAAAACCGTCCCTTTTACTACTGGCACGGGCGCGGGGCAGATGGTATAGTAAACAGGCATGTGTTTTTTAGGAGGATCAATATGTTTTCTGCCTTTTTTCGCAGCCTGAAGCAGGAATTTGCAGGCTACAACTCGAAAAAGCTGCTCGCCGACATGATGGCGGGCCTGACGGTCTGCGCTGTCGCGCTGCCGCTGGCATTGGCGTTCGGCGTTTCATCCGGCGCGAGCGCGGCGTCCGGGCTTGTCACGGCCATCATCGCGGGCGTGGTCATCGCCATTCTCGGCGGCGCGTCGTACCAGATCTCGGGCCCGACGGGCGCGATGAGCGCGGTGCTCGTCGGCATCGTCGCGGAATACGGCCTGCAGGGCGTGTTTTTTGCCTGCTTTGCCGCGGGAGTTCTGCTGCTGCTTGCGGGCGTCTTCAAGCTGGGTCGCTTAATTAGCTTCATCCCGATGCCCGTCATCATGGGCTTCACATCGGGCATTGCCATCATCATTGCGATGGGGCAGATCGACAACTTCTTCGGCACGGTGTCGGAGGGCGGCTCGAATTTGGAAAAGATCGCGTCCTATGGCCGTCTTGGCTTCCATCCGAACATGCAGGCGGTGCTCATCGGCCTTCTCGTCGTGCTGGTGATGGTCTTCTGGCCGAAAAAATGGGGCGCGCGCGTGCCGGGCTCGCTCGTCGGCATCATCCTTGCGACGATCGTCGCGACAGTCGCGGGCATGGATCAGCTCGCTGTCGTCGGCGACATTCCCAAGACGCTCCTGCTCGCCGACCGCCTGTCGCTCGGCGGCCTGAGCTTCACGATGCTCGAAAACCTGCTCTCTCCCATCGTGACCATTGCGGCGCTCGGCATGATCGAGAGCCTGCTTTGCGGCGCATCGGCCTCGCGCATGAAGGGCGAAGCGTTCAACGCCGATCAGGAGCTGATCGCACAGGGCGTGGGTAATATTCTGCTGCCGCTTTTTGGCGGTGTTCCCGCGACCGCAGCCATCGCACGCACGAGCGTAGCGGTCAAGTCCGGCCAGCAGACGCGCCTTACGAGCGTGTTCCATTCGCTGTTCCTGCTTGCCTCGATGTTCCTGCTCGGCGGCGTGATGGCGCGCCTGCCGCTCTCGGCGCTCGCGGGTGTGCTGATGGTCACGGCGTGGCGCATGAACGACTGGGAGGGCATCCGCTACATCTTCCGCCACAAGTTCAAGTCCGGTATCAGCCAGTTTTTGATCACGATGCTCGCAACGGTCGTCTTTGACCTGACGGTCGCGATCCTGCTCGGCGTGGTATACTCCGCCATTTTGTACATGGCGAAGTCGAGTCATATCCATGTGAATTTCTCCGATATCGACGCGAACAAGCTGCGCTCGGTGGAGGGTAAGCCCCCCATCCTCGAGACCTCCGGCGTGGCGTACATCACGGGCGCGCTCTTCTTCGGCGCGGTGGATGAGTTCAACCACCGCATGGCGGAGATGCCGCAGTACGACCACATCATCTTGTCGATGCGCGGTATGCCGAGCGTGGACGTTTCGGGCGCGCAGGCGATGCTCGAGCTGTGTGAGGCGCTCAAGAGTCAGGGCAAGACGGTCGCCTGCTGCGGCATGACCGAGGCGGTGCGCACCTACTTTGACCGTGCCGGCATCACCGAGCTTCTCGGCGAGGAGTCCTACTTCTGGAGCGCTGACCAGGCGATCCTTGACCTGCTGGACGCGGAGATCGTGGAATAAAAGACATAGAAAAGCACTTCCCGCCAGCGGCGGGAAGTGCTTTTTGCTGTACATGGGCTGCGAAAGATTTTATTTGCGCCGGTCACCCTCGCGTGCGATCTTGTCGAGCGATTCCTGCCGGACAGCCTGACGAAGCGCCGTCAGGTAGGGCGAAAAGGCGACGTTCTGCTCGCCGTAGGTGAGCTGGAGGTCGTATTCGTGGTCCTCCCAGGTCGAAATGTCGGACTCGTTGTGGGAGATCACGGCCTCGAGCTTGTCGAGCGCCTTGTAGATTTGGGCCTCCTGCGTTTCGAGCGCGGCCATCTCGTCGTAGAGTGCGCGCATCTCCTTGCGGCAGGGGGAGGGAAGCGATGCGACCCACTGGTAGAGCAGCGCTTCCTCCGTCGATTCGTCCTGTGCGGTCTTGTCAAAGGCGGGGATATCACCCGTGAAGCACTCGCCGAGGTCGTGGATGAGGCACATGCGCGTCACCTTGTCCATGTCGGCCTCGGGAAATTCATCGCGCAGGAAAAACGCCATCAGTGCGATGCGCCAGCTGTGCTCGGCAACGCTCTCGTGCCGCCCGCCGGAGGTGTAGCAGTGGCGGGTGGTGTCCTTCAATTTTTCCGCCGTGTGCAGCGCGGCGAGCAGTTCGCTTGGTCTCATGCGTCTCCTCCATTGTCGTTTTCTGGTATTTTACCAGAGGCGGAAACGACTTGCAAGGAAAAGAAAGAAGGGAGATTCCCATTCCCAGCGGCATATGATATCATGAATGCGAGAAAATTTGGCGCCCGGTGAAACAAAACGGGCGCGGAATGCGTCTAAATAAGCAGAAGCAAGAAGATTTGAGAGAGACCCTCCCATGCGGAGGGCGGAGAGGAGAATTTATGAAGCTTGCGGCGGATTTTCGGCAGGCGGCGCGCGAGGCGCTGCGCGGCAAGTGGCCCATCGCCATTCTGATCGGCCTTGTGGCGGTGCTGCTCGGCGGCGCGGGGAGCGGCGGTCCGGAGGTCAAATTCAATTACGATGTGTCCTCGGGCGTGTCGACGACGTTTGGCTACGGCGGACAGACGATTTACTCCACAGGCTACGGTTTGGACCCGAAGTGGAGCGGACTGCTCGTCGGCGGTGTGGTCTATCTCATCGTGATCGCGCTCGTGTTGGCGGCGGCGTACTTCATCCTCGGCAGCATCGTGGGCGTGGGGTATGCCAAATATAACCTCGGCCTTGTCGACCGCACGGAGCTGGGCTTTGAGGCGCTGTTCGCCTATCTTCCGAACTGGAAGACGACGACGCTGACGCGGCTTTGGAAGGGCCTCTATATTCTGCTGGGGACGATCCTGCTCGTCATTCCGGGACTGATTATGGGCTACACCTACGCGATGACGGACTACATTTTGGCCGAGCACCCGGACATGGTGCCGGGCGAGGTGATGAAGGGCTCGAAGGCGATGATGGAGGGCAACCGCTGGCGGCTGTTCTGCCTGCAATTCAGTTTCATCGGCTGGATGCTCCTCAGCTCGCTGACGTTCGGCCTTGGCAACCTTGCGCTGCGCCCCTATCAGGAGGCGGCATACGCCGCGTTCTACCGCGAGGTATCGCTCGGGTAAAAAGATAGAGAGTAACAAAACGCGCCCCGCGGATGATCCGCGGGGCGTATTTTTGCTGTGATGGAAAGCTTACTTTGCGCTGTCGTTTGCGAGGGCCTGGTCGATCAGCTTCTGGAGCGCTGCCATGTTGTCCTCATTGTCGATGCCGCCGAGCATCGCCTCACCGACGATGGCGCCGCTGCGGTCGATGACATAGGTGGTCGGGAAGGCCATGATGTCGCCCGCAAAGTCGCCGGCTGCGCTGTCGGAGGGGAAGTAGATGTTCTGGTAGCTTGCACCCTTGGACTCAAGCAGGTTCTTGGCCGTGCTGATCGCATCGGCATTGCCGTCGAGCGTATCGACGTTGATGCCGACGACCGCGCCGCCCTGCTTCTTGAGCGTTTCATTGAGGGCGTTCAGCTCACCAAGCTCCGCCACGCAGGGCTTGCAGCCGCTGAACCAGAAGTTCACGACCGTCACGGCGTTCTGGGAGAAGAGGCTGTTGTCCACATCGTTGCCGTCAAGGTCCTTGCCGGTGAAGGCGGGGAAGGCCGGGACGGAATCGTTCATGCCGCCGTTTTCACCGTCGCCCGCGGGCTGGAGGGCGGCATACTGCTCCTGCAGGGGCTGGATCTGGTCTTCAAGGTCACGGATCTTCTCGGAACCTTCGGTCAGCGTCTTGAGCTCGTCCTCGGTGAACTTGTCCTTCACGAGGTCGAGGGCGGCAAGCAGGTAAGAACCGTAGTTCGATTCATCGGGGATCTCGTCGCGCTTTTCGTTCATGGCGGCGAAGAGCTTCTGCCACAGCTCAAGGTTTTCTTCCATGATGGCGTTTTCCTTGTCGGCGAGCTCCTGGATCTGAGCGTAGATTTCCTCGGCGGTCGCGCCCTGCGCATCGCCATCGCCCTTGCCGTCGCCCTTGCTGCCGCAGGCGGCGAGGGAAAGCGTCAGCGCAAAGGCGAGCAGCAGCGTAATAATCTTCTTAAAATTCATGGTTTATTCTCCTTTGTTTTCTTCAATGATCGGTTTTTGAGACAATTTGGAACATGCTCCGCTGCCACCGAAGGCGTAGCGGAAGCGGACGGCCTCCGTCGGGCAGGCGGTCACGCATTTGCCGCAGCGGATACATTCGCTGTGATTCGGCGTTTTGGTCACATCCACGTCCATGGGGCAGGTCCTTGCGCACTTGCCGCAGGAGACGCATTTGCTCTCGTCAACGTGCATCGACAGCAGCGACACGCGGTTGAAGAGTGCGTAGAACGCGCCGAGCGGGCAGAGCCACTTGCAGAACGGGCGGTAGAAGACGACGCTCAGCACGACGACTGTTGCGAGCACGCAAAGCTTCCACGAGAAAAGCTTGCCGAGCGCGGCACGGATGCTGCTGTTGACAAGCGAGAGCGGGATGGCGCCTTCCAGAACGCCCTGCGGGCAGAGATATTTGCAGAAGAACGGGTCGCCCATGCCCGCTTCGTTCACCACAAGCACCGGCAGCAAAAAGACCATCACCACCAGAATGACATATTTAAGGTAGGTCAGCGGCTTTAGGCGCTTGGTGGAGAGCTTTTTGGTCGGGATCTTGTGCAGCAGCTCCTGAAACCAGCCGAACGGGCAGAGGAAGCCGCAGATGAAGCGGCCCAGCAGCACGCCAAGCAGGATGAGGATGCCGGTGATGTAATAGGAGAAGCTGAATTTGGACGAGCCGACGACGGCTTGGAACGAGCCGATGGGACACGCGCCTGCCGCACCGGGGCAGGAGTAGCAGTTCAGCCCCGGCACGCACACGGTCTTGCCCGCGCCGCGATAGAGCGTACCCTTGAGGAAGTTCGGCACCACGCAGGTCTTCATGGCTTTGCGCTTTTCTGCGACGGTCATGC